>Ga0082335_1000378_pt1 | contig 115088 bp, 112 predicted proteins | sample Subgrocontami58m_FD_72375 | JGI IMG/M metagenome (GOLD analysis project Ga0082335, IMG submission 72375) | Subsurface groundwater microbial communities from S. Glens Falls, New York, USA - GMW37 contaminated, 5.8 m (SPADES assembly) (version 2) ... | reverse complement strand
GTGTCCGGGCCCGGCCCCACCCGGCGGGCGCGGCGGCGGTTCTTGAAGCGGATGTTGCGGGCGTCGTCCTGTCGCCCGGTCCGGGAGATCCCGCCAGGCTGGCGGGTCCGGTCACCCTGGCCCGCGCGATCATCGAGGACGGGCGGCCGCTCCTCGGGATCTGTCTCGGCCACCAGATCGTGGCTCGCGCCGCCGGCGGCGAAACCTCGCGCCTTCGATTCGGGCATCACGGGGCGAACCACCCGGTGCGCGACGTGGACTCGGGTCTCGTCCAGGTGACGGCCCAGAACCACGAGGTCCAGGTCGTCGGCGACTCGCTGCCCGCGGCATCCGGCTTCTTCGTCAGCCAGGTCAACCTGAACGACGGTTCGGTCGAGGGCCTCCGGCACCGTGAGTTGCCGATTGAGACCGTCCAGTACCACCCCGAGGGCGCGCCCGGCCCCCTCGATGCGCTCGCGGTGTTCGATCGCTTCGTCGGCGCCGTCCGCCGTGAGGCACGCGGGTGAGCGCTGCGCCCGGCCCCGGCACGCCCGGCCCCGGCAAGCCCGCGTCCGTCCTGATCATCGGGTCCGGGCCCGTGGTCATCGGCCAGGCCGCCGAGTTCGACTATGCGGGCACCCAGGCGTGCCGCGCGCTGCGCGCCGAGGGCGTTCGGACCATCCTGGTGAACTCGAATCCGGCCACGATCATGACCGACCCCCAGGTCGCGGACGTGGTCTACCTGGAGCCGCTCACCATCGAGGCGATCGAATCGGTGATCGCGGCGGAGCGGCCCGAGGGACTCCTGGCCGGCCTCGGCGGGCAGACCGGCCTGAACCTGGCAATGGATCTCGCGAAGGCCGGCATCCTGGACCGCTACGGCGTGCGACTCCTGGGCACGCCCCTTCGGGCGATCGAGATGGCCGAGGACCGCGAGGCGTTCCGCGATCTCCTCGACCGGATCGGCCAGCCATATGCGCCGTCGGCCATCGTTCGTGGCGAGACCGCCCGGGAGCGGGCGAGTGCCGCCGATTCCGCGCTCGCGGCCATCGGTCTGCCGGCCATCGTCCGGCCGGCGTTCACGCTCGGCGGCACCGGCGGCGGCATTGTCGAGACCGAGGAGCAGTACCGCGAGCGCATTCGGAGCGGCCTCCGATCCAGTCCGATCGGCCAGGTGATGGTGGAGCAATGCCTCGTCGGCTGGCAGGAGATCGAGTACGAGGTGATGCGCGACGCGGACGACACCTGCATCGCCGTGTGCTCCATGGAGAACGTTGACCCCCTCGGCGTGCATACCGGCGACTCCATCGTCGTCGCGCCCGTCCAGACGCTGTCCGACCAGGTCCACCAGCGCCTCCGGAGTGCGGCGCTCGCGATCATCCGGGCGCTCGGCGTCGAGGGTGGCTGCAACGTCCAGTTCGCGCTTTCGCCGGACAGCACCGAGTACGCGGTCATCGAGGTCAACCCGCGCGTCTCCCGATCCTCCGCACTGGCCAGCAAGGCGACGGGCTATCCGATCGCGCGGGTCGCCGCGCAGATCGCCGTCGGTCGCCGGCTGGCCGAGATCCCCAACATCGTGACCGGCACGACCGTCGCTGCCTTCGAGCCCGCGCTCGACTATGTCGTCGTGAAGCTCCCGCGCTTCCCGTTCGACAAGTTCCCGACCGCCGACCGCTCGCTCGGCAGCCAGATGAAGGCCACGGGCGAGGTCATGGCCATCGATCGAACCTTTGGCAGCGCCCTGAACAAGGCGCTCCGTTCCCTCGAGCAGGCGGGTGCCGGGCCACTCGCGGAGGATCCCGCCTGGGCCGGGACCGTCGGCTATCTCGCGGCGGTGCTCGGCGTCGACCCGGAGGCCGAGGAGGCCGACGAAGCCGACGAAGCCGGCGACGCAACCACCATCCGCTGGGTCGACGAGCGGGGCGAGGCGTGCGAATCCACGCGTCACGCCCAGCGGACGGCGGCACCGATCGTCCTGAGGCGCTTCCTCACGCCCTCCGACGATCGCCTGTGGCGGATCCTCGCCCTGCTCCGTCGCGGCGTGGCCCAGGCGGACATCGCCGCGGTCACGGGCATCAACACGTGGTTCCTCGCGGAGCTCGGCCGGAACGTCGCGCTGGAGGCCGAGGTTCGGGCGGCGGGTGCCCAATTGACGGACATCTCCGACGGGGCCGCCGCCGAGCTCCTCGCGACGGTCAAGCGGGCCGGGTTCGGGGATCGCGAGCTGGCCGGACTCGCCGGGGTGCCGGCGGTCGAGATCCGGGATGCGCGGCTCGCGCTGGGGATCGTCCCGGGCTACGCGATGGTCGATACGTGCGCCGCCGAGTTCGCCGCAGAAACGCCGTACTTCTACGCGACCTACGCGGCGTCTGGATCGGCCCCGGAGGCGCCGCCTGTCCCGCGCCCCGCGGCGCTCGTGATCGGCAGCGGCCCGGTTCGGATCGGGCAGGGGATCGAGTTCGACTACTGCGCCGTTCAGGCCGCCGACACCCTCCGGCGCGCCGGCTGGTCGGCGGTGATGATCAACTCGAACCCGGAGACCGTCTCGACCGACTTCGACGCGTCGACCCGGTTGTACTTCGAGCCGCTCGACCTGGAGAGCGTCCAGAGCGTGGTGGACGCGGAGACAGCTGGTGCTGCCGGGCCCCTGCCCGCGCTCGTGGCCTTCGGCGGCCAGACGCCGCTGAATCTCGCTGCGCCGCTTGCCGCGGCCGGTGTCCCGCTTCTCGGTTCCGATCTCGAGGCGATCGACCAGGCGGAGGAACGGACGCGGTTCTCGGCGCTCCTGGACCGGCTCGGGATCCCCCAACCCGAGGGCGGGATGGCGCACTCCGACGAGGAGGCGCTGACGCTCGCGGAACGGATCGGCTACCCGGTCATCGTCCGACCGTCGTTTGTCATCGGCGGCCTCGCGATCGACTTCTGCTACTCGCCCGACGACCTCACCCGGCAGCTGGCGGCGGCAACCGTCGTCGATCCCGATCGGCCGGTCAGGATCGATCGCTACCTCGAGGGCATCGAGGTCGATGTCGATGCCGTGTCCGATGGGAGCCACGTCCTCATCCCGGGGCTCATCGAACATGTCGAGCGTGCCGGCGTCCACTCGGGCGACTCGGTTGGTCTGTTCCCGCCCCAGACGGTGAGCGAGGGCGACCAGGGCCTGATCGTCGCGACGATGGAGCGGATCGTCCTCGCGCTCGGCGCCCGCGGCCTCGTCAATGCCCAGTTCATCGTCCGCGACGACGGGGTCTATCTCATCGAGGTCAACCCGCGCGCCTCGCGGACCGTTCCGTTCCTGTCCAAGGTCACCGGCGTGCCGATGGTGGAACTAGCGGTTCGGATCGCACTCGGCGGGACGCTCGCCGAGCTGGGCTGGCCCGGCGGACTCCTGCCGCCGCCACCGTTCGTGGCGGTCAAGGCCCCGGCCTTCTCGACCGCGAAGTTGCGCGGCGTCGACCCGTCGGTCGGTCCGTTCATGCAGTCAACCGGAGAGGTGATCGGTCTCCATCGCGACCCTCGCGTCGCGCTCGCCAAGGCGCTTCGTGGCGCGGCGCTCGTGCCGCCGCGGGCTGGAGTGGGGGAGGCCGTGCCGCCGGTGGCACTCCTGTCCATCGCCGACCGCGACAAGGCGGATCTGCCCCGACTCGCAGCGGCCCTGATGACCGCGGGCTACCGGCTCGCGGCGACGCCCGGAACGCGTGACGCGCTGACGCGCGCCGGCTTCGCGGCCGATCTCGTGACCAAGCTCGGCGAGCCGGCCGATCCGGACGCCGGCGTGCCCGGGATCCTCGACCTCATCCGATCCGGCGCGGTACGCCTCGTCGTGAACACGCCGACGCCGCGCTCCGGCGCGGTTCGCGACGCGGCAGAAATCCGTCATGTGGCGATAGCGGAGGGGATCCTCTGCCTGACGGCGCTCGAGACCGCAATCGCGGCGGCGGAAGCGCTCGACCCGGCGATCGCCGAGCGACTGGCCGAAGTGCGCTCGCTCACGGACTGGGTACCGAGCGCGGGCCGCCCCATGTCAGGAACCGGGTCGCGCCCCGATCAGGACGTCGGGATGAAGAGGGCCTGACCCAGGGACCAGAGGGTGAGCGTGGTCAGCGCCACCATGACGACCGCGAGGGGAACCTGGCGGAGCCGAACCTCGCGCACCGGAATCGTGCCCTGACGTCCCCCCTGACCGGCAGCCACGACGTGGCCCGCCCAGGCCCCGGTCATGTGCCCGCCGACCACCGCGGCCAGCTGGAGGGTCCAGACGAGGCCTGCCGGCAGCCAGTCGGCCGTGGGCTCGAAGAACGCGGTCCCGAAGTAGTCCCTGCCCTGCTGGAGTGGGTCCGAGATGGCGATGAGGATCCGCTGCCCATCGATCAGCAGGTAGGTGAAGTAGTGGGCGAGGAGGTACCCGACGGAAATCGGCAGCAGGCCGGCGCCCGTGGCGGGGATCCCGACCAACCGCGCCACGACGAGCGCCGCCCCGATGATCAGGCCCATGAAACCCGCCAGGAGCATCGTCTGGGGCAGCGTCGCGGGCAGCCCGAACACGCTGTCCCAGACCTGCGTCTGGGACAGCCCGTCGAAGAGGATCGAGCCCGTGGCCAGGCCGATGAGGACGACGTCCGCCCGCGCCCACCTGCCCTCCATCAGGCCGGCGGCGAAGTCGCGCCGGCGGACCTGCGTGTCGCTCCCGCCACGGACCAGCGCGAACGGCGCGAGCCGGCCGAGCAACCCGAACCAGACGGCAAAGACCTCTCCGTGCTCGCTCCAGGTCCGGCGGCCGTACTGGGCCATCATCGCCAGCGTGAAGACGGAGTAGCCGGCGATCACCAGGGCGAGGGTCCGTGAGCCGGCTCCGTATGCGACAAGCTCCAGCCAGACGACCGCGCCGAACCCGGCCACGGCGGGCCACCGCCCGAGCGCGGCGGGATACGCGGCAGGAGCGACTCCCTCGATGCCCACGGCCCGCAGCACCCGCGCCCCGATGTCGTGGAGTGTGGCGAACGGATCGAGCCAGGTCCAGATCGGGAAGACAAAGGCCGATATGAGCGCGACGCCGACCCACCCGTAGACCCAGGCGAACAGCCGCGACACCTCGGCATCCGATTCACCGCCGGCGATGCCCTGCGCCATGATCCACGCCCAGGCGACCAGACCGATCACCCGTAATGGGCCGCGCAGAACGGCTGGTACCGTCCGCCGCCGCCCGTCGTCGCGCGGCAACGCAACTCGAAGATCACGCACGAGGACAAAGATGAATGAGAGGGCGACCGCCCCGGCAGCTCCGGTCAGGTAGACGGCCAGCGGGAGTCGGCTCTCAAACGCCTTGGACAGCGCATGCGCTGCGACGGACGCGGGGAAAGCGAGCATGACCAGGGCGAGTGCCCCCGCAACGGCGAGCAGCCGGCGCGCGCTCATGCGGCCCCGCGACGGCGCAGGAACCACACGAGCCCGCCACCCACGAGAGCGAGCGCGGCGAGGATCGGGACCACGACGTCCCCGCTGTCGGACCCGTCGCCCTCGGCGCCCGGGGCGCCACCTGGGGCAGGCGTCGCGGTCGGTTCGGGAGTCGGCTCGATGGAGGGAGCGATCGTCGGACTGTCGGTCACAACTGCTGAAGGTTCGGGTGTCGCGGGCGGCGGGGTCGGGATCGAGACGCTGAAGCGGAATGTGCCGCGCTCCACGTATCCGTCGTCGGTCGCGGCGGTCCAGCGGACCTCGTAGTCACCGTTCTCGAGGTCCGGAGCTACGGCGCGCATGGACAAGGGATCAGCGGCATCCACGGCGCCGGTCGCGACCGTCACGCCGGCGGCGTCGACGATCTCGAGGGATGACATGTCGGTCAGCGACTCGTCGAAGGTCACGATGATCGCCGGCGGGAGCGTGGTGACCACCTCGTCGGCGGCCGGCGTGGAGCCGACCAGCATCGCGTGCGCGGCGACGGCCGCGGGCACGAGGAGGACGAGGAGCATGGCCGCGAGCGCGGCACGAGCGGTGGACTGCACGGGGCGGAGTGTACGAAGCGCGGGCCGAATCTGTCGGGCCCGACCGTCTCGACCTCCGCGCGCCCACGGTCCGCGCCCGCCGACCGTTGGCCCTGGCGGCCCGCGCCCGCGTCCCGGCCCCTGACGCCCGGCACGGCCGTTGGCCCGCCCCGTGGCCGCCCGCGTCCCGCCCCGTGACGCTCCCAGCGTCAAATGCCGGGTTTCAGCGGGGATGTGCCGGCTCTTCGTGCCGACCCGGCCGTCCGGCGCGCTGGACCCTGGCGGCCCGCAACTGGCCAGAATGACGCTCCCGGCGTCACGGCGGGCCTCAAGGGCGGTTCGCCGGCGAAGATGGATCGCTCAGGGGAGAATGCGCCGGTGACCGACGACCCCGCGCCGCCCGCACCGCCCGACGACCCCGCGCCGCCCGCACCGCCCGACGACTCCGCGCGGCCCGCGCCGCCCGCGCCGCCCGCACCGCCCGACGACTCCGCGCGGCCCGCGCCGCCCGCGCCGCCCGCCGACCCCCCATACCGCCCCGGCGTCTGCAACATCGGCCCCGACGAGATCGCGCGACGCCGACGCGCCGCCGTCGCGACCGCGGTGCTCGCCGTCGTCGTCGCCGGAGGCGTGCTTCTCACGGATCTGCCGCAGCTCGCACGACTGGTGGTCTTCCCGTTCGCCGCCGCGGCCGGCGTGAGCTGGCTCCAGGTTGTCCGGGGATTCTGTGTCGCCTTTGGCGCGGCCGGAGTGCTCACCTTCGGCGCCCTCGGCAGCACTCAGAATGTCGCCGACGCCCAGGCGCGAGCCGCCGACCGCCGAACCGCTCTGCGGATGACCCTCGAGGGAGGCGCCTACGGCCTGCTCGTCACCCTGGGGTTCTGGGTCCTGCCCGCCTGATCGGTCAGGCGGCTATCGGTCGTACCGGCCGGGCGGCCGGCGAGCCGGAGGGCACCGACTCGCCGGCGATGCGGCGCCCGGCCAGGATCAGCAGCCGCCCGACACGTCGTCGGGCGCTGCCGTCGGTCGAGATGGTGCGAGCAATCGCGGCCAACCGCTCACCGGCGGCCTCGACCTCTCGTGCCCGGATCCGCTCCCGGACCACCATCTGGGTGACTTCGATGTAGCCGTTCACTGTCCGCATTCCTTCCGCCGATCTGATCTCGTGGTTCATGTTCATGTGCTCTGTGTTAGTCATTCACCTAACCTTCCGGGGTGAGAGGGGCCGCGGTCGCCCGCGGCCCGGTGGGTCGCGCTATCCGATGAGGAAGCGCTTGAGGTCGAACGAGGCGTCGTCCAGGCGGTCGCGCCGGAGCGTGTAGTAGATGACCGCGCCTGATTCGACGACGGTCAGCAGCCCGGCGCTCCGGAGCAAGGCCAGGTGGTGTTTGATCGTGGGTTTGGAGAGCTCGAGGAGCTGCGCGATCTCGGTGAGATAGAGATCACGTTCACTGAGGAGCTTGAGGATCCGGAGCCGCGTCTCGTCACCGAGCGCGCGGTGGAGCCGGAGTACCCCGGGCGGCGGCGCAAGCGGGTCGACGCCGTCTAGCGCGTCATCGGCCACCGGGTATCCGAAGAACCGCCAATCGCTGCCCGCCAGGAGGAAGTTGTATGGACGCGAGAAGTACGACGGGGCGAGCACGACCCGGCGTACGCCGGCCTCGGGCAGCCACCTGACCCCGCCGGTCGTCCGCTCGATCAGGTCCGGACCGCTGAGGGTCGCCCGGTCGCCGGCGCGGAGGTCATAGTCACGGACGATGATGTCGCGGATCCGGCCCTCGATGGGGCGAAACGCGTCTGCCCAGGCGCGGGCGAGGCCGACGATCTCGGCGTGGGACCTCGACGGGTCCTCGAGCAGCGCGAACCGATCCTTCTTCTTCCACTCGGGCAGGGCGATCTCGAGCTCCTGCACGGCGGCGGCGTCCCCGTCGAGGGCGCGTTCGAGGATGGGTCCAGCGGCCGGCTCGGACGCGACCGCCTCGCAGAAGACGCTTCTGAGCAGGGAAGCCGGTCCGGACGCTTCGAGGGCCGCCAGGAGCTCGTCGACGGTCGCGAGATCACGATGCTCCACGACGAACGTCGCCAGATGGATCGCGAGGTCGGTCGTGGCGATTCGCTTGAAGACGTCGCGCTGCGCCTCGGGGAGCGCCGCGCGCGCTTCGGTTAGCCAGCGACGATCCGCGGCGGGCAGGTCGTCCGTCGCGCCCGCCTCGTCCGAGAGCGAGAAGAGGAAGTCGTAGACGGGGCGGACGTCCCACTCGATGACGTGGCCGGCGGCCCCACCCGTGAAGTCACGGACGGCCGGGCGGGCCGGGGCGTCACCGGGGGTGACGACGGTGGCTAGGCGGGTTGTGGGTCGGGCCATTGCCTCTGGATCTCCTGCGAACGCTCGTCCTGACGTCTTGGATGTTAGACAGCAATCTAACACATGGACGATGAATGTCAAGTACCGGTCGCATGACGCGCCTGCGGTACCCTTCGCGGGGCCGTCGCATCCGCGCGCGCCATCGCCATCCTTCCGCTACCGGAGCCAGCCCGTTTCATGCGCGTGCCCACGATCGAGTTCACCGACGAGCGCCTTGCCAACGGGCTCCGTCTGATCATCGCCGAGGACCATCTGGCGCCCGTCGCGGCGGTGAACCTGTGGTACGCGGTCGGCTCGAAGCATGAGGTCCCCGGCAAGACCGGCTTCGCCCACCTGTTCGAGCACGTGATGTTCCAGGGCTCGGCGCATGTCAGCAAGGCCGAGCACATGAGCCTGATCCAGGCAGCGGGCGGAACGATGAACGGCACGACCTGGTTGGAGCGGACCAATTACTTCGAGACCGTTCCATCGCACCAGTTGGAGCTGGCCCTGTGGCTTGAGGCCGACCGAATGGGGACCCTCCTCGACGCCTTGAGCCAGGAGAACCTCGACAACCAGCGCGAGGTGGTCAAGAACGAGAAGCGCTGGTCCTATGACAATCGCCCGTACGGGTCGTGGGTCGAGCGCCTCCTGGCCGGGATCTTCCCGCCGGGGCACCCCTATCACCACCCGACGATCGGCTCGATGGAGGATCTGGACGCGGCCTCTCTCGAAGACGTCCGTGCGTTCTTCCGGACGCACTACGCACCGAACAACGTGGTCCTGAGCGTCGTGGGCGACGTGGACCCCGAGCAGGTACGCCGGTGGGTCAAGCACTACTTCGAGGGCATTCCCGCGAACCCGGCTCTGCCGGCACCGCTCGGGGACCTCTCATTGCCCGCCACTCTTGGCGGCGAGCTTCGAGAGATCGTTCCTGATCAGGTCCCGCTGGCCCGGATCTACTGGGGCTTCCGGTCGCCCATCTTCGGCGACGTGCGCCTTGATGCCCTCGACCTCGCCGGGCAGATCCTGGCGGGCGGGAAGGGCAGCCGCCTGCATCGTCGCCTGGTTCGAGAAGAGCGCCTCGCGCAGGACGTCAGCTTCTTCTCCCTCGGACTCGTCGCCGGCGCCTCGATCACGGCCGGTTGGGCGACGGCCCGACCCGGTGTGGATCTGGAGCGCCTGGAGTCGGTCTACTGGGAGGAGCTCCAGCGCATCGCCACCGAGCTGCCGTCGGCGGATGAGCTCGATCGGGCGAAGGCGCTGACGGAAGCGGACGAGCTGGGCGCCCTCCAGCGCGTGGAGGAGCGAGCCGACCGCCTGTCCATGTACGCGACATTGTTCGACGACCCGGGTCTCGCGAACCGCATGCTGCCGCGCTACCTGGCGGTCACCGCAGAGCAGATCCGCGACGTTTGCGCCGCGGTCTTCCGGCCGGATAACCGGTTCGTCCTGACGTACCTCCCGGCTGGCCAGGCAGCTGGCGACGTGGAGCCGGCGGCATGAGCGGCGCCCGAGCGGTCGTGGTCGCGGCTCGGCCGTCGCCCGGCCATCCCCGGCCGTACGTCTTTCCGCCGTTCAGCCGGACCCGCCTGGATAACGGGCTCTCGGTCCTTTCCGTGGACCTGCCCGGTCGGCCGCTGGTCGACGCGTCGCTCGTCATCGTCGGTGGGGCGTCCGACGAGGCGGCGGATCGCGCCGGCGCCACCGTCCTGATGGCGCGGGCGCTGACCGAGGGCACCGAGCACTTCTCGGCGATCGAGCTCGTTGAGGCAACCGAGCGCCTCGGAGCCTCGCTCCATGCGGAGGCGGGCTGGGATGCCACGACCGTTGCCGCCGACGTGCCCGTGGAGCGCCTGGCCGCGACCCTGGATCTCATCGCCGAGGTGTTCGCGCGGCCCACGTTCCCGGTGGACGAGGTTGAGCGCCTTCGCGATGAGCGCCTGAACGACCTGCTCCAGGCAAGGGCCGATCCCCGCCGCCGCGCGGAGGAGGCGTTCATCGAGACGATCTACGCGTCCGGGTCGCCCTACCGGCGACCGGCGGGCGGGATTCGTGAGACGGTCGAGCGCCTCGATGTGGGTGCGACGCGCGCGGAGCTCGCGCGCCGGTTTGACCCGGCCCGGATGACGCTCGTGGTGGGCGGCGACCTGACCGGCCTCGATGTCCACGGGCTCGCGGCGTCCCGCTTTGGCGGCTGGCGGGCCGATCCCTCGGCACTCCCTCCGGCGACCGTCGATGCGTCACCCGCATCGAGGGAACGCCAGATCCGCGTCATCCATCGGCCCGGCGCCGTCCAGACCGAGATCCGGGTGGGTCATCCCGGCGTGCCGCGCCGAATCCCGGACTTCCACGCCGTGGCCGTGATGAGTGCCCTCCTGGGCGGCCTGTTCAACTCGCGCCTCAACCGGAAGTTGCGCGAGGAGAAGGGCTACACCTACGGCGCCAGCGCCGGCTTCGACCTTCGGCGCGCAGCCGGCCCGTTCGCGGCCCGGGCGGCCGTCAATACCGACGTCACCGTGGCGGCCCTGCTCGACATCGTCGCGGAGCTGGAAGGCATCCGGTCGGCGGCCGTGGACGATTCGGAGCTTCGGGCGGCGCGCGACTACCTCGTCGGTGTCTTTCCACTGCGGTTCGAGACGCCCGGGGCCGTCGTGGGCGCCCTGAGCGGGCTCGTTGCACAGGATCTCCCCGACGACGAACTGGCCCGCTACCGACCGTCGATCGAGGCCGTCACTGCGGATGATGTTCTTGCGGCGGCCCGGGCCCACGTGCGCCCCGACGAGGCTGCGATCGTGCTCGTTGGCGACGCCGACGCGTTCCTGCCGGCACTGGAGGCGGCAGGCCTCGGGTCGGTCTCGGTTGAGCGCGAGGCGGATCCACAGCCGGGCACGGAGGCGACCGACGCCCACACCGGCTGACCCACCGGACGATCCGTCCACGCCACCGTCGCCCGGCGCCGCCCTGGGCCCACGGTCCGGAGCGCTCGGGAGCTTCCCGGCGCTTGCGTCGCCCCTCTATCGGCGACTGCTGCTCGGAAATACGCTCGCGACGCTCGGCGCCTTCATGCAGGCGACGGCCATGGGGTGGCTCGTGCTTGAGCTCACCAACTCCCCGGCTCGCCTTGGCCTCATCGGTGCCATCTCGGGGCTGCCGACGCTGTTCCTCGCGGTTGTTGCCGGCGTGCTCGCCGATCGCCTCGACCGGCGGCGCCTGCTTGCCCGGACCTACGCCATCGGGGCGTTTGTTGCCGCCGTGCTGGCGATCCTCACGACGACCGGTGTGGTCGAGTACTGGCATGTCGCCGTGGTTGCGTTCGTCGGTGGCGTGCTCGTCACGGTCCAGATGCCGGCCGGCCAGGCGATCGTCTCGACGGTGGTGGAGAGGGGAGTGCTGGGCAGCGCGATCGCGCTCAACTCGGCGCAGTACAACCTCATGCGGATCATCGGCCCGTCCCTGGCCGGCCTCGCCATCGCCGCCGGAGGGCTCGCCCTCGGTTTCTGGGCGAACGCCGCCGCCCTGGTCGGCGTCGCCGTCGTCTTCGCCCGCCTGTCGCTCCCTCCGACCCGCGCTGCCGGACGGCTCCAGGCCGCGCTGTGGGGTGACCTTCAGGACGGCGTTCGGCACGTCGCTGCGGATCGTGTCCTGTCGGCCCTGGTCCTGCTCGCCGCGGCACCGGCGCTGTTCATCCTCAGCTACCTCACGTTCCTGCCGGTGTACGCCCGGGACATCCTCGCCATCGGCGCCCCCGGTCTCGGCCTCCTGACCGGATCGATCGGCATCGGGGCGCTCGCCGGCGCGCTGATCATGGCCTCAGTCAGACCGACCGGCGGGAGCGGGCGGCTGCTCCTCGGCGGCCTCGTTTCGATGTCGATCTCGCTCACGACGTTTGCCCTCTCGACATCGGTGCCGGTCACGGCCGTCGCCCTCGCGATCCTGGGGGCCAGCCAGGTCGCCTACTACTCCACGACGAACACCCTCCTCCAGGTCCGAGTGCCGGCCCGACTTCGAGGGCGTGTCCACAGCCTGTATGTCCTGACGTCCATCGGCCTGCTTCCGGTCGGCAACCTCGTCGCGGGGGCAGTCGCGGAGCGGACCGGCGTCCCACTGGTCCTGGCCGTCGGTGGCTTGATCACGCTGGCGATCGCGATCCTCGCGGTGATCCTTCGGCCCGAGCTCCGACGACTCCGCCCGGAGAGGTTCGCTTCCGGTGTTCCTGACGTTCCGTGAAACCTTCGTCGTGCCGCGTGTCTCAGGAAAGTCGTATGGACCGGTCGCAGAGCCGGGGGACACGAGGGACAAGATCAGATGACAGAGAAGATCGGCCTGCGGGCCGTGCGACCGATCGGCGTCGCGGTGGTGAGCCTGCTGCTCATCGTCGGCGGGGCTTTTGCGGCCGACCAGTTGGTGAACACGGGCGGACGCGGCGATGACAGCGCGGTACCGGCGCAGCTGGCTGAGCCCGACGCCACCGAGAGCCCGGAGCCGTCCGACGATCACGATGACGACGACGCGACCGAGAGCCCGGATCCGTCCGCCTCGCCCGACGCCAGCGACGACGCGACCGAGAGCCCGGATCCGTCCGCCTCGCCCGACGCCAGCGACGACGCCACCGAGAGCCCGGATGCGTCCGACGATCACGACGACGACGCGACCGAGAGCCCGGATCCGTCCGCCTCGGCCGACTCCAGCGACGACGCCACCGAGAGCCCGGATGCGTCCGACGATCACGACGACGACAGCTCCCCGGAGCCGTCCGACGATCACAGCGGCCAGGGCTGATCTGGTTCCCCTGGACCCCTGCGGAGGTGACGAACGGCTCGCCATGGCTGCCATCGGAACCCGTCACCATGGGATCGACTCCGTCCGGCAGAGCGCCGACCGGGGCGAAACCATGGAGACGACCCATCGACTCGACGACGGCCTTGCCGGCCGGCGCTCCGACCCGCGATGACGCCGCGATCGTCGGGGCCGTCCTCGACGGCGATCGCGATGCCTTCCGGGTCCTCGTGGACCGCGAGTCGGCCGCGGTCGTCCGGGCGTGTCATCGGGTCCTCGGCGATCTCGCCGAGGCCGAGGATGTCGCCCAGGAGGCCTTCGTGATCGCCTACCGCTCGCTCGCGGGTTGGCGCGGCGATGGTCCGTTCGGGGCGTGGCTCTCCCGAATCGCGATCCGCCTGGCGATCCGACAGGCGGCGCGGCGGAAGACAATCGCCTGGGCCCGGCCGGCTGATGGTGAGGACCACGACGCCCGGCTGCACGCCCTGCCCGCAGGACGGGGCACGGATCCGGAGGGACTCGCCCTTCGCGGCGAGCGCCAGCGATCGATCCGTGACGCCGTCGCCCGGCTCGACGAGCCGTACCGCGAGGTTGTCGCCCTGCGATTCTTTGCCGAGCGCTCGCTCGACGAGATCGCGACGATAACCGGGCGCCCGCTCGGTACCGTGAAGACGCACCTGCATCGCGGCCTGATCCGGCTGCGCGGCCGGCTCGAGGAAGGAGGAGCCTGATGAACCAGTCGCAAGGCTCTTTCCGCCCGAACGAGATTGCCGGCGCCGATCAATTGCCAAACGATGCCGAGCTTGCGACCGCTTGGTCGATGGCTCGCGAGCTCGAGGCTTCGCGCCCTCCCGAGACGATCGGCCCGTCCGCGCCGTTTGTCGATCGGGTCATGGCCGCTGTGGCGCTCGAGCCGGCGCCGCGCCGGGCCGGCTTCCTCGCTGAGTTGCGCGCTCGCCCCGGCCTCGCGGGTTTCGCGGCGAGCGTCCGCGAGGCCTGGACGGTGGCCTCCGGCGGCCCCGGTCGCCCGGCCGGCGCACGCGGCCTCGCACTCGCGTACGTCCTTGCCGTGGCTGTCATCGGGGCTTCGCTCACCGGCGTGGGCGTCTACGGCGCCGCCGGGGCGCTCGGACTCCTTGATGGCGATCGTTCTCCGACACCGGCGGTCGCCACCCCATCGCCATCGCCATCGCCATCGCCGGAGCCGTCCCGAACTCCCGATGTCTCGACCTCGCCTGAGCCGAGCGAGAGCGCCGAGCCAAGCGGAACCCTCGAGCCCGAACCGTCCGACGACGGCTCGCCGTCCCCCGACGCGACCATTGCCCCCGTTCCTACGGGGTCCCCGGCCGCCAAGACCCCGATCCCCGTCGACCCGACACCGTCCCCGAGCGCTTCGGACGACCACGGCGGCTCTTCACCCGAGCCGAGCGATACCCCACGTCCCTCGGATTCTCCCAAGCCGTAGGAGCCCCGGCTGAGCGCTGAGGCGCACCGTCCGTCCGAACGACAACCGAGCGCGAACCGCTACCTGACGAGGCCCTTGAGCGCGAGCCGGTAGTACTTGTCGGGGTCGTAGGGCATATTCAGGATCGCGGAGCCGCCGATCTGGAATGTCCAGGCGATGATCTGAACCGCGGCGCAGTTCGTATTGCCGTTCACGTCTGGGGTGCACCCGGTGGAGCTTGAGCTGCCAGTCAGGGAGACATCCCCGCCGGCGCTGTAAATCGTCCCTTCGAGATTCGTGCTGCCGCCACCGCCCACGAAGATGTCCGCCCTGCCCTGGTGGGCGCCGCTCGCGGTTCCTTCCTGCCACAGCAGCATCCCGCCGTAGATGCAGCCGTTGGTGCTGTAGGGAGGACAGTCCACGGTCCCGTCGAGGCCGCGCAGGCTTATCGACCCGGTGCCGCTGACGTCCATGTCCTGTTGGCATTTGAGACCGTTGGCGCTGCCGCTCTTGCACTGTGCGGCGTAGGTTGGGTTGTCCGTCCCGTAGATGAGAACGCGCCCTGCGGCGGAGTCGAGCGTGCCACCGGTCTGCCCGATGCCGCCTCCGGCGATGATGTAGATGCCCTCGTTCAAGGTGATCGTCGCGCTACCCGAGATCGACCACCCGCCGTAGTAGGTCCCGGGGTTCAAGGCGACCACGTCCCCGGTCTTGAACGAGCATGCTTTCGGGACCGAAGCTGTTCCGGAATCGCCGGTGGGGCAAGTCGCAGCCGCCCCCGGCACCGGCGGCAGGACGATGGCCAGTGGATCGCCCGCATACCCGCCCTGTTCGTCGACATCGGCGATGGCCGGCGCGATATTGCCCGCATACGTGCAGGCACCCTGGACGTACAGGCCGGGGGCGATCACAGTCGTGTTGGACCCGCTCACCTCGAACGCGCCCTTGGGATCCGAGGCGCAGGCATCGTTTACGCCGTACGAGGCCCCCCCGCAGTCAGAGTTGACCTGAATGTAACCGCCTGGATCAGTGACACCGTCGGCGCGGTGGATGTTGATCCCACCACCACTGCCGCCGCCATTGATCTTGGCTGCAGCCACCCCGCCGCAACCCTGGTCCGACAGGGAAACGAGGCTGCTGCTCCCACCCGAGCCGTCGTCATTGGCCGCGACCGCGGAGGTGGACACGTTGAACGTCAGGATCCCCACGATTCCGGCCAGCAGGCTCGTGTGCGGTTTCGCGACTGTGACCTCGACGTAGCTCCTGTTGCCCGCGTATTCGCCAGCGCTCCTGCTCGGAGGCCAATTGACTGTCAGGGTCGAACCGTCGGCTGCGCCGCCGGCATCACACGGGGCGTTGTTGTCGGTCCGGCGAGCCTTGTACCCGTTCTCGAGCGCGTAGAAGCATGCCGCCGTCCACATCTTGCCCGTGTCAGCCGTCGGCTTGAGGTAGCGGGCGGCCGCGAGGGCACCCGGATCGGCCGCGTTCTGCTGCTGCCGGCGTTGCATGAAGACCATGCCGAGGTCGACGACGAGCGACCCGATGAGGAGCAGGGCGACGAGGCCGCCTGCGAACAGAACGAGGATCTGTCCGGACGCCCTGTGCGGACCGGCGCTCCGAGTGGTCTTCATTGCTGGCGGTGGATAACCTCCGTGACGACGGCCTGCATCGTAATGGTCGACGGGATCACGAGGAACCCGGCCAGCGGCGGCGCCCACTGCATGCAGGCGTAGGCGGTGACCTGGTTCCCGGCCTGGTCGCTGGCCGGGTCATCCGCCTCGCTGGTGAGTCTGTCGCCACATGCGAGGCTCGACTGTTCTGTCGTCGGATCGAATCCGCCGATCTTGCACTGGACGAATTGGCTCGGCATGCTGGCAAACACGGGTGGGAAATCCGCCAAGGGAAACGGGTCTGAATAGTCCGTGAAAAGGGACAGGTCCACGTCCCACCTTACGTAGCCTGACCAGCACGCATTGATGTGGACGGCGGACGGGTCGATGCCCCACACACTCTGCCGGGCATGGGCGGTCATCTTCGGCCAGCCGGCTACTGGTCCGTCACAGTGGAGCAGCGGGTACGATGCTGGAGGGGCCTGCGGATCATCCCAACTGGCGGTCGGGCAAATGGCCGTTGAGCTGTGGATCGCCGCGAAGCGGGCAGCCTCACGCGCAACATTCGTCACCTGCTGCTGGTAGAAGACCCACAAGCCGAGCGAAATGATTCCAAAGATCAGCATCAGGGCAAGAGGAATGACCAGGGCAAACTCAACAAGTCCTTGACCAGCCGGCGCTGGGTGACGTATCGCCTTCCCGAGGGCGTGTCCCTCTGGCATCAGTAGTCTGCCACGGTGAATTTTCGTACCTTCTCAATGTAGAAATCGCCCGACAGCGGTGTGAGCTCGCCGCCGACGAACGGGATCTTCATCGGCAGGATCGTGTTGAATCGATAGCAGACACGGACCTCAACATATCGGCTGGTTTCCGTGCCGCCGGTCTGGACGTTCGAAGCCGCGGCGGCCACTGCCGAGCAAGAGCCAGGAACGCCCCCGGCGGGGTTGTAGGTGATGTCGCTGTCGCAGATCGGGTCGAGGCCATCGTGCACGCAGACCCGGGTCGCGATCCCGTCGCATTGGGTGGCCGGCCCGTTGTACGTGACGTTCGCAAGGCCGTCCGCTTCATCACACACGGATTGCCACGCGTAGGCGTGAATCGCCGCGTAGTCATAGCTCAGCGGATCGCCACTTGGCACAGCCCGGAGGTACTCCTGTGCCGCCACTTCGGCTGCGGTCCTGGCGATTGATTCCACTTGGATGGATGCCGCGAAGTACCGGCCGAAGTCGGCGACTGTCAGCAGAAGGATCAAGAGGAATGGCACGACGAGCGTGAACTCGACCAACGACTGGCCTCGCTTGGGGTGGGCGCGGGCCAGCGGGCGGTTCGTCATTCCGGGTACGGGGGGGTCGCAAGCCTGCACTCCGGGGTGCACGCCGCGCAGGCGCATGCGGTGACCCCAAGTCATCACCCCCCGAAAGTACTAGTCGGACCTTGCAGTTGCAATATCACCGGTGACTCGACGCACCGCGTTCGGCGGTCACGCTCATGGTCTGGACGTTCGGTAGCCGACGTGGTCCGATGCCCGATTCTCGTATCCTGCAGGGGTGATCGTCATCTGCGGAAACTTTGGTACGGCCGACCGCAACGAGAACCTCGCGACCTCGATAGCCCAGCGGACGGCTGCCGCCGGTGCGGCGGTCGAGATCGTGGGCATCGTCCCGGATGGTGCGGAAGGTGATCGCTGGCTGATCGCCCTCTCGGCTGCCGGGGTCGGCCATGCGGCCGTGCTCCGGACTGCGGATCGACCGCTCGAGCGCGCTGACCTTGAACTTGCCCTGCGCTACCTGCCGGATGTTCGGGTCGTGGTCGCGGTCGGCATGAGCGCGGCCGTGCTCCCGGTGATCGCCGAGGGCGCGGGCTATGCCGGCGCTTCGCTCGTCGTCGTGGCCACGGAAGCCTCGGGCGGACCCATCGATGACGGCGCACTGCCGGCCTCGGCCATCGTGCTCCAGGCGCCTCCAACCGATCCCGACGACACGTTCGCCGGGTTCGTCGGCGCCTTCACCGCGCGGTTGGATGCCGGCGCCGCACCCGCGGACGCGTGGCTGGCGACGGTCAGCGCCCTCGCCGTCGACTCGGTCAGCCGAGAATCAGATCGCGGTCCTTCAACGGCTCGATAAGGCCGGGGCCATCGTTGCGGACGTTGTTGACGGCCTGGCTCACGGGGTAGGCCTCCAGCAGCCCATCCTCTGCCGGCACGAGCAGGCCGTTGAGTTCCCCGAGGTCCGGCAGCGCGGGATCCAGCCAGCGATCCCAGGCGGTCTCCGGCACGAGCACCGGCATCCGGTCGTGGATCGTCCGAATGAGCGAATTCGGCGTTGTGGTCACGATCGTGAAGGTTCGGAGGACCTCCCCCGTCTCCGGATGCCGCCACCCGGACCACAGGCCGGCGAGCGCCAGTGGGCGCGCGTCCGCGCCGACGATCCGGAACGGATGACGGACCTTGCCCTCTCGCTGCCACTCGTAGAACGAATCGACCGGCACGAGGCAGCGCCGCTTGCGAAAGGCGTCCCGAAATGCCGGTGACGTGGCCAGTGTCTCCGCCCGGGCGTTGAACATCCGATTGCCGATCTTCGGATCATCGGCCCAATGCGGGATGAGGCCCCAGCGGTAGGCGGTGATGGCCCGCCGTTCGTCGCGCTGGACGACGACCGCGGCCGCATCGGTCGGCGCGACGTTGAAGCGCCCGCCGGGCGCGCCGACGAGGTCCTCCGCCTCGAAGATCTCGGCGAGTTCGGAGGTCGGTCGTTCCTGGGTGAACCGCCCGCACATGTCACATCTAGTATCGTCGGCCCGATGACGGACGATCTTCCGACCCCACTGCCGCCCGATCTCGGCGCGGCCGTGGCATCCCAGGGCCCCCTCGATCGATCAACCGCGCTGGCGCTGCTGAACGCCGGCGCCGAGTTCGTGGGGGCCGGCGAATTCCTGGCCGCCGCCCAGGCATACCAGCGCGTCGCCGGCTTCGATGACCCAGCGATCACCGCGGCGGCCTGGTTGGGTCTCGGGGAGGCGCTCTACCGCCTCGATCACGACGCCGAGGCGCTGTCCGCATGGGAGGCGGTGCTTCGCCTGCCCACGACTCCGGCGACCTACCCGGCCTGGCGGAACGTCGCCGCGGCGCACGTCCGGGCGGGGGACCTGCGGGATGCGCTGACCGCCTACCGGGAGGCGGACCGGCGCGCTCCGGCCGAGGACAAGGCGGAGATCGCATCGCGCCTCGGTTGGCTGGCCAAGGAGACCGGAGACACTGGCGCGTCGCGTCGGTACTTCGCTCGCAGCCGCGGCACTGGCCCGGCGGTACCCCTCGCGTACATCATCCTTGCCGTCACGGTCATCGTGTCGTTCTACGCGCTGTCACAGGACGGCGCGCGGCTCGGGCTCCTGCTCGAACTGGACAAGGGGGCTCTGGCCGCGGGCGAGGTATACCGCCTCTTCAGCGTGACCCTCGTCCACGCGAACCTGCTCCACCTCGCCGTGAACATGTACGCGCTGTACCTGCTGGGCCCGCTCGTCGAGGGCACCTGGGGCACCGCCGCGTTCGGTACCTTCTACCTGCTGACCGCGGCCGCGGCCTCGACGGCCAGCTTCGTCGCGAGTCCTGCGGCGAGCGTCGGAGCGTCCGGCGCGATCTTCGGGCTCGTCGGGGTCCTGCTCGCGGGGACCCGCATTCATCATCCAATGCTCGATCGACGGGCCCGGGCGATCGTCCCGCAGCTGGGCACGATCGTGCTCATCAACCTGGCCTTCGGGTTCTTCTTCTCGGGCGCGGTGGACAACGCGGCGCATCTCGGCGGACTGGCCGCCGGACTGTGGCTAGGCCTGTTCGTCCCGCCCGGGCGCGTCCGCACGATGCGCGACTTCTGGCGGTCGCAGGATGGCGGGCAGCCCGGCATGCGCTCCCTGGTCATCGCGCTGGTCGGGATCATCGGGCTCGTGGCGGTGATCCTCGTCGGGCTGGTTGCGGGCGGCCTCGCGGCCTGATCTCGGAGGACGCAGGGACCGATGTTCGCAACGTTGCTCGGTGGCTTGCCCCGCCCGCCCGGAGACGACGGCCGGCCGATCGCCGACGACGACCTGGCGGTCGTCGTTGCCCTGGATGCGCAGGCTGACGCCGGCCTCGAGCCATTCACGGACGGCCGATTGCGATCCCGCGGGCCATTCGGTGCGATCCTCGGGCTGGACGGGCTCGAGGCCGGCCCCGACGGGCCGCGTCTGTCCGGTCTCCCGCGCTGGCGCACAGCACTCACCGTGGAAGCGTGGCGCTTCGCGACAGATCACGCGGCCGGCCTGGTCAAGCAGGCGCTCCCGGGGCCGTACACGCTGGGGCGCCGGCTCGGCGCCGACGATCCGGACGCGTCGACCATGGCCTTCGCGACCGCGCTCCGATCCGAGGTGGTCGCGCTTGCCGAGGCCGGCTGCGCGTTCGTGGAGATCGAGGAGCGGGATGCCCATCTGATCGGCACGGACGAGACCGAGCGGCGCCGTTTCGCCAACGCGCACCGGACCCTTCTCGACGGGATCGAGGGTGTGCACCTGTCGCTCGCGATCATCGGTGGCAACGCCGACACCGCGGGCATCGAGACGATCCTCGCGGCGCCGTATCCCAGTCTCGCTGTCGACCTCATCGACGGGCCCGACAACTGGCGACTCGTCAGGAGCACACCGGGCGATCGTGGGATCATCTGCGGCGCGCTTTCGACCCGGCACCCCAGCGACGACACACCCGAGCTCCTCCTGTGGGCGGCGAGCTACGCGGCAGCTTCCGAGGGCCGCGGCCGGTCGCGCGTGGGGCTCGCGACGGCGGGCGGACTCGCCGGCCTGTCGTGGGATGTCGCGGCCGCCAAGTTGAAGCGGCTCGGCGAGGCCTCACGCCTGGCAGGGTTGCCACTCGCGGAGGCCGCACCGCACCTGGACCCGCGCGCGATCGACATCCGGAGCGCCGCCGCCGGCCGGTACGTGCCCAGGGACCGCCAGAAGCGGCGGCGCCCGCCACCCTGACCGGGCGATTCCACTTGATTCCATGGCCTCCGCGGGCGCATTATCGACGCCTTCCCGGTCGCCAGCAGGAGGTCCCGCCCGTGGTCGCGCATATCTCGCTCACCGTCAACGGGAAGCAACGGGAGGCGGACGTCGAGCCGAGACGGCTCCTGGTCCAGCTCCTCCGCGAGGACTTCGACCTGACCGGCACGCACGTCGGGTGCGACACATCGCAATGCGGCGCCTGCACGGTGACGGTCGACGGCAAGGCCGTGAAGTCCTGCACGATGCTCGCCGTCCAGGCAGACGGCGCGTCCGTCACCACGATCGAGGGCATGGCCCCGGCGGACGGACTCCACCTCCTCCAGACCGCGTTCTGGGAAAGCCACGGGCTTCAGTGCGGCTTCTGTACGCCGGGCATGATCATGGCGGCCGCCGACCTGTTGTCGCGAACTTCCGATCCCACGGACGACGAGATCCGCCACGCCATCGAGGGCAACTTCTGCCGCTGCACCGGCTACCAGAACATCGTCATTGCCATCCGCGTCGCCGCCGCTGCCATGCGGGCCGGTGGGGCATTGGCCGCCGGCACGGCCCGGCAGGGGGCGTGAGATGACCACGGACATGCTCGGCCAGCGCGTCAAGCGCGTCGAGGATCGACGCCTCATCACGGGCGAGGGTCGCTACGTCGACGACATCAAGCTCCAGTCGATGGCCCACTGCGCCATCCTCCGGAGTCCGTATGCCCACGCCAACATTCGCTCGATCGACACGAGTGTCGCCAAGGGGATGCCCGGCGTCCTCGACGTGATGACCGGCGCCGACATCCCGTACAACCCGCTCCCGATGGCCTGGCCGGCCGGCGGCTCGGCGGGGATCCAGAACAACGTCAACACACCCCGCGCGCTCGCGACGGACAGCGTGAAGTGGACCGGCGAGGGCGTCGCCGCGGTCGTCGCGGAGACGCCGGAGCAGGCGATGGATGCGCTCGAGGCGATCGTCGTCGACTGGGAGCCGCTCCCGACCGTCGTCGATGCCGAAAAGGCGACGCAGCCCGGGGCACCGCAGCTTCACGAGAACGCCCCGAACAACATCGTGTTCGAGTGGTCGGTCGGGGACCGGGACGGCACGGTCGGCGCCATCGACAGCGCCGAGGTCGTCGTCCGCCAGCGGATCGTGAATCAGCGCCTCATCCCGAACCCGATGGAGACGCGCGGCGACATCGGCTGGTACAACCCCGGGACGGACGAGTACACGATCTGGATGTCCAGCCAGACGCCGCACATCCAGCGCCTGCTCCTGGCGGCGTTCGTCATGGGCGTGCCCGAGCACAAGCTGCGCTGCATCAGCCCGGACATCGGCGGTGCATTCGGGTCGAAGATCTTCACGTACGCCGACTACCCGATCGTGCTGCTGGCGTCCAAGCGGATCGGCGGACGCCCGGTGAAGTGGATCGAGGGCCGGCGCGAGAACTACCAGTCCACGATTCACGGCCGGGACCACATCACGTACCTCGAGATCGCCGGCAAGCGCGATGGCGAGATCAGCGCCATCCGGGTCAAGACCTACGCAAACCTCGGCGGCCGCCTGTCCACGATCGGCCCCGGGATCCCGACGACGCTCTACGCCCGCGTGCTGTCGGGTTGCTACAAGATTCCGAACGTCTACGCCGAGGTCGTCGGCGTCTACACCAACACCGTGTTCGTGGACGCGTACCGCGGCGCCGGCCGGCCCGAGGCGACGTACGTCGTGGAGCGGGCGATGGATTTGTTCGCCGGCGAGATCGGGATGGACCCGGCGGAGCTCCGCCGGCGCAACTTCATCCCGCCGGACCAGTTCCCCTATGAGAACCCCTCGGGTCTCGGGACGGCCAGCGGAGGCGCGAAGATCTACATCGACTCCGGCAACTACGAGCCGGCCCTGGACAAGGCACTCGCGATGGCCGGCTACGCCGAGATGGCCGCGGCCAAGGGCGAGGCCCGGACCCGGGGCAAGTACCTGGGCGTCGGGCTGTCCAGCTATCTCGAGGTCTGCGGCGTCGCACCCTCGAAGTGGATCGGCGCCGTTGGCGAGGGCTGGGGTGCCGCGATGTGGGAGTCCGCCAACATCAAGGTCCACCTGACCGGAAAGGTCGTCGTGACCGTGGGCACCCAGCCCCAGGGCCAGGGTCACGAGACGACCTACGCGCAGATCATCGGCCACGAGCTGGGCATCCCCATGGAGGACATCGTCGTCCAGCACTCGGACACCCAGGGCACGCCGTTCGGGTACGGCAGCTACGGCAGCCGGACCTCGTCGGTCGGGAGCACCGCAGCGATCAAGGCCGCCGGCAAGATCCGGGAAAAGGCACGACGTTACGCGGCGCACATGCTCGAGGCCTCGGTCGAGGACATCGAGGTCGATGGCGCCGAGTACCGGGTCAAGGGCTCGCCGGACAAGAAGAAGACGTTCCAGGAGATCGCCTTCGCGCTCGACCTCGCGTTCGATGCGCCCGAGGGCATGGAACCGTACCTGGACGAGACGGCCTACTACGACACCCCGAACTGCACCTGGCCGTTCGGGACGCACGTCGCGATCGTCGAGGTGGACGAGGCGACGGGCAAGGTGGAGCTCGTCAAGTACGTCGCCGTGGACGACGTCGGCAACAAGATCAACCCGATGATCGTGGACGGTCAGCTCCATGGCGGGATCGTCCAGGGCGTCGGACAGGCGCTCTGGGAGGGCGCGGTCTACGGTGACGACGGCCAGCTCCTGTCGGGTTCGATGCTCGACTACGCGCTGCCGCGGGCGTCGTGGCTGCCGATGCTGGAGCTCGATGAAACCGTCACGCCATCGCCGGTGAACCCGATCGGGGTCAAGGGCGTCGGCGAGGCCGGCGCGATCGCGAGCACGGCCGCGGTTGCCAACGCCGTCAACGACGCGCTGAAACCGTTCGGCATTCGCCATCTCGACATGCCGCTGACGGCACAGACCGTGTGGAAGGCCATGCAGGCCGCGAAGGGAGCCCGGGCATGATCCCCGCCGCATTCGAATACGTTCGGGCAACCTCGCTCGACGATGCGCTCGCGAGGCTCGCCGCGGCCGACGGCGCGGCCAAGGTCATCGCGGGGGGCCAGAGCCTCCTGCCGCTCATGAAGCTCCGGCTCGCGCGACCGGAGACGCTCGTGGACATCGGGCGGCTGGCCGAGCTCCGCGGTGTCCGGCGGTTGCCCGACGGTCGGGTCGCGGTCGGGGCCCTCACCACCTACGACGAGATGCTCAGCGACGAGGTCCTCGGCCACTACGGTCTGCTCCGGGATGCGCTCCCGAACATCGGCGATGTCCAGGTTCGGAACCGGGGCACCATCGGTGGGGCGATCGCCCATGCGGATCCGGCCTCGGATATGCCGGCGATCCTGCTGGCTCTCGATGCCGAGGTCGTCGCGCGCTCGGCGCGCGACGAGCGAACGATTCCCATCACGCAGTTCTTCCAGGGCGCGTTCAGCAGCGTCCTCGCATCCGACGAGCTCATCACCGAGATCCGGCTGCCCGGCGGCCGGGACGATGTGGCGTCGGCCTACCGGGCGATCGAGCAACCCGCCAGTGGGTACTCGATCGCGGGCGCGGCGACCGTCGTCGGGGCACGCTCGGGTGATCGCTGGGGGTTCTGCGCGGTCGCGCTGACCGGGGTGGGGGAGCATCCGTATCGCGCGACGGCCGTGGAGCAGGCCCTGGTTGGCGGCGCATCGCTCGCCGAGGCCGCGGCGCACGCAACCGACGGCGTCACGGTCGCCTCGGACATCCACGCGGACCGCGAGTACCGGACCCACGTGGCTGCGGTCCAGGTCCTCCGATCGATGGAGGCGGCGATCGCCCGGCTCGGGTGAACGTCGCCCGGATCACGCTCGGGGCAGCGGCGCCGGAGGGGCTCGTCGGCGCCGTCCTGACACGAGACATCGAGGTCAACGGGGAGCGTTGGGCAAAGGGCAGGCGGCTCTCGCCGGCCGACCTGGCACGAGTGGCCCACACCGCCCCGATGACTGAGGGGCGCCCGATCACGGTCCTGATCCCCGATGCCGGCGACGTCCACGAGGACGACGCTGCACGACGGCTCGCCGTGGCCGTCGGCGGCCCGGGTGTCGTCGCGGGCGAGCCGGCTCAGAGCCGGATTGACCTGCGCGCGACCGTGGCCGGTCTCGTGTGTGTGCGAGGCGCGCTCATCGATCGCCTCAATTCCATCGACCCGGTGGAAGTGTTCACTATCCTCGACGGGCGGATCGTGGAGGCTGGCGCGGTCGTGGCGAGCGTCAAGGTCGCGCCGCATCTGGTCCCCGAGGCGATCCTTGCGGCCGCCGAGGCCGTCGCTATAGCTGCCGGCCGGCGCGGAGTCGTCTCTGTCGCCGCCTTCCGTCCAAGGCGAGTCGCGGCGATCGTGAAGGAATCGATCCGCGGGATCGCCCGGGAGCGGTTCGAATCGAGCGTTCGAGCGAAGGTCGAGGGCCTCGGGTCACGACTCCTCGGGATCGACTACGTCGACGATGCGGCCGGCCCGGTCGAGCTCGCGTTGCGGGCACGCGCCCGGGGGCGCGGCAGAGGACGCGCAGACCTGGTGCTCACCGCGGGCTCGTCCAGCACGGATCCGGAGGACCCGTTCTTCGTGGCGATCGCAGCTCTCGGGGGACGGATCGTGCGCCATGGGGTCCCGGCCCACCCGGGCTCCATGCTCTGGCTCGCACGGGTCGGCGCAGTGCCGGTCATCGGGCTGCCGTCGTGCGGCGCGTACTCGAAAGCGACGGCCGTGGACCTGCTGCTCCCGCGGCTCCTGGCCGGTGAGCCGGCGTCCATGCGCACGGTGGCGCGCCTCGGTCACGGCGGCATCCTGACCCGCGACCAGCGCTTCCGCTTCCCGGCCTACGCCCGGGAGCTCGACGCGCCGGAGGGCTGATCGAGCGTCGGAGCGGCCGGCGGAGTGGGTCGCTTCCGCCCGGGGCCGCCGAATCCCTGCCAGGTTCGGGCCCGTCGTTGTGGCCAGACGCCCCGGTCGGTCCATCGACCATTCGACGAAGCAGCGCCCCCCGACGGACCGGTTGGCGGCCCATTTCGGACTCTCCGCCGCTGATTGGTCGATCCGAGCGCCATCCGACGAAGGACGGGGCCTGATCCGGCGCCACGTCCGTCGCATGGTCGATCCGTCGACCAGCCGCGCCGGTCGAGCACACGCGCCGGGCGAGCACACGCGCCGGGCGAGCACACGCGCCGGGCGTCCGCGACAAGCCTGCTAGCATCGGTTGATGACGCACACCCTGACCTCCACGGACGCAATCCAGGAGGCGTTCCGCGAGCGCGGCTACATCGCCGATCGGTCCATTGCGACCGCCGTCTTCCTGGGTCTTCAACTCGGGCGGCCGCTCCTCCTGGAGGGCGAGGCCGGCGTTGGCAAGACCGAGCTCGCGAAGGTCCTCGCGGCCAGCCTCGGAGCCCGCCTGATCCGGCTTCAGTGCTACGAGGGGCTGGACGTCAACACGGCGGTCTACGAGTGGAACTACCCGCGTCAGATGCTGGAGATCCGGCTCAAGGAGGCGCGCGGCGAGGCCGACCAGGCCACCGCCCACGACATCTTCGGGCCGGAATTCTTGATCAAGCGGCCGCTCCTCCAGGCGCTCGAGGCCAGCGCCGACGGTGACGCACCGGTCCTGCTCATCGATGAGATCGACCGTGCAGACGAGGAGTTCGAGGCGTACCTGCTCGAGATCCTGTCCGACTTCCAGATCACCGTGCCAGAGATCGGCACAATCAAGGCCGACAAGCCCCCGCGCGTGATCCTGACCTCGAACCGCACCCGCGAGGTCCACGACGCCCTCAAGCGTCGATGCCTCTATCACTGGATCGACTACCCGTCCGCGGCCAAGGAGTTCGAGATCGTCCAGGCGCGCGTCCCGGGTGCCCCGGAGGAGCTGGCTCGCGCCGTGGTCGGGTTCATCCATCGGCTCCGCGAGGCGGACCTGACGAAAGTCCCCGGCATTGCCGAGACCCTCGATTGGGCAGCCGCGCTGATGGCGCTCGGAGCGGCGCAGCTCACGCCGGAAGTCGTCGACGAGACCCTCGGCGTCGTTCTCAAATACGAGGAGGACATCCGCCAGGTCCGGGGAGACACCGTGAAGACGTACCTCGCCGAGGCTGCGGCGGGCCGCTGAGGCCACCGACATGCACGATCCGGCGATCGTCCCAAGCGGGCCCCGCGAAGCCATAGACGGGCACCGGCTGCTGGCCCGGGCGGTCGGGTTCGGCCGGGCGCTGCGGGCCGCCGGTCTGCCGGTGGACCTGGGGGCCGAGATCGACTTCGCTCGGGCGCTCGGGATCGTCGATATCGGCGACCGTGAGCTCGTCCGCGCCGCCGGAGCGGCGGTCTTCACGAGGCGGCGCGACGATCGTCTCATCTACGACCGCGTCTTCGACCGCTACTGGCGCCGACGGTCGCTCCAGCCGAACCTCGAGGGACCCGGGACGGAGGGGCGTCCGGAAGCCGTTCCCTCCGACGAAGGCACGCCGCAGGACGCCGCAATGCCCGGCGACGAGCGATCGGACCTGCCCGAGGATCGGCAGGGCATGCCCATCCCGACGGACGGCGACGCGGACGAGGACGAGGCCGCTCCCGACATCGTCACGATCTCGCCCGACGCGTACAGCCGGTCCGAAACGATGCGCCATCGCGACTTCGATCGGATGACGGCCCAGGAGCTGCGGGACGCCGAGCGGCTCGTGGATCTGCTGGAACCGAAGCTCGAGCTCCGCCGGACGCGCCGCTACGAGCTCCACCGGCACGGCCGGCGGCTGGCGCCCCGGGCGATGTTCCGGCGGAACCTGGGGACCGGCGGCGAGATCGTCTCGTGGGTCTGGCGGCGACCGATTCGACGCCCGCGCCCGCTCGTCGTCCTGTGCGACATCTCGGGCTCGATGGAGCGCCACTCCCGGCTCCTGCTTCGGTTCATCCAGGCGCTGTCAGCGTCGTCCACGGTGCGGACCGAGTCGTTCGTGTTCGGGACGCGGCTGACGCGCGTCACCCGCCTGATGAAGGATCGCAACCGCGACCGAGCGCTGGCCAAGGTCGCCGACGCAGTCACGGACTGGGCCGGCGGGACCCGGATCGGGGAGTCGTTCCGGGAGTTCAACCACAAATGGGCGAGGCGAACGCTCCGCTCGAGCGGTGTGGTCATCGTCGTCTCGGACGGGTGGGACCGCGGCGACCCCCGGTTGGTGGAGGTGGAAACCGCTCGGCTGCGCCGGAATTGCCATCGCCTCGTCTGGCTGAACCCCCTGGCCGGGACGCCGGGGTATCAGCCGCTCGCCGCGGGCATGCGTGCCGCCTTCCCGTACATCGATGACTTCCTCGCGGCCGGCACGGTCGCAAGCCTGGAACGGCTCGGCGAGATCCTGGCCGGAGGACGTGCCGCCGACACCCGCCGCGGGAGCGAGGCCGCAGCCCACGTCGCGCCGAGCCCGGACGCGGTTCGGACGTTCTCGCCGCCGCCCAAGGTCGCGGGTCAGCCGGTGGATCCGTTTGCGGCGCAGCCCCTGCGCTGACGGCCGCCCGCCGCCGTCAGTAGGTCAGGACCCGGACCGGCGTCAGGGCGAAGTTGCGCACATCGCGGGTGAGGACGGCAGCATCCACGACGTCGGCCGCTGCGGCGATCAGGGCGTCGGTGACCGCCAGAGTTTCGCCTCGCTCGCGCGCCGCGCGGCGCCAGACGCCCGCACGCACCGCCGAGTCGGGACCCGGCTGGACGAACTCGATCGGCTCGATGAGCCGGCGGAACCTCCCTTCGTCGGCCGCCCGCAGTCCGGACCGGATCTCGGCAACGACGACCTCGTTCAGGAACGGCTCGTCGCCGCCCTCGAAGATCTCCGCGAACCGCCGAACAGCGGCAGCCTCTCCCCGCAGGTGATCGATCAGAAAGCAGGCGTCAAGAAGGATCCGCATCGACGTCCTCGGTCGGACGGGTCTCCTGTCGACCGGCCCGCACCCACGCCACGACGTCCTCCGACGTCGCCCAGTACGGATAGTCCTCGGCGCTCAGGACCCCGGCCGAGTCCCGGATCGCCGCCCTGAGGCGCTCCCGCTTGAGCTTGGCCTCGAGGGCCTCGGCCACGAAGCGGCTCCGCCCCCGGGGGCCGGCAAGGCGATCGACTTCCTCGAGCAGCTTCTCTGGCAGGAGCAGGTTCGTGCGCACATTCATGCGCACGAGTATACACACCAGGCGTAGCCACTTCGTCGCGCTGCCCGAATCGACGGCGGCCGTACGATGAGCCCATGCGGGACCTGCTGGACACCCTGGATGCGTGGAGCCACGAGGGCGTGGGCGCGGGCCGGGCCGTTGTCGTGCGGACGTTCGGGTCGGCACCGCGGCCCGAGGGCGCCGTGCTCATCGTCGCGGACGACGGGCGCCTCATGGGCTCGGTCAGCGGCGGCTGCGTCGAGGGCGCGGCGGCGGAGGAGATCGGCCGCGCTCGCCGGACGGGCAATGTACGGGTGATCCGGTACGGGATCAGCGACGAGGAGGCGTGGGACGTCGGGCTCGCCTGTGGGGGCACGATCGATGTCCTCGTCCAGCCGGTCGTCCCGGCCGCGATCACGGCGGCCGCTGCGGGTTCCGTCGGGCCGCGCGGCCGGTCCGTGGCGGTCGCGACGCCGCTCCCCGTCGACGCTCCGCCCGGAGAATTCGGGCCGCATCAGCCGGGGGCCGGCGCGCCGCCTGAAGCGCCCATCGTGGTCGGAGCGTCGGGCAAGCTTCTCGACGGGTCGACGGGCGACGCGGCCACCGACCTCGCCCTCTGCTCCGCGGCGGGGAGAATCCTCGAGGACGGCCGCTCGCGGACCATCGACATCGTGGACCGAGCCTTCTTCGTCGAGGTGTTTCCGGTCCGCCCCCGCCTCGTCGTTGTCGGAGCCGTGGAGGCCGCGCGCTCGCTTGTGCGTTTCGCGCGCGAGCTCGGCTACGAAACGGTCGTCGTCGATGGGCGCGCCGCCTTCGCCACCGCGGAGCGGTTCCCCGATGTGGACCGGATCGTCGTTGCCTGGCCGGACGAGGCCTTCCAGACGCTCGACGTCGGGCCCAACGACGCAGTCGCGATCCTGTCCCACGACCCAAAGTTCGACGAGCCGGCGATCGTTGAGGCGACCCGGCGCGGCTGCCGCTACGTCGGCGCGGTTGGCTCACGAAAGACGCAGGGGGACCGACGCGTGCGCCTCGCGGAGGCGGGCCTCGACCCCGACCAGATCGGCCGGCTGCGTGGACCCATCGGGCTCGACCTCGGTGGGAAGGACCCGGCCGAGACGGCACTGGCGATCATGGCCGAGATCGTGGCCGCGCGGCGCGGAGGCTCCGGGGCTCCGATGCGTGAGCGGCTCTCCACAGACCGTCGCGTGGCCGACGTCGCCGGAACAACCGCCGGGTGACCGGCCCAACAACCGCGATTGTCCTCGCGGCCGGCGCCGGCCGACGGTTCGGGGGCGGGAAGCTCCTGGCGTCTCTCGACGGCCGTCCGATCCTCCAGCATGTCCTCGATGCGCTGGCTGTGGCCGGGATCGAGGACCCCGTGGTCGTGGTCGGAGCAGACGCCGCAGGTTTCGATGCCTCGATCAATTGGCGGGGCGTCCGTCGTGTCCGCAACCCCGAGCCGGACCGTGGCCTGGCAAGTTCCCTCCATCTCGGCTGGGCCGCCGCGATGTCCGTCGAGCCTCGGCCCGCGAGCGTCCTCATCGTGCTGGGCGATCAGCCGAGGATCGATCCCGTCGTGATCCGCAACCTGGTTGCGCAACCCGCCGACCCGAGCCGCCCCGTTGTCGTGGCCCTCCACGCCGATGGCGCCCGCAATCCGGTGCGCCTCGAACCCGAGGCCGAACCGCTCGTGGCGCAGGCCTCCGGCGATCGCGGCCTCGGCCCGCTCCTGGACGCACGCCCGGAGCTGGTCCGGACGGTTGAGGTCGGCAGGGCCAACCCGGATCTCGACACGCGCCAGGACCTCGTGGCGCTGCTGGAGGCCTCCTGGGCCGCCCGCGTCAGGGCCAACGCCGAGCAGGTGGAGCGCATTCGCGAGGCTCCCGATGGTCGCGACTTCTACGCGTCGGTCAGCCGGACATTCATCGCAGACCCGGCGCGGGAGGACGACTCGGTCCTCGAGGCACTCGTCTCGCTCGCGAGAAGCGATGACACGTGGCTCGACATCGGGGCGGGGGCCGGGCGGTACGCCCTTCCGCTCGCGCGGCACGTCCGCGAGGTCGTCGCCCTGGACCCGTCGGCGTCGATGCTCGATGCGCTTCGCGCCGGCATGGCGACGCACGGCATCGCCAACGTCCGCGTCCTCGAGGGTCGATGGCCGCCCGATGTCGCTCTCCGCGTCACCGTCGGACCCGACCCGGTCGCCGACGTCGCGTTCATCGCGCACGTCGGTTACGACATCGAGGCGATCCTGCCCTTCCTCGACGCGCTCGAGTACGCCGCCCGACGTCGCTGCGTCGCCGTGCTCATGGAGGGGAGCCCGGCGTCCGTCGCGGCGCCGTTCTGGCCCCTCGTCCACGGCGAGCCCCGGGTCGAGTTGCCGGCCCTGCCGCAGTTCGTGGAGCTGCTGGTCGCGCGCGGCGCGGTGCCCGAGGTCACCCGCGTGACCGGGGAGCGCCGCACCTGGGCGGGCCGTGACGAGCTGCTCGGTTTCCTTCGCCGCCAGCTCTGGACGACCCCGGGGAGTCCCGCGGACGAGCGGCTCCTCGCGGCGCTCGATTCGTCGGTCGTCACCGGGGAAGACGATTCGGTCGCGGTCAGAGGCGCTTCGCCGCTGGATATCGGCATTGTGAGCTGGTTGGTCGCCGAATCTCGTTGACTTGAGGACGACCCCGGCGGATACTCCGGACGGAGATCACCCGGACCTACGAGCGAGGTGTCCGCGTCCCGTTCGCCGGCCCGATCGTCAATTCAGCCTTTCCCTGTCGACCTGCGACGGGACGGCGTTCCCTCCATCGTGAGGGCTGAAGGAGGACTGATCGAGCATGATTCCGCCTGTGTTCGACTATGTGCGGCCCAGCGACCTGGGCGAGGCGCTCCGGATCCTGAAAGAGCGCGAAGGCGAAGCGAAGGTCCTGTCGGGCGGCTACAGCCTGCTGCCGCTCATGAAGCTCCGGCTCGCGCAGCCGGCTCTCCTGGTCGACCTGCGTGACGTCGGCGGGCTGGACGCGATCACGAGGACCGGTGACGAGTTCCAGATCGGTGGCCGCGCAACGCATCGACGGATCCTCGAGGACGCCGCATTGGGCGCGGCGCTCCCGATCATGCCCGATGCGGCCGCAGGCATCGGAGACCCCCAGATCAGGAACTGGGGAACGATCGGCGGGTCGGTGGCCCACGCGGATCCCTCGGCCGACTGGCCAGCGGTGCTCCAGGCGCTCCACGCCTCGATCGTCCTGCAGAGCGCGGACGGTGAGCGCGTCGTGCCGGCGCGCGGCTTCTTCATCGACACGTTCGTGACCGGCATCGAGCCGACGGAGATCCTCACGGAGATCCGGATCCCGGTACCGGCCGGCCGAACCGGCGGTTCGTACAAGAAGCTGGAGCGGCGGGCGGGCGACTTCTCGACCGTCGGCGCCGCCGTCCAGATGACGCTGGGTGCTGACGGGCGGATCGGCCAGATCGGGATCGGCCTGACGGCCGTGGGCGACGCGCCGTTCGCGGCGACGGACGCCGAGGATGCGCTTCGCGGGGCTCAACCGGGCGACGAGATGTTCCGCTCGGCAGCAGGTGCGGCATCCCGCCAGAGCCGGCCCGCGAACGACAGTCACGGCCCAGCCGAGTACAAGCGGGCGATGGTGATCGAGATGACCTTCCGGGCGCTGCGTGCGGCGCTCGCGCGAGCGCAGGGGTAGGGGGCCACGATGACCACGCAGCACATTCGCGTCACCGTCAACGGCACGGAGCACGAGGCCGACGTCGAGCCGCGCCTCCTCCTGGTCCACCTCCTCCGAGAGAACTTCGGGCTCACCGGCACGCACGTCGGCTGCGACACCAGCAACTGCGGGGCGTGCACCATCCATTTCGACGGGATGAGTGCCAAGAGCTGCACGATGCTCGCCGTCCAGGCCGACGGGGCCGAGATCAAGACCATCGAGGGCATGGCCGACGGCGCCGCGCTCCACCCGCTCCAGCAGGCGTTCTGGGACCAGCACGGTCTCCAGTGCGGCTTCTGCACCCCCGGGATGATCATGCAGTCCGCCTGGTTGCTCGGCCAGAACCCTGATCCCGATGAGGACCAGATCCGCGAGGGCATCAGCGGCAACCTCTGTCGCTGTACGGGCTACGTCAACATCGTCAAGGCCATCCAGCAGGCCGCCGGGGAGCTTCGCTCCGCCGACGCGGCGAAGTGACGGGGAGTGCCGAGATGACCACACAGACGCAGCCCCGCACCAGCCCCGAAATCGGGGGCATGGGCCATTCCGTCAAGCGCAAGGAAGACCCGCGTTTCATTCGCGGCGCCGGCGAGTACATCGAGGATGTCGTCCTGCCCGGCATGCTCTGGATGGATATCGTCCGCAGCCCGTATGCCCACGCGACGATCAAGTCGATCGACGCGTCCGAGGCCCTCAAGATCCCGGGCGTCCTCGCCGTGATCACCGGCGCTGACCTCGAGAAGGCCGGCCTCCACTGGATGCCGACCCTCGCGGGCGACAAGCAGATGGTCCTGCCGACCACCACGGTCATGTACCAGTCCCAGGAAGTCGCCGCGGTCGTCGCCACGGATCGCTACGCGGCCGCCGACGGCATCGCCGCCGTGTACGTCGACTACGAGCCGCTGCCCGTCATCGTCGACCCATTCAAGGCCCTCGAGCCGGACGCGTTCGTCCTCCGGCCGGACCGCGGCCCGGACAAGGCCAACAACCACATCTGGCATTGGGAGTCGGGCGACAGGGCCGCCGCCGACGCGGCGCTTGCCAAGGCCGAGGTGAAGGTCTCGCAAGACATCTACATCCCGCGGATCCACGTCGCTTCGATCGAGACGTGCGGCTGCATCGCCGACTGGGACGCCGTTCGCGGCCAGCTCACGCTGCACATGACCAGCCAGGCGCCGCACGCCATCCGAACAGTGCTTGCCCTCGTGTCGGGCCTGCCGGAGCAGAACATCCGGGTGAAGACCCACGATATCGGTGGTGGCTTCGGCGGCAAGGTGCCGGTCTATCCGGGCTACGTCCTGGCGGTCGTCGCCTCGCTCACGGTCGGGAAGCCGGTCAAGTGGATCGAGGATCGATCCGAGAATCTCCAGGCGGACTCGTTCGCCCGCGACTACCACATCCACGCCGAGATGTCGGCCACCAGGGAAGGGAAGATCACCGGCCTCAAGGTCAAGACGATCGCCGACCACGGGTACACGGATGCGGCCGCGGATCCATCGAAGTTCCCGGCCGGCCTGTTCAACGTCATCACCGGCTCGTACGACTTCCCGGACGCCTTCGTCGAGGTCGACGGTGTCTACACGAACAAGCCGCCGGGGGGCGTCGCGTACCGCTGCTCGTTCCGCGTGACCGAGGCGGTCCACGCCATCGAGCGGATGGTGGACATCCTGGCCCATGACATCGGCAAGGATCCGGCGCAGCTCCGAATGGAGAACTTCATCCAGCCGGAGCAGTTCCCGTACAAGACGCCCACGGGCTGGGAGTACGACTCCGGCAACTACGGCGTCGCGCTCCAGAAGGCGATGGATATGATCGGCTACGCCGATCTCCGGAAGGAGCAGGCCGAGAAGCGCGCCCGCGGCGAGCTCATGGGAATCGGGATCAGCTCGTTCACCGAGATCGTCGGGGCCGGGCCCTCGAAGGACTTCGACATCATCGGCATCAAGATGTTCGATTCGTGCGAGATCCGGGTTCACCCGACCGGCAAGGTCATCGCCCGGATCGGCGTCCAGTCGCAGGGCCAGGGCCACGAGACGACCTTTGCCCAGATCATCGCCGAGGAGCTCGGCTTCCCGGTCGGCGACGTCAAGATCGAGTACGGCGACACGGACACCGCGCCCTACGGTCTGGGGACCTACGCATCGAGGTCCACGCCGGTTGCCGGCGCGGCCACGGCGATTGCCTCCAGGAAGATCCGGGACAAGGCCCGCAAGATCGCGGCGCACCTTCTCGAATGCGCCGAGGACGACCTCGACTGGGAGCCCGGCAAGTTCACCGTGAAGGGCTCACCCGATCGATTCAAGACGATCCAGGAGATCAGCTTCGCGGCGTACACGAACCATCCGCAGGGGATGGAGGCCGGTCTCGAGGCGGTTGATTACTACGACCCGCCCAACCTGACGTTCCCGTTCGGGAGCTACATCTGCGTCGTCGACATCGACAAGGGCACCGGGCAGGTCAAGATCCGGCGCTTCGTGGCCGTCGATGACTGCGGCAACATCATCAACCCGATGATCGTGGACGGCCAGATCCACGGCGGTCTCACGATGGGCTTCGCCCCGGCGCTCCTCGAGTCGATCACGTACGACGAGCTGGGCAACAACCTTGCCGGCACGTTCATGGACTATCTCCTCCCGACCGCGGTCGAGACGCCGAGGTGGGAGCTGGACAAGACGATCACCCCGTCGCCGCATCATCCGATCGGCGCGAAGGGGGTCGGCGAGTCCGCAACGGTCGGCGCGCCGCCGGCGATCGTCAATGCCGTCGTGGACGCCCTCTGGCACCTTGGCGTTCGGAACATTGACATCCCGATGACCCCGCAGAAGATCTGGGCCATCCTCCACGAGAAGGGCATCTCCTGATGTCTGCCGGCCGCTCGATCCATGCCCGCGCCGCGGAGCTGGAAACCGGCGGCCGGACCTTCGCACTCGCCACCGTCGTGGCCGTCCGGAGACCGACCTCGGCCCGGCCCGGCGCGTCCGGGATCATTCACCCGGACGGCACGATTGAGGGTTGGGTCGGCGGCAGCTGCGCCCAGCCCGTCGTCGTCCGCGAGGCGCTCCGGGCGCTCGCGGACGGTCAACCCCGGCTCTTGCGACTGTCCAGGGACGGTCCCGGCGAAGGTCGCCGAGGGGACGGGGTCGTGGAGCTCGTCATGACCTGCCACTCCGGTGGCACGCTGGAGATCTACGTGGAGCCGCATCTGCCCGCCCCGCACCTGTGGGTCGCCGGCACGACGCCGATCGCGGGCGCCCTCGTGGCGCTCGGGGCGGCGAGTGGCTGGCGCGTCACCCTGTTCGATCCGATCGCCGATCTCGAGGCCTTCCCTGCCGCCGAGGCGGTCTTCGGGGATCGAGAGCTCCGGACACTGGAGGTTGGGTCGCCCCCGTATGTGGTCGTCGCGACACAGGGGGTGTGGGACGAGGAGGCCGTCGCGGCCGCGCTCCGGCGCGACGTTGCATACGTGGGCCTCATCGCCTCGCCAACCCGCGCGGCGGTCGTACGAACGTGGCTGCGCGAGGAGGCCGACCTGCCCGAGGACCGAGTCGCCGCGCTCCGGGCGCCGGCCGGTATTGACCTGGGGGCCGAGACAGCCGAGGAAGTGGCCCTTTCGATCCTCGCCGAGCTCGTCCAGGTCCGGCGTGGGCGCGCCGGCTTCGTCGCGGCACCCGGCCCGGCCACCATCGCCGGCCGAGCGGAGGAGCCGCGCGATCCGGGCCCGATCGTCGATGACATCGTTCTTCTGGACCCGGTCTGCGGGATGACCGTGGACAGGAATGATGCCCGCCACCTCGCCGAACACGGCGGCGTGGTCTATGCCTTCTGCGCAATGAGCTGTCGGACCCGGTTCATCCGCGATCCCGCCTCGTTCGTGCCCGCGCCGGTATCATCCGAACCCGCATCCCCCGAGGCCTGATCGCCCGTCCGGCCTTGCCTCGAATTCGCCACCGGAGGTCAGTCATGGAGTTCTCGGGCGCCGTCGACATCCCCGCGACCCGAGAGCGGGTCTTCGCGTTCGTCACGGATCCCAACCGGGTGGGGCCATGCGGGCCGGGCGTCGAATCGATCGAGATCGTCGATCCGACCCACTTCCGGGTCAAGGCCAAGGTCGGCGTCGGGTTCATCACTGCGCGCTTCGTTGTTGACCTCGAGATCGCCGAGCAGCGGGCCCCGGACCTCGCCGTGATCAAGGCCCGCGGCCAGGCGCCGGGCAGCGCCGTTGACGCGCTCGGGCGGATGAACCTCGTCGATGGGCCCGAGCCGGGGACCACGACGATGCTCTGGGCGGCCGAGGTGAATATCAGCGGGATGCTCGCGAGCGTCGGAGCGCGAATGGTCGAGGGGACGGCGAACAAGATGATCGGCCAGACCTTCGACTGCATGCGCGCAAAGATCGTCGCCGAGGGCTGATTGGAGCGCGTGACACGGGTCGTCGGACCCGTCCAGACGAACGTCCATCTGCTTGCCGACGCGCGCACACGCGAGGCGATCGCGATCGATACGGCGATACCGTCCCTTGCCTGGATCAGCGATGAGCTCGCCGAGCGCGGCTGGACGCTCAAGTTCATCGTCACGACGCACGGCCACTGGGACCATTTCGGGGAGAATGCCGCGGTCGCCGAGCACACCGGCGCGCCGATCGCGGTCCATCCGCTCGACGCCTACCGGCTGACCGAACCGCAACCGCTCTGGGCGCCGTTCGAGATCCCGCCGTGCGTGCCGGCGGTCGACCTCGCGGAGGGTGGTGAGATCCGGTTCGGTGAGATCCGCCTGACCGTGCTCCACACGCCCGGCCACACCGAGGGTTCGGTCTGCCTCTGGTCCGAGGATGAGGGCCTGCTGTTCAGCGGCGACACCCTGTTCGCGGGCGGGTGGGGGAGAGTGGACCTGCCGGGTGCGTCACCCGAGCAGATGGTCGAGTCACTCGCGCGGCTCACGACCTTCGATGACCGGCTCGCGGTCCTTCCTGGCCACGGCCCGTCGACGACGATCGGGCGGGAGCGACCCTGGCTGGAGCTGGTCGCGCGGGAGCGGCGGCTCCTGGTCTAGGCCGATCGGACCGCTCCGCCGCGCCGCTCCGCTCCGCCGCGGGCACCGGTCAGATCTGGGCATCGGACGTGTCTGGTCGATATATCGACCATCCGACGTAGGAGCGGGTCATGACCCGCCAGATTCGGCAGTTCAGCCCCAGATTGGTCGATGGATGCGCCATTCGACGTCGGAGGTAGCCTGCGCCGGTGTGATGTTCGACGCTTGGTCGATCCATCGACCATGCGGGGTCGCTGTGGCCGGGATCCGAGTGGGCACGATCGGGCACGAACGGGTCTCGGTGGATCCCTAGATCGGCTTGCGGTAGCTCGCCGCCGTTCTGACGCGCCGGAACCCGAGCGACTCGTAGAGGTGGACGGCCCCAGTGAGGTTCTCGGCGTCGGCGCCGAGGGCGGCCTCTGCGAGGCCCAGGTCCTTGAGGACGCGGAGCGATCCGATGATGAGCGCGGTCGCGAGTCCGCGCTTGCGCCACGGCCGGCGCACCGACACGTGCTCCAGCCAGCCGCGACTGAGCCCGAGCCGAGCGTTCTCCTCAGGGAAGACGAAGTTCATGACAGACGCGGCGATCTCGGTGCCGTCCCAGGCGACGAGCCAGAGCCCCGTGTCGAGGTTGGGCTGGGAGAACCAGCCCTCGAAGTCCGATTCCGTTCGGGTGCCGGGATCGCGATGGTCCTGGAATGCCTCGGTATCGGCGTCCCAGATCCGGCGATGCTCCTCCCGCCGGACCGGCCGCAGCTCGAGGCCGGCGGGGAGCGGCACGTCGGGGATCGGGTCGGCCAGGCGCCGGGTCATCAGCACCCCGTAGCCGTCGACCGTGTAGCCGGCCGCAGTCGCCCAGGGCGCGATGGCCGGGATCTCGAGATCCGCGTAGCCTGCGAGGACATGGGGCAGCCCAAGCGTGGCCCCGAGGCCACCGGTCGATAGCCCGCTCGCCACCCGCGCCTCGGCCCATGCGAGCAGGGCCCGACCGAGGCCTCGTCTGCGGAGCTCCGGCAGGACCGCGACGTGCAGGTGGTGAAAGGCGCGCTTCCCTCGGACGCGCCACGAGTGTTCGGCATAGCCGACCAGGACACCGCCGACTTCAGCCACGACGACGTCCTCGGCGAGGTCCGCACCGTCGGTGTGCTCCCAATCGTGGCGCAGCGCCTCGGCCGTGGGCAGCCAGTCGACGCCATCGTGCACGTTCACGGTGGAGATCAGTTCGGCGAGCGCGGGGAAGTCGCTCTCCGGCTCGATGTGCCGGACCACGAGCCCAGGAACATCCGGCGCGCCCGGCATGTCGACCGGTCGATGACTTCGGCCGGCGGTCATCGATCCGCCCCGTACTTCTGCTCCATGTGCCGCTCCACGCCCCTGGCCATCGCAGTCCACTTTCGGCGTTCTGCCTTCCGGGCGACGACGTCGTTGGCCAGCTCGGACCGGCGCGCCTCGCGTTCCAGCTTCTGGAATGCCTGCAGTCGTTCCGCGCTCAGCTCGCCCGAAGCGAGCGCGGCACGGACCGCACAGCCCGGCTCGGATTGGTGGCCGCAATCCCGGAACCGGCAGGCCTCCGCCGCCCGTTCAACGTCGTTGAATGCGCTCGCCAGACCGTCGCCGTCGAGCAGTGCCAACTCCCGCATGCCGGGGGTATCGATGACCAGGCCGTCCACGAGCGATACAAGTTGACGACGTGTCGTTGTGTGGCGGCCACGCGCGTCATCCTCGCGGATCCCGGCGACTGTGATCAGCTCGTGGCCGGCGAGCTTGTTGACCAGCGTGGACTTCCCGACGCCTGACGACCCGATGAACACGACCGTTCGGCCGGGCGCCAGGTGCGCCCGGACGGCCGCGATGCCGTCGCCGCTGATCGCGGATGTCGAGATCACCTCGACGCCGGGCGTGACGGACGCGACCGCCCGCTGATGAACCTCGATGTCGTCGTCGAGGTCTGCCTTGGACAAGATCACGACGGGCAGCGCGCCCGATTCCCAGGCGACGGCCAGGTAGCGCTCCACGCGCCGGAGGTTCAACTCGGCGTTCAGCGACGTGACGATGAAGACGACGTCCACGTTCGCGGCGAGGATCTGGGCGCTCTTGCCGTGGTCCGTGGGCGCCCGCCGAACGATCGCGGACCAGCGCGGCAGGAGCGAATGGATCGTGGCGCGGCCGTCACCCGCCGCAGGCACCGCCGCGACCCAGTCGCCGACGGTCGGGTAGGCGAGGGGATCGCCCCCGGACTCGTGGCGAAGGCGGCCCGAGACCGTCGCCGCGTGCGTCGCGTCCCCGTCGTGGACGAGGAAGTGGCCGCGCTCCTCGCTGACGACGCGTGCCGGCACGCGCCCCGACACCTCATGAGGCGCGAACGCGTCGGCCAGGGCGGGGCGCCAACCCATCGCCTCGAGCGCCGCGGTGGTGACGCTCACCGCGTCACGCGTCCGCCGAAGTTCGGCGTCGAGCCGGGCAGGAACGGCCCGAGTTCGTACTCGAAGGTTTCCGACACGATCCGGAATCCCAGGCTCTCGTAGAGCGTCAACGCCTGGTTCGGGTTCTGCGTATCGACGCCCAGGCACGCCTGATCGGCGCCGGCGTCCCTGACCGCCCGAAGGCTCTCGGCGAGGAGCGCCCGGGCGAGGCCGAGACGTCGATACTCCGGCTGGACCGAGATCGCCTCGGTCATCCCGATCCGGGTGCCGTCGGCGAGCGCTTCGCCCATGAAGTTGAGGATCTGGCCGGCGATCTCGTCGCCATGGAAGGCCACTCGCCAGAGGGTTGGGTCGAAGAACGGTGAGCCGACGAACCCGTCCCACGCGGTCTCGGACGAGGCTTCCTGACCGTAGTGGTCGGCGAACGCGCGAGCGTCTGCGTCGAACACCAGACGGTGCATGGCTCGATCGAGCGGATCGATCCGCCGGATCGCGAACGGCTCCGGGATCGACAGGTCCGGGATGTCGTCGAGCGTCGGCCGGACGAGCTGGGCGTGGCGGCGCACGAGGTTGAGCCCGCCGGACTCGAGGAGCCGACGGAGTGCGTCGTCTCGGCCCGTGGCGTAGACGATGACCCGGGTGGTCCGGCCACGCCCGACGTCGGAGACGTGTTCCTCCGCCCGGCGAAGCGCGTGGGCCAGGAGGACCTCCTCGATTCCCTCGCCCCGATGGACGGGCTCGATGTTCAGGATGCAGTCCACGCGCCGCTCGCCGTTGGCGAGCTCCTCCCACGAGGCTCGTCCGTACGCAACGACCTGCCCCTCGAGTTCGACGAGGGCGCAGTCGCGCGGCAGGTCCGCGTGCTCCAGGTGGCCGTAGTAGTTGTCCATGTCGGCCACGGTGCCGAGTTCCGCATCGCCGTTGAAGGCGCGGACGGCGGCCGCGACGCGCGTCATGTCCGGGTGGTCCTCCGGGCCCCGATAGGCCCGGAGGACGATGCGTTCGGTCCAGTCCGATCGGTCCATCTCAACCCACCCGCTTGAGCTTGCCGGTGCGCTTCGCGTACCGCTCCGCACGTCCGAAGGCCCACAGCCCGACCGGGATCATGACGATCCCCATCACGATCAGCGGCCAGACGTCGCCGATGAGCTCACTTACCGGCACGCCGTCGATCAGGCCCTTGCGGACACCGTCGATGGCGTACGTGGCCGGTGACAGGTGCGACAGCACCTGCATCCAGCCCGGCAGGACGTCGATCGAGTAGTAGACGCCGCTCACGAGGAGCAGCACCGACTGCAGGACGAACGTCATCTGCGCCCCCCGTTCCACGTACAGGAGCGGAAGGATCGCCGCGAGCATCGCGATGCCGACGAAGCTGAACGAGCCCAGGACCATGAAGGTCACGACCGTCAGCGCGTCGGCGCTTCCGGTCGCGAGGTTCGGGAAGAACAGGATCATCGCGACGAGGATCGCGGCGGTATGGATCAGGCCGTAGACCATCGCGTAGGCCACCGACCCCAGGAGGTGGGTGGACCGATGGACCGGGGCCATCATCGTGTACTCGAGCGTGCCTTCCCAGCGCTCGACGGCGATCGTCTCGGCAATCCAGCTGAACACCACCGACAGGTAGTTCCAGAAGATCGCCCCGACCATCAGGGTCAGAAGCAGGCGGGAATCGCCCAGCTGGGCGCCGATAAACGAGATCGAGAGGGCGCCCGCCGCCGAGTAGACCAGGAATGCGACTTCCCAGCCCCAGTAGCGGCGCGTCAGGAAGAAGTTGCGCTCGACGAAGGCATACGAGGCCTTCAGCTCGTGCGTGATCAACGACACGGAAGTGACCTTTCGGTTCGGGCGCCCGCCCGGCCCTAGCGGGACCGGACGGGCGTCAGGGACGGCTCCGCCGCGAGGCGCTCACCCGCCTGGATCAGCAGGTTGGCCGCTCGACGTCGGAGCGAGAGACGGTGACGGTGCCGCGCCTGATCGGCGAGGCGTGCCTCCGCGGCCTGGCGGTGGTCGCGAGCGATCCGCTCGTTCGCAAGCCGCAGTCGCAGTTCTGCGCTGGCATGCATTCGGTGGTTCCTTTCGTCAGCCAGCCTCATCGGCCGCTTCGTCGGTCTCCTCCTCGACGTCGTCGTCGAGGGATCGGCCGGTGTAGGTCATGAACACGTTGTGGAGCGTTGGCTCCTGGCCGTGGCTCTGCGCGACGAGTCGCTTCAGCCCGTCCGGGGTGTCTTCGGCGACGACACGACCGTCGTTGAGGACGGCGATCCGATCACACAACCGGTCCGCCTCGTCGAGGTCGTGCGTCGTCAGAACGATCGACGCGTTGTGGTTGGTCCGGACGTCCTCGATGAAGGCCTGCACATCCAGCTTCGACCGAGGGTCGAGGCCGGTCGTCGGCTCGTCGAGCAGCAGGAGCGAGGGGCTTGTCAGCAGCGCTCGCGCGATGGCGACCTTCTGCTGCATGCCCCGGCTCATCTGCTCGACCGGGCGGTCGATCCGCTTCCTCGCGATGCCCAGCCGCTCGAGGATCGCGATGGCTTCTCCCCGAGCCCGTCCCGCATCCAGGCCGTACAGCCTTGCCGCGAAGAGCAGGTTCTCCATCGGACTGAGCTTCTTGAAGAAGGCGGCATCAACACTCACGCGGTTGATGAGCCGCTTCACGGCCATCTCCTCGCGAACGATGTCGTGGCCGAAAACCTCCACGCGGCCCTCGTCGAGGGTCAGGAGGCCGGACACGAGCCGGATGAGCGTCGACTTCCCGGAGCCGTTGGCCCCCAGGATCCCGACGATCCCGCCCCGCTCGAGACGGAGCGAGACGTCGGCGATCGCGAGGACCGGCCGCTTGGCCCGCCCAACGTGGAACCGCTTCGTCACCCCCTCGACGAGAAGGGCTGGCAGTGCCGCGTCGAACGGTTGTGCCTCGGCCGGGACGGCCAGGCGATTCGGAACGAATGCCTTCGGTGTTCGGAGCAACGTGGCGGTCACGGTAGTGGTCCTCGCTTGATGGTCTTGGACATGGAACGAGCCGCGGACCCGGCTCCGGCGCCTTCGCGTCGGGATGGGCTCACGGCTCGTGCGATGCGCTCGGACGTCTCGAACGCATGAAAAAAGCCGGGGGCCCGATCTGGCCCACGGCTCGTGGTTTGCTGGTGGGGCGGTACTAGCGCCCGGCAACTACCTCGAGGAAGGCACAGATCTCCCGCGATCGACAGCGCCGACGGGCGCGATCGTGGGGACGAAGAGGAGCATCTTGCTCATCTGGTTGCCGCCCTCCATTGAGGTGGTTGACTGGTGCGGAACCCGCACCGATCGCGGAGTGTAGGCGCCGCCCCGGGGCCGTGTCAATCGTCTGGGCGTGATGATGACCGAGTCTCGCTGCGTGCCCGTCGGCAATGTCACCCCGGACCGCTCGGGCGCGCGCAGATCGCTTCGGCCCACGCCCAGCCCGCTTCGGGCCCCGCGCAGCTCGGAAGTTCCCAAATGCTCATCCCGGTGGCACAAGAAATCGTCGACGGTCGGGACGGCGGCTCCACACCTCGATCCGACCCGGGTTCCTTCCCATTACGCCCGCCCGGTGAGCATTGAACCACCGATTCCGTGTCTTTCGAGCCGGTGGAAACGGCGTTCAAGGCCTGGCTCGCGCGCAGTGCCATGCCCGTGAGCATTTGGGAGATTCCGCGGTCCCTCGCGGCGATGAGTGGCTCAGGTCGGCGTCGGACCGGGCTCCGGTCCGACGGCAACCGGTTCTCCTGCACGCGACCAGTCGCTGTACGAACCGGGGTAGAGGATTGGGTCCGGAAGGTCGGCGATGCGCATCGCGAGCGCGTTGTGGCAGGCGGACACGCCGCTCCCGCAGGACGTCACCACCGGAGCATCTGGATGGGCGGCGATCGGCATCCCGGCGGTTCGGGCGCCGGCTCGTAACTCCTCGAACCGGGCCGCCAGCTCGTCGGGTGATCGGAAACGGCCGTCCGCGCCCAGGTTGCCGTCCGTTGGAGCGTGGATGGCCGTGGGGATGTGGCCTGGCTTCGGATCGATCGGCTCGATCTCGCCGCGGTAGCGTGGCGCACCGCGCGCATCGAGGAGCAGGACGTGCCCGAAATCGCGCTTCAGGGCATCGCGATCGACTACTCGTCGCCACGCCGGCGCGAGGTGCAACGCAGTGATCCCTGGCGCTGGAACGGCCTTGGTCAGGGACCCGCCAGCGGCGGTCCAGGCGGGCAGCCCACCGTCCAGGACGAGCGCGCCGCCGCGCCCGTCGCCTCCGTGCCCGTCGCCGCCGAACCCGAGGTCGTCGAGCATCCACCACAGGCGCGCGGCAACCCACCCGCCGACATCGTCGTAGGCGACGACCATGTCACGGTCACCAATCCCGTGAGCGGCGAGCGTCCGCGCGAAGGTGTCCGGATGGGGGAGTGGATGGCGCCCCGGTCCCTCCGGGGCCACGAGATCCGTGTCGAGGTCCAGGTGGATGGCGTTGGGAATGTGGCCGGCGTCATAGGCGGCGCGGCCGGTGCCCCGCGGCTGGCCCAGGTACCAGCGAACGTCGACGACGCGGAGGTCGGTCCGACCCGCGGCGATCCAGCCGGCCAGGGTCTCCGGCGAGACGATCGGTGAGCGCATGCTGGGGAGTATGCCAGCGGCTCCGGGCCAGCGGCTCCGGGCCAGCGGCTCCGGGCCGGGATCCTCTGCTATCCTTCGCCCGGCGCGTGGCCCCTCGGGCCAGGCCCGGCGGTCGCCTCGGCGACCCCACTCGCTCCGGCGTAGCTCAGTGGTAGAGCGGGCGACTGTTAATCGCTTGGTCGTAAGTTCGAATCTTACCGCCGGAGCCACATTTCCCGATCCGTCGCCGGCGTCGCCGCGGACGGACGTCCTCGAGGCCGAACCTCCGGATCTGCACCGGCGAACCAGCCCTGCCTGACAGGCAGGCGCACTCGTGCAGTCAGGATCCCGCGCCAGCAGGGACTGGCGTCCGGGTCATCCGAACGACCGGCTCGATCAGCTCGGCGAGCGGAGTTCCGCCGGCTTCGGCAAGCTCGTAGCGCACCCGGGTCATCGGCTTGTTCAGCGTGAGGACTCGCGTCAGGTCGATCGGCGTCGCGCACAGGACGAGATCGGCGTCGACGGCGTTGAGGGTCGCTTCCAGCTCGCGGATCTGGGCCTGTCCGTAGCCCATCGCCGGCACCAGCGGCTCGAGCGCCGGGTACCGGTCCAGGACCTCGCGGATCGAGCCCACGGCGGCCGGCCTCGGATCGACCAGCAGAGCCGCCCCGAAACGCCGCGCTGCCACGACCCCGGCGCCGTACTGCATCCCACCGTGCGTCAGCGTAGGGCCGTCCTCGACCACGACGACCCGCCGACCCTCGATGGGCGGACCGACGAGCGTCAGGTCGGACCGCGCCGTCAGGACCTCGGCCCTCGGGTTCAGCTCGTGAATCGCGGCGCGCACGGCCTCGACCGCGTCGTGATCGGCCGAATCGATCTTGTTGATGATGACGACGTCGGCCATGCGGGCGTTCGTCTCACCAGGGTGGTACCCGCGCTCGTGCCCGGGCCGGAGTGGGTCGGCAACGACCACGAAGAGATCGGGCCGGTAGAACGGGAAGTCGTTGTTGCCGCCGTCCCACAGGATCACGTCGGCCTCGGTCTCCGCCTGTCGCAGGATCGCCTCGTAGTCGACCCCGGCGTACACGACCCGGCCGGCATCCAGGTGGGGCTCGTATTCCTCGCGCTCCTCGATCGTCGTCTCGTACCGGTCGAGGTCCTCGTAGGTGGCGTAGCGCTGCACGGCCTGGGCGGGGAGATCGCCGTACGGCATCGGGTGGCGGACGACGACCGGGCTGAGACCACGCTCGGCCAGCAGGGCGGCCAGGTAGCGCGTGGTCTGGCTCTTGCCGGACCCCGTCCGCGTGGCGCAGACCGCGATGACCGGACGGCGGCTTTGGAGCATCGTATGGCGCGGCCCGAGCAGCTCGAAGTCGGCACCGGCCGCTAGCGCCCGCGAGGCCACATGCATGACCGTCTCGTGGCTGACGTCGCTGTACGCGAACACCACCGTGTCCACCCCGCGCTCGCTGATCAGCGCCTCGAGCTCGCCCTCCGGGACGATGGGGATCCCATCCGGGTAGAGCCGTCCGGCGAGCTCCCGCGGGTAGCGACGGTTCGCGATGCCGGGGATCTGGGTGGCCGTGAACGCGACGACCTCCGTACCCGGATCCGACCGATAGACGACGTTGAAGTCATGGAAGTCGCGGCCCGCCGCACCCATGATCACGACTCGCTTGCGGTTCATGCTGGCCTCCGTCGCGGTGCCCGGCCACGCTGCGCCACCCGGGCTCTCCGGCTCCCAGCTACCGTCGCGCGGACCTCGCGGCGGGCGCATCGGCCGTTAGGCGTCGCGTCGCATGCCAAACGACCCGAAGCGCACCTTGGCGGGCCGCCGGCAGTTCTCAGGAGGATCTCAGGCCAGAGCGCTTTCCTGAGCGAAGCCCGTGGAGTCGCGATCAGCATAGACACGGTCTACCATCGCCCGACCAAGGCGGCGGCCTCGAGCGCCGTGGCCAGGGCCGCACGATCGCTTCACAGCAAGGAGCCACAGGACGCCGATGCACCTCCTCGTAATCGAGGACGACGAACGCCTCGGGCGGGTGCTCAAGCGCCTGCTCGAGGAGGATCGCCACGTCGTCGACGTCGCGACCGACGGCGAGACTGGCCTCGATCTCGCCGAATCGGACGGGATCGACGTCGTGATCCTCGACGTCGGGCTGCCGGACATGAGCGGGCTCGAAGTCGCGCGACGTCTCCGACGCCGGGAGAGCGAGACGGCGATCCTGATGCTCACCGCGCGCGACACCGTCAGCGACCGTGTCGCGGGTCTCGATGCGGGGGCGGATGACTACCTCGTCAAGCCGTTCGCCTACGCGGAGCTCGCGGCCCGTCTCCGGGCACTCGGACGGCGCGCCGAGGCCGGGCCCCGGCGGGCCGCGCCTCGACTCGAGGTTGGCCCCATCACGCTCGATGAGGCCACCCGCCGCGTCACCGTGGAGGGGAAGGTTGTCGACCTGAGCCCGCGTGAATTCTCCCTGCTGGAATGCTTCCTGCGTCACCCCGGGCAGACCATGACGCGCGACCAGCTGCTGGACCAGGCGTGGCCATACAGCGCCGCGGTGACACCGAACGCGGTCGATGCCTACATCCACTACCTCCGGACCAAGCTCGGCGACACGGGCTCGCGGGTCGAGACGGTCCGAGGGGTCGGCTACCGGCTCAGCGATGCCTGACGGGACCCAGTTCGGCGCAGCTGATACGGCGGAGGACGCTGTCGTCGCGGCGGACGCGCGCCTCGTCGCGGGCGTCGGACGACGGCTCGTCCTGTGGGCCGCCGGCACCACCCTCGTCGTCCTTGTCACGCTGGGAATCGCCCTCTACGTGAGCGTCTCGCAGAGCCTCTCGACAAGCGGTGTGGGCCAGCTCGACGCGCGCGCGGACACCCTCCGGCGCATGATCGAGGGTCCGGGTGGGCGATCGCCCGACGGCGAGGACCTGCCGACGGGCATCATCTTCGGTGGCGGAACTTCCGGGACGTTCGTGCTCGTGCTCGACGCGAGTGGTCGCCGGATCCTCCCGCGGAACCTGCCCGCCACGGTCGGTCTGCCCAATTACGAGTCCCTCGCCGCGGCGAAGATGGGCGGTCGCGACGTGCGGCTCGGAGCCGTGGATGCCGCGCCGGTCCGGATCCTCACCACGCCGGTGCAGAGCCGCGTCGGAACGGTCTACCTCCAGGTCTTCCAGGATCGGACGGCCGAGGAGCGGACGCTGGCGGTCCTGCTGGCAGTCCTCCTCGGAGGCGGCGTGATCGTTCTCATCGTTGCGGCGGGCTTCGGGATGATCTACGCGCAGCGCGCTCTCGTGCCCATCCGGGAGTCGCTCGCAGCCCAGCGCCGCGCCCTTCGCCGCCAACGCGAGTTCGCCGCGGACGCCAGCCACGAGCTGCGCACGCCATTGACGGTCGTGCGGACCTCTGTTGATCTCCTGCGCCGGCATGCCGATCTGCCGGTCAGCCAGGTCGGCGAGACGCTCGACGACATCGACGCGGAGGTGAATCATCTGACCCGGCTGGTGGAGGATCTGCTTCTCCTGGCTCGGTCGGATTCGGGTGCCGTCGCACTCGAGCGCGTGCCCATGGATCTCGGCGACATCGCCTCGGCCGCCGCGTCGTCGCTGATCGGCCCGGCGGGGGAGCGGGGCGTCACGATCGTCGCCGATCCCGAACCGGCGCCGGTCCTCGGCGACGCGGCCCGGCTCCGTCAGCTGGTCCTGATCCTCGTCGACAACGCCGTGACGCACAGCCCAGAGGGCGGCACGGTCACGGTGACCGTCCGTCGCACGACGGATCAGGTTCGGCTGGTGGTCGCGGATGAGGGCAGCGGACTCCGCGAGGAGGATTTGCCGCGCATCTTCGAGCGGTTCTGGCGGGGGGCAGGGGCGCCGTCGGGTGGAGCCGGCCTCGGCCTATCGATCGCGCACTGGATCGTTGCCGCCCACGGGGGCACGATTGCCGTCGAGAACCGAGACCCCAGGGGCGCGAGGTTCATCGTCGAATTGCCGCTCGCCGCCTGAGGGCTCGTCCGGGAAGTCGGCCACGGTGGTGGCCCGATCTCGATCGCCGTAGGCGGGGCTACCATTGCTGCGCGCGAATTGCGAGTGGCACGGGATACGGGAAGGACGATTCGGCCATGGCCCTCTATCTGACGCGATTCAGCTATACGCCGGAGACCTGGGCTCGGTTGACGAAGAATCCCGAGGACCGCCGCGACGCTGCACGCAAGTACATCGAATCAGTCGGGGGGAAGCTGCACGGCTTCTGGTACGCGTTCGGCGCGTTCGACGGCTACAACCTCTGGGAAGCCCCTGACAGCGTCTCGATGGCCGCAGTCGCGATCGCGATCGGCGGCGGTGGCGCCTTGTCGAAATTCGAGACGACGCTGCTGCTCACTGTCGAGGAGACCATGGACGCCCTTGGCCGCGCGCGGGCCGTCGCCTACCAGCCACCCGGCGCGTAATCACGCGGCATGGTTGTGTGCCGGTGGCCGTGGCGGCACGGGTGGTGGCGCATGAAGGCTCGTCCTCGACGAAGAACGAACTCACCCGTCTCCTGACGGAACGGCCAGGCCGATCGGGCAGGCGACGCCGGTGCCGTGGTCCGGGCAGTAGCCCGCCGGATTTTTCGACAAGTACTGCTGGTGATAGTCCTCGGCAAAGTAGAACGCGGGCGGCGGCGGGCCGGCGATCTCGGTCGTGATCGGACCGAAGCCGGACGCCGTGAGGCGTGTCTGGTAGACGTCGCGTGAGGCGATCGCCGCGCGGCGCTGCTCGGGCGTCAGCGGGAAGATCGCCGAGCGGTACTGCGTCCCGAGATCATTGCCTTGCCGCATGCCCTGGGTGGGGTCATGGGCTTCCCAGAAGTGCTTCAGCAGCTCCTCGTACGTGACCTTGGACGGGTCAAAGACGACGCGTACCGCCTCGGCATGGCCGGTCTTCCCGGAGCAGGCCTCGCGATACGTGGCGTTGGGCGTGTAGCCACCCTGGTAGCCCACCGCCGTCACCCATACGCCGGGCAGCTGCCAGAACCCCTTCTCGGCGCCCCAGAAGCAGCCCAGCGCGAACTCGGCGACCTCGAAACCGTCGGGATGTGGTCCGGCCAGTGGGCGGCCGTTCACGTGATGGGCGCCCGGTTGCAGGATTGGCTCATGACGGCCAGGCAGGGCGAATTCGGGCGTGGGCATGGCCGGGGCGCGGTTCAGGAAGAACACCGGGACGAACTCCTCTCTCGAGCGAAAGCGAGTCTAGCCCGCCCGCATGACGGTTCGATGTCGGAGACCTGACCCGATCCTGACGCCGCCCGACGACTTCGCCGCCGACCGACTTCGCCGCCGGCCGCCCTCGCCGCCGGCCGCCCTCGCCGCCGGCCGCCCTGCCCCATGGCTGGTCGATAGATCGACCAAGCGACGAACGAGATGCCGGTTCAGCCTTCATCCTTCGTCGAATGGCGCCCTGATCGACCGATCAGCGGCCAAGAGGCCGGAACGATCCCCTTGTGGGCCGCTCCTCCGTCGGATGGTCGATGGCTGGACCAGGCGGCCCGACCAGTTGCCCCACCCAAGTCAGCGTCAACCACGTGGCCGGGAATGCGGCTAGCGCGGCTGTCGAGGCTCCTCGCCCGAGGTCCGCATGAGGGCGCCGCCGACAAGCAGCACGCCGAGGCCGATCAACACCACAGGCCCCACGAAGTCCAGATCCAGACTCGGGAGGTAGCGCCGAACGAGGAACCACGCACCGACCAGGACGAGGATCGCACCGAAGATCACCGCGCCCCTGCCGTCACGCTCCGTGCGCGCGACGCGGCGAGCTGCGCGCCGCTCATCTCGCCGGGCCATCCGTTCGCTGGCCCAGCTGGCCGATGCCGCCGCGCCCGGAATCGGCCCGGAGCCCGGGACGGTCCCGGAGTCCGTGACCCCAGGGCTCCCCGGCGCGCCATCGGTTCCTGCCGTGCCGCCGGTGTCACCGCCTGGCGCGCCCGGCATCAGGATGTAGTTGGGTTCCTCCGGCACGACGATGGCCATGATGATGTACAGCCCGAGGCCGAACCCGCCCGCCAGGACGAGGAGGGCAAACACGATCCGGACCAGCGACGGGTCAATGTCCATCGAATCGGCGATGCCGCCGCAGACCCCGAAGATCACTCGCTCGTCACGGGAGCGGTACAGCCGATCACGCATTGCAGGAGCCTCCGATCAGGAGCTTGAAGGACCCGGCGTTCGCCGAGACGTTGAGGTTCGTCGCAGGCGTCGACGCGCCCAGGCCGCCGGTGGTCCAGTGGTTGTCGTCGATCTTCACGAGGCCGAGCCCGTCGAGGTTGCTGCCCGCGAGGGCGCCGCTCCAGGAGATCCGGAGGGCGCTGCCGGCTGGCACGCAGACGGTCAGGGACCCGGCGTTCACGGTGAGGTTCGCGGAGGACGCGCTGGGCGGCAGGGCCACGCTCGCCGTTCCCGCGTTGACCGTGCCGTTGACCTGATTTGCCGCCCGCGCATGCCCCAGGTCAGCGGTCAGCGAACCGGCATTGAGCGTGAAATCGAGACTGTCGACGCGCGCGCCCGTGAGATCGATCGTGCCTTCGCCCGCGTTCAGTGTGACCGACAGGTCCAGCGACGGCGAGCGTGGCACCTTCACGTACCAGGTCGAGCCGGCATCGCTGAAGTCGAAGGCCACGTCTGTGGGGGAGTCGAACCGGACCGCGGCAGTCTCGAACCTGACCCTCGGCGCGCGGTTCGCCGGACCGCGCCCGCTGAAGTTCCACGCGTCCCCATCCTGGGCGCTGATGTCGAGTGTGCCGCAGTCGAACTCGACCGTCATCGATCCGGGATCGGTGAGCTCGCCGCTCCGGTCCGGGAACGCCGTGGCGTTCGAGCCCGTGCCGCAGCCGCCGAAGGACGGCACACCATTGAAGCCGGTGGCCAGGAGTGCGCCAATCATGAAGCCCGCGGTCAGCACCGAAACCGTGCCACCGAGGACGTGAAACGGGGTCCCGCGCAGCAGCAGCCCCAGCCCACCGCCGATGAGCAGCAGCGGCCAGAGCGAGGGCCAGCCGCTGAGGGCACCGGTCTTGACCAGGTCGGCACGGACCAGCAGCGGGATGGCACCCGCGATGACGAAGAATGTGCCCCACCCGAGGAGGCGCTGATCGATGCGCATGTCGTGCTACTCCTTCAACCCGCCCACGCCCGCGGACGCAGGCCGCACCCAGCCTACGGCGGATGCTAGGCTCGCCTGATGGCGGCATCGAGTGAGCAACGGCATGGAATGGCAGTGGCCGCGGTCATCTTCGATCTCGACGGCGTGATCGTCGACTCTGAGATCTGGTGGCACGAGGAACGCGTGGCCTGGGCGGCCGGCCTGGGGCGGAGCTGGACCGACGAGGACAGCCGCGCGGTCATGGGCGCGAATTCGCGCGGCTGGGCTCGGATCATGCGTGAGCGCGTGGGCCTCCCGCCCGAGCAGGACGGGGCAATCGAGGCCGACATCGTGCAGCGAATGGTCCGGCGCTACACCGGCGACGCGCCCGAGATCGCCGGCGCCGTGGACGCCGTCCGCCGGATCGCCGCTGTCTGGCGCGTCGCGATCGCGTCGTCGGCGCACCGCGACGTGATCTCGGCAGCACTTCGTGCGACCGGCCTCGAGGCCATCGTCCCGATCGTCGTCTCGTCCGACGACGTCGATCACGGCAAGCCGGCACCGGATGTCTACCTCGCCGCCGCACGGGCGCTTGGCGTCGACCCGGGGCAGTGCCTGGTCGTCGAGGACTCGATCAACGGCGTAAAGGCCGGCCTCGCGGCCGGGATGCGCGTCGTACTCGTCCCGAACGGGAGCGTGCCGCCGGCGCCCGGAGCGACGGAACTGGCGGACCATGTACTCGGGCGGCTCGCAGATCTCGACCCTGGCTCCCTGCCGTCTACAGCCGTTCGGCGTGGCGTAACCGGCGTCCGAGCGGCGCGTCGGTCGAGGCGATGACCGCCGACAATTCGCGCCTGCCCCGGTCCGACCTCCCGCGCTGGAGTCGCACGGTTCGCTACTACGCTTTGCGGCTCGCCGTCGGGCTCCTCATGCGTCTGCTATTCCGGCTCCGGGTGGAGGGACGAGAGAACTTGCCGACCGGCCCGGCACTCCTCTGTTTCAACCACATGAGCTGGATGGACCCCTTCCTCCTGCTTGCGACGCTGCCGCTCCGACCGCGGCTCTACCTGTTCGGCCCGAAGGAGGATGACCTCCGCGTCGGTCCGCGCAACCGGCTGATGTACTGGACGGGCGCGGCGGTGCCGCTCAGGCCGTCGAAGAACGACCTCCTCGAGACGACGCGTCGCGTGCAGGCTGTGTTCGATGTGGGCGGCGTTCTCGGGATCGCGGCGGAGGGGCGGATCCACGTCGGCGAGCGGGCGCTCCTCCCGATCCAGGACGGTGCCGCGTATTTCGCACTGCGGGCCGGCGTCCCCGTGGTTCCAGTTGCGCTGAACGGGCTGTCGTGGCTCGGTTTCCGGCGCCGGTTGCGGGTTCGCGTCGGCCTGCCGATCGAGGTCTCGGGCCGGGCGACAAGCGAGGCGATTGCCACGTTGACCGAGACAACGGCCTCAGCACTCCTCGCGCTCGTTGCCGACGCACCGGACTTGCCGCCGCCGGGCCGTTTCGGGCTGTGGTTGACCGAGCGCTTCAACGATTGGCCCGAGGGTTCGAGGGCCGCGGCCGAGGCCGCGGCGGCCGCGCAGGGTGCCGCCTCTGGCATACTCTCGATCGACCCAGACCGGGACTGACAAGGTCCGGGGCAAGGAGGACGCGTGGGAGCCAGCGGCCTGTCGGCCGATCCGAAGGAGTACCGAGCACGCCTGGCGGAGCAGTCGGACGCTCAGGTGGACACGTGGGCTGCCGAGCTGATGCGGGACGTTGCGAAGCGTCGCGGTGTCGTCCAGGTCGTCGAGGCGTTCCGCGCATCGGCCCGTCTGGACGAGCGTGAATTCGAACGCGTGTTCTCTTCCGGAGGCGGCGCCCCGGCCACGGTCGGGCGCGACGTGGCAGGACGGCTGATCGTCCCGACGACTTCCCTGCACACGCTCGTTTCGGGCCTTCGTGCCCGCTCCGCCGATGGCCGTGAGCGGCTCATCAACTACCTCGTCGCCAACTTCAACGAGCTCGTCTACGTCTGACTCCTCGAGTCCACTGACTTCGTGGGGCGTCCTCGGCGCCCGACTCCGGCTGACCCATCCGTTTCCTTCGCTCCTCAACGGCGGGGTCGTGCTCGCGATGGCGCTCGCGGCAGGCGGGACGCCGGAGATCGCAGTCCGTCTTGCGGTTGCGATGACCTCGCTCCAGGTGGCAATCGGAGCCCTGAACGACGTCGTCGACGCTCCTCGAGACGGCGGTCGGGCGCCGTCGAAACCGATCCCGGCCGGCCTTGTGCCCATGCGGCTCGCCCGGGCCGTCTTCGTCGTCGCGGCCGTCACCGGGCTCCTGCTCGTGGTTCCGTCCGGCGCCGGAACCGTCGCGGTCGCCGTCGCCGGCCTGGGCTGTGGCGTGGCCTACGACCTTCTCCTGTCACGGACCGCCCTCTCATGGCTCCCCTTGGCGGTCGCGCTGCCGCTCGTCCCCGTCTACGCCTGGCTCGGGGCCACGGGGGCCCTGCCGCTCGCGATCCTCGTGATCGTGCCGATCGCCGTGCTGGCAGGTGGGGGACTGGCCGTCGGCAATGCCCTCGTGGATGTCGAGGCCGACCGAGCCTCGAACAGGGCAACCGTCGCGGTCGCGATCGGCCGGGTCGCCGCCTGGCGCCTGCATGCCGTCGCGCTCGGCTCGGCATCCGTGCTCGCCGTCGCGCTTCTGCCGTCCGACGGGCGCTCGATCTCCCTCCCGGTGATCGCCGTCGGGACCGTGGGCCTCGGCGCCGGGATCGTGATGGCGCTTGCGGGAACCGCCAGCTGGCGCCGGCTCGCGTGGCAGCTCGAGGCAGCCGGCGTCGCGACGATCGGCGTTGGTTGGATTCTCGCTATCGCAAGCCGACCGGTCTGAGCTTGGCCCGGTGCGATTCAGCCGCGCTCCGACCCTCGTTGGGCGGGACGATCGGCGACCGGCCGAGCACCCGAGAGTACCCCTAACACCTGTGCGACCCGATTCGTTAGTGTTGACGCCTACTCGCAGCTCCAGGGAGCCTGACATCGTGCCATCTGCCCTCCACCGCCTCCGACCGCTGATGATCGGCCTCATCGTGCTCATCCTGACCGCGGGCATTGCCTTTGCCGGCAAACCGCCCACCCCGGCCGACGGTCTCGCGGTTGCCTCGGAGGCATCCGGCAAGAGTGTCCCGGTCCGCGCCGAGCAGGGTGACGAGGACGGCGATGAAGACGTCGACGCCGAAGAGAACGCGAAGACGGACGAGGACGCGGACACCGACGAGCTCGACGCGGACACGGGGGATGGCGGTGACCACTGTGCGACCGATCCCACGAAGGCAACCGAGGAAGAGCCTGCTGCCCTGAACCACGGCGCGATCGTCTGCTGGGCGGCGCACCAGGCAACCCCCGATGGGTACAGGAACCATGGGGCGTTCGTTTCCGAATGGGCAAGGAAGGACCACGGCGCCGACAACGCGGCGCCGCAGTCAGGCAATAACGGCAATAACGGCAATAACGGCAAGTCGGACACACCGTAGGGACTCCGATCCGGGCAGGAGCCCGGGACCTGAAATCGAAGAAGCCGGCGCCACTGGCGCCGGCTTCCTGATGTACGCGCGGGGTGGGGGAGCGCGCTACGAGGTCCCGCCGCTCCGGACCATCGCGATCGCGTTCTCCAGCCTCAACTTGGCGATCGTGAGGTACTTGGCGAGGTTGGCCCGATCCACGTCCCCGATCTGGGCGACGACCTCCGGAGCACGCAGGACGCCCACGAGTTCCTCGACGGCCTCTGCCAGGTGCTGCTTGGCGTTGACCAGAGAATCGTCGCGCAGTGGCTCGGCGGTGTGCCGGCGGCCCGTCCACGCAGCCTCAGCGTCGTCGGTCATCCCGTCCGAGCCGGCGTCAGCCTCGGAGCCAGGCTCACCAGACTCCGGCACGGCTGCACGCCGTCGGCCTTCGATCCGCTCGCGGAGCTTGAGCAGCGTCAACTCGCCGCGGGCAACCTGCTGTCCCAGCCGCTTCCGCTTCTTCGGGTCGGCGACCTTCATCAGCTCGTACGCATGCGAGAGCGTGTCTTTGCGCAAGGACACCAGCTCGCGGACGTCATCTGGGGCATCGGCCAGGCGTAGACGATTCTCGAGGTAGCCCTTGTCCTTGCCCAGTTTCTGCGCCAGCTTCCGGAGTGAGTACCCATGTTCGCGGACCATCCGGTCGTACATCGCAGCTTCGTCAAGCGGGGAGAGGTCCTCGCGCTGGAGGTTCTCGATGATCGAGATCTCCATGGCCGTGTCGTCGTCGATGTGCTCGACGAGTGCCGGGATGGTCGCGAGGCCCGCGGCCTTCGAAGCTCGCCAGCGCCGCTCGCCGGCGATCAATTGGTACTCGTTGTTGCCCAGTGGCCGGACCAGGATCGGCTGGAGGACGCCATGCTCGCGAATGGACGCTGCCAGCTCCGCGAGCCCAGTGGCCTCGATCACCATTCGTGGCTGCTTGGGGTTCGGGGCGATGTCCTTGAGCGGGATGACGCGAACGCCCGACGAGTGCCCGGTCATGCCCGCCGACAACAGGCTGATGATGGCGGGCGAAAGTTCGCGCTCTTCTGACAGGCGTCGCGCGGCCGCGGCGCGGAAGTCCGTCCTAGCCAAGTTCGATTACCTCCCGCGCCAGCTCTCGGTACATGCGCGCTGCCTCTGTGTGCCCCGCGTATGACGTGATTGGTCGTCCGACGAGCGGCGCCTCGCCGAGCTTCACAGTGCTGCGGATGATCGTGGTGAAGACGCGGTGGTCGCCCACGACACGCAGCTCATCGAGCATGTCGCGCGCGAGGTTCGTCCGGGCGTCGTAGAACGTCGGCAGGAGCCCCAGGATCCGCAGCTTCCGGTTGAGCTTCAGGCGAATCGTGTTGATGACCTTGACCAGGTTCGTCAGGCCCTTCATCGCGTAGAACTGCGTCTGGACCGGGATGATCACCCCGTCCGCAGCAACCAGTCCATTGACCGTCAGGAGCCCGAGGTTCGGCGGGCAATCGATCAGCGCGTAGTCGTAGCGCTGCTTCCGTCTACCCGAGAGCGCGTCCCGGAGGAGCGACTCCCGGCCGAGCATGGTGAACAACTCGCCCTCGGTCGCGGCGAGATCGATGTGCGCAGGGACGATGTCGATGCCCTCGGTCTCCGTGGGCCGGATCGCCTCGTCCAGGGTCGCCCTCCCGACGAGGACGTCGGCCATCGATCGCTCGATGGTGTTGAGGTTGATGCCGAGACCCGCCGTCAGATTCGCCTGAGGATCCATGTCAATGCACAGAATCCGATAGTTCTCCTCGGCGAGGGCGCCAGCGAGATTGATCGCCGTCGTCGTCTTGCCGACGCCGCCTTTCTGGTTCGCGATCGCGATCACATTGGTCACCGGGGAAGCACCTCGCAAGAGACGGCAAGCGTCGATCTGGTTGTGGACGCGTCGGCGACGCGATCCTCGTGGACGGGCGTGCCGGAATCCTACTCCACGGCGAGTGTGATTCGGGAGCCGACTTATCCACAGGATCTCCGACTTGTGCACCGAACTGTGGATTACGTCGCCGCCCGGCGCGACTGGACGAAATGGTCACTATCGGCCCGACGTCTCGACGATTGGCATGGAGAAACGACGCTCGGCCCGTCTAGAATGGTCGTCGACCGCGAATCAACCCCCGGGTGTCCTTGCGCAAAGACATGGTCCCAAGGCCCAGGAAACGCGCAGATGCCCAGGCCCAGGGAACAGGAGCCTCGCCCGTGCCGACAAATGAAGAACGGCTGAGCCGACTCGCACGGATGCGCGCCGAGTCGCTCCTCGGTGGCGGGCCAGTCCGAGTCGAACGCCAACATGCCTCGGGCAAGTTGACCGCGCGCGAGAGGTTGGACCTGCTCCTGGACCCGGGTTCGTTCGTCGAGCTCGACGCATTCGTGACCCATCGCTCGAATGATCTTGGTCTTGCGGATCAGCGCTTCCTCGGTGACGGGGTCGTCACGGGCCACGGAACGATTGATGGGCGGCTCGTGTTCATCTTCAGCCAGGACTTCACAGTGTTCGGCGGATCGCTGTCCGAGGCATACGCCGAGAAGATCTGCAAAGTCATGGATCTCGCGATGAAGGTCGGCGCGCCGCTGATCGGCCTGAACGATTCGGGCGGGGCCCGAATTCAAGAGGGCGTCGCATCGCTCGGTGGCTACGCGGACATCTTCCTGCGGAACGTCATGGCGTCGGGAGTCGTGCCGCAGCTCTCGGTGATCATGGGTCCGTGCGCGGGCGGTGCCGTCTACTCGCCGGCGATGACCGATTTCACCGTCATGGTCGAGAAGACGAGCTACATGTTCGTCACCGGACCGAACGTCGTGAGAGCGGTTACCCATGAGGAGGTCGACTCGGAGGCGCTCGGGGGCGCAACGGTGCACACGACCAAGAGCGGGGTCGCGCATCTGGCCGCGCATGACGAATCGGAGGCCCTCGACGCCGTTCGACGAATCCTCGCCCACCTGCCGCAGAACAATCTCGAGGCGCCGGCGCTCATCGCAAACAACGATCCCGCGGACCGGATGGACGCCGAACTCGACCACGTTGTTCCGGATGATCCCCACCGGCCGTATGACATGCACGACGTCATCTCGCGGATCGTGGATGGCGGCGAGTTCCTGGAGATCCAGCCCGGCTGGGCACGGAACATCCTCATCGGATTCGCCAGGCTCGGCGGGCGCAGCGTCGGAATCGTGGCCCAGCAGCCGTCGGTTCTTGCCGGCGCCCTGGACATCGACGCGTCGACCAAGGCAGCTCGGTTCGTCCGGACCTGCGACTGCTTCAATGTTCCGCTCGTCACGTTCGTCGATGTCCCCGGCTTCCTGCCTGGAGTGGGGCAGGAGCACGGCGGAATCATCAAACACGGTGCGAAGTTGCTCTACGCCTACTGCGAGGCGACGGTCCCGAAACTGACCGTGATCACCCGGAAGGCGTATGGCGGCGCCTACGATGTCATGAGCAGCAAGCACATCCGCGGCGACATGAACTTCGCGTGGCCGACTGCCGAGATCGCCGTGATGGGCGCCAAGGGCGCCGTCAACATCATCTTCAAGGATGCGATCGCGACGGCCGATGATCCCATCGCGGAGCGGGAACGCTTGGTTGCGGAGTACGAGGAGGGGTTCGCCAACCCGTACATTGCCGCTTCGCGCGGGTACGTCGATGACGTCATCCGCCCATCCGAGACGCGGCCGCGTCTGATCCGTGCCCTCGAGATGCTGGCTGACAAGCGCGACACGAACCCGAGAAAGAAGCATGGCAACATCCCGCTCTGAGCCGGCGCCCGTCGCGTCTTTGCGCAAAGACGACCGGGTGGAGCCACCCTTTCGGTGTGTCCTCATCGCCAACCGGGGGGAGATCGCAGTCCGGCTGATTCGCGCCTGCCACGAGCTGGGCATGGAGGCCGTGGCGGTCTACAGCGACGCGGATGCATCAGCGGCCCACATCCGGCTCGCCGACCGAGCCGTGCGCCTGGGCCCGTCCGCCCCGGCCGAGAGTTATCTCCGAATCGACGCCATCGTCCAGGCGGCCCTCGACACGGGCGCACAGGCCATCCATCCCGGCTATGGATTCCTTGCCGAGCGGGCCGCCTTCGCCCGGGCGGTGGAGGGGGCAGGGCTCGTCTTCGTCGGCCCGCCGTCGGAGGCCATCGACGCCCTGGGCAACAAGCTGCATGCCCGCCGCACGGCGCGGGCCGTGGGCGTCGATGCGGTACCGGGAACCCTTGAGCCGGCCGTCCTCGATCGTCCGGACCAGGTCGAGGCGATCACTGCACAAGCCGAGCGGATCGGCTTCCCGATCCTCGTCAAGGCGGCGGCCGGCGGCGGTGGGCGCGGGATGCGCCGCGTGACCACGTCCGCTGAACTGCCGGAGGCGCTCGCCTCCGGCTCGCGCGAGGCCGAATCGGCGTTCGGTGACGGCTCTGTCTACCTGGAGCGCGAGGTTTCGCCGGCGCGGCACATCGAGGTCCAGCTGCTGGGCGACGTCACGGGTCGGGTGATCGCGCTCGGGGAGCGGGATTGCTCCCTTCAACGCCGACACCAGAAGCTCGTGGAGGAGGCGCCTGCCCCAGGCCTGACCGTCGAGGATCGACGGCGTCTGCACGAACTCGCCGTTCGCGTTGCGACAGCGGCCGGCCTCCGGAACGCCGCGACTGCCGAGTTCCTGCGCGCTCCTGACGGCGCGTTCTACTTCCTCGAGGTCAACACGCGCCTCCAGGTCGAGCATGGCGTGACGGAGCTGGTCTCGGGCCTGGACATCGTTCACGAGCAGTTCTTCCTTGCCGCCGGTCGCCCTCTGTCCGAGGCGGCGCTGGCTGCCGCGGCCCGCGCGGCCGAGCCGGCCGGGCATGCGATCGAGGTTCGCCTGTCGGCGGAGGACCCGGGTCGTGACTTCGCGCCGACGCCCGGACTGGTGCTGCGCTGGACGATGCCGGCCGGGCCCGGCGTCCGCGTCGACACCGCGATCTCCGCCGGGGACCGGGTCCCCGCCGAGTACGACAACCTGATCGCCAAGGTCATGGTCCACGCCGGTGATCGGGATGCCGCGATCGATCGGCTGCGCCGAGCGTTGGACGAGGTCGAGATCGCCGGGATCCAGACGACGCTTCCGTTCCACCGATTCGTCGTCCGCCACCCGGCATTCCGAGCGGCCGACCTGTCCACCGGATGGGTGGGGGAGCACTGGGACGGCCCGGCTGAGTACGCGAGAGCGGCAAGGTCGGCGCAGCTGGCGGCCGGTCTTTCCGCGTTGGATGCCGCGATGGCGTCCGGTGGCGCAACCGTCCCGGCGATGCCGTCGAGCACCTCGACTCGGACGACCGGCAACGGCCGCTGGCATACATCGGGTCTGGAGCTTGCCCAGGACCGGTGGCCCCGATGAGCGCCCCACCGCGCCCCGAGCCTGCCGGGGCGAGCGAGGGCGACGATCGTGTGGTGGACCCGCGTGGTGTTCGTGTCTCCCTCGCGCCGAGCTCCGCGAGCGCGGCTCTCGCGCCGCTGGTACTGGAGCCGCCAGAGCTTCCGGTGGTCTCCGCGCCGCCGGCGGCCGGCGAGCGCGCCTCGGGCGGGTCTGCTCCTCCCGGGGTGCACGCGGAGGTGGAGGGCGGACCGGGCATCGTCCTGGTTGATGGCAGCCCGATCGCGGCGGAGCTCGTGCCGCTCGATCTCGAGCGTGCCATTCTCATTCGCGACGGGGCCGGCGGCACGCGCGATCGTGTGCTCCTGCTCCCGGCAACCCCGGCCCCTGGTGCCGGCAGGAGCGCCGTCCGTCGCGAGGTGATCGTCGGTGGCTGGCGAGTGGAGGTAGAGGTGGAGCCCGCTGCCAGGGCGGCCCTTCGCGAGCGCGCCCGGCGCGATCGCGGGGACGTGGGTCCCGGCGGGCCGGTCGAGGTCCGTGCCATCATCCCCGGGGTCGTCCTCTCGGTCTCGGTGTCGGTCGGCGACGCGGTCACCGCTGGGCAGCAGCTCCTCGTCGTGGAGGCGATGAAGATGCAGAACGAGCTCCGGGCAGCGCGGGATGGATCGATCGAACGAGTGGCCGTGGGTGCGGGCGAGAGGATCGAGGTGGGCGACCTCCTCCTCGTCCTCGCCTGATCCGCCAGGGAGGGTGCGTGGCCGAAAGTAGGGATCCGGGCCGGGATCGCTGGCGGGCGGAAAGCCGTGCCCGCGCGCTCGGCGGTGCTCCGGAGCGCCGCGATCGGTTCGAAACCACCTCCGGACTGGAGATCCGGGACCTCTACACGCCGGCCGACGTGGCCGGTCTTGACGAGGACCGGGACCTCGGCAGGCCTGGGGAATACCCGTTCACGCGCGGTGTCCAGCCCACCATGTACCGGAGCCGCCTGTGGACGATGCGCCAGTACGCGGGCTTCGCAACCGCCGCGGAGACGAATCGGCGCTTCCGCTACCTCCTGGACCAGGGCCAGACCGGCCTGTCGGTGGCGTTCGACCTCCCGACCCAGCTGGGATTCGACTCTGACGCGCCGGAGGCTGCCGGAGAAGTGGGCCGTGTCGGTGTTCCGATCGCCAGCCTTGCCGACATGGAGGTCCTGTTCGACAAGATCCCGCTCGACCAGGTCTCAACGTCGATGACGATCAACGCCACCGCGGCCACGCTCGTTGCCCTGTATATCGCCGCGGCGGAGCGGCAGGGGGTCGCCCGTGACCAGCTGTCGGGAACCGTCCAGAACGACATCCTCAAGGAGTACATCGCCCGGGGGACCTGGATCTATCCGCCCCGCCCGTCCATGCGACTGGTCACGGATGTCTTCGAATTCGGCGCCCGCGAACTCCCGAAGTGGAACACGATCTCGATCAGCGGCTACCACATGCGCGAAGCCGGCGCGACTGCGGCGCAGGAGCTCGCCTTCACGCTCGCCGACGCGATCGCGTACGTCGAGGCAGCGCTCGCGCGGGGGCTCGCGATCGACGACTTCGCCCCGCGCCTGAGCTTCTTCTTCGCCGCCTGGTCCGAGCTGTTCGAGGAGGTCGCGAAGTTCCGGGCCGCCCGGCGGATGTGGGCAAAGATCGTGAAGGAGCGTTTCGGTGCGACGAGCCCACGATCGATGGCCTGCCGGTTCCACGTCCAGACCGCCGGGAGTTCGCTGACCGCCCAGTCGGTGGACAACAACGTGGTCCGGACAACGCTCCAGGCGCTCGCGGCGGTGCTCGGCGGCGCCCAGAGCCTGCACACGAACTCGCGCGATGAGGCCCTTGCGCTGCCCACGGAGGAGTCCGTCCGGCTCGCGCTCCGGACCCAGCAGATCCTGGCCTTTGAGGCGGGCGTCACCGAGACCCCCGACCCGCTCGCCGGGTCGTACTTCGTCGAGTCGCTGACCGACGAGCTCGAGGCGGCCGCATGGGCCTACCTCGAGGAGATTGACGCGATGGGCGGCACCCTCGCGGCCCTCGACGGCGGCTTCCAGCAGCGCCAGATCCAGGAGTCCGCCTACCGGACGCAGCGAGCGGTCGATGCCGGCGAGCAGGTGGTCGTGGGCGTGAACCGCTTCCGGGACGAATCATCGACCACGCCGCCCACCCAGACGATCGATCCGGAAGGGGAGCGCCGCCAGGTCGAGGGTCTTCGACGGGTTCGCGCTGAACGGGATCCGGCCGCGTGGGCCGCGTCCCTTCGCCGACTCGACGACGCTGCTCGGGGCGAGGACAATCTCCTGCCACTCCTCATCGAGGCGGTCAAGGCGTACGCCACAGTCGGCGAGATCGCCGACCATCTCCGTAGCGCGTGGGGTGTTCACCGGGAGCTGATCACGGTCTGACGGGTTCGGACGAGACGGGCCGACCCGCACTGGCGCCGGTCCTGGTAGTCGCGTATCGTCCGGGCGGCCGGCGCCATCCAGGCGCCATGAGCGCGAGGAGGTGGCCGTGCGCGCGCAGTTGGCAAAGCGGGTCGTTCAGGGCCCGTCGCGAATCCATCACGTGGCCTTCGTCGTCCGGTCCATCGAGGCAAGCCTCGGCCTCTATCGCGATCTCCTCGGGATGTCCCTCGAGACAGTGATGGAGATCCCCTCGGACGGCGTCCGGATCGCCTTCCTCGAGGTCGGCGAATCGAAGGTCGAGCTCGTGGAGCCGACCGACCAGACCACGGGCGTCGCGCGGTTCCTGGCCAACAAGGGCGAGGGGTTCCACCACGTGTGCTTCGAGGTGGCCAACCTGGCCGAGGAGCTCACCCGGATGGCGATCGACGGCGTGGAGTTGATCGACAGCGCACCCCGACGTGGCGCCGAGGGGCCGGTCGCCTTCCTGCACCCACGGTCCTGCGGCGGCGTGCTGGTCGAGCTCATCGAGGTAGCCGGCGGTCCGGCCTGGGCCGGGCTCGGGATGCCTCCGTTCGCCGGCTGACGCGCCTACAGAGACCAGGCGAGGATCACGGCGGGGGAGAGATCGGCCTTCCGGGCGAATGTGACCAGCTCGCCCGCAAACTGCCGGATCCACGGCTTCTCCTCGCGCGGCAGGGCGCCCAGCTCCTCCTCGACGAGTTCGATCCACCGGCCCGCGATCGCGCCGATGTCGTGGTCGGCGACCCGCGCGATCCCCGAGATCCAGGCTGGATCCACGCGTTCCACGGTCCGCTCACCGATGTCGCCCGGTCCATCCAGGTCGCGCCGCGCATCCAGGAAGTCGATCGGCTCGTCGCGCCCGGTGACGTCGCGGACCGCCTCGCTGAACAGGTCGAGCCAGGTTGGATCCATTGCCCCGCCAAGGGCGATGTGTGCATCGAAGCGTCCGGGATCGTCCAGGCCGGCCCAGTCGTCGACACTGATCGCGAGGAGGATCTCGCGGCTCGCACCGGCGACGAGATCCATGAGGAAGCCCATCTGGCGCGGACCTTACTCGACCGTGTGCACGAGGGTGATCACCCGCGGTAGCCGGCCGCTCGAAGGAGGCCGGGGAGTTCCGTTGGGGAGCCGGCGACGCGGAATCCAGCAGCCTCGAGGGCAGTGACCTTGGATGCTGCCGTGCCCGAGCCGCCGGAGATGATTGCCCCGGCATGGCCCATTCGCTTGCCCTCGGGGGCCGTCCGGCCGGCGATGAAGGCTGCCTTCGGGATGTCGCGGAGGTGCTCCGCGGCCCACGCGGCCGCTTCCTCTTCGGCCGCCCCGCCGATCTCGCCGATGAGCACGAGGGCCCGCGTCTCCGGGTCCGCCGCGAACAGCTGGAGCACGTCGAGGAATGTCGTCCCGATGATCGGGTCGCCGCCGATGCCGATGCAGGTCGATTGGCCGATTCCTGCGTCCGTCATCGCCTGGACGGCTTCGTAGGTCAGCGTGCCAGACCGCGACACGACACCGACGTCACCTTCCTGGTGGACGGAGCCGGGGATGATCCCGACCTTGGCCCGGCCAGGAGACGTGGCGCCGGGGCAGTTCGGGCCGATGAGCCGGGCACCGGCCAGGCGGACGGCTTCCAGCACGGGGACCATGTCGAGCGCCGGAATGCCCTCGGTGATGCAGAAGACGGTCCCGATCCCGGCACCGACCGCCTCGAGGATGGCGTCCGGCGCGCCAGGGGCCGGGACGAAGATGCAGGATGTGTTTGCGCCGGTCTCTCCTACCGCCTCGGCGACCGTGTTGAAGACGGGGACCGTGCCGTCGAGCGCCCGCTGACCGCCCTTGCCCGGCGTCATGCCGGCGACGATGTTCGTCCCGTAGGCCTGCATGGCCCGTGAGTGGAACTCACCCTCACGGCCGGTGATGCCCTGGACCACGAGCCGCGTGTCCCGTCCGATGAGGATGCTCACGCGCGCGCCACCTGCGAAGCGGCGACGGCGATCTGGGCGGCCTCGTCGAGCGTCGCGGCGGTCTCGAACCTGGCGGCCTTCAGGAGCTCCGCGGCCTCGGCGGCGTTCGTCCCGACGATCCGGACGACCATCGGGACGTCGCGTACCTGCTGCGCCCGCGCCTCGATCAGCCCGTGAGCGACCTCATCGCCGCGGGTGATACCGCCGAAGATGTTGACGAGGATTGCGTTGACCTTGGGATCGCTCAGGATCAGGCGCATCGCCTCCGTGACCTTGTCGGCCTTCGCGCCGCCCCCGATGTCGAGGAAGTTCGCCGGCTCGCCGCCGGCCCGCTTCACGAGGTCCATCGTGGTCATCGCGAGGCCCGCTCCGTTGACCATGCAGCCGATCGTGCCGTCGAGGCGGATGAAGCTGATGCCTGCGGCGCGCGCCTCGACATCGGCCGGATCCTCCTCGTCGAGGTCGCGCAGTGCCTCGAGTTCGGGGTGACGGGGAAGCGCGGAGTCATCGAGCGTGACCTTGGCGTCAAGGCACACCAACCGCTCAACCGTCGCGCCATCGGTTCCGGTCTCCCGGATGATCGCCAACGGGTTGATCTCCACGAGATCCGCGTCGTACGCGAGCATGGTCCGGACCAGTCCCTTGGCGATCTCTGCGGCCGCCTTCAGATGGCCACCAAGGCCCATCCGGAACGCGAGCTGGCGAGCCTGCCAGTCCTGGAGCCCAAGGTGCGGGTGAGCATGGATCGTGACGATGGCGTCTGGCCGTTCCGCGGCGACCTGCTCGATCTCGACGCCGCCCTCAGCGGAGCCCATGAGCAGGATCTGCCGGGCGGCGCGGTCAAGAACCGCCGAGAGGTAGTACTCCTTGACGATATCGGCAGCCGCGGCGACGAGCACCTTGCGAACCGCGATCCCCTTGATCGACATGCCCAGGATCTGGCCGGCGATGGCTTCGGCTTCGTCGGCCGAGCCGGCGAGCTTCACGCCGCCGGCCTTGCCGCGGCCCCCCACGAGGACCTGCGCCTTGATCACGACGCGGTCGGCTCCGGCGGCGAGGAAGGATTCGGCGGCGGATCGGGCCTCCGCCTGGGTGCGGGCGACGGACCAGCCGGGGACGGGCAGTCCCTGGGCGAGAAGGAGCCCCTTGGCGTCGGCTTCCTGGATCTTCACCCGCGCATCGTAGCCGAGGCTGCCGAGGACACGCCCGCGGGCCCACCCGACGAGCCGGCTCGCCCGGGGTGGAGCCGGCGGGCCTCGCCGATCCGTTCGACCGCGGCCGCCGACTTGGAGATGGACCAGATCAGGGCATCGTCGACGCCGAGGGCCGCGAGCTCGTCGAGGAAGGCGGCGAGACCGGCGGGGCCGGCATCCAGCCCGAGGGCATCATTTGCGCCGGTTCCCGGATCGTGGAGCCGGATGCCGATCGTCCGGCGGAGCGTCAGCGGATCGCGGCCGGCCGTCGCGCAGGCGGCCTCGCGGCTGGCGAGCCGCGCCATGAGACGGTCGTCCACGCGGCCGAACCAGGCCGTGTTCCACGCGTCGGCCCAGGTGGCGGTCAGCCTGAGCATCCGCTCGCTCTTCGCGGCGATGAGGATGGGGACGCGCCGTGAGGGTGGCGGAACCGATGGGGCTGCCTGAGAGCGACCGTCCGAAAGCGCGTCAGGCCCGGGCCCCGTTACAATCGAGCCATGGTCCACAGAGTCACCCTGATCCCCGGCGACGGCATCGGGCCGGAGCTGGCGGAGGCGACCCGCCGCGTCCTCGACGCCTCGGGGGTGGCCTTCGACTGGGAGGTCGTGGAGGCGGGCGAGGCCTGCATCGCCGAGTACGGAACACCGCTCCCGGACCACGTCCTCGACTCGATCCGCCGGAACAAGATCGCGCTCAAGGGGCCGATCACCACCCCCGTCGGGGCGGGCTTCCGGAGCGTCAACGTCGCGCTCCGGCAGACGCTCAACCTGTACGCGAATCTCCGGCCGGCCCGCTCCATCCGGGGCCTCGTGACGCGCTACGAGGACGTCGACCTCGTCATCGTCCGGGAGAACACCGAGGACCTGTACGCAGGCATCGAGCACATGGTCGGCCGGGACGCGGCGGAGAGCATCAAGATCATCACCCGGGCTGCCTCGGAACGGATCGCCCGGTTCGCGTTCGAGTACGCCGTCGCGAATCACCGTCACAAGGTCACGGCGGTCCACAAGGCGAACATCATGAAGCTGTCCGACGGCCTCTTCCTCGAGTCCTGCCGCCGCGTCGCGGTCGACTACGACGGCCAGGTCGAGTTCGAGGACCGGATCGTCGACAACATGTGCATGCAGCTCGTCCAGAAGCCGGAACTGTACGACGTCCTCGTGCTGCCCAACCTGTACGGCGACATCGTGTCCGACCTGTGCGCCGGCCTCGTGGGCGGCCTGGGTGTCGCCCCGGGGGCGAACATCGGCGAGGATGGCGCGGTCTTCGAGCCGGTCCACGGCTCGGCCCCGAAGTACGCCGGCCAGAACCGGGCGAACCCGACCGCGATGATCCTGTCCGGGGTGCTGATGCTCCGGCACCTCGGCCACGCCGACGTCGCGGAGCGGGTCGAAGCCGCCGTCCGCGACGTCATTGCCGAGGGCGCAACCGTCACCCACGACCTCGGCGGAGAGGCCGGCACCAGGGAGTTCGCGGATGCCATCATCGAGCGGCTCGCGGCAGCCCCGGTCATCACCGCCTGACGGCCGAATCACCACACCGGGGAGGATCGATGCTGCTGCGCTACCGCGGTCGGGAGGGGATGTACGCCTGGGCGTTCCACCGCATCTCCGGCGTCGCCGTCTGGGCGTTCGTCGTCCTCCATGTCATCGACATCTACCTCGTCGGAGGCAACCCTGAGGCCTACGACGAGCTCCTGCAGATCTACGCGAGCCCGATCGGACGCGTTCTGGAGACGCTCCTGGGCGCGGCCCTGCTTTACCACGCCCTGAACGGCCTGCGGATCATCGTCATGGACTTCTGGCCCCCGCTGACGCGTTGGCATCGCCAGCTCTGGTACCTGTGCTGGGTGATCTTCGTCGGCGTGGGCCTTCCCGTCGCCTACATGATCCTCAAGCCGATCTGGGAAGGGGCGCCCAGGTGAGCGGCCGGTATACCCGGGTGGGACGCGCGCGACCGTCGGGCGGCGGCGCGGAGCTTGCGATCTGGTACATGATGCGGGTCACGGGCGTGGCCCTGTTCGTCCTCGCGTTGTCCCATTTCCTCATCGTCCACGTCATCTACGACCCTGCCGAGCAGACAGCATCGTGGATCGCCCAGGTTCGCTGGAGCAGCCTGTTCTGGCGCGCTTTCGACTGGTCGCTCCTCATGCTCGTCCTCTTCCACGCCTTCATGGGCGTGCGGACGGTGGTCATCGACTATGCCCGCGGTGGCACCCGGCTCTTCATCCTGTCCGCGCTGTACCTCCTCGCGTTCGTGCTGTTCGTGCTCGGCACGCTGGTCGTGATGACCCTGCCCGTCGTTCCGAAGGGCTGACGATGGCGACACAGCACGAAGCCCTCATCGTCGGAGCCGGCGGAGCCGGCCTGTGGGCCGCGCTCGAACTCGCGAAGGCAGGCGTCGACGCAGCCGTCGTGACGAAGCTCTATCCCACCCGCTCCCATACCGGCGCCGCCCAGGGCGGCGTGTGTGCAGCCCTGGGGAACCAGGAGGAGGACCACTGGGAGTGGCACATGTTCGACACCGTCAAGGGTGGCGACTACCTGGTGGACCAGGACGCGGCCGAGATCCTCTCGCGCGAGGCGATCGAGACGGTCATCGAGCTCGAGCACATGGGCCTGCCGTTCAACCGGTCACCGGACGGACGGATCGACCAGCGTCGCTTCGGCGGGCACACCCGGAACTATGGCGAGGGCCCGGTCCGGCGGGCGTGCTACGCGGTCGACCGGACCGGCCACATGATCGTCCAGACCCTGTACCAGCAGTGCATCAAGCTGGGAGTCAAGTTCTACGACGAGTACCACGTCGTGGACCTCCTCTCGGAGGGTGGGGATCTCGGAGCCGGCGGACGGGCTGCCGGGGTCATCACCTACCGGATCGCAGACGGCGAATTGCATACGATCCGCTCGAAGGCGGTCCTGCTCGCGACCGGCGGGTTCGGGCGGATGTTCCGGATCACGTCGAACGCCTGGTCACTCACCGGCGACGGGGTCGCGCTGGCCTATCGCCATGGGCTGCCCCTCGAGGACATGGAGTTCTTCCAGTTCCACCCGACCGGGATCGTCGGTCTCGGCATCCTGCTTTCGGAGGCCGCACGCGGTGAGGGGGGAACCCTCCTCAACGATGCCGGCGAGCGGTTCATGGAGCGTTACGCCCCGACGCTCCTGGAGCTCGCTCCGCGGGACCTGGTCAGCCGCGGGATCTACCAGGAGATCCGGGAGGGGCGGGGGATCGGTGGCGGGGACTACGTCCACCTCGACGTCCGGCATCTCGGCCGAAAGGTCATCGAGGAGAAGTTGGCCGACGTCGCCGAGTTCGCCAGGGTCTACCAGGGCGTCGAGCCGGTCACGCAGCCGATCCCGATCCAGCCGACCGCGCACTACGCGATGGGCGGCATCCCCACTGACCTCGAGACGCGGGTCATCCGTGACGAGCACGGCACGGTCGTGCCTGGCCTCTACGCAGCGGGGGAGTGCGCCTGCGTCTCGGTGCATGGGGCGAACAGGCTGGGGACGAACTCCCTCGTTGACCTGCTCGTGTTCGGGCGGCGGGCCGGCCGCCGGATGGCCGCCGACGTGCGCGGTTGGGCGATCCCCGAGGTAGCCCGGGACGCCGCCGATGCGGCCCGCGCGGAACTCGAGGGCATCCGGGCCGCCAGGCCGGGTGAGAATGCCGCGAAGATCCGCGCCGAGCTGGCCAGCGTGATGATGGACAACGTGGGCGTGTACCGGGATGAGGCGCTCCTGACGGCGGCGCGCGCTACGGTCCGCGAGCTCCGCGAGCGATACCGGTGGGTGTCGATCGAGGACAAGGGTCGGACGTACAACACGGACCTTCTCGAGGCACGGGAGGTCGGCTACCTCCTCGACTGCGCGGAGACGACTGTCGCGGCGGCACTTGCCCGCAAGGAGAGCCGCGGAGCTCACGCCCGTGAGGACTTCCCGGCCCGGGACGACACCAACTGGCTCGCCCACAGCCTCGCCTACCGCGCCGAGGGTGGCCCGACCCTCCGGTACAAGCCGGTCACGATCACGACGTTCCAGCCGAAGCCGCGGACGTATTAGGAACGCATCGAGCATGCAGATCGAGCTCCGGATCCTCCGCTATGACCCCGAGACGGACGCGAAGCCTCACTGGGTGACGTATGCGGTCGAGGCCGACCCGAAGCTGGACCGCGTCCTGGATCTGCTCAACCGCGTGAAATACGAGCACGACGGCAGCCTGACCTACCGACGCTCGTGCGGCCACGGGATCTGCGGATCGGACGCGATGCTCGTCAACGGCCGAAACCGGCTGGCCTGCAAGGAGCGGATCGAGAAGCTTGGGCGGAGGATCTCCGTGGCTCCGCTGCCGGGACTGCCGGTCGTCAAGGACCTCGTCGTGGATATGGACGGGTTCTTCGAGAGCTACAAGTCCGTGATGCCGTACCTCGTCAACGATGAGCCGACTCCGACCCTCGAACGGCGCCAGTCGCCCGAACAGCGCGCCCGCTACGACGACACGACCAAGTGCATCCTGTGCGCGGCCTGCACGTCGTCGTGTCCGTCCTTCTGGTCGAAGGAGGCCTACGTGGGTCCGGCGGCGATCGTCAACGCCCACCGCTTCATCTACGACTCGCGGGACTCGGCGGCGGACGAACGGCTGGAGATCCTGGCCGGTGACGATGGCGTGTGGCGCTGCCGAACGATCTTCAACTGCACAGACGCCTGCCCGCGCGGCATCAACATCACCCAGGCGATCCTCGAGGTCAGCTCGGCGATCGTGGAGCGACGGTCGTAGCCCAGCGCCATGCGCCGGGCTCGATGACGCTCGGGCTCGACAGCGCGACGCCGGCGCCGGGCACCGGCGACGACGAAGGACCGGCGGCGAGCCCCGTGCGATTCGGGTTCCTCATCCGTACCGACGGCGCGGCGCGCGGAAACCCGGGGCCCGCCTCCGCCGGGGCGGTCCTCATCCGTCTCGATCGACCTGATGCCCGCGACCCACGCGCCCACCCGGACGCGAGCATTTCCGAGTTCCTCGGTGTCCAGACCAACAACGTCGCCGAGTACATCGGCGTCGTCCGTGCCGTCGCGCTCGCTCGCGAGCTGGGCGCCGAGCGGGTGGAGATGCTGCTGGACTCGAACCTCATCGTGGAGCAGCTCCATGGCCGCTGGCGCGTGAAGGATGCGAAGCTCAAGCCGCTCTGGGCGGAGGCGCTCCGGACCCTGCGCACCTTCTCGGGCGGCTGGGCCGCGGCCCACGTCCCACGAGCGCAGAACAGCGCTGCCGACGCGCTCGCGAACGCGGCGATCGACCGGGTCGTGGCCGGTGGCCCACCGGTCGTGGTGATCCGGCCCAGCTGAATCGGGAACCCGGCTGGCCCTCGAGACGTCACGGCGACGTGCACACGAACCGCCGCCGTCTGGCGCTCCACGCGCTCCTGGGACTCACGGCCGTCGTCGTCATGCTCGCGGCATGCGGCTCGGCCGCCAACACGGGGCCGGGCGCCACGCCGCGCGAACTCGACGGCACGACCTGGCGCGCGATCCAGCTCCGCGACGTGGCACCGATCGCCGGCGCCGAGCCTACGATTCGCTTCGCCGGGGATCAGGCGGGCGGCACGACCGGGTGCAACACCTACGGCGGTGGCTACACCCTCGCCGATGACGGAACCTTCAGGATCGTCTCGATGTTCATGACCGAGATGGGCTGTCCAGATGGACGGGCGACGCAGGAGACGGTCGTCATCGAGACCCTGGCCGACGCCGATCGCCTGGAATTCCTCGCGGATGGGTCGATCCGGATCTCCGGTCCGTCCGGCGCCCTCATCTTCGTGGAGGATCCGCGCTGAGCGGGTAGAATCCACGGGTCAGCGAGGCGACCGGATGGTCGCGCGTCGGCGGGGTGACCTGCCGCCGTGAGGAAAGTCCGAGCTCCACAGCGCAGGGTAGCGGGTAACTCCCGCCCGCCGCGAGGCGAGGACCAGCGCCACAGTGACGATGCCTTCCCAGAGGGCCCCCGGGCCCGCTGGGAAGGAGTGAAACGCGGCAAGCTCTACCTGGAGCAAGGCCAAATAGGAGGGCGCAACCCGGCTTGCCGGGGGAGAGGCGCGCTGCCCAGCCCTCGGGTCGGCCGCACGAGCCGGCGGGCAACCGCCGGCCTCAGATGGATGGCCATCCCCGCCGGCGCTTCGGCGTCGACGGGACAGAACTCGGCTTACAGGTCGCCTCGCTGGCGCACCCTCGACCAAAGTTGATCCGGGGAAGGCCGGGCTCAGTCCTCGTCCGGGCGGAAGATGTGCGCGGCGGTACAGGCGTTGCAGACGCCCATGGCAGCGTCGAGATCCCCGATCGGGATCGGGAGCTTTCGGTCCGGGTAGAGGCATTCGACGTCGTACACGCGCTCGGCGCGCGCCTCGACCTGGATCAGGCGCCGAAACGTGCAGCGTCGAATCCGATGCGGCGCGAGCCGGTACGGATCGGCGTCCGGGGTTGCGACGGAGAGCTGCACTGCCACGGGTCAGACGGCCTCGAGTAGTCGAATCCAACAGTCCCGAGCCGATCCCGTATCGGCGCGGATCCGAAGCCTAGCACCGTGATTTGCACCACGGCTACGCGGAAAAGGTACTAGAGTCTGGAGCCGGCCGGGGAGTATTCGAGGAGAGTTCGTGGACGCTGATCTGGAGCGGCCTCCCCCGCGCGGGCCCCGGACCTTCACGCCGGCGATCGTTGCCTCGCTCGTCCTGCTCGTGGCTTCGGCCGCTGCGGCCATCACCTTCGTTGCCGCCACGGGCGGCCTCCAGCTTCCCGTGGCCTCGCCTTCCGCCGCCGCCGTCGCCAGTCCCACGCCGGCCGAAACCGGGCTGCCCGGCGTGACACCCACGCAAGTCCTGACGCCGACTCCTGAGGCGACGCCGAGCGCAACGCCCGGGTCGACGCCGGTCACTACCCCGGGGCCCACCGGCATCCCGACCCCGGCCCCGGCACCGACGAGCAGCCGGTACGCGCTCCTGGAACCGTGCGTGACCACGCCCGACTGCTATCGCTACACGATCCGGATCGGGGACAACCTCCGCAGCATCGCCAACTACTTCGGCGTGCCGTACGCCACCGTACTGGAACTCAATCCGGCGATCGGGGACCCGGAGTCGATCCAGCCGGGCGATGTGATCACGCTACCGCCGCCCACCCGCTAGGCCCGATCCGCGACTGGTTTGACGGAACGCCGCTGCCGCGGAGAGCGGCCTGCGCGGATGGAGCATTGGCCGCCCTGATCAGGCCACGGGCGCACCGGCAGTCCCGACCTCGCGACCTCGCGATCTCGCGATCTCGCGATCTCGCGAAATTGCCCGTTGACGCCCGGCTCGGGAGCGCTATGATGACCGCAGTGGCGCAAAGTGGGGAGAAGTGGGGAACCACGTCCAACCCGCCGCCATCAGCGGACGAACGGACGGGCACGCCGGGACCTCCGCGACACCAGGGACGGGCCCGCGGCCAGGCTGCCGCGGGCCCGTCGAAACCTCCGATCAGGAGTGGCCCGATCGATGTTCACCGGCGAGTACCGGCACACGGTGGACCTCAAGGGACGGCTTGCCGTCCCATCCCGATTCCGCGCCCAGCTTGATGGCGGAGTGGTGGTCTCCCGCTGGATCGACGGTTGCCTGGCGATCCATACCCGGTCCGGCTGGGCGGTCCTCGCCGACAAGATCGCGGCGCTTCCGATCACCGATGCCTCGGCGCGTCTCTTCGGACGGAGCATCTTCGCCGGCGCCACGGAGACGGAACTCGACCGACAGGGCCGGGTCCTGTTGCCTGCCTACCTGCGCGAGGGGATAGCCCTCGAGATTGACGCCGTCGTCGTCGGCGCGCGCGACCACGCCGAGATCTGGGCCCCGGCCACGTGGGCGGAGTACCGCCGCGCGATGGACGACCCGCAGACCTTCGCCCAGGCCATTCAGGGCCTGGGGATCTAGGTCAGACGAGATGCGTTTCCAGGCTTCGCTCGGGATTCGACCATCGCCGGTGGCCTCGTGATGCAGGACGGACACGTGCCGGTGCTGGTGGACGAGGTCGTGACGATGCTCGCGCCCGCTCCCGGCAGCCTTCAGATTGATGCCACGGTCGGCGGCGGGGGGCACACCGAGCGGATCCTGGCGGCGACCGACCCTGATGGCCGCCTCCTCGGCCTCGACGCTGATGGGGCGGCCATCGCCAGAGTGCGGGCACGCCTCCAGCCTCGCTTCGGCGATCGGCTCTGCCTTCGCCAGGCGAACTTCCGGGAGCTCGCCGAGATTGCGCCTGCCGAGGGCTTCGGCGCCGTCGACGGCTGCTTCCTCGACCTCGGCCTGTCCAGCTTCCAGCTCGCCGACGCCGACCGGGGCTTCGGATTCCGGACGGGCGGCCCGCTCGACATGCGCTTCGATACCCGGCGCGGCATCCCGGCCGCCGAACTCCTGAATGCGCTCGACACGAACGAGCTGACGGCCTTGTTTCGTCGGTACGGTGAGGAGCCGTTTGCCGGCCGGATCGCGCGCGCGATCGTCGAGGCTCGCCGGACCGCGCCGATCCGCAGCGCGGAGGAACTGGCCGACCTGGTGGAGCGGGTTGCTCCGTCGCGGGCGCCCGGCCGTCGTCGCATCCACCCCGCGACGAGGGTGTTCCAGGCGCTGCGGATCGCGGTCAACGAGGAGCTCGATGCGCTCGACCAGGGGCTTGCGGCCGCCCTGGACCTGCTCCGGCCCGGCGGCCGCCTCGTCGTTCTCAGCTATCACTCCCTCGAGGATCGGATCGTCAAGCGCTTCTTCCAGGCCGAACGGCGGGGCTGCGTGTGCCCGCCCGAGGCTCCTGTCTGCGTCTGTGGCCGCACGCCACGGGTGCGTCTCATCACGCCGAAGGGCGTCATACCCGGCGAGGAGGAGCTCGCCGCCAACCCCCGGGCACGGAGCGCGCGGCTCCGGGCTGCGGAACGCCTCGCCGCGTAGCCATCGCGAGAACGGACCGGCGAGGAGGAACCGCCGGACGGCCATAGAGGGAAGGAGGATCCCCGTGAGCAAGCGTCATCAGAGCAGCCGTCGCAGGGCGTACGGACGTCGCCAGCACGAGGTTCACGAGCGCCGCATTGATCACGGCCGCCCGGAAGCCAACTGGGCGGAGGCCGCGGACGTGACCCAGGCCGACCCGCTTGCATTCCTGGATCCGCGGACACCTCGGCTGCGCCTCGGATTCGCCGACTGATGGCTGCCTACCAGGGCGCCCGGCGACGCGGGCTGGAGGTCCCGCGTCCGTCGTTCGACTTCGACGGGATTCCTTTCGGCGGCCGGCGCCGACGAATGGCCGCCGGAGGTCTCGTTCGGGAGGGTCGCCCGACACGCGTCGGCACGGTGATGGCCGGCATCGTGGTCGTGTTCGTGCTGGCCTTCCTGTCGCTCAGCCAGAGCGTCCGGGTTGCTGCCACGAGTTACGACATCGTTCGGCTCGGCTCGGAGCGCGAGCGCATGGATGCGCTCCGCCAGGATCTTCGCTCGGACCTTGACCGGCTCGGGTCCGAACCGGCGATCCGGAAGCTCGGCCTGGACCATGGACTCGGTCAGCTCGACGCGCCCCTGATCATCCCGGTCCGATAGCGACGATCGGAGTCGCCCCGTGATCCTGGGACGGACGGACTCGCGCGGCCGGCTGGTCTTCCTGCTGCTCGCTTTCGTGCTGTCCGCCGGGGCGATCATCGCGCGGCTCAGCTGGTGGCAGATCGGGCAGCGCGACGACCTGGTTTCGAGCGCGCAGCGCCAGTTCTACCTTCGAACCGAGGTCCCGGCAATACGCGGCGCCATTTACGACCGAAGCGGCACGGTCGTACTCGCCTCCAGCGTGACTCGAGATCGCCTGACCGTGAACCCCAGGCGCCTTTCGGCCGAGCAGCGCGAGGCCCTCGTGGCGGTGCTGACAGAGCAGCTGTCCCTCGATGAGACCGCGTTGGCGACGCTTCGCGAACGGCTCGCCGCGGACAAGACCTACTCCGTCATCGCCCGCGACCTGGAACCCGAGCGGACGGGCGCGATCCTCACGGCGGCCGGAGACCGAGGCATTCCCGGGCTCGCCGTGGAGTCGTCCCAGATCCGCCTGTACCCGCAGTCAGGCGGCGGTCCGGAAACATCCCTCGGTGCGAACCTTCTCGGGTTCGTCAATCGGGAGGGCTCGGGCCAATATGGAGTCGAGCAGTACTACCAGGTCCCGCTCTCCGGCACGCCCACGATCCTCGAATCTGACCGGGACGCAAACGGGCAGCCGGTCATCGAGACGCAGCACATCGTTGACGCGGGAACGCCTGGAGCCGACCTCTCGCTGACCATCGACGCGGGGCTCCAGCTGGCCCTCGAGCAGGAGGTCATGGCGGCCTGGGTGGCCGACAGGGCTCGGAGCGTCTCGGCCGTGGTCCTGGACCCCTACACCGGCGCGGTCGTCGCCGAGGCTACCTACCCGTCGTTCGATGCGAACAACTACGCTGCGGTGGCCTCCACGGATCCGGGCCGATTCATCGATCCGGTCGTCTCCGACGTCTACGAACCGGGCTCCGTCTTCAAGATGCTGACGGTCATCGCGGCCCTCGAGTCGGGCACAGCGGACATGACCACAGAGTTCGACGATACGGGCACGCTCCGGCTCGACAACGGCAAGACCAAGGTCGACGACGCCGACCAGAAGGCAATGGGGATCATGAGCCTTGAGGATGCGATCGCCTGGTCGAGGAACGTCGTCGCGGCGAAGCTGGCCCTGGGGCTGGCACCGACGGTCCAGGGAGCATCCACGCTGCTCTACAAGACATGGCTGCAGATGGGCTTCGGCAGCAAGACCGGCGTCGACCTCTCGGGCGAGGTGTCCGGTCTCGTCCATGACCCTGCGGCCCGGCGCTGGCGTGAGATCGACCTCGCCAACGGGGCCTTCGGTCAGGGCGTGGCCGTGACCACCCTGCAGCTCGCAACGGCGTACGCCGCGATGGTGAACGGCGGGACCCTCGTCACGCCGCATGTCGTCGGTGCGATCGACGGCCAGCCGGTCACGGTCAACGACCGAGGACGCGTCATTGACGAGGAGCTCTCGCCGACGCTCACGGCCCTGATGCATCACGTCGTGGCCAGTGTTCCGTTCTACAGCGAGCGGACGCTCATCCCTGGCTACCACGTGGGTGGCAAGACCGGGACCGCGCAGATCTGGGATTCAGTGGCCCGCGACTGGAAGGCCGACGTCTTCAACTTCTCCTTCGTCGGCTACATCGGACGGCGCTCCGGGCAACCGGACCTCGTCATTGCCGTTCGGATCAACGAGGGTCGCCCGAGCGTCCGGCGGGTCGGGCAGCTTTCCATGCCGGTCATGTCCTTCGAGTTGTTCCGCCGGATCGCGACCGATGCGATGGGCATCTCGGGTCTGCTGCCCGAACTGCCGGTGATCGCCGTGCCGCCCGCGCGTCTCGGCGGCTGAGCAAGATGCCCGCGGCCGCGTCCGCCCGCCCGGCGAGCGGTGCCTGTGCGACACTTCGGATCGTGTCGGACGCCTCGACGTCACCGCGAGCCGGTCGCGCCGCCCCAGCCAACGGAGCGCGACCCGAGGCCCTGACGGCGTCGGATCTCCTGACCCTGACGGGTGGTCGCCTGGTCCGTGATTCCCTCCGTCCGATCCGTGGCGGAGCGGTCGACTCGCGCCTTGTCCGCCCGGGCGAACTGTTCGTGGCACTGCCTGGTGCGCGGACAGACGGGCACCGCTTCCTGCGGGAAGCCGTGGTGGCAGGAGCTGCCGCGCTGATCGTTGCAGCCGAGCCAGACCCGGCCACGCTCGCCGCGCTGGGGGACGTGACGATCGTCGTGGTGCCAGACCCGCTGGCCGGCCTCCAGGCGATTGCCGCCGCCTGGCGCTCCCGCTTCCGGCCGCTGGTCGTGGGAGTCACCGGGAGCATCGCCAAGACCTCCACGAAGGAGGCGATCGCGACGGTCCTCGCAACGAGCGGCAAGACCCTGCGCAGCGAGGGCAACCAGAACAACGAGATCGGCGTGCCCCTCACGCTCCTGCGCCTCGGCGCCGATGACGTCAATGCGGTCCTCGAGATGGGGATGTACACGAGTGGCGAAATCGCCCACCTGGCGCGACTGGCGCGACCCCGGATCGGCGTCGTGACCGCCGTCCTGGGCGTTCACCTGAGCCGGATCGGCTCGCTCGACGCCGTCGAGCGAGCCAAGGCCGAGCTCGTTGAGGCGCTGCCCGCGGACGGCGTTGCGGTCCTCAACGCGGACGATGTCCGGGTACGCCGGATGGCTCGGCGAACGCCCGCGCGGGCGGTCACCTACGGGTTCGCCCCGGACGCCGACGTGGGCGCGGAGCGAGTGCGATCGGCGGGTACCGCCGGGATGCGCTTCCGGCTTCGGCTCGCTATCCCGGGTGGGCCCGTGCGCCTCGCGGCCGCGATCCCGACGCTCGGGCGGCTGTCCGTTCACAACGCGCTCGCCGGGGCGGCCGTCGGGCTTGCCGCGGGAATCGCACCGGAGGCGATCGTCGCGGCGCTCGGCGCCGGCTGGTCCGCCCCGCATCGAGGGCAGCTCGTGACCGCCGCCGGCGTGACGATCGTCGACGACAGCTACAACGCCTCGCCGGCGTCCATGATCGCGGCTCTCCAGATGCTCGCCGACCTGCCCGGGCGCCGCGTCGCCGTCCTGGGCGAGATGCTGGAGCTCGGTGAGGACGCCTCGGCCGGCCACCGCGAGGTGGGCCGCGCGGCGGCTTCGTCATGCGCCCTGCTCGTGACGGTCGGTGAAGGCGCGGCCGCCATCGCGGCCGGTGCCCGCGAAGCCGGGCTGGACGCGGCCTCCATCGCCGAGACGCCTGATCGGGCCGGCGCGCTGGCCGCCCTGCAGGAGCGCCTGGAGCCCGGTGACGTCGTCCTCATCAAGGCGTCCCGTGGACTCGAGCTGGACCGGCTCGTTGATGACCTTCGAGCGAGCCTGGCATGACGGTCGAGCTGATCCAGGGCCTGCTCCTCGCCTTTGCGCTCGTGGTCATCCTCATGCCGTCCTACATCCGTCTCCTTCGGGCGATCAGGATGGGCAAGCGGATCCGGACAGAGGGGCCCGAGGCCCACCTGGCGAAAGGCGGCACGCCCACGATGGGCGGGCTGCTCGTCATCGTCGTCGTCCTGGCGCTCTTCTACCTGCTCCGCGGCTTCCCGCAGCGCGCGATCATCGCGCCGCTCGCGACGCTCCTGCTCGTCGGGGTGCTCGGTGCCGTCGACGACTTCCTCAACGCGCGGACGGGGGAGGGGATCCGGGCCCGGCACAAGATGCTCTGGCTCGTGGTGGTCGCCGCCGTCGTGGCCTTCCAGATCCAGTCGACCTACCAGATCGACGAGATCGCGGTCCCCTTCATCGGCGCCGTCGGAATCGACCCCTGGGTCTTTGTCGCCTTCGCGGCGTTCGCGATCATCGCCGCCAGCAACGGAGTCAACCTGACCGACGGCCTCGACGGACTGGCCGGCGGGACGCTGATCTTCGCGTTCGTCGCCTTCCTCCTCATCGCGCTGCTGAATGTCGTGCCGCAGCCCGACGGGACGCTCGGCAACCAGCCGAACCTCGCGTTCCTGAGCGCGCTGATCATCGGCGCGCTCCTCGGGTTCCTCTGGTTCAACGTGCATCCTGCCCAGATCTTCATGGGCGACTCCGGGTCATTGGCGCTCGGTGCGACGCTGGCAGTCATCGCCCTGATTTCGGGGCAGATCCTCGTCCTGCCGCTCATCGGGCTCGTGTTCGTCATCGAGACCGCATCCGACATCATCCAGATCGGCGTCTACAAGATCACCAAGGGTCGGCGCGTCTTCAAGATGGCGCCGCTGCACCACCACTTCGAACTATCCGGCTGGGATGAGGAGAAGATCACACTCCGGTTCTGGATCGTCGGGATCCTCGCCGGCCTCCTCGGTGTCACGCTGTTCCTCGCCTCCATCGATCAGCTTCGGTGAGCGTGATGACGATGGATGCGGCGGGCGCGGCCAGAGCCATCGATCCCGATTCGCTGTCCATGGACGCGATCCGGGAAGGCGCATTGCGCGGCCGGCCCGTGACGGTCCTCGGGTTAGCGCGAAGCGGGATCGCCGTCGCCAGGTTCCTCGTCGACAGCGGCGCCATCGTCACGATCTACGACGGCCGGCCGGCGTCGGAGTTCGAGGAGGCGCTGGCGGCGCTCGAGGGCCGGTCCGCGACCCTGGCCCTGGGGCCCGAGGTGGACCCATCGATGGCCTGGGAGCGCGCGGCCCTGGTCGTGACGTCGCCCTCGATCTCGCCGGACTTTCCGACCACCGAGCCGCGTCTCCGGGCTGCCCTCGGGCAGCTCGTGGCGGCGCGGTCGGCCGGGGACCTCGCCGCCCCCGCGCTCATCTCCGAGCCCGATCTCTTCCTGCGCCTCTGCCCTGCGCCCACGATCGGCGTGACCGGCACGAAGGGCAAGACCACCACCGCCTCGTTCACCGCAGCGGTCCTGTCCGGTGATCCGTCTCATCCCGTCCTCCTGGGCGGGAACATCGGCATCCCGCTTGTCGAGCGGCTCCCGGAGCTGACGCCGAACCACCGCGTCGTCATCGAGCTGTCCGAGCTCCAGCTCCCGACACTGTCGCGCGGCACGACGGTCGCGCTGTACACCAATGTGACCGCCGATCACCTGGATCGTCACGGGTCCGTCGCGGCGTACCGACGGGTGAAGCGACGGCTCGCCGAACTGGTGGATCCGGGGGGCGCCCTGGTCCTGAATGCCGAAGATCCGGTGGTGGCCGCGTACGCCGGACTCGGCACGGCGCCGGCCGTGCTGTACCGCCTGGAGCGGCCGGTTCCGGGCGGGGTCGGGATCGTCGATGGCTGGATCGTCGCGGCCGGGGTCCAGCGTCTGCCGATCGTCGGCGGCGGGCCCGCGGCGACCGGACCGGGCGGCCGGATCATGCCCCTCGACGAGCTGGCGATCCCCGGCCGTCACAACGTCCGCAATGCCCTCGCCGGGGTGGCGACCGCCCTCCTGTTCGGGGTCGCGCCAGACGCGATCCGCCGGGAAGCTGCGGGCTTCCGCGGCGTGGAGCATCGGCTCGAGACGGTCGCCGTGATCGACGGAATCAGGTTCGTCAATGACTCGCAGGGGACGCAGCCCGATGCGGTCATCGCCGCGCTCGAGGCGTTCCCGCCGCCGCTCATCCTCATCGCCGGCGGCCGCGACAAGGGCGTCGATCTCGGGCCCCTCGCCGCCGTCGTGGCAGCGCGGGCCACGGCGGCGGTGCTGATCGGCGAATCAGCGGATGCGATGGCGGAGCTGTACGGAGCGGCCGGCCTCCGGCACATCGAGCGCGCCGGCTCGCTGTCGGAGGCGGTTGAGCAGGCTGCGATGCTTGCACGGGACGCGCTTGCACGGGCCGGAGAGCAGGGGAGTGGCCCGACCGGACCGATCGCAACAGTCCTCCTGTCGCCGGCCGCCGCGAGCTTCGACATGTTCGTCGACTACGCAGCCCGAGGCCGGGCATTCAAGGCCGCGGTCGCGCGAATCGCGAGGGCCGGGCAGGCCGGCCCGGGCGGCGATTCGACCCGGGATGGGCGGCGCTGATGGGTCTTGTCGGTCGATCGTTGCCGCGGATCTCGGACGCGCCGGCGCCTCGCGCTCTCGAGCGCCGGAAGGCGGAGCCCGGCCGCATCACCGCCCGCCCGGATACGCGGCGCCCGGCCGGTGCGAAGCCCAACGTCCTGCAGCGTGAGCGCCACCAACCCGATTGGTCGATCCTCGTCGCGGTCGTCGCGCTCGCCGCGATCGGCATCCTCATGGTCTACTCGTCTTCCGCCATGCGGGCCTACGTTCAGCAGGACGACACGCTCGCGATCGTCGGTCCGCAGATCCTGTGGGCCGCCCTCGGCCTGGCCACGATGCTCGTGACGATGCGGATCGATTACCGGCTCCTGCGCCTCGTTTCGCTGCCGGGCTACGTCATCGCTGTCGCGCTGCTGATCCTCGTTTTTGTCCCGAGCCTGAACCGAGTCGTGGGTGGCAGCGCCCGCTGGCTCGCGATCGGACCGCTCCCGGCGGTCCATCCGGCGGAAATCGCCAAGCTGGCGCTTGTCGTCTACCTCGCCCACTGGCTGGCGTCCCGCGGGACGAAGATCAAGGGCATCCGGTCGGGCATGCTGCCGTTCCTGCTCATTTCGTTGCCCGTCATCGGCCTCGTCTTCAAGGAGCCGGATCTCGGGACGACCACGGTGATCGCGGCAACTGCCTTCACGATGTTCTTCGTGGCCGGGGCTCGACTGTGGCAGTTCGGGGCGATGGCGGTGCTGGGGGTGGTCGGCGCCATCGTGGTCGGGCTCAGGGACTATCAGATCACCCGGATCCGAACGTTCCTCGATCCGTGGCAGGACCCACTCGGGGCGGGCTTCCACACGATCCAGGGCCTGCTGGCCCTGGGTCTCGGCGGGATCTTCGGGGCGGGCCTCGGTGAATCGAAGCTGGCCGGAGGCCTCTACCTGCCGAACGCCTGGAACGACTTCATCTTCGCGATCATCGGCGAGGAGTTCGGTCTGGTCGGTGCCGGGACGGTCGTCGCCCTGTTCCTCGTTCTCGCCTACGCGGGCATCCGGACCGCGATGCGGGCGCCCGACTCGTTCGGTGCCCTCCTCGCCACCGGGATCACCGCCTGGCTGTGCATCCAGGCGTTCATCAACATCGGGGTCGTCGTCGCCCTCCTGCCGGTGACCGGGATCACACTCCCGTTCATCAGTGCCGGCGGGTCGTCGCTCATCATCAGCTTCGCCGCCGTCGGGATCCTCGTGTCGATCTCGCGTGAGACGGTGGAGCGCCGTACCCAGGAGTCGAATGCATCTGCTGATCGCGGGCGGGGGAACGGGGGGACACATCTACCCGGCCCTCGCCGTCGTGGACGCGCTGCGCCGCCGACCGAATCCGCCTGACGTCCGCTGGCTCGGCGGCCATCGCGGCCTCGAGGACCGGATCGTCCCCGGGGCGGACATCGCGCTGCGCCGGCTCGCCCTCCGCTCACTTCGGACCGTGGATCGCGACGTCCACCTGGTCCTGGACCCGGTTCGCCTCGGGCTCTCCATCCCGCAAGCCCTCGTGAACCTGGCCCGGGAACGACCGGCCGCGATCTTCACGACGGGCGGGTATGTCGCCATCCCGGTTCTGCTCGCCGCCCGGATCCTGGGGATTCCCGCGCTCCTCTGGGAGGGCAACATCGTCCCGGGCCGGAGCGTCCGCGCGACGGCCGGCCTTGCCAGCGCGGTGGCCGTCTCGTTCTCGGCGACCTGCGAGGCACTCGGCCTGGGCGGGACCGGACCGTCCCGGCCGTGCCTGGAGACGGGCACCCCGATCCGCGAGACGCGGACGATCGACCGCCTGGCCGCCCGCGAGCGCCTCGGGATCGCCGCCGGGGAGCGACTCGTCCTGGTGTTCGGTGGATCCCAGGCCGTGCGCCGCCTCAACGACGCGGTGGCCGAGGTCCTGCCCAGGCTCGTGGAACGGGTCCACGTTCTCCACGTGACCGGCGACGCGGGGTACGCGGCCGCCCTGGCCGGCCGCGAGGCGTTGGCCGAGAATCGGCGTGCCCGGTACCGGCCAGCTACCTTCCTCCGGGCCGACATGCTCGAGGCGCTCGCGGCGGCCGACCTCGTCGTCGGCCGGGCCGGATCATCCACGCTCGCCGAGGTGACGGCCATGGGAATCCCGATGGTCGTGGTTCCATATCCCCACGCCGGCGGCCACCAGGGGGCGAATGCCGCGGCGCTGTCAGCGGCGGGCGCGGCCCGCCTGGTGGACGACGCCGCCTTCGACGGCCCCGCGCTGCTCGATGCGCTCCGGATCCTCGAGGATCCCTCGACGCATGCACGGATGGGTGCGGCCGCCCGCGCCCTCGGCCGGCCGGGCGCCGCGGAGGCCGTGGCGACGATGCTGCTCGCACTGGCAGTGGGTCAGGCAATTCCGGACGCCCGCACCATCGAGCGGATTGCCCGGGGCGACGTGGCGTGACCGACCGCCCGGCCCCGCTGGACGGCGTTGCCCTCGCGGCCGAGATCGCGCGCCGAATCGGCGTCCGGGCCGAACGCGACGCCCCGTTGGCGCGCCTGACCACGATGCGCGTCGGGGGTACCGCGGACCTGCTCGCGACGGCCCACAACGGGTTCGAGCTGCGGGGGCTCATTCGCTTCGCGCGGTCACGCGATCTGCCCCTCCTGATCCTTGGCCGCGGCAGCAACCTCATCGTCTCCGATCGCGGCGTACGCGGTCTCGTGATCCGAGTGCGCGGCGAGCAGAGTCGCCTGGACGGCGATCGCTACATCGCGGCCGCCGGAGTGCCGATGGCGCGGGCCGCCACGGAGACCCAGAAGGCGGGCCTGTCCGGCCTCGAGTTCGGTCTCGCGATCCCGGGGACCGTCGGCGGCGCGATCTGGGCGAATGCCGGGGCCCATGGCTCGGATGTGGCGGGCGTCCTGGAATCGGCCGATGTCCTTCGTAAGGACGGGACCGAGGTGAGGCTTCCGGCATCGGACCTCGGCTTCGATTATCGCGACAGCTGTTTCAAGCATCAGGAGGACGCGGGGACGCGGGAATTCATCCTGGGCGGGACGTTCCACCTGACTCCGACGTCCCCCGACGTGATCCGCGCGCGGCTCGACGAGATCCGGCACTGGCGTCAGGCCCACCAGCCCCTTGGCCTGGCGTCGGCCGGCAGCGTCTTCCGGAATCCGCCGGACGGCCGATCTGCCGGCCAGATGATCGACCAGGCCGGCCTCAAGGGCCTCCGCGTCGGGGGCGCGACCGTCTCCGAGAAACACGCCAACTTCATCATCGCCGAGCGCACCGCGACGGCCGCCGACGTGCGCCGACTCGCCGATCGCGTCCGTGCGACGATTCACGAAACCGACGGCGTCGACCTCAGGTTCGAGGTCGAGTTCGTCGGCGACTGGACCGGCTGGCCCTGGCCGGCCGACGAGCCCGGAGGCGCGGACGCAGCATGATCGCCCCAGTTGCCGCCTACCCGCCCGTGGTCGTCCTGCTCGGCGGGCCCTCCGCCGAGCACGATGTGTCGATCGTGTCCGGCACGGCGATCGCCGCGGCGCTGCTCGCCGATGGGCTGACCGTCCGGCAGGTACTCATCGATCTGGACGGGCGCTGGTGGTGGCTGCCGCCCGATCATGCCCGCCGTGATCGAACGGCGGCTGCGTACGACGACCCGGTTGCCCTTGGGGCGGAAGGCCCCCTCCGGGCAGGCGCTGCGCTGGACCGCCTGGGCGCGGAACTCCCAGCGCCCGTGGTCTTCATCGCGCTCCACGGACCCTTCGGCGAGGACGGAGCCGTACAGGCGTTCCTCGAGGCCGGCGGCCTTGCCTACACGGGGTCCGGCATTCTCGGCTCGGCGATCGGCATGGACAAGGCGGTGCAGAAGCGAATCTGGCGCGGCCTTGGGCTGCCGGTCCTCGACTGGCGCGAGATCCGGGCCGTGCGCTGGAGCCTGGAACGTGACGCCGTCCTCGGCGAGCTGGAGGCGTTCGCCGGCGGGGAGGGCGACCCGCGGCTCATGATCAAGCCGGCCAGACTCGGAAGCTCGGTCGGGATGACGCTTGCCCACGACGTGAGCGAGCGCGCGCCCGGGCTGGACCTCGCGTTCCACTACGACACGCTCGCGGTCGTGGAGCCGTACCTGCCCGGCGCCCGCGACCTTGAGGTCTCGATCATCGGAACGGAACCGCCGCTCGGCGTCTATGGTCCCGGCGAGATCGTGGCCGGACACGAGTTCTACGACTACGCGGCGAAGTACACGCCCGGCCTGTCCGAGACCTCCACGAGAGCCGAGATCCCGGACGGGCTGCGGACGACGATGCGGAAGCTTGCCCGCGATGCCTATCGGGCGACCGGAACGGAGGGTTTCGCCAGGGTCGACTTCCTCGTTCGTGGCGAGGCGGTCTACCTCTCCGAGATCAACACGATTCCGGGCTTCACGCCGATCAGCCTCTTCCCGACCATGCCCGCCGAGGGCGGGCTCGACTTCACGGCAGTCTGCCGGCGGGTCCTGGACCTCGCGATCGAGCGCCACGCCAATCGGGCGGCGGCCCGCCTGACCACGGCCGATCTGCCCCGGTGAGGCGGGTTTCGTGAGGCTCGGTCGCCCCGGCCGCCCCGGCCGTCGGGCCGCAGTCGGACGGCCGATCGGAGAGGTGCCCAGGAACCGCCGCCCGGCGCGTCGCGCCGAGGCCGCCCATCCGCTCGGTCGCCGCGATCGGGGACTCCGCCGCTTCCTCTCTCGAGCCCGTCTGACACCGCCGCGCGCAGCGGCGCTCCTGGGCCTTCTCGCTTGCGTTGGCGCGATGTACGGTCTCGCCGCGACGCCGGCGTTCACGCTCGCCAGGACGGAAATCGCGGAGTTGCGCTGGACGACCCGGGAAGCAGCCCTGGGCGCCGTGGCCACGCCGGACGGCACGAACCTGTTCCGCCTGCGGACCGCGCCCATCGAGGCCCGGCTGCGAGCCCTGCCGGGCGTGGCCGACGCGCACGTCACGGTGAGCCTGCCCGATGCCCTCGTGGTCGAGATCCAGGAGCGCGAGGCCATCCTCAGCTGGGCAGTCGGCGATGCCCGGTTCCTGGTGGACCGGGCCGGTGTCCTCTTCGCGGCAGCACCGCCCGAGGGCGTGGCCGCGGCGGCGCTCCCGGCGATCGCCGATTCCCGTGCCACGTCGGCCGGCCTCGCGGTCGGGTCCAGCCTGGACCCGGTGGATCTCGACGCCGCGACTCGCCTCGGTTCACTCGTCCCGGCCGACATCGAGAGCAGCGCCGCGTCGCTCATCGTCACGGTCACGGATGCCACTGGATTCGTGGTCGAGACCGTCCCGCGCACCTGGACGGCCATCTTCGGCCTGTACACGCCCAGCCTCCGGACGCCCGCCATGATCCCGGGCCAGGTGCGCCTCCTCCGGAGCCTGCTGGCCGGGCGTGAGGGGGCGATCGAGCAAGTGATCCTGGCCGACGAGGACAGCGGAACGTTCATCCCCAGACCGACGGCCGCCCCGTGAGTCGGTACCTGCTCGTCGGATCGGGTTGCCCGCCTCCGTCGCCGTCGAGTAGCCTTGCCGAAACGGACCGCAGCGAGGACGAGAAGACGTGTTGCTCCCCCTGGCAGGCCTCATCGTGGGCGTCCTGCTTGGGTTCGTCCTCAATGTCAACGTCAGCTTCGAGCTCAGCCGGTACTCGGCCGTGGCGATTCTCGCCGCGCTCGACTCGGTCCTCGGGGCGGTCAGGGCGGAGCTCGATGGTGTCTACGACAATCGGATCTTCATTTCGGGGTTCGTCACGAACGCAGTCGTGGCCGTGGTTCTCACGTTCATCGGCGACCGTCTCAGCCTGGACCTCTACCTGGTGGCACTCATCAACTTCGGGTTCCGGATCTTCAACAACGTCGCCCTGATCCGGCGGCACTTCATCTGACCCGGGAAACCGGGAGGGAGCAGGCGATACTGTGGTGGAAGGCGTCCTCGTCGGGATCGACGTCGGCACAAGCAAGGTTTGCGCGCTCATTGGCGAGGTCGGCCGCGATGGCCGGGTGACCGTCATCGGGCACGGCACCGTGCCGTCGTCCGGCCTGAAGAAGGGCGCTGTCGTCAATATCGACCAGACCGTCCGGTCCATCGGCGATGCCGTCGAGAAGGCCGAGCGCCTGTCTGGCTGGAAGATCGACAAGGCCTTCGTGGGGGTTGGCGGGGCCCAGGTCGAGAGCCTGAACTCCACCGGCCAGGTCGCCGTGACCGCCCACGACCGTGAGGTCAGCCGCGAGGACATTCTCCGGGCGATCGAGGTCGCCCGGGCCGTGGCGATCCCGTCCAATCGCGAGGTCCTCCACGTGGAGCGACGTGGCTTCATCGTGGACGGTCAGGAGGGCGTCAAGGATCCGCTCGGGATGAGCGCCCTCCGCCTCGAGGTGGAGACCCACATCGTCACCGCGCCCGCGACGGCGGTCCAGAACCTCACGAAGTGCGTCGCCGCGGCGGGCGTGAAGATCGACGAGCGCGTCGCGAACGCGCTGGCGGCCGCCGAGGCCGTCGCCTCGGAGACGGAGAAGGAGCTGGGTGTCGCGGTCGCCGATATCGGGGCGGGCACGATCGACCTCGCGATGTTCAACGAGGGGTCGCCCTTCCACACGAGCGTCATGCCGGTCGGCGGCAATTTCGTGACCAACGACGTCGCGATCGGGATCAAGACCTCGCTCCATGTCGCCGAGGAGCTCAAGATCGTCCACGGGACCTGCGACCTGCGCGGGGTGGGCGAGGACGAGCAGATCAGCCTCTCGGTCCTCGGCGAAGAGGCCGGTCGATCGATCAGCCGCCTCGAGCTGTGCCAGATCATCGAAGCGCGGATGCGCGAGACACTCGAGTTCCTCGGGGCCGAGATGCGCTCGGCCGGCGCGGGCATGCTGCCCGCCGGGTTGATCCTGACCGGTGGCGCGGCGCAGCTGTCCGGTCTGGCCGAGCTCGGGCGCGAGGTCCTCCAGATGCCGGTCCGGGTCGTCGCGCCGACCGGGGTCAGTGGGCTCACGGACTCGATCCTGACGCCGGCCTACGCCACCGCGATCGGGCTGCTCCAGTGGGGCGCCCGCTCACTCGCCGAGGGCGAGCCGGTGCGGTACGAGTCCACCCCGGCGTTCGGCATCCTCGGCCGGCTCCGGGACGCGCTGCGGAATATCTTCCCGTAGCTCCCGGCCGCGACGCCGGGCGTCCGGCGGACTCCGCCGGGTTTCCCTCCGATCCGTCCAGTTATCCACCGTTTCCGGCAGAATCGGTGGGTCACGCCGGCGGCCACCGATGGTAGACTCGGCGGACGATCCCGAGCCCACACCGAGCCCGCCTCCAGACGGCTCCGGATCGCTATTCCAGACGGTTCAGCCCCGGCCTCGGGAGGCCATTGGAGGAGTACGGTGGCGTTGCGTTCCGATTCGGAAAACTTCGCGCTCATCCGCGTCATCGGCGTCGGCGGCGGCGGCAGCAATGCCGTGAACCGGATGATCCGGGCGGAGATGATGGGCGTCGAGTTCATCGCGCTCAACACGGACGCGCAGGCCCTCCTCCAGTCGGATGCGCCGCACAAGATCCGGATCGGCGACAAGATCACTCGCGGCCTCGGCGCCGGCGGGGACAGCGCCATCGGTCAGCGGGCGGCCGAGGAAGATGCGGACAAGATCGCCTCGGCCCTCGAGGGCTCGGATATGGTCTTCATCACCGCGGGGCTCGGCGGCGGGACCGGTTCCGGGGCGGCACCGGTCGTGGCGGAGCTTGCCAAGGCCGCCGGCGCGCTCACGATCGGGGTCGTGACCAAGCCGTTCGGGTTCGAGGGTGCGAAGCGCAAGCTGGTCTCGGAGAAGTCGGCCGAGGAGCTCAGGGCCAAGGTCGACACGCTCATCACCATCCCGAATGACCGTCTCCGGGATGTGGTCCAGAAGAACACCTCCATCCTCGATGCCTTCCGCGTCGTCGACGACGTCCTGCGCCAGGGTGTCCAGGGCATCAGCGACATCATCACCGTGCCCGGGCTCATCAACCTCGACTTCGCGGATGTTCGGGCGATCATGAAGGACGCCGGGTCGGCGCTCATGGGGATCGGCCGCGCGACCGGCGAGAACCGGGCCGTCGAGGCCGCCCGTCAGGCGATCGCGAGCCCGCTCCTGGAGATCAACATCAGCGGGGCGCAGGGCATCCTGTTCAACGTCACCGGCGGCTCGAACCTGTCGCTGTACGAGGTCACCGAGGCGGCCGAGGAGATCCGCGCGGTGGCGGATCCGGAGGCGAACATCATCTTCGGCACGAGCTTCAATGAGCGGCTCGGTGAAGAGGTCATGATCACCGTCATCGCCACGGGCTTCGACGGGCGACGCCCGGGCGCACGGACATCGGGCCACGCTGGTTCGGCCGCTCCGGCCGACGCCACGGCCCGCGCGCCGCGCGACTTTCTCGAGGAGCTCGAGCGCCAGCGGACGCAGCTCAACGACGTCGGCGTGCCGGATGCCCCGGGCACTCGTCCGGACGAGGCGGCCGTCCGCTCCGGTCGGTCGGTCGGCGAGCCCACCCCGGTGAAGCGCGCCGCGTACGACACGGACGACCTGGAGATCCCCAGCTTCCTGCGCCGGCAGAAGTAGGTCCGGCCGGTGGATGCCGGCAACGCTGATCGCGGTCCGGGGCCGTACAGGTTTGATCCCGCGGAATCTGCGGCCCTTGCCCTCGCCCGGGCGCGGGTCCTCGAGCGGATCGCGCACGCTTGCCGCCGGTCGGGTCGAGACGCCGCCGAGGTTCAGCTCGTCGCGGTCTCCAAGACCGTGCCGGTGGCGCGGCTCAGGGCGGCCGTCGCGGCCGGGCTGGAGACCCTCGGGGAGAACCGCGTCCAGGAGGCGTCGGGCAAGATCGGTGAGGTCCCCGGCGCGACCTGGCACCTGATCGGGCCGCTCCAGTCGAACAAGGCCCGGCGGGCCGTCGAGGCCTTCACGATGATCCAGACCGTGGACGGACACGATCTCGCTTCGCGCCTGGATCGGCTCGCGGCCGAGATTCGGCCCGGCCGACCGCTGCCGGTCCTCCTCCAGGTCAACGTCGATGACGACCCGGCCAAGGCCGGGTTCGCGCCATCCGTCCTCGGGGCGGTGCTGCCGGGGATCCTGGCGCTCGCCCATCTCGACGTTCGGGGTCTCATGACCGTCGGACGGCTCGCCGCGGATCCGGAGGCCGCCCGCCCCACGTTCGTCGCCCTGCGCCGCCTGGCCGACCAACTCACGGCGGCCCAGCCTGAGCTGGGGACGGAACTGTCAATGGGCATGTCGGACGACTTCGAGATCGCCGTGCAAGAAGGCGCGACGATCGTCCGAGTCGGGCGGGCGCTGTTCGGGACGCGGCCGGGCGGGGGCGGCTGATCTAGACTCGGACCGTGGCTGCTGTGTTCGCCCTGAATTTCCTCCGCTTCCTGCTCATCGCACTCGAGGTCGCGATCATTGGCCGCGTGCTGCTCTCGTACGTGCAACCGCACGGCCGATCGTCGCTGGCGCAGTTCCTCGTGATGGTCACCGAGCCGGTCCTCGCGCCCATCCGCCGCGTGCTTCCGTCCGGCGGCGGGCTGGACTTCTCGCCCTTCATCGTCGTGCTCGTGCTCGGAGCGGCGATCCGGGCCCTCCCGTGAGTGGTGCCGCCCGCGAGGCGAGACTGCACGTCCGAGTCACGCCGCGCGGGGGCCTCGACTCGATCGAGGGCATTCAGGACGGCAGCCTCCGTGTACGAGTCGCCGCCTCCCCGGTGGACGGTGCGGCCAACGTCGCCGCGGTGCGGCTCATTGCCGCCGCGGTCGGGGTCCCACCATCCGCGGTGCGGATCGTCGGCGGCGCCACGGGACGGCGGAAGGTGGTCGCAATCGAGGGCATCGATCGGGCCGCGCTGATCGCTCGGTGGCCAGACCTCGGTGTATGATCGGCGCCCCGATCCGGCCCGTGCGCCGGCGGCTCAGCGGGCGATTGGCTCAGTCGGTTAGAGCGCGCGGTTCACATCCGCGAGGTCACTGGTTCGAATCCAGTATCGCCCACCATCGTGATCCCGACCGAGGCGGAGGCGCAGCCCTCCGCCTCGTTTCTGTGTCAGGGCGCGCCTTTGGCCTGGTCGTGCAGCTGGTAGAGCCGATCGTCCTCGACCCGGTAGAGAAGCGGCACGACGGTGATCTTCGGGTACAGCCCGCGGAGTCGCGCGGCCTCGTGCATCACGAAGTCGACCTCGTCGGCGATACCGAACTTCGGCACTCCCTCGGCGAACATCCGCTCGGCCCGTGCCTCATCCCAGCCGGCGTGTTCCATCAGGCCGCGGACGAACTCGTCGTGCAGCGACGCCACGCGCTTCATTCCGCAGTCGGTATGGGCGATGAGCGCGATCGTCCGCACACCGCCGACGGCGATCGCGTACGAGATTCGGAATTCGTTGTCGCGCATGTTCGCGCCCGCCGTGCGCAGCACGAACGCGAAGTCGATGGGCATGCGCAGCGACTTGCGGTTGTCCATGCACATCCCGATCAGCAGCGGGTGGGACCCAGGGGGATCGAGCGCACGCCCGAGGTTCTGGTACTCGAGCAGCAGACCAACCGGCGAGTCGCGGTGCTCTGGAAGGATGTCGGCGGCGTCGTTGACGGGGAGGATCTGGGTCATACGCGCACGGTAGCAACCTCACGCGGTGGATGGAGTCTCACGCGGTTGACGGAGTGGTTGCGTCGGCAAGAAGTGGCCCGCTCGGCAAACTTCGTCGTCCAGGTCCGTCACGGTCCCGGGGGTCGCCGCGTCAAAGGGTCGTGCGGGTCCGCGAGCCCGCCGAACCTCCTCCAGGTCGACGCCCCCGGGATCCCCGGGGGCGTCTGGCCGTCCCGGGCCCACCGCGGCTGTCGTGAAGCGACGCTGGCCTGGCGGGAGCGGGAACCCGGCCCGCTCAGGATGCCGCGAGCCGACGGAGGACGGCCGGGAGAATCCCACCCTGGCGGAAGTAGTCCACCTCGATCGGGCCGTCGAGCCGGCACAGCACCTCGAACCGCCGGACGATGCCGGTGGCATCGTCCACGGCCTCCACGGCGAGACGGCTGCGAGCCTCCGGGCCCGCCTCGACCCCGTGGATCGTGTAGGCCTCGCGGCCGGTCAAGCCGAGGGTGCTGATGCTCTCGCCCGGGAGGAACTGGAGCGGCAGCACGCCCATCCCCACGAGGTTGCTGCGGTGGATCCGTTCAAAGCTCTCGGCAACGACGGCCCGGATCCCGAGCAACGTTGTGCCCTTGGCGGCCCAATCCCGGGATGAGCCGGAGCCGTACTCCCGGCCGGCGAGGACGATGAGCGGCACGCCCTCGGCCGCGTACTGCGTGGCCGCGTCGTAGATCGTCATCTCGGTCTCATCGGGAAGATGGCGCGTGAACGGTCCCTCGGTGCCTTCGACGAGCTGATTGCGGAGCCGGATGTTGGCGAAGGTGCCGCGGATCATCACCTCGTGATGCCCCCGGCGCGCTCCGTACGAGTTGAACTCGATCGGGTCGACGCCGTGCGCCTGGAGCCACGCACCGGCGGGCGACCACGCGGCGATGGAGCCGGCGGGCGAGATGTGATCGGTCGTCACGCTGTCGCCGAGCACGGCCAGGGCGCGCGCGCCGGCAATCGCCCGCAGCGGCGCCGGCGCCACGGTCATCCCCTCGAAGAAGGGTGGCCGGGCGATGTAGGTCGAGTCGGCGTCCCAGGCGTAGCGGTTGCCATCGGGGATCGGCAGGGCGCGCCAGCGGTCATCGCCCTCGAACACGGTCGCGTAGGTCCGGCGGAACAATTCCGGGTCGATCGACTCGCCGATCACCGCGCGAATCTCATCGGGGCCCGGCCAGATATCCGCGAGGAAGACCGGTCGGCCGTCGTCGTCGAGCCCGAGCGGCTGTGTTGCCAGGTCCACGTCCACCCTGCCGGCAAGCGCAAGGGCCACCACGAGTGGCGGTGAGGCGAGGTAGCTCGCGCGCACGAGCGGATGGATCCGACCCTCGAAGTTGCGGTTGCCCGACAGGACCGCGGCCGCCACGAGTTCGTGGTGCTCGATCGCCTCCGCCACCGGCGCGACGAGGGGCCCCGAGTTGCCGATGCATGTCGTGCAGCCGTAACCGGCCAGCGCGAATCCGAGCCGCTCCAGCGGCGCCATGAGCCCGGCAGCCTCGAGGTAGCCGGTCACGGCCCTGGATCCGGGCGCGAGCGAGGTCTTGACCGTCGGCGCGACGGTCAAGCCGCGGGCCACGGCATTCCGCGCCAGGAGGCCGGCGCCGACCATGACCGTGGGGTTGGAGGTGTTGGTGCATGACGTGATTGCGGCGATCACCACAGACCCGTGGCCGATTGAGAACGTCGTGCCGTCGACGTCGATGGCAATGGGAGGTACCGGCGCCCCAACCGGGCCGGCCTGCGGGAACGCGGTGTGGAAGTTCGCCGGGAGGTTCGGCAGCTCCACGCGGTCCTGCGGCCGTCGCGGGCCCGCCACGGACGGCCCGACCGTGGACAGATCCAGGGTGAGGAGGTCGTCGAACTCCGGTTCGACTCCCGGCTCGCGCCACAGGCCCTGCTCCCTGGCGTAGCGCTCCACGAGGGCGATCCGATCGGTCGGCCGGCCGGTCAGGCGGAGGTAGGTGAGCGTCTCATCGTCGATCGGGAACAGCGTCGCGGTGGCCCCGAACTCGGGGCTCATGTTCGCGATCGTCGCCCGATCGGGCAGCGTCAGCCCGGCCAGGCCGTCGCCGGCGAACTCGACGAATGCCCCGACGACGCCGAACTCCCGAAGCATCTCGGTCACCACGAGGACCAGGTCCGTGGCAGTAGACCCGCGCGGAAGCTCCCCGGCAAGGCGGACGCCGACGATTCGCGGCATCGGCTGGTACAGCGGCTGGCCGAGCAGCACGGCCTCGGCCTCGATCCCGCCTACGCCGTAGCCCAGGACGCCGAGGCCGTTGATCATCGTGGTGTGGGAGTCCGTCCCGACGAGCGTGTCGGGGAACGCGACCCGGCCCATCTCGTCCGCCCGGTCGGTCACGACGGTGGCCAGGAACTCCAGGTTGACCTGGTGGATGATCCCGGTCCCGGGCGGCACGACCCGCAGGTCGCGGAACGCGGTCTGGGCCCAGCGCAGGAGCTGGTAGCGCTCGCCGTTCCGCTCGTACTCACGAGCGACGTTGAGCGCGAAGGCGGCCGGCGTCCCGAACGCGTCCACCTGGACCGAGTGGTCGATGACGAGATCGGCTGGAACAAGGGGATTCACGCGCGCGGGATCGCCGCCCAGGTCGGCCATGGCGTCGCGCATGGCGGCCAGGTCGACGACCGCCGGGACGCCGGTGAAGTCCTGGAGCACGACCCGTGAGGGCAGGAACGGGATCTCGGCCTCGCCGACAGCGCCCGGGCGCCACGATGCGAGCCGCTCGACGTCCGCCGGCTCCACGATCCCGCCGCCGGCATGGCGGAGCACGTTCTCCAGGAGGATCTTCAGAGTGACGGGAGCACGCGCCAGCTCGATCCGGCTGCCGAGGACGGCCAGCCGGTAGGCATCGGGCAGGCCCGGCCCGAGCGGGCTGCGGGCGCCGAACGGATCGCGGGTCGGCACGGAATTCGGTCCCTTCGCTGGGTGGCTACACTCGTCGGGTGCAAGGGTACCGCGCTCGACCCCGAGCCTTCATCGCGGGCCGCCGATGAGGGCCTGGCCTGCCGGGCAGCCGCGGGACGAGGGCCAAGCCGGTGCCGATCGGACGCTCGAGGAACTCGCGGACCGCGGCATTGACCTGGACCCCGTCCCGCCCGGCCAGCATCGCCATGGTGATGAGATCCACGCGTCGGACCACGCTCACCCACACGCTCATTCCGGGCCGGATGAGCCGCCGGTCATCGGGATCGTGGGCGCCGGCGCGGTCGGCACGGCCCTCGGGGTCGCGCTCGCCCGGGCCGGCTGGCGGGTCGGGGCCGTTGCCTCCCGGGACGCCGATCGTCGCGAGCGGTTTCGATCCCTTGTGCCGGGCGCTCGCGGCTTCGCCGAGGCGACGGCGCTCCTGGACGAGGTCGAGCTGGTCATCCTTGCCGTGCCGGACGATACGCTGGCGGGCCTTGCGGGACGCCTCCATCTGTACAGCGGCCAGGCGATGGTGCATACATCGGGGGCGCTTGGTGCGGAAGTCCTGGAGCCGGCCATGGCCGCCGGCACGCAGGTTGGGGCGTTCCACCCGCTGGTGGCCTTCGCCGACCTGGAGCTCGCGGTGGCCGCCCTGCGTGGCGCGACCGTCGCGATCGAGGGCGACGACCAGCTCGCCGCGCTTCTCGCCCGGATGGCGGACGCGATCGGAGCCATTCCGGTCCGGCTGGCGCCCGGGACCAAGGCGGCGTACCACGCGGCGGCGGTTCTCGCCGCCGGCGGATTCGTGGCCCTGCTCGACGCGATTGCCGAACTCGGTGCCGTGGCCGGCCTGGACGAGGCCGGCTCGCTCGCGATCTACGGGCGGCTCGTCGAGCAGACCCTCGCGAACGCGCGGGCGCTCGGGATTGCCCAGGCGCTCACCGGCCCGATGACCCGGGGTGACAGCGGCACGCTCGAGCGGCACCTGGAGACCCTGCGGGCGCACGCCCCGGGCGTCCTGCCCCTGTATGTGGCGGCGGCGGAGCGAGAGATCGTCCTGGCCGAGGGGCGGGGCGTGCTGACACCGGAGGTTGCCGCCGCAATGCGCCGATCCCTTGCGCCGACCGACTGACGCGCTACCATACGGCTGATGGAGCACAGCATCGCCGCCAAGTACGCCGCACGTCCGGCGGCCAGCTTCCCCCGGCCGTCCGCGCGGAGTCGCGAGCGCCGGCTCGGGTTGCGCTCGGCGATCGCCTTCCGCGCGACGTCGAGCCGGACGACCGTGCTCAAGGGCGAGACTTCGTCCGCTGTGGCCCGCCTGCGCGGCGGTACGCGAGGCATCACACCAACGCGCGTGCGCCGCCCGGCGTCGGGCCGTCCACGCCCCATCGTCTCGATGACCTGGTCGCGGTCCGTACCGGTGGGCCGATCGAGCGCCGCCGCGGCACCGTGGCTGGCCTGAGGTCCGCCACCGCAACGTCTGCCGGTGGGATCGTCATCACCTTCGAGGGCGACAGACCGTCGCTCGTCGTCGGACTTCGACGCCGGGACGGTGCCCGGCGCCGAGGAACGTGGACCCTCCCCAAGGGCACGCCGGACCCCGGTGAGACCATCGAGCAGACCGCGCTCCGTGAGGTCGAGGAGGAAACCGGTCTCCGCGTTCGGATTCTCGCGCCGCTGCCCTCGATTTCGTACGCCTTCGTCCAGGACGGCACACGCATCCACAAGACCGTCCACTACTGGCTGATGGAACCGGTGGCGGGTGACCTGGCCGGCCATGACGGGGAGTTCGAGCGAGTGCGTTGGGTCCCATTTGATGAGGCGGCCAACCTGCTCACGTTCGCGACCGAGCGCGCGCTCGTCGGGACGGCAGCAGCCGCCCTGGGCGACCTGTCCACGCCGACAGAACGTGTCGCGGCGACCCCGGCGACGCACCAGTCGGAGTCTTCCTCGCCATGACCGAGCAGGCCGCGATGCCGCTGCGCGAGACCGCCATCGTCGATGCGCACCGCGCGCTCGGTGCCAGGCTCATTGAATTCGGCGGCTGGCTGATGCCGGTCCAGTACGGCGGCATTCTCGAGGAGCATCGGGCCGTCCGCGAGCGAGCAGGGTTGTTCGACCTGTCGCACATGGGCGAACTGTTCGTGGACGGACCGGCGGCCGGCGATGGCCTTGCGGCCGCCGTGGTCTCCGACCCGCGGACCCTGGCCGTCGGGCGGGCCCAGTACTCGATGATCTGTGCGGAGGACGGCGGGGTTATCGACGACCTGATCATCTACCGGCTCGCGGAGGACAGCTTCCTCGTCGTGGCGAATGCCGGCAATGCCACCGTCGTGTCTGACACGCTGGCCGACCGTCTCGCCGGCTGGGAAGCCGTGCTCGACGACCGGTCGCTGGCGACCTCACTGGTGGCGATCCAGGGCCCCGCCTCGGTTGGTGTGCTCCAGGCGCTCACCGACATCGATCTCGGCGGCCTGCGCTACTACGCCATCGCCGAGGGCGCTGTGGCCGGCATCCCGGCGCTGGTGGCGCGGAGCGGGTACACCGGCGAGGACGGGTTCGAGGTGTTCGTGGACTGGGGACTGGGTGCCGACGCGTGGGCCGCGCTCGAACGTGCCGGCCGTGACGCGGGCGTGATCCCGTGCGGGCTCGGGGCACGAGACACCCTGCGCCTCGAAGCCGGGATGCCGCTCTACGGCAACGAGCTGGACCGCGCCACGAACCCATTTGAGGCCGGCCTTGGGCGCGTCGTGAAGCTGGAGAAGCCGGGCGACTTCGTCGGGCGCGCAGCCCTGGCGCGCCTGGCGGAGCGCGGGATCGAGAAACGCCTCGTGGGCCTGGTCATCACCGGTCGAGGGATCGCCCGTCACGGGTATCCGGTCCAGCGCGACGGTCGCGCCACCGGCCTCGTGACGTCGGGGACCCATTCGCCGACGATCGGTCGGCCGATCGCGATGGCCTACGTCCATCCCGACGACGGGGAACCGGGTACGATCCTCACCGTCGAGGTGCGCGACCAGGCGGTCGCGGCCGAGGTCGTGTCCCTGCCGTTCTATCGCCGACCGCGCTGATCCACGGATCGCCGCGGGCGCACCAAGTCGCGTGATCGAATCACGCCCAGGAGGAGGACGCACCGCGATGGCCCCGTCGGATCTCCGGTACACCAAGGACCACGAATGGGTCCGGCTCGATGGCGACGTGGCAACGGTGGGCCTGACGGCCTACGCGGCGGACCAGCTCGGCGATGTTGTCTTCGTGGAGCTCCCGGAAGTCGGCCGGACCCTCGCGCAGCACGCGACGTTCGGTGTGGTCGAATCCGTCAAGGCCGTGAGCGACCTGTTCGCGCCCGTCGCCGGCGAGGTGATCGAAGCGAATGGCGACCTCGCCGGGTCACCGGAGGCGGTCAACGGCGATCCGTACGGTACCGGCTGGCTGATCCGGGTACGCATCTCGAATCCCGGTGATGCTGACCAGCTCCTCGACGCAGCCGCATACGAGCGTCTCATCTCGGACGGCTGACCGTCTGATGGCCACCCAGTCAGCTGCCGCCCAGGCAGCGACTGATGCCGGACGGAATCAGAACCGCAGCGAAGGAGGTGAGCCCGTCACAACCGACGGGCCCAGGCCGCGACGTCAGTTGACAATGCCACGGCCGGGTCCGCATAGTGTCGCGAGGCGCAGACGCCGCTGCTCACCCGTGCGCGCCATCTCCCCACGTGGTGTATGCCACTCGGCGTGGGGCGGGAAATGCCACCGGAGCGGTCGTCTGACGAGTGGGAGATATCCAGAGCCACATTGGAGGAGCATTGATGCGGAAGAACCTGTTTGGTTTGCTCGCGGGCGCGGCGATCGTGTTCGCAGCATGCGGAGGTGCGGCGAGCCCGTCACCGACGTCTGGCCCGGTCACGCCGACGGACGCCCCGCCGGTCATCACGCCCCAGCCGCTCGAGGAAGTCGAGCTGTTCAACAGCGAATACGCCTCGGTCGTGGAAGCCGGCACGGATGGCGGCACGATCGTCATCGGCGACTGGCAGGAGGCGAATCAGTTCAACCCGTTCTACCTCGGCCAGGTGACCGAGGCGAACGTCGCGTCCACGGCCTGGGCGTCGCTCATTGTTGCCTCGTACGACTACAAGTGGCTGCCGGATCTCGCAGCTGAGATCCCGACCACGGAGAACGGCGGCGTCAAGGTGCCGGGCGACGGCGGCGACGCCATGACCATCACCTGGAAGCTCCGCGACGGCCTCAAGTGGTCGGACGGGCAACCTCTCACCTGCGACGACTTCAAGTACGCCTGGGAGTGGGTGCTCGATCCGGCGAACGTCGGCGTCATCACATTGGGCTACGAGAACATCACCGCCTTCGACTGCCCGTCCGCCACGGAGATGGTCCAGCACTGGGACGCCGTCTACTCTTCCTACCTGACCGTCCAGGTCGCGCCGCTCCCGCGGCACTTCCTCGGGTCGATCCCGATGGCCGACATGGTCGCCGGCGCAGGGTTCCGCCCGGACGAGATCTCCAAGCTGCCCGTCTCGGGCGCGTTCAAGTTCGACTCGGTTACCCCCGGCCAGGACCTGCGCCTGGTCCGCAACGACAACTACACGAGCCCGATCTCGGGCAAGTCGGCGCACCTCGATAGCCTGATCTTCAAGTGGTACACGGACGCCGATGCGATGATCGCCGGCTACCGTGGTGGTGAGGTCGACTTCGCGACGGACCTCCAGGACTCCGACCTCATCAAGGTCGAGGACCTCGGCGACCAGGTATCGGCGATCCCGGCCCTGCTGTACGAGTTCTGGCGGCCCAACTGGTCCGCCTTCGGCGATGCCGACGAGACCCTCGCCATCGGCGGCTGCTCGCGCAATGCCGCCGTGACCGATCGTGGTGACTTCTGCCCGGTCTCCGACCCGGCAGTCCGCCAGGCCGTCTCCACGGCCATCGACAAGGCTGCGATCAACGAGCGCCTGCTGGGCAACTCGGTCCAGCTGGCCAACACGAACATCCTCCCCGGCCTGTGGTACTTCTCCGATCAGCCGTCCGCGGAGTTCGATCCGGCGAAGTCGAAGGCGACCCTCGAGGCCGCCGGTTGGGTGGACGGCGACGGCGACGGCGTCCGTGAAAAGGACGGCATCCGCCTGAAGATCGAGCTGTGCACCACCACCCGCCAGGTCCGCCAGGACACGCTCGCCCTCGGCGCGGCGTGGCTCAAGGACGTGGGCATCGAGACGGTCGTGAACCCGGTGTCGCCGGCGGACATCTTCGCCGACTACAACGAGTCCACCCGCGAGACGCCGTGCGCCCTGGGGCACAGCAACTACGACATCGCGGAGCACGCGTTCTCGTCGTCGTTCGACCCGAACAGCGGCTTCTCGACCTACCACAGCTCGCAGCTCGAGCCGAACGGCGGCAACGATGCGTTCATCAAGAACGCCGACGTCGATGCCGCACTCGAGGCAGTCCGGGACAACGTCGACTTCGCGGTCATCCGTGACGCGATGGCGACCTTCCAGGAGGTCTACGTCCGGGACATCATCGAGATCCCGCTCTACTACCGCAAGAACGTCGAGCTCCACTCGCCCAAGCTCGGGAACTTCTTCGCGAACCCGACATCGGCCGGCCCAACGTGGAACGCCGTGGACTGGTTCGTCAAGGGGTAGTGGCCCCAACTGACCCTCGGGGTCAGCATCCTCGACCCGTAGTTTCTCGGGGCGCCCGCCACGCGGGCGCCCCGAGCCGTATCCTCCGCGTACCCCACGGCCATCCGGCCCGATCCGAGCGACGAGGACCAATGGTGCTGCGATGATCAAGTACATCATCCGACGGGTGGTCCAGGCGATTCCGGTCCTGTTTGGAATCACCATCGTGGTCTACGCCATCCTCCTGGCGGCTCCGGGCGGCCCGACCGCCAAGTTCGCCCAGAACCCCCGGATCACGCAGGAAATGAAGGAAGACTTCAAGAGGGCCTGGGGCCTCGACCAGCCGGTCCCCGTGCAGTACTGCCGGTGGATGGGCTTCTGCAACAAGCTCGTCGACGACAAGGTCCTGGGGATCCTGCCTGCACCGGCCGCATTCGCCGGTCCGGACGGCTGGCTGAATGCCATGCCGACTTCGCTCAGCGGCGCCACGAACGGGGTCCTCCACGGAGACTTCGGCTTCTCGATCGCGACCGGCGAACTGGTCAACAGGTCGATCAGTCGGGCGGCCCTGCCGACGCTCATCCTGGCCGGCACGGCCCTCTTCGTGTGGCTGTTCGTCGCGATCCTCATGGGGGTCTACGCCGCGATCCACCGCTACTCGCTGTTCGACCAGGCGGCGACTGTGTTCGCCTACGTCGGCTACGCCATGCCGACGTTCTGGCTCGGGATCATGCTCATCTTCCTGTTCAGCGGGCCCGGCCTGAACATCCTTCCGGCCGGCGGGATGACGGAGACGCGGGTCTCGCCGCCATTTGGCAGTAACGACTACTGGGTCTACTTTGGCGCGCACACGCTGGACGCGCTCCTCGACATCGGCAAGCACCTCATCCTGCCGGTGGTCACCCTCGTGGTCGTCAACATCGCCGGCGACTCGCGCTTCGTCCGCGCGAGCATGCTCGAGGCGCTCAGTCAGGACTACGTCCGAACGGCCAAGGCCAAGGGTCTGCCCGAGCGGGCGGTGACGTTCAAGCACGCGTTGCGCAACGCGATGCTGCCCGTGGTGACCAACATCGGACTCGAGATCCCGTTCCTGTTCACCGGCGCGATCGTCACCGAGACGATCTACTCGTGGCCGGGGATCGGCCGGCTGACCATCCTGTCGATCAACAACTTCGACTACCCCGTGCTGATGGGCGTTCTCCTGATCTCGGCGACGCTCGTCGTTCTCGCCAACCTGTTGGCCGACGTCGCCTACGCGGTCGTTGATCCGCGCATCACCTTCTGAAGGACCAGGCCCTCCGATGTCCGAGACGTTCCGGAACCAACCCGCCATCGAGGCCGAGCGCCTTCGCCGTGCCGAGGAGGCGGGCGAGGACTACGAGGTCGGCCTCGTCTCGCTCAGCCAGTGGCAGCTCGCCTGGCGCAAATTCCGGGGTCACCGGCTCGCCTTGGTCGGGCTCTCGATCATCGGCACCCTGGTTCTCGTCGCGCTGGTCGGTCCGATCTTCCTGCCGTACGACTTCGCCACCATCCCGGTTCCGGACAAGATCGTGTACCAGGGCCGGTCGCCGTCCCTGGATCACCTGTTCGGCGAGACCGGAGGTCTCCAGCGGGACGTGCTCCGACTCGTCGTCAACGGCGCCCGGACCTCACTGTTCATCGGCTTCTCGAGCATGTTCATCGGCGTGACCATCGGTACGATCGTGGGCTCGGTCGCCGGCTACGTCGGCGGGTTCGTCGACAACCTGCTCATGCGGATCGTCGACGTCATGCTCAGCCTGCCGCTCCTGTTCGTGATCCTGGTGGCCAGTCGCTTCTTCGGGAACGGCAGCGTGCTCCTGATCGTGATCATCTTCGGGCTCTTCAGCTGGATGGGGGTCTCGCGCCTCGTGCGCAGTCAGTTCCTGTCGATCCGCGAGCGTGAGTTCGTGGAGGCGGCGCGCGCCGTCGGTGTCCGGGATCGGCGGATCATCTTTCGGCACATCCTGCCGAATGCGATGTCGCCGATCGTCGTCGTCGCCTCGCTCATCGTGGCCGGCAATATCATCGGGGAGGCGTTCGTCAGCTTCCTCGGCTTCGGCGTGAACCCGACGACTCCAACGTGGGGCAACATCCTCTCCAACGCCCTGACCTTCATCCCGCTCGGTAACTGGTGGTGGCCGATGTTCCCCGGCGTTGCGATCATCCTGACGGTGCTGGCGGTGAACTTCATCGGCGACGGCCTGCGCGACGCACTCGACCCGAGGTCGCGAGCATGACCGAGACCCTGTCGGCCCCGGCGCCGCCGGGCACGCCACCGGCCCGCGAGACCCTGCTCGACGTTCGGGACATGAGGACGCACTTCAAGGTCCTCGACGGCGTCGTGCCCGCGGTCGACGGTGTGTCCTTCTCGCTCGGCCGCGGTCAGACGCTCGGGATCGTCGGCGAGTCGGGTTCCGGCAAGAGCGTCACGGCGTTGACGATCATGCGTCTCCTGGATATTCCGCCGGCGGTGATCGGCGCGGAGTCCGAGGTCTGGTTTGACGGCCGGGAGATCCTGCGGATGCCGCTCGACTCCATGCGCAAGATCAGGGGCAAGGATATGGCCATGATCTTCCAGGAGCCCCTGACCAGCCTGAATCCCGTGTTCACGATCGGCGAGCAGATCGCCGAGCAGGTCCGGCTCCACCTCAAGGTCAGCAAGAGGGAAGCTCGCGACCGGTCGATCGAATCGCTCCGGGATGTCGGCATTCCAAGCCCGGAATCGCGGATCAAGCAGTACCCGCACGAGATGTCGGGTGGAATGCGCCAGCGCGTGATGATCGCGATGGCGCTGTCATGTGAGCCAAAGCTGCTGATCGCCGACGAACCGACGACCGCGCTTGACGTGACGATCCAGGCGCAGATCCTGGAGCTCCTCAAGGTCATCCAGCAGCGGACCGGCTCGGCCCTGCTGCTGATCACCCATGATCTCGGCGTTGTCGCCGAGATGGTCGACCACGTCGTCGTCATGTATGCGGGCCAGATCGTGGAGCAGGGGACGGTCAACGACGTGATGCTGGAGCCGCGCGCGCCCTACACGATGGGCCTCCTCGAGTCGATCCCGACCGCGGAGAAGCGCGGGGGCCGTTTGTCGGTCATCAAGGGCGTCGTTCCGTCGCCCTTCCACCTGCCCCCGGCCTGTCGGTTCGAGCCTCGCTGTCCGTACGCCTGGGAGCTCTGCCGCGAAGTCGCGCCGGACCTGTCCGGGGTCGCCGGATCGACCACCGACCAACTTGCCAGGTGCCACCTCCACGGGAAGGTCGGGGAGAGCCGCCGGGTCGCCGCACTCGACCACCATGCCGACGCGATGCGCGTCGGACGAGGACTGAAGGAAGATCCAGCATGACGCAATCCAGCCGGGGTGGTCGGTGACCGCGCCGACGATCCAGTCGACCTCGACCGTCGCCGAGCCGCTCCTCCAGGTCAGGGGGCTCAAGAAGCACTTCCCGATTCATGGAGGCATCCTCAAGCGCCAGGTCGCGACCGTCTACGCGGTCGATGGCGTCGATTTCGAGGTGTACCCGGGCGAGATCTTCAGCCTCGTGGGTGAGTCGGGCTGCGGCAAGACAACGCTCGGACGGTCGATCCTCCGCCTGACCGAACCCACAGCCGGGGACGTCCAGTTCGCCGGAACGGACGTGATGGGCCTGTCGGCTGACGAGCTGCGCCCGCTGCGCCGCCAGATGCAGATCATCTTCCAGGATCCATTCGGCTCGCTGAATCCGCGGATGCCGATCAGCGACATCATCGGCGAGGGCCTCCTCGCCCAGGGATTGACCGATCGGAAGGCGCGCGACACGAAGGTCGAGGACGCGCTGGAGACGGTCGGCCTGCGGCGTGAGTACACGCGCCGCTACCCACACGAGTTCTCGGGCGGCCAGCGGCAACGAATCGGGGTCGCGCGAGCCCTCGCCCTCGAGCCGAAGTTCATCGTGTGCGACGAGCCCGTCTCCGCCCTCGACGTGTCCATCCAGAGCCAGGTACTCAACCTCCTGCTCGACCTGCGCCGTGATTTCAACCTGACCTACCTGTTCATCAGCCACAACCTGTCCGTGATCCAGTACTTCAGTGATCGTGTCGGGGTCATGTATCTCGGAAAGATCGTGGAGGTGGGCACCGTCGAGGATCTGTATCGCAACGCCCGACATCCCTACACGATCGCGCTGCTGTCGGCCATCCCGGACCCTGATCCGCGCCGCCGCCAGAAACGCCTCGTGCTGAAGGGTGACGTCCCGTCGCCGGTTGCGCCACCGCCCGGATGCCGCTTCAACACCCGCTGCTGGCTGCGAGAGCAACTCGGCAACCCCGAGCGCTGCGCGACCGAGGAGCCCGAGTTGCGTGCCCTCGCATCCGGTCACCGCGTTGCCTGCCACTTCGAGGAGAGCATCACGGACTCCACCGTCGCCGAGACGGTGGCGGCCCAGTCCAGCATTGACACCGCGATCGCGTCCCCGGTATGACCGGCGTTCCGGCACGGGGCTCGGACCGCCGCCGCCGGCGCCCGATCTGGCCGGCGGCCGTGTTCCTCCTCGCCGGCGTCGTCATGGCCTGCGGCGGATCGACCTCGCCCTCCCCGGTACCGTCGGCCGGCTCTGAGTCGCCCGTTCCGAAGCCGTCGCGCTGGCCGGGCACGGCGGTCCTTGCCGTCATCAAGCTCGCCGGAGCCGATGGGGAGATCGCCAAGGCCGGTCAGGACTTCATCACGGCTGCCGATGCGAGTGACGTCGCCCTGATGTGGGGCGCTGCGGACGGCCTCATCCCGGTCATCGACGACCTGATGTTGAGCGTCGAGCACCTGGAGGAGTTCGACAAGACGACCGAACTGGCCGGTCATCTTCGGAAGGCCTACCCGCTGATGCTCGAGGGGGCGACCCTGCTGCGCGACTCGATCACGGCCGGAGATGTGGCCGGCGTGGAGGAGGGTAGCCGCAAGCTTGCCGAAGGCCTCACCGCCTACAGCCCGGCGCGGGCGCTGCTTGCCGACCTCCTGCCGGAGGCGCTCCTCCAGCAACGCAACCTGGTCCTGTAGCGGTCGCCCGAGGGGCGCGCTTCCGGACGCGTCAGGCGCGCGGTCCGAGCGCTGCAAGGTTGGCGTCCCGGGCCGGTCCGCGGAAGTGGCAGGCGGCCTCGTGCTCTCCGCGCCCGACCCGGATGAGCGGCGGTGCCGTGGCGGCACAGATGGCCGGGCTACCCAGCGACTCCCGAAGGTGGCAGCGTGGGTGGAAGTGGCACCCGGATGGGGGCCGGACAGGGGAGGGGACGTCCCCGGCGAGGATGATCCGCTGCCGCTTGAGCTCCGGATCAGGAATGGGGATCGCCGACAGGAGCGCCTCCGTGTAGGGGTGCTCCGGCTCTCGGAAGAGCTGGCGCTGCTCGGCGATCTCGACGACCTTCCCGAGGTACATGACCGCGACGCGGTCTGAGATGTGCTCGACGACGCCCATGTTGTGGGCGATGAACAGGTACGTGAGCCCGAGTTCCCGCTGGAGCGATTTCAGGAGGTTCAGGACCTGCGCCTGGATGGACACATCCAGCGCAGATACCGGCTCGTCGCAGACCACGAGGTCGGGTTCCAGGACCAGCGCCCGGGCGATGCCGATTCGCTGCCGCTGGCCACCGGAGAACTCGTGTGGATAGCGCCGGGCGTGGTAGCTGGCCAGCCCGACCAGGTCCATCATTCGGCGGACCTTCTCGCGGCGTTCCCCGGACGTGCCCATGCCGTGGATCCGCAGGCCGTCGCCGATGCTGTCCGCGATCGGCGTACGCGGGTCCAGGCTGGAGTACGGATCCTGGAAGATGACCTGCATCCGACGCCGGTACGGCTTCAGGGCGGACCCCTTGAGCCGAGTGATATCGGTGCCGTCGAAGCGGACGGTGCCCGAGGTCGGATCGATGAGGCGGAGCAACAGTCGACCCAAGGTCGACTTGCCGCAGCCTGACTCGCCGACGAGACCGAGGGTCTCACCCCTCCGGATGTCGATATCCACGCCATCGACGGCCTGGACGGCCGCGATCGTCCGCTGGAGAATTCCGCCCTTGATCGGGAACTGCTTGACGAGGTCGCGGAGCTCGACCAGGGGACGGCTGGAGTCCCCCGGTTCCGTCGCGGGCGAGGCGGGGCCGGGTGTGACCGGGGAGGTCATGACGGCGCGACCGTCCGCTGGTCGAGCGGCGGCTCGATGATCTGCCCCGCCTCGTCGTGGTACATCCAGCAGCGCACCTCATGCCCGTCGGACGTTGGCAGCAGCTGGGGATGCGCGTCGAGCGCCTCCTGGACATCGTGCTCGATCCGGGCGCTACAGCGCGGGGCAAACCGACACCCAGGAGGCAGGTCGATGAGGTTCGGGACGCTGCCGGGGATGACCACCAGCTCGTCCTTGATCTCGCCCACCACCGGGATCGACCCGATCAGTCCGCGCGTGTACGGGTGCGAGGGCTCCCGGAAGAGGGTCCGGACGCTCGACTGCTCGACGATCTCGCCCGCATACATCACCGCGACGCGATCGCACATCTCGGCGACGACGCCGAGATCGTGGGTGATGAGCACGATCGCCGTCCCGGTTTCGTCGCGCAGGTTACGGATCAGATCCAGGATCTGCGCCTGGATGGTCACGTCGAGTGCCGTCGTCGGTTCATCGGCGATCAGCAGCTCCGGTTCGCAGGCAAGGGCCATGGCGATCATGATCCGCTGGGCCATGCCGCCGGACATCTCATGCGGGAAGGCCTTCCGACGGCGTTCCGGGTCGGGAATGCCGACCATCCGCATGAGCTCCAGGGCGCGCGCTCTGGCGGCCTTCCCCTTCATCCCCCGATGGATGCCCAGGACCTCCTCGATCTGGTTTCCGACGTTCCAGACCGGGTTCAGCGACGAGGTCGGCTGCTGGAAGATCATCGAGATCCGGTTGCCGCGGATGCCGCGCATTCGTTCGTCCGGCAGGGTCAGCAGATCCTCGCCATCGAACAGGATCTGGCCGGCCTCGATCCGGCCAGGCTTGGCCACCAGGCGCATGATCGACAGGCTGGTCACGCTCTTGCCGCAGCCGGACTCGCCGACCAGGCCCATGATCTCGCCGCGGTCGACATGGAAGTCGATTCCGTCCACGGCGCGCACGACGCCGTCGCGCGTGAAGAAGGACGTGCGCAGGCCCTTGACCTCGAGCAGCGGCCGATCGCCCCGCTCGCGGCGCGGACGACGACCGGCCGGGGGCACCAACTCCGTCACGTCCGCCGCGTCGCGGGCGGTCATCGGTTGAGTCTCGGGTCAAGCGCATCGCGCAGCCCATCGCCGAGCAGGTTGAAGCCGAGGACAGTCAGCGCGAGCGCGATCCCCGGGAAGAGCACCAGGTGCGGGGCGGCGAACATGGAGTTGCGCGCGAGACCGATCATCGACCCCCACTCGGCCTCCGGCGGCTGCGCGCCCAGGCCGAGGAACGACAGGGCGGCGACGGACAGGACCGCGTCGGCGATCCCGAGGGTGCCCTGGACGATGAGCGGAGTCAGTGCGTTCGGAATGATCCGCCGGCGCAGCAGTCCCATTGACGACTCGCCCAGCGCCCGCGACGCGGTGACGAAATCCCGCTCACGAATGGAGATGACCGAGGCGCGCATGATCCGGGCATAGACGGGGATCGCCACGATCCCGATCGCCAGCTGGGCGTTGAGCAGGCCGGTCCCGAGCACGGTCACGATGGCGATGGCCAGGAGCAGGGCAGGGAAGGCGAGCAGCACGTCCATCAGGCGCATCAGGAGGTTGTCCAGCTTGCCGCCGGCATACCCTGCCAGTGAGCCGATCAGCGTGCCGATGACGATCGCGAAGCCGACCGTCAGGAACCCGATCCGCAGCGAGATGCGGGTCCCGTAGACGACCCGGCTGAAGACGTCGCGGACGTTGCCGTCGATCCCGAAGTAGTGCTGCGCCTGGCTCTCCGGGCAGCCGAGCACGTGGAGGCATGGCGGCGCCAGCTTCTTCGCGCCGTCCTCGACGCCGATGAGGATCATCGTCGGGTCGTGCGTCGCGATCAGATCGGCGAAGACGGCCACCGCCACAAAGAAGATGAGGATCGTTCCCCCGAAGATGGCATTTCGCTGGCGCAGCAGGTTGCCCAGCGTGTCGCGCCAGATCGACGCCGGTCGGGCGCTCTGGAGACTGTCCTCGGCGAGCCCCAGGGCAGGAGGCACGGAGTCGGTCATGGTCAGCGCAACCGCACTCGGGGGTCGAGGAAGGCGTAGGAGAGATCCACGAGGAGATTGATGAGCACGAATCCGATCGCGATGACGAGCGTGAAGCCCTGGATCACGGCGTAATCGCGTGATGCGATCGCCTCCGTCACGGCCCGCCCGACGCCGGCCAGGTTGAAGATCGTCTCGGTCAGGACGGCGCCCCCGAAGAGGCCGCCAAGCTGGAGGCCGATGACCGTCACCACCGGCAGCAGGGCATTTCGGAACGCATGTCGCATCACGACTGTGCGGTCACGCAGCCCCTTGGCGCGCGCGGTGCGGACATAGTCGAGGCCGAGCTCCTCGAGCAGGCTCGAGCGGGTCATCCGGGCGATGATCGCGAGGGGGATCGTGCCGAGCGCGAGGGCGGGCAGGAGCATGTGCCTGGCGACGTTCCCGAGCAGCTCCCAGTCGGCCCGGACAAGGGCATTGAACGTGAAGATGTTGGACAGGAAGTCGACGATCGCCCGCAGTGGGCCGCCCAGTTCCTCCAACCCCCAGACAGTAGCCAGGGCGGGCACCTGGACGCCGGCCGGCAGCCGAGCCGAAGGCGGAAGCTCGAACGGGGTCCCGTTGAGCGTGACCGCGAAGAAGTAGGCGAGCACGAGTCCCAGGACGAAGACCGGGGTGGAGACGCCGATGTTCGCGATCAGCATCGTGAAGACGTCGGCAATCGAGTTGCGTCGATACGCCGAGATGACGCCGAGGGAGATTCCCGCCAGGATCGCGAACGTGAGCGCGTACAGGGTCAGCTCGACGGTCGTTGGCAGGCGCTGGATAAGCAGGTCCGTCACTGGAAGGCCGAACTTCGTGGACCTCCCGAAGTCGCCCGTGCCAATGGCCTGGACATAGAGGACGAACTGGTTGTCGACCAGTGTCACCGGGACCTCGGCGGGACGGATCTCCATCTGCCCATCGACCCGGAAGACGCCGGGGATGATCGCCTTGTCCAGTCCGTGGCGCGCCGCGTACTCGGCGCAGCTCTGCTCATTCGCCCGTTCGCCGAGGGCGGCGACGCACGGATCCCCCGGAATGATCCGAGCGAGGGCGAACACGACGAAGACGATCCCGATCAGCACGGGAATGCTCAGGATGAGGCGACGGATGATGAATCGCGTCACTGGGTCGAGACCGGACCTGGCGTCATGCGGGCCTTGGATACGTGAAGGGGCGCCACGCCTGTGGCGCCCCTTCAGCGACTATGCGGGGTTGGTCAGGATGCCGGTTCGTTGAGGTAGCCGGCGAACAGGTACGACCAGTACTCGAACAGCCCCTCCTGCCCGACGTGGAGCGGATGGGCTTTGTCCCACTGGACCGCGTAGGTCACGAGGACGTCATTGGCGTCGAGGGTCGCACCATTGTGGAACTTCACACCCTCGCGCAGGGTGCATGTCCAGACGGTGGAGTCGGCGTTGGCCTCGCACTTCTCGGCAAGGCCGGGCTGAGCTGCGGTGCCACCGATCTCGTACGAGTAGAGCCCTTCCGCGATCTGCTCACAGACACGCAGTGACTCACCGTCGGTCACGTCGGCGCAGTACAGGCCGCCCGGCTCGCCGTTCTGCATCCAGACGATCTGGTCGCGGTCACCGGCCTTCATTGCGAAGAGGCCCTCGTTGCCGAGTGCCGAGGAGTGCGCGCCCTCGACGTCGGCCCGGTAGGCCGTGCCCGATCCGCCGTGGGCGATCGGGACCATCGGAACGTGCTGCCTGACCGCGTTGTTGGCCTTGGTGTAGAGCGCGTCGCGCGCCGCCTGGTCGGCGACTGCCCCACCCTCCGCGAGCGGGCCGGTGATGTCGTCCCACTTGGTGCCGAAGCCGTCATCGGCCCCGACCCCGAAGAAGACGTCCAGGAAGTTGGTGACGTCCGGATAGTCGGCTCCCCAGCCGAGCATGTAGATGCCGTCAAGCTCGCCGCGGCTGGCGGTGGCCAGGTAGGTCGTGGCGTCCTGGACGTCGATCGTGGCGGTGATCCCGAGGTTGTTCTTGAGCTGATCCTGGATGTCCGTCGCGACGTCCACCGGCGTGGGGAGGTAGCCGCGGACGACGTCGCGAAGGTGGATCTTCGTCGTGATGCTGGTGATGCCTTCCTCAGCCATGCCCTCGGCAAGCAGCGCCTTGGCTTTCACCGCGTCGAACGCATACCACGCCTCGCCCGTGCAGCCGCCGGGAATGTCACACGGGGTGAAATGCGAGGCGACCGAGGAGCCGGGCGGGTAGTACGTGTCGACGATCCGCTGCCGGTCGATGCCCATGGCGATCGCCTGGCGGATCTTCTCGTTCTTCCAGTAGGGCTTGGTGTTGTTCATGCCCAGGTACATGACGTTGAGCGCGGTCCGCGGGAACAGCTGGAGTTCCGGATTGGCCGCGATCGTTTCGAAATCGTCGGCGCCCGGGTTGTCGATCCCGTCCACGTTGCCCGAGGTCAGCTCGACGAGCCGCTGCGCGGCCTCGCTGCTCCACCGGATGATGGCCGTCGGGGTCTTGGGCTGCTCGCCCCAGTAATCCGGGTTCGCTTCAAGGACGATCTCCGAGCCCGACGTCCAGGACTTGAGCTTGTACGGTCCCGTTCCGTTCGGGTTGCGGACGAGGGCCTCGCCCCCACCACCGGTCTCCGCGAGATAGTCGGCGTCCTGGATGGCCAGTGACGAGAACGCGATCTTCGAAAGGAAGGCCGCGTCCGGCTTGCACAGGCTGAACTCGACGGTCCGTGCGTCGAGCGTCTTGATTGAGCCGATCTGGCCGGCGTAGTCGGCGATATCGCAGGCCGAGCTGCCATCCTCGGGATAGGTCATGGTCGTGAATGGCTCGGCACTGGCCGGCGCATCCGTCGGCGCCGCGGTCGGCGCCGTTGTCACCGGAGGTGCGGAAGCCGCGCCACCGCAGGCTGCAAAGATGATCGCCGTCGTCGCGAGCAACGCGAGGATCGGCGATCGCCTCATGATTCGGGTCATTCCTTCTCCTCCACCTGGCCCGTACGCCGGATTGACCACATGCATGGCCGGCATCGGGGCGTCCTCCGCACACGCTGGGCCGATCTGGCCGTTCGGTTGCGAGTGCCGGAAGCCTAGCATCCGCAACCGACCGCGTCACCATGCTGGTGCCGGTATTGTCCGGTACGGGAATTGCGCGCGTGGGGTTCGGTGGGCAAGGCTCAGGGCCGCGCTGCGGTCCGGTATGCTCGGAGCGTGCAGACCCGCCGGATCGCGCTCGCGCAGCTCGCGACGCGTCTGGCCGCCCTCGAGGAGAACCTCGCGCGGCATCGGGCCCCTGCGGCATGAGCCGGCCAACCCCGGGGATCCCGGTTGATGCGGGCGGCAGGCCGCTGTTCGAGCTGCCGGCCGAGCTCGCCATCGACACTGACGTCGCGCGTCGCGTCATCGGGGAGTTCATCCGCGACCAGCTTCGGGGGGCCGGCTTTGAGCGAGCCGTCCTCGGGCTTTCCGGCGGGATCGATTCGGGGCTCGTCGCGTACCTCGTGGCGGAGGCGATCGGAGCCGACCGCCTCCTGTGTGTCCTGATGCCATCTCAGACGTCGTCACCGGCCTCTCGGGCCGACGCCGAGGACGTGGTGGAACGATTGAGCTGTGCCTCGGAGGTCGTGGAAGTCGGCCCGATGGTCGACGCGTTCTTCGAAGCGCAACCTGATGCGAGCGCGCTGCGGCGGGGCAACTTCGCGGCCCGGATGCGGATGGCCGTCCTGTACGACCGATCCGTCACCTGGGGCGGGCTGGTGGTGGGGACCGGCAACAAGACCGAGTCCCTGATCGGCTACACGACCCTCTTCGGCGACAGCGCGTCGGCGTTCAATCCGATCGGCGATCTCTACAAGAGCCAGGTGCGGCAGCTCGCCGCGGCCATCGGCGTCCCGGAGCAGATGATCGTGAAGGCACCGTCCGCCGATCTGTGGCCGGGCCAGACCGACGAAGGGGAGGCGGACTTCTCGTACCCGCAGCTCGACCGGCTCCTGTTCTGGCGGATCGACAACGGGCGCTCCGTCGAGGAGGTCGTTGCGATGGGTTTCGACCCGGCGTTCGTGGAACGGGTGGATCGGATGGTTGCCGGCTCCGAGTTCAAGCGGCAGGTTGCGCCGATCGCGAAGCTGGGACCGCGGACATCCGGGGCAGGTAGCCTGGACTCGCTCCGCCGTCCCGACACAGCGCCCACCTGACGCGGCTGATGGCGAGCGGCACGCTGTTCCTCGTCGCTACGCCGATCGGGAACCTCCGCGACGTCACGTTCCGCGCGATCGAGGTCCTTCGCTCCGTCCCGCTCATCGCGGCCGAGGACACCCGAATCGCCCGACGGCTGCTGGCCCGCTACGAGATCAAGACCAGGACGACCAGCTATCACGCCCAGAGCGCACCCGGGCGCACCGCCGGGCTGCTCACGCACCTCCGGGGCGGCTCAGATCTCGCTCTCGTGACCGACGCCGGCACGCCGGCCGTCAGCGATCCCGGAATGGAGCTTGCGGCGGCGTGGGCGGCCGAGGGCGGCCGTGTGGAGGCGATCCCGGGCGCGTCGGCGGTCCTGGCGGCGATCGCGACGTCGGGGATCGCCGGTCCGCGCTGGGCATTCGAGGGTTTCCTGCCACGAAGCGGGCGCGAACGGCGTGAACGGCTTGCCCGGCTTTCCGCCGACGAACGTGGGGCAATCATCTTCGAGGCTCCGGGGCGCCTCGGCGCAACGCTCCGCGATCTCGTCGTCGCGTGCGGGCCGGATCGGCCCGGCGCGATCTGCCGCGAGCTGACAAAACTCCATGAGCAGGTCGTGCGCGGCACGCTCAGCGACCTGGCCGGGGCTGTGGCCGATGGCTCTGTGCCGGCCCGCGGCGAAGCGGTCATCGTGGTCGGCTGGTCGGAGACCGCCTCGCCGGCCCGCGATGCGGCCGCCGGAGGCAGGCGATCCGCGGACGAGGCGTCGGCACTCGCCGAGGTCGAAGCCCTCGTTGCCGGCGGGATGGGTCGTTCGGAAGCCGCCCGGCACGTGGCGGCCGCGACCGGGATCCCGCGTCGGCGTCTCTATCTCCCGCCGGCGCGGGGCGCCTCCGAGGGCTGAACGCCCGGCGTTCCCAGTGGCCGACGGATGGAGCAGCTCACGTCGTCGCCGCACGCTGAGCGTTCTGGATCCACCGGTGGACGACTCGGTACGTCGTTCTCGCTCGCCCGCCGTTCCTGATCGTCGACCGACACGGTCTCGGTGGTCGTACCGCTCGCCGGACGTTCATGGCCTCGACCGGAATTCCGCGCCAGCGGTACTGGCCTGGTTGGCCGAGGCATCGAGTCGCCGGCCGCGGACACGGCTCCCCCGCGCCGGGGCGGCGAGCCACAGGACGAGCGGGGTCTTGCCGGTGCCGCCGACGGTGAGGTTGCCGA
>Ga0082335_1000377_pt1 | contig 115261 bp, 69 predicted proteins | sample Subgrocontami58m_FD_72375 | JGI IMG/M metagenome (GOLD analysis project Ga0082335, IMG submission 72375) | Subsurface groundwater microbial communities from S. Glens Falls, New York, USA - GMW37 contaminated, 5.8 m (SPADES assembly) (version 2) ... | reverse complement strand
CGTTGCCACGCCCCGAGCGATAGCAGAAGGGCGCGCCCGTGTCCCGCAAAAAATGCAACTATTTTTGAGCCCGGCGACTTGTGTATAAGGATCAGGGCTTCAGCCTGCAGCCGAGGAGCAATCACCCAAGCATTGATTGGGCGCCATGCCCGCAGGGTAAACGCCGTCCACCCTCTGCTACGTCTCGATCATTGAAAACACCGTCAGCGGTTGAACTTCTTTCCCAGCCGCACTGGCTTGCCTTTGCGTGCTACGGAGGAGGGGCGCTCCTTTCCTCGGCCGAATTTATTTCACCACGGGATTGCCCGCCTTTTCCCAAGCGGTGATGCCGCCGTCGAGGTGGTAAATCTGTTGGAAGTTGAGGCCCTTCATCATATCCCGCGCTTTGCTGCTGCGTCCGCCGGATGCGCAATGGACGAGATAAGCCTTGTCTTTCGGAAGCGATTCGAGTTTCTGCCGAAAATCACTCGCGCGGAAATTAACGTTCGTCGCGCCCGCAATGTGCCCCGCCGCGAATTCTTCCGGCGTTCGAACATCGAGCACGATGACTTTTTTGTTTTCCTTCAGGAGGGTTTTTGCCTCGGCGGCATTCATGTTTTTAACAGAGTTCGCGCCGGTGTTTTGTTTTGCTTTCGGTTCAGCGGAATGTGAACCGGCTTCGGTCATTCCGGCCAGCAATACGCCGGCCAACAAGCAGATAATCGATTTCATAATTTTTAGGTTGGTAAATGCTCTAAACTCAAAAGCCTACTTTTTGTCCGGCTCGGCCGGGACGATTTGAATCTTCGTGACTCCGACCCGTGTGGTCGGCTGGCTCTTTTCTCCGCCCGCTCCCCAAGTGGTGGGCGTGTCGCCGATCTTCGCGAGCACGTCGTCGCCGCGCACCAGCTCGCCGAACGCGGTGTATTGGCGATCGAGAAACCGCGCGTCCGCCAGGCAAACGAAAAACTGGCTGCCGGCCGAATCGGGATCCTGCGAGCGCGCCATCGACAGCACGCCGCGAACGTGCGGCTTCTCATTGAATTCGGCCTTGATCTTGTAACCCGGCCCGCCCGTCCCGACGTTGGGACTGTCCCCTTTGCTGAGCGGGTCGCCGCCTTGGATCATGAACCCTTTCACGATCCGATGGAAAGCGGTGCCGTCGTAAAATCCTTTTCGGGCGAGTGCCTTGAAATTTTCGACCGTCTTCGGCGCGACATCGGACCAAAACCGAAAAACCATTTCCCCTTCGCTGGTTTGAATGATGGCGAGTTCTTCCATGGAAAAGCCTCCTCTCGTTATTGCTTGATTGAATCCGCCGGCACGATGCGAATGCTCTCGACGTGTACCCGCGAGACCGGTTTGCTCCGTTCGCCCTGGCCATTATCTATCACTTCCACTTTGCCGATTTTTTCCAGGACTTCGTCGCCTTTAACGAGCTTTCCGAAGGCGGTGTATTTGTGGTCCAACTGCGGCGTCGGCCCTAAACAAATAAAAAACTGCGAGCCGGCTGAGTCCGGATCATTCGATCGCGCCATGGAAATGACGCCCCGAACGTGGGGACGGTCGTTAAATTCAGCCTTGATTGTGACCGGGAGGCCGGAGGCGTCTTTCGGGCCGCCCATACCATATTCGGCCTCTTTGGCGGGGTCCTTCGTGTTGGGATCGCCACCCTGGATCATGAATCCGTCGATGATCCGATGGAACGCGGTGCCATTATAGAACCCATCTTTGGCAAGCTTCTTAAAATTCTCGACCGTCTTCGGCGCGACCTCCGGCCAAAATGAAACCACCATTTCGCCATAATTGGTTTTGATCACCGCGACATCATCGTCAGTTTTGGTTTTGGCCGCCGGTGCGTTCGTGGCGGTTTCGGTTTTGGCGGCAGTTGACGGCGATTCTCCCGCGCCGCCGCTGTTGTCCTTCGGACTGCACGCGCTGAGCACGGCGAATCCGATCACCATGAATGCCATTCTAAAAGCGTTTATCATTCCTTCACATCTGCCACGCGTCGGCCAGGTTGTCACGTGAAGTTTTTTTCGAACGGCAATTCCACGATCTTCACGCCGCACTCGAACTCGCCCGAGCGCACGGTCAACTCGCCGCCAGTCTGATTGGCGTCGCGGCGAACATAACCAAGCGCCAGATTCGCCTCGAACCGCCATGACGTGATCGCGCTCGTGATGAACCCGGCTTCTTTCCCATCCTTGAATAGCTTCTCTCCGTGGGACGGCAGAGTCTTCAGTTCGTCCGGCAAGCGGAGCCCGCGCAGAACTTTGGCGACCTGGCCGTAAGTGCGAATCCGCGACATCACTTCCTGGCCGATGTAACAACCTTTCGTGTAGCTAATGGCGCGCGGTTCGAGCCCAGCTTCAGGTGGCAGCGTTGTTGCGTTCATGTCCTGGCCAAACCGTGGGAGGCCAGCCTCAACGCGGGCGATTTCAAACGCCCGCCATCCGCACAGTTCTCCTCCAGTCTGGTTTGTCGCGGCGCGCAGCCGATCCCAAACGGCTGCGATACCGGTAAGCGGCACAAATAGATCGAAACCGGATGTGTTGAGGCGCGGGAGATTCATCAGATACATGAGGCCGATTCCTGGCAGCTCAGCGTGTGAAAACATCATCGGCTGTGGTGGCGCGGGCAGTCCTAATTCAACACGGCTGATGAGCTCGTTCGAGCGAGGACCTTGCACGCTGAGCAACCCGTAATGCGGCGACGCATCGATCACCTGCACTTCCTCCGCGATGATGAATTTTTCCAAACGCTCTGATATGCGCTTGGCAAAGCCCGGCTCGAAATCGAGCAGAATTTCGTCTGGCAACATGAAAACGTTCAGGTCGGTTTCCATTTTGCCTTTGGCCGTGAGGAGGGCTGCATAACACCCCTCACCCGGTTTCAGGCGTTTGACATCGTTGCTGACCTGACCGTGCAGAAAGCCGACCCGATCTGCTCCCACCAGCACGAGCCGGCTGCGAAAGCTCAGATCCAGACAAGCGGCGGAAGACCATAATGCCTTGTGCTCGGCCCGCGCATCGGCGTACTGCTCGATCACGTCGATGCCATTCAGCATCCCCCATTGAGCTCCGTCGCGCTGATGCCTTTGCTGTAGTTCGCCTGAAATCATGTTGAGAACTTAACTGCAGAGCTGAGATCCGTCGGCAGAAAAATCTGGAATTGCTAATGATTTTCTTCATCCCGTGGCCTCGGCGGCAACGCCGGTTCATTCGTAGGAGATCACCAAATTGGCGTCCGCGATCCGTATGCTGGTAATGCGCGTCACGTTGTTGCTCCGCAACCGATAGAAGGTGCGGCCTTGCGGCCGCGGAATGGTGACGGTTTTCGCCCCTGAATCGGCATGCGCGCTCGTCAGATCGGCGTAAGGGCCGGACGGGTCGGAGGAAAACTGCACGACCGTCAGCGAGGACGCGATGATGGATTGAACCCAAGCTTGGCGGGACGAAATGCGTGTCGCGTAAAACGCGTTGGGCGTATCGCCCGGCAGGTCCGGCGTCAAAACCCAAACTCCAGTGGCATTCTGCTTGTACAACCCGCCTTCATCCACGAGCACTGCATTGAAGCCCGGACCGCTGGTTGAATCGTTGTACGGACCGTCGACCGCGAAATTGATCCCGGCGAGCTTCCAAGTTCCAGCCTCCATCATGAACACCGCGCCGCCGGAGTCGCCCGCAGAGAGATGCGCTTCATCGGGCAATCCCACTCTGTCAAAGGCGGCCCGTAACAATTGGGCCGAAGGCTTTCCGGTCGAACCCAATAAACTTTGCACGCCATCGCTGGTCGCGATGCTGCTGACTTGATTTCGACCCCAGCGTTCCCGGCCATCAGGAGCGCCCCATCTCCAGCCTTTCAATTCGCCACCCAACACGCCGCTGGTTACGATCGGTTCGCCCCGCTGCGTTCCTCGTCCGATGACAACCAATTCTTTGCCAACCTCGTCGCTGCCCGCATACAGCGCAGCGTAGCGGGGGAAAGTCCCGTTCACCTGCCAAATACGCAAGTCGCTGTTCGGGTCGTCGAAGAAAGCGGTGGTGGTGAAAGTCTGGCCATCGAAAACAAAAGGGTTTCCGATAGTTCCACCCACATGGGCCGCGGTGATGAAAAAGCTCGGCGCAATCGGCGTTCCGAGAAAACCTCCCCAAAGCCCTTCCAAGGCCCACCCGCTTTGAGCGAGATCGCCCGTTGGGGGCAGCGTATTGTGGTCGGGATCTGCGGTTGAAAAAAAGATCACCGCTCGGCCGGCGGCAAGTGAGCAAAGAAATAACAAAGTCGCAGCGACTCGGAGAAGATGTTTTGCCCAAAACGACCCGAGCTTCATAAATCCTTTCGTCTCCTTTTCTTGGATCGATTCCAGCGGCGCCGGTTGAAATCAAAAGAATATAACGGTCGCCAGGGGCTCCGTCTGCCCTGAATCTTACACGGCAGAAAACCTTACCCGCGTGGGACTGGGTAGTCGCGCAAGCTTTCTCCTTCTTCGCGCCCCGTGCTTCGGAGAAATGTTCAATTGCGCGTGGCGCTTAAATAATGATACTTCTGGCCAACCCTTTCGCGCATGTCACGTCGCGGTTTAGCAGCGGCCCTTGTTCCTCTCTTATGTCTCCAGCTGTGTCTCTGTTTCGGGCCGTCCTTCGGTCAGACTGAACCCAAGCCCGATCTCGTTGCCAACTTCGCCGGGTTGGATCATCTCGAATTCAAGGGCGTCAAAGCATTCTCGCCGACGACCATTAAATGGGGACTTGCGCATAACTTTTCATTCTGGCTCGCTTCGAATTCTTCCGTTCCCCTCGAGGCATATTTACTCCGACTGCGCGAGTTGATTGCCACCGGTTATCGCAACGCCGGGTTCCGCGATGTGAAGGTGGATTCTCTGCCGGATCGTCCGCGTGGAAAAATATTGATCGCGGTCGAAGAGGGCGAGGTATACCGCTGGGGCGAAATTCATGTGCGCGGTTTGAAGAAGATCCCGGAGGAAGCTTTTCGCGCGAAATTTCGGAGCTTGCTGATGGAGCCGAAAATGGATCAGGCACAACTCAACGAATTTCTGAAGGCCTTTCTTCAACCCGCGGAAACAAACCGCGTGGCCATTGTCGGCGCGCTGCCGAATCTGGCCCCGATGGGAAGCGCCCTTTCGATGTTGTCGCAATTTGGCGGCAACGCGCTGCAACCTCCGGCCTCGTCGAAACCACTCTGGCAGCCAGGTGGGCCGGCCCAATTCGAAAACAATTGGCTGCTCGCCGCCTCGTTTTATCTGACGAATGCGTTTTACGAATTCAGCTACTTTTCCCCACGGGCGGACCTGAAAATCGTGACGAACAATCGGCAGCGCATCGCTGACTTGCAGGCCAATGTCTCGGCCGAAGGCGAAAAAGCCGCGATCAAGGAGATCGCTCTCACGGGGAATCTTCGGAACACGCGCTCCGCCATTTTGGATTATTTGAAAATTTCGCCAGAGATGGATCTCACCAAGGATCTGACCAATCAGCTCGCCTCAAAATTGTACGAGTCCGCCCGGTTCATGAAACACGACGTGCGGGTCGCGCCATTGTCTCTGCCTGGCCAGTACAAATTGATTTTGAACCTGGTCGAATCCGAGGATGTGCCCCGTTTGCGCGACGAACTTTCTCCCGCTGACCAGGCGCTCTTAAAAAGCCGTGCATGGTTCTTGCGCCATTTAAAGCCAGGCGAGGCGAAAGAGGACCTCGTTTTTTCATTCGAGCAGCGATCCTCCAAAGCGGGCTGGCCCAAAACTCTCAAGCTGGAAGCGATTCTCGCCGCACGAGGCGCAGCCTTGCTCTACTCCACGGGCGAAGCTTCGGAAAGCCTGGCCCTGCGCTACGGGGTTTTTACCGGCAGCAATCTGTTCGCGATCTTCTCGCCGGGCCGGCACTTGAAGTATGAGAAGGCCAGCGAGTCCGCTTCGATCGAGGGTTCCCTCAGCTATGTCCCCATTCCAGATCGAGATGATGGCCGGTTTAATTTTTCGTTCAGCTATGGTTTTCGAGCCCGGAGCGAAACCAATCAACCGATGTTCGATCTCAAAGCAGAGCTGGCGCCGGTCGCTTTTCTGGCTCCGGCGAACTCGAAGGACGCGACCGTTGCTTCTGAAAATGGGAACATCGTTTTGCGCTCGCGGGCAGATACCAATACCCTGACTAGATTCAACGCGCGGGAGGGCGGCCCCATCTCAGTCGATTTCAGCTATGGAACAGAGCACCCAGGGCGCCTGGTCATCGAATCCAAATCGGCGGCGTTCGATGACGCTTTCCAAAAAACCAAGGCCGCATGCGCCAGCGATGCAAATGCATTTAATCCTCAAGCCAGCCTCACGTCGTTCCTCACGTTTGTTGCGCCGGACCTTTGGGCGAGCGCCGTCAAGCTGAACACTGTTTTGCCTGAGGATTGGAAACCCAAGATCCTCGCTGACGTTTCTGCCTTCGCCAACGGTCAGCGCGCCGCCCAAATGTTCCTGGCCGGGCGAGCCCTCCTTAAAATGGATTTCCACGAAGTGTTCGCCCCTTGGCAACGGCTGAATCCGGAGCGGTTCGAAGGTGTGCTGATCGAGAACATGCCCGAATTCCCGATCGACATCTTCGGGTTGGACCCGGCAAGCGCGCCGAATGTGATGGGAAAGATCCTCGCGCTGCTCTGCTTCACCCAAAACGATTTTGTCGCGCCGGGATCCGACGGGGCTGCTCTGGCGCGCGCGTTTATTTTTATTCAAGGCAGCCAGCGGGACCTCGCGCGAAAAGAACTGCAGACCATTGCTCAATCCAGTTCCGCCGGACCTCTGACGCTGTTGGCAGCCGCGAAGTTTGCCAATCTTGCCGCTCCTGAACTGACGCGCGACATCGCCCGCAAAGGGTTTTCCAGGCTCACTGCTGACTATTTCGTAAAGGACTGCGCGGGGTTTCTCGTGACGAACACAATCCTGCGGCAAACAGCGGAGCGCGCGGGAATCATGGTCGCGAAATTAACGGAAGCTGAACTCGATGCGATTGCGGCTATTCTTCCGGCCCCGGAAGCCGAGTTTTTACAAACCTGGTGGCGCGGCAATCGAGAACCAAAGTCCTTGGTGACTGCGATCGAGCCGGCGCTGGCAAAATATTGGAAAGCTCGCGTCGAAAAAATCGTTGCCAAAGAGTTGGGCACGGTTGCGCCGGACCTCTGGGAACCCACCGAAGCGGTGGATCAATTTCAATTGGGTCGCCAGCTGTTGCCGCAGAACTCGGCCAAAGGATTGAAGTGGATCCGCGCCGCAGCCGAGCAGGGATACGCCTTTGCCCAATACGCGCTCGGATCGCTGAGTCTGCAAAGCGCGCAGAGCGCCGAGCAGGAGTCGGAAGCCATCAAGTGGTTGCTGAAAGCGGCTGATCAGAATTTCCCCGAAGCTCAAGCGTACTATGGCTGGTTTCTCGCCCGGAAGGCCACGGACGAAGCGGGCTTTAAAGAAGCCATTGAATGGTTCCGGCGCGCCGCGGAGAAGGGCGATGCGCAAGGCCGATATTTTCTGGCAAATTGTTATCAAACGGGACAGGGCGTCTCCGCGGACTTGGCGCAAGCGATTCATTGGTTCGAACAAGCCGCCGACAAAAATCACGCCGAAGCGCAGTTCCAGCTCGGTTTGATTTATCTCCAAGGCAAAGGCGTTCCACCGGACGACGAAAAAGCGCTCAACTGGTTTCGCAACGCCGCCAATAACGGCCACGCTGCCGCGCAAGCGAATCTCGGGTGGATGTACCAAAATCGCCGAGCTGTGCCCCTCGATTATATCCAAGCTTACAAATGGTACAAGCTCGCTTCGGCTGGCAACAATCCCGACGCTGCCAAATACCTTGAAAAAATTTCTTCAAACATGAGACCCGAGGAAATCGAGGAGGGAGAACGACGCGCTGCCATATTCTCCACGGCTCATCCAGCCGGGCCCTAGACCGGGTCAGAGCGGTTGAATTGCCGTTGACGCTTCCGCGAGCTTGTCCGCATTATCCCTCCGCTCGTCGCCCAAATCCCGGCGCGCCGTGCTTCCTGAATTTTTAACCTGAATTTGGACCATGAACCTGGACGAACTTTATTCAAAACTGACACTCAAGACACCGGCCAAACTGGCGCTGGTTGTCCTCGATGGCCTCGGTGATATCGCCGTGCGCGAAAATAATTATCTCACCCCGCTCGAAGCCGCCCGCACGCCGAACTTGGATGCGCTCACGCAAGACAGCGCGCAAGGCCGGATGATTCCGGTTGCTCCCGGCATTACCCCTGGCAGCGGCCCAGGCCACTTGGCCTTGTTTGGTTATGACCCGCTCGAATTCGAAGTCGGCCGCGGCGTGATCGAAGCGCTCGGATTGGGCCTTGAATTGAAGGGCGGTGATGTGGCTGCGCGCGCCAATTTTTGCACGCTCGACCATAAAGGAATCGTGACTGACCGCCGCGCCGGCCGGATCGAGACAAAGATTTGTGAGGAGCTGTGTGCGGTCATCTCGAAAAAAATCAAAAAGATTGGCGACACGGAGGTGATTGTGAAGGCCGGAAAGGGCCACCGGTTCGTGGTGGTTTTCCGCGGCAAAGGTTTGGAAGGCCCGCTCTCCGATGCGGATCCTCATCGCGAAGGCGCGGCCATTCCGAAAGTCGAGCCGATTGACAAAAAATCGGCGAAAGCCAAAGCCGCCGCGCAATTGGTCGGTGAATTTTATAAACAAGCCTTGCCGTTGCTCGCTAAGAAGTCACCGGCAAATGGGTTTCTCATGCGGGGCATTGCTCACCAGCCGAAGATCCCGACCTTTGAGGAGCGGTACGGACTGCGTGCGGCCTGCATCGCTGTCTACCCGATGTACAAAGGACTCGCTCAGCTCGTTGGCATGGCCAAATTGGAAGGCGCTCAAAATGTGCGCGAACAGTTTCAACGAATGTCGGCCGAATACGACAATTACGATTTCTTTTTCATCCATTACAAAAGCACCGATATGCACGGGGAAGACGGCAATTTTGAAGAGAAGAAAAAGGCAATCGAGGAATTCGACGCCGCGCTGCCGGCGTTGTTGCAGCAGAAACTCGATGTGCTCGCGATCACGGGGGACCATTCCACGCCGTGCGCGATCAAAGGTCATTCGTGGCATCCCCAGCCAGTCCTGCTCAACTCCGCGGTGTCAGGTTCGGACAAACTCGAGCGCTTTACTGAAACCGGCGCGAACCTTGGCTCCCTCGGAATTTTCGAAGCCAAATTCCTGATTCGCCACATGCAAGCGAATGCGCGGATGTTCGATAAATTTGGAGCGTAAAAGCTATCCAAAGGAATTTCGAACTTCGAAATTCGAATTTGATATGAAAGCCGTTATTCTCGCCGCGGGCAAAGGCACTCGGATGCGGGAGTTAACCGCCGAATTGCCCAAACCGATGCTGTTGGTCAGCGGCAAGCCGATTTTGGAGCACATCCTTGAAGGAATACGCAGCGCGGGCATCGAGCAATTCTGCATTGTCACCGGGTATCGCGCTGAAATAGTCGAATCGCACTTCGGCAACGGACAGCGGTTGGGCGTGTCGGTTTCCTACGCGCGGCAATTGGTGCAGGACGGCACTGGCAGAGCGCCTGAACTCGCCAAGACGTGGGTTGGGTCAGATCCTTTTTTACTGACCTACGGTGATATTCTGGTGAAGCCAGAGACGTACGCGCGCATGCGGCAGCGGTTTGAGTCCGGCGATTTTGCCGGATTGGTCACGGTTACTCCGGGCCAGGACGTCACGAAAGGCGGTTTGAACTTTTTTGACGAATCATTCTTGCTCCGGCGAATTGTGGAAAAACCCAACGCCGCTCAGATCATCCAGTACGAACGCGAAGGCCTGCTCAAGCCGGGCCAGACCGTCTGGTACAACGCCGGCATTTACATCTTTCGACCGGTTCTTTTCCAGTTCACGAGCCGCTTGGAAAAATCTCCCCGCGGCGAGTACGAACTCCCCGACGCCATTAATGCCATGCTTGCGGCCGGCCATCGCATGGCCGGATTGGAAGTGGAAGGCCGTTGGGTTGACGTGCGCGATCCCGAGACCCTCGCCGGACTGCAGTAGCCTTCCTCGTTCGATCGTTTCTCAATTCAATCTGCGATCGACTCCGGCAAACAGGAGTTTCCCTGTCATAAATCAAGCTTTCGCAGTTCGAGCGTTGCTTTCCTTGCGCCGTCCTTCTTCCATCAACCCGCCATCGGGGCGCCACCCGTTGTGATCCCAGCCGCCGGGAGTAAATTGAATTCAACGAGGAGGCAAACCAGACGAAGCACGCTGCCACGAACATGGAAACGACTGACAAAAACGAAAGCTTAAAACGCCTTGGGCTAGAAAATATCGGGCGCATTCATTGGAACCTCAGCACGCCAGCCCTGTACGAAGAAGCAATCCGCCGCTACGAAGGAGCCCTCAGCCATCTCGGGCCGCTGGTCGTCCGGACGGGCCAGTACACCGGCCGGTTGCCAAAGGACAAATTTATCGTCCGTGAACCGTCCAGCGAAAATATGGTCTGGTGGGGCAAGGTGAACCGGCCCTTTGAACCCGCCCGGTTCGAGCAGCTCAAGCACCGGCTCTGCGCTTATCTGCAAGGAAAGGACCTGTTCGTCCAGGACTGTTACGCCGGCGCTGACGAACATTACCGGATCAAACTGCGGGTGATTTGTGAACATGCCGTCCATTCCTTATTCGCCAGGAATATGTTCATTCGCGAGCTCGACCGCACCCGGCTCGCGGCGCACCTGCCGGACTTCACGATCTTGCACGCGCCTGATTTTCGAGCGGACCCGGAAATTGATGGAACGAAATCGGACGCGTTTATCCTGCTGCACTTCGGCCAAAGGCTCGTGCTCATCGGCGGCACCGCTTATTCCGGCGAAATGAAAAAATCCGTGTTCACGCTGATGAATTTCCTCCTCCCGCAGCAAGCTGTCCTGCCCATGCATTGCTCGGCCAATTACGGCGCCGCTCCCGATGATGTGGCTCTCTTCTTTGGTTTGTCCGGGACCGGCAAAACGACTTTGTCCGCCGCGCCTGATCGGACGCTCATTGGCGATGACGAGCATGGCTGGAGCGACCACGGCGTTTTTAACTTTGAAGGCGGATGTTACGCGAAAGTGGTGCGGCTTTCACGCGAAGGCGAACCCGAAATTTACGAAACGACTCGACGCTTCGGCACGTTGCTCGAAAACGTCGCCATGGATACCGAGACACGTCGGATCAATCTGGACGACAGCTCCCTCACCGAAAACACGCGCGCCGCTTATCCCATCACGCACATTCCTCGAATCGCCCGGGACGGCCGCGGCGGTCACCCGCGTCAGATCATCATGCTGACGTGTGACGCGTTTGGGGTGCTCCCGCCCATCGCGCGATTGAGCCGCGAGCAGGCCATGTATCAATTTCTTTCGGGTTACACGGCCAAAGTCGCGGGCACCGAGGCCGGAATAACCGAGCCGCAAGCGACCTTTAGCACATGCTTCGGCGCGCCCTTCATGGCGCTTCCCCCGACCACTTACGCCAATCTGCTTGGCCAAAAAATCCAAGACCACCAGGTGGATGTCTGGCTCATCAACACGGGGTGGACCGGCGGGCCGTACGGGGAAGGCAAACGCTTTCCACTCGACCGCACCCGCGCCATGGTCCGCAACATTCTCAGTGGCGCCATGAAAAAGGTCCCGACGAAACCGGACCCGGTTTTTGGAATGCACGTGCCGACATCGTGTCCGGATCTCCCGGCGTCCCTGCTCAATCCGCGCGAGACTTGGAAAAATCCCGCGGCCTATGACGCGAAAGCTCGGGAATTGGCCGCGCGGTTCAGAAAAAATTTCGAAGAATATGCGTCGCTGGCTTCACCCGAAGTGAGAAATGCCGGGCCAGTCGCTTAGTCGAGGACGGCCGTTCGAGCTGTTCTTCTCTGAGTTAATCAGCCAAGACCCGGGCAAATGTTCGCAAAGCCCGAGTAGTTGGGTTCGGGCGTTCTCCCTCAAACATGGATGCGCATTGTCCCTACAGATTCGTGCACGAACAAGTCATTGAACATTTCTCATCGCCCGCCCGCGCCCCAAAACCGCGGCGGGTCTTTCCCCTTTTATTTGTCGTCATTCTGACCTGTTCGTTGCTGTTGCCGGCGCTTCGATTTTTTCAGCCCCGGCTTTCCGGACGGCTTGAGCCACTTCTGCCTGAACTCCGAAGCTCCGCAGTTTGCCAGCTCACCGGATACTCGTTGATCGCGGCTGTGCTAGCGGGCTTTTTCATGAGCCGCTGGCCGCGCCCTCCCACTCAGAATGGCGCCAAGCCAACCCGGTTTTTGGTCCACGTCATGTCAGGCGGAATTGCGCTGACACTCTTTGCCATTCACACGAACGCCCAACTCGGACATAACCTGAATCTACTCTGCAGCTCCCTTTTCCTTTTGTTGATCGTTTCCGGCGCCGCTGCCGGATTGTTCGCCAAAAAATTTCAAGCATGGCAAAATTCGCGTCCCGGACGGCCCCGCACACCGTTCGCCGCGGTTCACTCGTTGGTCCTCGCGCCGCTTTTAATCGTGGCGTTGTTTCATGTGCTGGCGGTCTATTATTTCTGACTTGTGCGGGCGTACTGTGGGGCGACTGTTCCGTGTTCGACGGATCGTTGGACTGTTCACAGTGGCATTGGCTGCTTCTTTGACCGGCCTCTTCTGGAGTCCCAACCAGGGATTCTTTCTTCCCGGATCTTCCACAGTTGGACATCACCAACTCGAACCATCGTGCAATACTTGCCATTCTCCATTCCACGGCGTCCGGAACGACGCTTGCCTCCGCTGCCACGCGGAGGAACTCCAGGCCAAAAACGATTCCCATGCGCCCCGGAAATTTCGCGACCCGCGGAATGCTGCGAGCTTGGCGCTCATGGACGTGCGGCAATGCCCTATTTGCCATCGCGAGCATCGCCCCGGTCTGACGCGGCGGGGCGACGTCACAGCGCGCGCGGACTTCTGCTTCGGCTGTCACCGCAACATTGGTGAGGAGCGCCCGAGCCACCAAGGCTTTTCGCGAACCGGCTGTGATGCTGTGGGGTGCCATCATTATCACGACAACACCGCCCTGTATGAAGATTTTCTCAAACAGCATTTGAACGAACCCGAAACGAATCCGCAGGCCGCTCTTCCCACCGGCCCTTTTCAAGTTGAGCACGCCCGGCATGATCGTCCGATCTCAACGAGCCGCGAGATTCAGGATGCGCCCGACGCGCTCCGCCTCGCGGGACCCAAGCTCGATGAATGGTTGAAAAGCTCGCACGCGCGTGCGGGACTGACCTGCAGCGGGTGCCATCTCGCGTCGCAAGGCTGGAAGAAAATTTGGCTGGCGCAGCCAAATGAAACCGGTTGCCGCGACTGTCACGCGGAACAAATCGCTGGCTTTGAACGCGGCCGCCATGGAATGCGCTTGGGCCGCTCATTGCCGCTGATGTCGCCGAAATTCGCGAAGTTGCCCATGCGATCCGAAGCGGTCGGCGAAAAGCTCGGTTGCGCTGCCTGTCATGCAGCGCATTCCTTCGATGTTCGAAAAGCGGCTGTCGACTCCTGCCTGAAGTGCCACGCGGATGAGCACTCGCTCGCGTACCGCGGTTCGCCGCACGCAGAGCTTTGGCGGGCCGAGTTAAGCGGGAATGTGCCTGCCGGACGCGGGATTTCCTGCGCGAGCTGTCACCTGCCGCGGCAGAGCCACAACGTGGCGGGCGTGCAAGCGATTTCGGTCGAGCACAATCAAAACGCCAACCTGCGTCCGACAGAAAAAATGGCGAAAGAAGTGTGTGTGCAATGCCACAGTTTGAAGTTCGCGATGGAATCGATTGCTGACTCGACGCTGGTGGCAAACAATTTCCGGGGGCGCCCTGCACGGGCGCTTCCGGCCTTCGACATGGTAGCGCGCCGATTATCCCCGACGAATGCGACAAACCATAAACCTAATTAGAACATCATGAAAACAGATCGAACTGTGAGCTTGAGCTGGCTGACCGCATTCATCCTGGCGTTTTCGATCAGCGGTTGCCGGCAGCAACCCCAATCGGCTGGGATTTCTCCCCAGCAAATGGCCGATGCCCTCCATGCAGTGATGGCAGCGGACCGCGCGGTTTACACGAAGAGCGTGGTGAACCGGTTGCAAAATGAGGAGAAGGTCATTCGCGCGACGGAACATTGGAAGGACGAAAAAACTTTGCCATTGCCGGCGCAAATGTTTCGCATGGGCGCCGAGACGGTCAGCCGCGAGCGAACTGATTTCTCCTACGCGCTGCTGTCGCTTTGGCCAATCAACAAACAAAACGGTCCCAAAACCGATGCCGAAAAAACCGGCCTCCGGTCGGTGGCCGAACGGGGCGGCACGAACTATTACACCACCGAAACATTGGGGAACACGCGCTATTACACGGCGGTTTATCCCGATACCGCTGTCTCAGCGGCCTGCGCGGATTGCCACAATCAACATCAGGATAGCCCGCGCAAAGATTTTAAGCCGGGAGATGTCATGGGAGCAGTCGTGATCCGTATTCCATTGAACTGAGCGTTCAGAGCGGGTTTCCAAAGTTCAAAAGCTCGAATTTCAAATTCCTTTGGCGGAAGTCAGGCGTTACTTGCGAACGTGTTTTGCCCGCGGAGCGCGAACAGATCTGCTTAATTTCGAGCTGAGCGAGATCCTCGCGCCTAACCCTGCCGATTTTTCCCGGGCGCAAGCTTCCAGGAGCGGCTCCTCGCCTGGGTCGTGGAGCAAATAAATGCGCGCGGCGGCCCAGCAAACATCCAGTATCATGAGAATCCGCTGATACAGCCCGAGCAGGAGGCCGCGCTTCTTTTCTTTAATCACTTGCGTCAGGCCGGGCATGACCGCAAAACCCATCTTTCGGCCAGACGTTTTCGTGTAAAAGTTCAACGCGATCTCGATCTGGAAATTCTTTTTGAACGCCGGTGGCACCTGATACCAGAGATCCTTCGTCAGCACGCGCTCGCCGCCTAAAATTGGAGTAAAGCGAAGAATTCGGTTGAGCCAATACGCTTTGCGGTCGCGAATGGCCACGAACATCCCGTATTGGCCTGTCATCACCGGACGAACAATGGCATCGATGATCTCCGGCGTCAGTCCGTGCAGGTCTGCGTCCAGGAAAAATATCAGCTGATTGCGAGCGGCTTCTACGCCGGCCGACATGGCGCTGGCTTTGCCCTGGTTTTGTGGAAAGCAGATGACTTGGGCGGAAGTGCCTTTCGCTTCCTCGCACGTGCCATCGGTGGAACCGTCATCGACCACGATGACCTCGTCGATGAGCGGATGTCTCTCCACCACCGCGATCACGTCGCGGATGGTTTTGGCTTCGTTGAATGCGGGAATAATCGCAGACACCAGCCCGCGCGTTTTTCCCGACTGCTGTTCCCCCTTCATACCAGCAGAATGGCCCGTGTTGCGGCTTTTCGCAAACGGAAGTAACGGAAGTTCCCCCGAAATTCGAAGGGCGCGCGCTGATTTACGGCGCCTGGCGCAGCCGATAAAACCGCGGCGTTGCTGGGAGCGGAACGATTATCGAGTTCTCAGTGCTGGTCGTCGATATCTGGCCGAAAACCTTCGTCCAATTCGCTGCCGGTCCGATGTTGTCGGTGGAGTCGATAACGTAACCGAGCGCATTCGGTGGCCAGCTGAATTTCAGATTTTTGTCTGAGAGTTTAACGGACAGAATCAGCGGCGAATCCGATTGTAGAATTGTTCCGCCGTCGCCAACGGCGACAAACGTCCCGTTGCCGTAGGCGGCCGCCCTGAGCGGTTGGTCTGTCCCCGAATTTCGGGTCTTCCAATTGCTCGCGTTGGTCGAAGTGAGGAGCGTCCCGGCGGAGCCCACGCCGACGAATGTTCCCTGATCAAACGTAATTCCTGCAAGCAGGCCGCCGCCTGGGACAGTCTGTTCCGTCCAACTAACGCCATCGGGAGAACTCCAAATCGGATTTACCGCCAGGAATGTGCTCCCGCTAAACGCAACCCCTTCGAGGCTCTTTCCTAAAGTTTTGTACGTCCAGGTCACTCCATCCGAGGAGGTCAACACTGGCCCATATAAAAAATCATTCGCTTGGCTCACGCCCAACTTGTCTCCAACGGCCACAAACTTCCCGTTCCCAAACGTCACGCCAGTCAGGTCCGCGCCCAACGCCGACGCTTTCGTCCAGTTCACGCCATTCGGAGAAATCATGATCGTGCTTGGGAATCCCACCGCCACGAACAGGTTTTTGCCAAACGCGATTGCGCGCAGCGAACTGGTTGTGCTTGAACTTTGCCGGGTCCACTGCCTTCCATCTGGCGATGTTAAAACCGCTCCGGAGTCGCCCGCGCAAACAAATAAACTGTTCCCAAAGGCAACCGCGAAAAGATCGTTGGTGGCGCCAGATTGTTGCGGTTGCCAGCGTGTTCCATCGGCGGAAAGAAGGATTGTGCCGCTCAAACCGACGGCAACAAACGCATCATTTCCATGCGTCACTCCTCTTAGGCTGCTGCGCGGTCCCGTATCTTGGCGCGTCCAGTTGATTCCATCGGGCGAAGTCACAATCGCGCCCATGGAGCCCACCGCGACAAACTCGTTATTGCCATAAGTCACCGCCAGTAAATTCAGATCGATGCCGGAAGATTGATGAGTCCATTGGATCCCGTCGCTGGAAATCATGATCTCACCGGAAGAACCGACAGCAACGAACGCGCCGTTGCCATAAAAAACACTCTGCAGCGACGCAGTCGTTCCAGGCGCTTGCCGTGTCCAGGCCAGGCCGTCCGGCGATGTCAACACGGCCCCACCATCGCCGACGACAACGAAAATCGATTTTCCAAAAGCAATTCCGTTATACGAATCAATCGTTGTTGCGGTTTGTCTCGTCCACGATTTGCCATCGGGCGAGGTGAGAATCGCTCCAGTCGAACCAACGGTAACGAATTGACCATTTCCAAACGCGACGCCCTGGAACGTTCCGCTCCATAAATTCAGCGGCGAACTCCACGTGATTCCGTCAACCGACGTCCCGGTGGTATGCCGTCCGCCGACCGTGACAAACTTTCCATTGGCGAACGTGGCGCTCAGAAGCGGAGCGTCCATCGTTGAAGTCTGGGTCGTCCAATTGACGCCATCGGGCGACCGGACTATCGCCGCATTGAATGTATCGCCCCCAACCCCGACAAAGGCCCCATTGCCAAACGTCATGCTGAAAAGCGGCGCGGTGGTCGACGAATTTTGAATCGTCCAGTCGATTCCATTTTGCGATGTGAGAATCGTGCCAAAGTCGCCTGTGGCCACGAATGTGCCGTTGGCGAATGTCACCCCGCGAAGGGAATGACCTTGAGGCAGCGGATTCCGCCAATGCCAATGGTCGAGCGGTTCGCTAAATGTGTTTAAGGTGGCGAGGAATACTGTGGCGAGAAAAGCCACGCGGCTGGGCAACGGGGACAGATTCATGGAGGATTCTTTTCAAACGGTTCAACCCTGCGCGGAAATGAAGGGGAACAATAATTTACCGTCGAGTTGAACGTTAAAATCCCAGTCAGTCATTTGACGCAGGTCACGCTTGCTCAGAAAGCGGGGTCAAATGTTGCAAATGTTGATCTGATCAGCCCGGCAGGCGCGCTTGGATTCGATACAACCCGGGTGCGGTTGGCGCTGCGAAGGAAAAGCGGATTGCGGGATGAAGTGGTGCCCCGGTGGGGACTTGAACCCCAAACCAATTGATTAAGAGTCAACTGCTCTACCAATTGAGCTACCGAGGCAACCTTGTTTACCAAGCACTTACGCCTGGAAATTCATTTGTGCTTGCCCGTTGTGCTAGTGGTTGTGCTAGTGTTGCGGTATGAAATCCAATGAAGCCGAAAGCAACAGCGGCGACGGTCGAATTGCACAAGGGCAGCAACATGCCGCTCAATTTACGAAAGTCTTCGACGGGCGCAAGCGCCGAATCCGCGGGCTGTGGGAGCGCAACGGTTCGTTCTATGCGCAGTTGACGGTTGAGGACGCAGGCTCGGGAAAGAAACTTGTTCGTCGCGTTCGCCTCGAGGATGCAGAAGGCAACCCGGTGCCGACTGTCGCGGATGCAAAAATGGCAATGGATAAACTCCGGGTGAAGCGCGAGGACGAAAGCACGCTCTCCTTGATGCCGAAACGGACGCCGACCTTCCAGGATTACTCGAAAATTTACCTGGATCATTTCACGGCGCTGAAGGACGCCAAGCGACCGGCGACGCTGCGCACAGAACGGATCTGCATTTCCAGGTGGAATGAATACCTCGGGCAAATCCGGCTGCGCGAGATCAACAAACCGCTCGTCACTGGTTTCATGGCCAAGCGCCAGCAGCAGGACGAAGTTTCTGCGCGGACGGTAAACTTGGAGCTCGTCACGCTCCGCAACGTTCTTCGAAAGGCTGTTGATGACGGCTACTTGCCCGAGATGCCGATCGATGGAATCAAATGGCTCAAGCACAAAGCGGCGGTACGGCGTCTCATTTCTCACAAAGAAATCGATCAGATCTGCGCGGCAGCAATCGAGCATTGCGAGAACGGACAGCAGCTCGCGGATTTCATTCGGCTGATGGCATACTCTGGCGGACGGTGGAGCGAGACACTTCGCTTGAAGTGGACGGACGTTAATTTTCAGCAGAAGCAAATCCGCTTCGGTGCCGATGGCTTGGCCAAGAATCACGAATCCCGAGTTGTCGATTTCAACGCGAAGCTCCAGGCGCATTTAAAGGCGATGACGAAGCGACGCGCGCCGGACAGCGAGTTTCTGTTCCCTTCACCCCGCCGCGGCGCGAACAACGATGTCTCGGCCGTCACGTTCAACATGGCGCTGCGCCAGGCCCGGGAAAAAGCCAAGGTTCCAGATTTTACCTGCCACCTTTGCCGGCATTTCTTCATCAGCTTTTGCATTATGAGCGGACTCGATTACATGACGATTGCGCGATGGGTTGGGCACAAAGATGGCGGGATTCTGATCGGTAAAGTGTACGGCCATTTGTCCAGCGAGCACACGAAAGCGCAGGCCCAAAAGGTCAGCTTCCAACCCACAGTTTTGAAAGCGGCGAACGCTTAGAGTCCAATCTCCGAGTCCTTATTCACAGCGAACCGCCGATTTTTTCGGCGGTTTTTTTGTCCCCAAACTCTGAGGTATCAAAGATCGGTTCGAACCCCGATGGACATTGGTCAAAATCGACCTTTCGTAATCTTCATTTTGAGCGCCGAAGAAACAACATTTTTGGACGCGTGATCATCACGCCGTCGTTTCTGTATTGCGCTGACGCGTGACCGCAAGAAATAAAGGAGGCGCGACCAAAGCTTTATCGAACGTATGAATGAAAATCAAAAGCCGGGCGCGCAACTAATCGCGCTCAAACAGTGGGAGAGGCAGATTGGCGTTAACCCCGTCACGACCTGGCGATGGAGGAAAAAAGGCTGGCTGCAGACCATAAACATTTGTGGGCGCGTCTACGTTTCTGAACAGTCGATTCGGGAATTTCTGGCGCGAGCTGAAGCCGGCGAGTTCGCGCAGCACCACAAAGCACCAGTAGCCGCGGCCGCCGCATGAGCGTCGATTTCCACCAATTCAGCGCTGACGACATGCGAAAGCTGGCGGCCGAGTGCAGGCGAATTTGGAGACGGACGGGTGACCCGAGGTTCAGGCGTTGGGCCAGCGAAATCCGCCATGGCAATTTCTCCGCAGAGAAGTTTCGCGCGCTCGGGGTGAAGGCCGAAGATTTTGAAGCCGGCGATCCGCGGCGCGGAAAATACGAACAGAGCAAGGAACAACGATGAATGCCCAAAAAGAAGAGGAAAGTTTTTCAATCGTGCCACCGCGAACGGAGGCAGAGCGCCGTGAGATGCGCGAAATCGAAGCGAAAGCGACCGATTTGTACGCCAAGACCGGTCAGCGCAAGTGGCTCGAAATCGCGCGAGCCTGCCGGCGCCAGGTTCGACAGGTAAAGCCTGCGCGGAGCCCGGATCTTTTCGACATCAAATGATTTTGTGGATGGGGAAGCAGCCGATTTTTTCTCGTTTGGACGCGAGAGACGGACCGGACCAGACCAAGACCCAGGGCAAAACTTAACCACAAAAATCACATGCAAATCTCGCCGAAACAAATTAGTGCGACCCTCAAAGACAGTTCCAAACGTTTCCCGCGCATCGCTGAAGAACTGCGCGATTCATTTTATCTCGTCCAGCGGCTCTGTGCTGTGCCGAAGCGGATCGAATCGGAGATTCGCCGCGAAGCCGTGGTTCTCCAAGAGGCGGCGTTCAATGGCAATGCGCAGGCGCTTGAAAATTCGCTCGCAAAACTTGCAAAACTCAACACCGACCATCGGTCTGCAACAGCCGAGGTTGAGAAGGCAATCAATTCGGCGCAGAGCGTACTGGCGCCCGTGGCGGACATTTTGAATGCTGCAATCGCCCTCGAGAAGCTGCCACAAATTGTTCACGAATTTTTCAACGAACTCCCTGACGGCATGGCGGAAAGGCTCGGCCGCGAAGTGCCCGGTCTGGGTTTTCGTGCGTCGTAGTCCAGCACCTCATTGAAATCAATTGGAGGTGCTTATGGAAGAAAACGAAATTTCAATTTTGCTGAAGGCGGTTGACCAATCCAAGGCAACCTTGGATCAGGCGGTCAAGCAGATCGATGCGATCAGCGACGCGAATGCGCGCGCTGCGAAGTCGCACTCCGCCGTTACATCCGCCATGGCAGGCGTGAGCAAGGCTGGGGAGATAATCACCACGACGTTCAAAGGACTGGCCAGCGCGGTGTCCCTCGCGTTCGAGGCGTTCCGCAAGGTGCGCGAGGCAATTTTCGGCATCATAGAGGTCGCGGCAAAGGTGATCGTGCCGCTGGGCGCGCTGGTGTCGATCTTCGAGGCGTTCAAGGAGTTGAAATCCGCGGTCGGCGCTGCCGCGGGATTGGAAGCGATCGAGCTACGTCTGAAATTGCTCTCGGGCAGTGCCGAGACGGCCAAGCGCGAACTCGAGGAACTGCGCGGGTTCGACGATTTGTTTCCCATCGGGCAGCTGGAGAAAGCTCATCAATCATTCGTTCAGCTCACCAAGGGAATCCTGGACTCGAAGAAGGGTCTGCAGATTGCCTCTGACGTCGCTGTTGCCACCGGCCAGGACATCGAGAGTGTGGCCGACCGAATCGGGATGTTGTTCGACCGCATCCGCAAAGGCCAGGACCTGCCAGCAGAACGCAGCAGGGGCATTATTTCGGCCGGGGATTTCCAGCAGCTGGAACGGCTGAAGACAGCGGGGGCCACAGTCGGGCAGCAAATGGACTTCGTGATTGGCCGGCTGCAGCGGTTCCAAGGCGCGGCCGACGAACAACGGAAGACGTTCCAGGGGCTAATGGGCGGGCTCAAGCATATCGGCGAAGACATCAAAATCCAATTCGCCGAGCCGTTGCTTGACGTGCTCAAGCCGGCAATTAAATCGGTCAATGAGGAGCTGCACAAGCTTTTCGACTCAGGCCGGGTGAAGGAATTCGGGACGACGTTCGCGGCGGTTATCTCGTTGCTTCTGGACTCGATCAAGACCGGAAACCTCGGAGAAATCTTCTCGCTCTCCATTCAGGCTGGGCTCGAGCAGGGTGCGAAATTCATCCACAGCACGCTGGACAAAATCTTCCGGCTATTCTTCAACGAGCGATTCCTCGACATCTTGCGGGTGGCGGTCGTTGCTGGCTCGGAGATCCTCCTCAGGCTGGCTCAGGTGCCGGCGGATTTCCTTTCGGCAAGCCTGACCGTCGTGCTGAGCAAATTCGAGGCGGGGTTCAACGCGGTTGTGAATGCGATCGGCCATCTCCTCGAGGGGCTGATCAATTTCCTCGGTGAAAAGCTCCTGGCGGTGCTGAACAAAGCAGTGGGCGCGGCGAATAAGATCACATCCTTCTTCGGCGGGGGTGGCGACACATTCGCGCCGCTTGAATTTCAGAAGGTGAAATTCAAGGAGGGGACGGCAACACCGATTGATTTCGCGACCGCTCTGACGACCGCGCATGAAGAGAGTAACCGGGTAATCAAATCGGTTGTTCAAAGTTTAGACGACGAGGTGCGCTCGTTGCAGGCGGCGAACAAGGAGAGCCAGAAGTTCAACCAAAACGCCGAGGATGGCGAGAGTGCGACGGATAAGCTCATAAAAAAAATCGATGACCAAAAGAAAAAGCTCGAGGGACTGAAAAACATCACGGCCGGCGGGGCCGGCCGCGGTGGGGAAAGCCCCCTCGTGGATGAATCCACTTTCGGTTTCCAGCTTGGTAAAAACTTCGACACTTTCGTGGGCTCGCTCAGCGATCGCGCACGACAGGCGAGCAACCTGATTCAGGGGACGCTCGGGGCGTCAATCAACGGCTTGTCGCAAGGGATCTCCGGCTTAATCACCGGGACCGCCACTTGGGGACAGGTGTTCACTCAGGTCGGCACGACAATCATCACGACGTTGGTGCAGATCGGCGTCGAGATGTTGGCAGCGGCAGCTCTGCGCAAAATCATCGGCGCGACGATGAAGACCGATGCAGCGACGGAAGGCGCGACAATCATGGCGTCCTATACGCCCGGGGCAGTCGCAGCCGGCGCCGCCACGTTCGGCGTGGGGACAGCCATCGGCGTGACGCTCACGATCGCAGCGATTCTGGCTGGCATTGCAGCTTTGGCCGGTGCGTTTGCGGAGGGCGGCATCATTCCTGGAGCGCCATCGAACACGGACAACAGGTTGGCGCTGGTTGCCACTGGCGAAGGCATTATTCCGGCCAGCGTGACGAGCAGGATGGGGCCCGCAATGTTCGAATTCATCCGGAGCGGCGATATCTTGCATGCGATGGGCAAGGATGCGGGACCATACCAGCCGCCGAGCTACGGTTCGCGATACGCGACAGGCGGGATCGTTGGGAACGCACAAGCGCCGGGCGACGAAAAGATCACATTAAACCTCGCGATGTTCGGAGCACAGCAGGACGCAGAGAAATACCTAAAAACCGTCAGAGGCAGGAAATTCCTAATCGATTTATTCAATGGGATTGGAATGCAGGTGGGAGTCAAAAAAGGATGACGTGAAAATTCCGCCGCGGGTGGGAATCAGGCGATGACCTGAAAAAAATTTCCGCCGCGGGCTGCAACCCAAACGGCGGAAAACGAAAGGAACTGTATGAAGGAAGAATACTCCACCGATGAGGGTGAGCAAACCAAAAAAATTAGGGTGTGGAAAAAGTTTGTGGGATCGATGGTTCCCAACTGGTTGATGAAACGTTCCGATATTAGCCCGGGCGCGAAGCTCGCGTACGGCCGACTGGCTCAGTTTGAAGGGAGAACCGGAACAGCGAAGGCAAAACAGTCTACCATTGGAACGGAACTCGGGGTCAGCGAGCGACAGGTGCGCGATTACGTAAATGAATTGATCGCGGCGAGGCTCATAGTCATTGAGCGCATTGGCAAAGTTAACAGATACTTCTTTCTGGAGCATTCGTGGATGGTAATGCGCGACCCGGAAAACCAAACTTGCCGGAAGGAAAGTGCCGGTGATGAGCCAAATTCCCAAATGGGCAAATCGAGTGATCACCGGAAGGATGGTTCCGGTGAACACCGGAAGGAAAGTTCCGGTGAATACCGGCGGGATAGTTCCGCTAAGAAGAGAGTCGTCCTAGAAGAGTCATCTGAAACGAGTCAAAAGACTGCGCGTAGCACGAGCTCCGCGCTTTCTTCTCAGCCTCGATCGAGTTCGCAAGTGGTTTCATTTTTCCTCGAACTCAACCCGTCCGAAGGAATGGAACGAGCGGCCCAAGTTGCAGCCCGGTTTATCAAAATTAACACGAAGAACGGAAACGAATGGAGCCGCCTTCGCAATTGGAAGGCTGCGGCACGTGGATTCAATAATCGTGTCCGGGCAACTGGGCTCTCGTGCGACTACTGATTTTATGAAAACCAAAAAATCGAATGAACAATTGCTCGAATCCGCTGCGGCATTCAGCGACCACGAATTGAAACAGGCTTTGCAGCGCGCCCGGCCGGCCATTTTTACGGATGGCCCAATGGCCGTGTTCAACCTGATCGTCAAGGAGGGCGAAAAGGCGGGATGGAAAAATCTTGGGGGCCGCGCTGGCTTCCATCTTCCGCGCATCGGTGAGGCGATTGACCTGAACGATGAGCACGGGCAAGGGCACGCTTACCGTATTGTCGATGTCCGGCATTGTGGCGACGAAGGACGAGCGCTCCCCCCGGACGTGTATGCCATAAGAAGCGGAACGTGTGCGCAGTCGGTCAAACAAATCGCGCAGCAGAAGTAAACCTCGCCCGCAAAACCAAAAGGAGGACAGATGAAAGTTCTAAAACATTCTGATGTGGACTCAACGCGTAGAGCGATTGAGTTGGTAGCCGAAGACAACGAAATTGCCCTGCTGGCGCGCGTGGTATCCCAGGGCTACAAGGTGGCCACCGGCGTTTTGTTGGACGCGCACAACACCGAAAATATTGTGAAACAAGTGTTGGTCAGCTTGTCGGATCTGATCCCAGTTGGAATCGAGGTTCGACTATGTTGAGTTGGTTTAAACGAGCGACACTGCCGGCGGAGATCGCGCTGGACGAGTTCCCGAATTATTCGGAGTTCCTGCAGACTGGCTCGAGAAAAGTTTGGGCGAGCTGGAAAGCCTGCGATTTGGTTGGGCAGGCCGTCACGACTTCTGCCTTTGCGCTCCGCCGAGAAGGCTCGACCGGCTCGATCGTTGTTCCAGGACTCTCGCAACTCCTCAGGTTCCCGAACCGGTTCCAGACGTTCCAGGAGCTGGAATACATGACGGTCGGGCACATTAAGCTGACGGGAAACGCATACTGGTACAAGTCGCAAGCAACGATCAACGGCGACCGGCCAAAGGAATTGTTTCCGCTCAATCCAAAACGCGTTCGAATTGCCGCGGACGAAAACAGAACGATCATCGGCTACGTCTACCGACGCAACGCCGCAGATGACGTCATCCCGTTTGAGCCAGCGGAGATCATTCATTTCAAACGGCCGCACTTTGACAACGACTTTTACGGCCAGGGCGAAATTGAAGCCGGCCAGGAGTTGCTCCGCGAATTCAAAAACCGCGATGAGCAGCAGCGCAACGCGTGGGAGGAGGGCGCAACAGCAAGCTGGCTCTTGAGCTGCACCGAGACACTCGACCCAATCGAATTCGAAAAGGCAAAAGCGAAGTGGCGGAAGGAATTCGCCGGCGCTGACAACGCGGGAAAAACCGCATGGGTAAGCGGTAACTGGAAAGCCCAACGCCTCGGACTTACTCCTGTTCAGATGCAAGCGTTGGAGAGATCGAGGTTAACCGTCGAACAAATTGCCTGTCTCCACGGGGTTCCCCCCTCAATCCTGGGCATCAGGAAGGCCGCGAGCAAACGAACCGGCGAAATCAACGAACGCCTCTTTCGAAGTCACGCGGTGGCGCCAATGCTCGCGATTCTTCAGAACCGGATCAACAGAGACCTGGTGTCAGCCTACGACCGCGCCATCCGCTTCGAATTCATCACAGCGAATCTCGATGCCACAGCAGAGGCAATCCAAAGCTGGGCCCCCCTGTTCGACCGCGGGATAATTTCGGAAAGTGAATTCCGGCAGAATTCCGCGCTACCCATCGGAACCCACAGCGGAGATGAACACAGGATTCGCCCCGACCTGGTTCCCTTAAACTCTTGGTCCGACATTTTAGCCGTAGCAAAGGAACAGCATGAATAACGAACCTCGAAAATCGATTGGAAAATCAATCCTCGAAATCTCACTTTGGATCCTCGTCCTTGCCGTCATCTGGCGAGGAATCTTTTGGGTGGCCAATTTTTAACGGGCGCAGTGTGTTGCCCGTAATAAAAGGGAGGAGCGGCGTTGCGGCAGAGCGGATGTTGTGTCCGACCGAGCCTGCTCCTCCCCGCGCTACCGCTGCACGACCGGCCAGCGTGAACGGCCGACACCCCGATTTGACTGGCTGTCCGGGCAGACCGAACAACACTCTAAACCATGACACCTCAGCCCTTTGAGCGACTGCCAACCGAAAGCGCCCAAGCATTCGAAGCGTTCGCCCTTTACCGCGATGCTGGCGTCAGCCGCAGCACCCGGGCCGTGGCGCGCCAGTGCGGCAAGTGTGCTTCGCTCATTCAGCGCTGGAGCCGCCGTCATCGCTGGCAGCAGAGAATACAGGCGTTCGAGGAGCATTTGGCTGTGATTACGCGTCAGGCCGAGGAGCGCAAGCTTGCGTCAATGGCCGGCCGCTGGGCTGAACGAGTGGAGGAGAGCAGGCAAAAGGACTACGAGGTTGCTCAGGCGCTGAGGACTCGCGCCATGGAGTATCTCGCCAAGCCACCGGAGAAAAGCCCGTCCTGCGCGGACCTGGCGCGAATGGCAGAGATTGCCAGCAAACTCGAGAGATTGGCTTTGGGTCTGCCGACTGAAAGCCAGGCGTTGAGCGGTCCGGACGGTCAACCGCTGCAGGTTGGCGGGGCGAGCATCTTGATTTACATCCCGGAAAACGGGCGTGATGCGAAGCAGTGAAGTAGCACAATAACTAGCACAGCCAGAATTTGAGCATTCATACGGTTGCGCAAGTATTTGTTGTTTAAGTGCAAATGCAAACGCCATCAGCCCAAAGCAGTTGATTCATTATTAACGTTTCGACAAAAAACGGCTCAACCGTGGAACAGGTTTACCCCGAAAAAAGCCCGGCGTCGGACGCTCCGAAAACGAGCAAGCCAGTCGCAATCCGTCCACAGCCCGGCCCGCAAGAGCAGTTCCTTTCGACTCCTGCAGATATTGCCATTTATGGCGGCGCGGCCGGAGGCGGCAAAACGTTTGCGTTGCTGCTCGAGCCGCTGAGGCACGTCCGCAACAGCAGCTTTGGAGCGGTCATATTCCGGCGCAACAGCACGGAGATCTTGCAGGAAGGCGGAATTTGGGATTCGAGTGAATCCATTTATCCGCTGCTTGGTGGCTCGGGCGCTCGATCGCGCACGGAGTGGAACTTCCCATCTCGCGCGAGGATCAAGTTCAGTCATCTCGAAGATGACAACGCCCGGTTCGCTTGGCAGGGCGCGCAAATCCCGTTCATCGGGTTTGATGAACTCACGACGTTCAGCGAGTCGCAATTCTTTTACCTGCTCTCGCGCAATCGAAGTGACTGCGGCATTCGGCCGTATGTGCGCGCAACGTGCAATCCCGATCCTGATTCCTGGGTGCTCAAATTCATCGATTGGTGGATTGATCCGGAAACAGGATTCGCCATCAAAGAGCGCGGCGGCAAGATCCGTTGGTTCGTGCGGTCCGGGGATGAGCTGGTATTTGCCGACACACGCGAGGAGCTCGTTGAACGTTTCGGCCAGGAGACTGAACCCAAATCGCTAACCTTCATTCCGGCGTCAGTCTTCGATAATCAGATTCTGTTGCGCAACGATCCTGGCTATTTGGCGAATTTGAAGATGCAATCGCGGGTCGATCGAGAGCGCCTGCTGAACGGCAACTGGCGCGTGCGCGCGACGGCGGGCAGCTTCTTCAGACGCGAATGGTTCGAGGCGGTGGGAGCGGCGCCGGTGACAAACAACGTGGTTCGCTATTGGGACCAAGCTGGCAGTGAGAACAAGGGCGACTGGACGGTTGGCCTTCGATTGTCGCGGACCCCGAACGGCATTTTCTTTGTCGAGGAAGTTGTCCGCGGGCAGTGGAGCTCCGCGAAAGTTGAGCAGGTCATCCTGCAGACTGCAAAGCGCGACGGAGCACACATGCGAATTTGTCTTGAGCAAGATCCTGGGCAGGCGGGCAAAGCTCAGGCGAATTATCTGATTCGACAGCTTGCCGGCTTCAACGTCTCGGCATCGCCTGTAACGAAAGACAAGCAGACGCGCGCCAAACCCGCGGCATCGCAGGCCGAAGCTGGAAACGTGAAGATCGTGCGCGGCCGATGGAATGAAGCGTTCCTGAACGAGCTGGAAAACTTTCCCGAGGCGCGCCATGACGATCAGGTAGACGCGTTCTCTGGTGCGTTGAACATGCTGGCTCAGGCGAGGCGGATTTTCGTGGCGTGATGGCGTTACGACGAGTTGCGCTTTGACAGGCCGGGCAGGAGAGAAATGAATAGGAACGCAAGGCAAAGCTATGAAATACGTTTACTGCGGTCCGGCAACAAATCTCGTGCGGTTCGGCTCGGTCGGGACAGGCGACGTGCTCGAGCTCACCGCCGACGAGATTGCATCCATCACGGCTGACACGCGATTTTTCGCATTGCCGGCGCCATCCGCCGACAAGGCTGAGATCATCAATGTCGGGAATCTGACGATCACGAACGCGATGACCGGGAAGCTGATCAGGTCGAATCACACCGCGGCAGTCCAATACACATTGCCGGCCTCGCCCGATCCAGGATTCAACGTCGAGATCATTCACGCCGATTTTTCGGCTGGGGACGACATAACGGTTGATCCGGGCTTGAACACCATCTCGGGTGTCACGGGGGCGTTCACCTTAACGGCGGACACGAGCCGGAAAGGGTTTTACTGGAACGGATCGACCTACGTGAGGTTTTGATTTGGGTGGAACGTGAGCAAGCGGCGGCTCAGGGAAGGGTTGCTGCGGTCGGGGTTTCGTAATCCTTCACCTTCTTCAGGAAGCCTTGGACGTACAGGGGCCCGAGCGTCAAATTCATTTGAGCCCGCTTTCCGTAGACGCGGAGATTCAGTCCAGTTGATGCGGCGCTCTCCAAATAATCGCGGGGCAAATCGATGCCGATATCCTCTCGGACACCATCCAAATGGTCGAGCTCGCTTGTGATCTTGGCCACACGGAACTCGCGGCCAGTCGAGTCAAAAGCTTGATCCCAAAACGCCCAACTTTCTGCGTAGGTCCGGAAGCTCCCAAAGTAAACCTGGAAACTCGAAATCTTGCCCGGCACACCGAACCCGCGCAGAAATACGGTGTTCACATCGAACAGTGCGCGGCGGATCGGGCCACTGACTTCCACCGTTCCCCGGTAGTTATCCAACTTGACCACCGTCGCGGCCGCAATGTTCTCGGCTGAATCAAGCTTGAGCGTTGGATCTGCCGGCACATCGATGGCGCGGCCATCGCGGAAAACGATAGATGCGTGCTTATCCAGCAGCGCATCGTGGTACCAAAGCCAGGTTTCGCTCCCATCGCGGTTTTGGGTTTTCTTATATGGCTTGCCCATCGCGTTCTCGACTTCGGCGGCTGTCATTCCAGTTTGGACCCGCCGAAGATTCGACATTTCGAAAGGCGTCCCGCAACCGGCCAAGAAAAAGACCGCAACTCCGAACGAAACGAGCATGACCAAGTCGTTTTTCATAATGTCCCTTTGGGCAGATTGTCGCATCACAACGCGCCACGAAAAATCCGTCAATGAAAACAAAAGCCTCGGTTTGTGCCGAGGCTATGTGGGAACCGAAGGTGGAGGTGGTTTAAATATTCTTCTCTTGTTGATAATGGAACGGACGAGAAATCAAGCCCCGGGCCAGTGCTTTCGCGGTTACCTCGCGTGCTGGCAAGCCGTCGATCGTACGCGGTTTTATTTCAGGTGGCGGCGGCGACGTCCTTTCCCATTCGCCGGCTTTCGAGCCTGAAAGCTCTTTCCCGAGATCAGCGCGGACGGCATAAACCTCCGCGTCGAACTCGCTCTCGATCGGTGGCCAACAGGCGATGACCGGCCGATGAATGACGAGTGTCACTCGGAAAACTTGATGGAAGCGATCGCGCTTGGGGAATCGCAGACAATCGCCCGCCGTTGGAATTTGTCCCAACTCAACAACGTCCCAGTCCCATTCAGAAACACCGGCGTTCGAAGTGAAGAGGCTAATCAACATAAAAATTCCTCCCAGGTTAAAAGTTGCCGCGGATTTGACGTTGCTCGAGAAAACGCACGATCGATCCTTCATTGACAACAATGCGAGTGCCGAACCGGTAACCGACGAGCTCGCCGGCCTTGACACGATCTTTCACCCAGCGCGTGGACATTCCGAGCCGCTTGGCAATGGTCTGCGCTTGGCTGTGCCGGCCGATTTCAAATCCGCTGTTCAGAGGCGCCCGTCTCGATATTTTCGGCGGCTCAATTTTAGGCTGCCGCTCTTCGATCGGTTGCGATGGGGCAACAAACACGGGAGGCGAAACCGGTTCTTCCTTTGTGATGATGGAGCTCGGCTCGGGTGCCAATTCGATTTTGACCGCAGGCTTTGACTTGGGTGTTTCCTGGCGAGCCGGCCGTTCAGTCACGATCTTTGCCGGGCGCGGGGTGAGGAAGAGTTTCAATTCATCGAGTGTCCAACCTGAGAGCTGCAGGAAATAACCCAAGTCGCGCGCCCATGTTTTTGGTGCGTGGTGTCCAAGGACCGGTCCGGTGCTCTGTCGGATCCTCTGCAACTCGCTGGCCGCGGTGGGGTGAATCTGTGTTTCGACTATTTCGCCGCGGGCCCCGAGTCTCCCGCGGATCCGCAGGCCGTCGCGTTGTTCGACGTGCTTCCAATCGATGCGCCAGATTTCGCTGTTGGTCAGCTCGGTGCCAACCGAGAGCCAAAAGCCGATGAAAACTTTCGGATCGGTCGTTTGGAGTCGATCGAGATCTTTGGCCAATCGGCCGGCGAATGGGTTAATGAGTTTCGTCTGATGCCTTGCGGGAAGGGGCTGATTTGAATCACAGCTTGGCTCCAGCAAGCGTTTCGATCTAGGGGTGATAGTTGATGCGTCCATTTTGTTTTAGAGTTGGTTTAAACGCTGACAAAAAACAAAAAACCCGAAGCTTTTGACTTCGGGTCGTTTCGTTTCGTGTGGAACGAAAATGAACTTCATTGGTGGAAACGCAAGCGATAAAAGTAATGGCAAGAAAGCCCCATGGGAGCAGTTGATCTGAGCTGTGCTAGTTTCTGTGCTAGTTTCTGTGCTAGTTTCGTGGGTTTCTGGCACCCCGTTGGAAACACTGAACAAAACCGCCAAAAGTTCGACTCCAACCAATATTCATACGGGTTTGGTGGATGCGGAAAGTAACCTGAAGAAATGCCCGTAAATCGATCAAAAAGCAATTAAGAGTCAACTGCTCTACCAATTGAGCTACCGAGGCAAAGCGGGTGCAAGATTGTCGCATCTCCCGGATTTGTCAATCCGCTCAATCAATTCCGCTTGCCGAGGGTGTTGACGTGCCGCCAGACTGCGTGAACGCGGCGGTTAAACACTCCAACCTTCACGATCATGAGCGACCAAGATGCAGCGAAGATTTTCCAGGTCGGGCAAATCGCGATTAACGTCCATGATTTGCCTCGGGCCATTTCGTTCTACCAAGAAAAACTCGGGCTGAAGCATTTGTTCACCGCGGGCTCGATGGCATTTTTCGATTGCGGCGGGATTCGCCTTATGCTCGCTCAACCGGAAAAGCCCGAGTTCGATCATCCCAGCTCGATCATTTATTTTAAAGTGCCCAAAGTGACTGCTGCCTTTGAGTCGCTCAGCAGGGCGGGCGTGGGGTTCGAATCAAAGCCGCAACTGGTCGCGCCCTTGCCGGCCCATGATTTGTGGATGGCATTTTTTCGCGACTCGGAGAACAACCTCCTGGCCGTCATGAGCGAGGAAGCAAGGCCGTCGTAGAAATGCAGCTGACTTGGGCCGATCGTTTCCTCCAACGGGCTGACCATTTCCCGGAGTCTTTCTTGTCATGAGCGCGACATTCCGCTGGGTGATGCTCGTGGTGCTTTGGTGCGGGTGCCCTCTTGAGGCGCAAAAGGTTCTTGTTCTCCCGTACCTCCAGCCGGGCCCCGCTGCCTCCGGCCAGCTCGATCAAAAAACAGTTCTATGGTTGACCGATCCTGTTCCTGGAAAATTCACGGTGGAATTCGGCCTGAGCAACGTGTGGCGCCGCGCGGCGGCGATTCGCCGTGAGCTTCACCCTTCGGCCAATCAAAAGTTTTTCCTTTATGCGGCGGATTTCTCCGCCCTGCCGCTGAATCGGCGGATTCGTTACCATGTGCTGCTCGGCACAAACCTCGTCAGCGAAGGTTCGTTCGCGACCCGGAAAACGGCGAACCAACCGCTGCGATTCACAGTCGTCGGCGACATGGCGGATGGCAAAATCTCGCCGAAAAAAATCGCGTGGCAGATCGGTCGAATCGATCCGGAGTTTATGATCGCGGTCGGCGATTTAGTCTATCGCAATGGCACGCTTGCGGAATACCTCGACCATTTCTTCCCGGTCTACGATCGGTCTGCGCCGCGGCCAGATGGCGGAGCGGACTTCATGCGGTTCGCGCCGCTTTACGCCGTGCTTGGAAATCACGACGTGCTGCCTGGCTTAAACCTGAACAAAACCCGTGGCGGACTCGCGGCCTTTTATTTTTTTCAAGCCCCGGCGAACAATCTGAAAACCTGCAACTCGTTCCCCCCCCTCACCGGCGCGCTGGCCGCCCTTTCGCGATTCGAACAGCTCGCCTCGCGTTCGTACCCGGGCCTCTGTTTTTATTCGTTCGACAACGGCCCGGTCCATTTCCTCTGCCTCGATTCGAATGACTACGTGCACCCGGACGACCCGGATTTGCGGCGCTGGATTGACGCTGATTTATCTCGAAGCCGCTCCCGCTGGAAATTCGTTTTCTTTCATCACGCGCCGTTCCATTCCTCGTGGAAACACCTGGAAGAACAGCGCATGCGGGCGCTGAGCCCTGTTTTCGAGCGGGGCGGAGTGGATCTGGTGTTTTCCGGCCACGTGCACAATTATCAACGAACCAAGCCGCTTCGGTTTAATCCAGCCCCGGTGCGCGGCGCCTTTTATCGACGGGTGGACGGCGCGTTTTATTTCGACGAACGATTTGACGGCCAAACAATCACGCGCCCCTACGGAATTATTTACATTGTGACAGGGGGCGGTGGGGCGGATTTGGTGAACCCGGAATTATCAGGCAAACCAGGGAAATGGGAATATGGTCCAGCCCGGCCGGTTTCGTTCACGCAGAAGTTAGTTTCCAACCGCCATTCGTTCACTCTGGTGGAAGCAGAATTCAACAAGCTGCGCCTCTCGCAAATCGATGAAGATGGAAAGCTGGTTGATCAAATTCAAATCACGAAAGAATAGAGCCGCTCGCAGCTCTTGACCGGACCGTTAGCCGCGAGGTTCCGCCGTTCAGCGGCGCAAGCTGTTTGAAAAGTGCGCGGCCAAGTAACCCCAGATCATGCCCATTCCCAGGCCAACTCCGTGCACCACATTGGCCATGCTCATGAAGCCGGTCAGTCCGAGAAAAAACCAGATGATCATCAACGCCACCGTTTGCGGATGAAGGAACAAACCCGAAGCCGGATCGAATTTTCCGCGGAGCCAAACGTATCCGAGCAGACCGTAAACCACGCCGGACATCCCACCGAAGCCCGGGCCGACGACGAGGGCCTGGGCCAAGTTCGGAACAATCCCGATCACGAGCACAAACACGAGCAGGAAACGCGGGCCTTGATGGGCCTCCAGCATATTTCCAAGGTCATAAAGCCAAAGCATATTGAAGAGCAGGTGCAACGGCCCGAGGTGAATGAAGATTGGGGTCAGCAGGCGCCAGATCTGCCCAGCCCGCACCGCATCGACATCAAGGAAAAGCCATCCGGTGAGCTCTCCGCTGCCCAGACGCGTCAACGCCGCGACCAGAACCGAAATCGCGATGAGCGCAATCGTCAGCGTTCCGCCTGTCCGTGGCCGGGTCGCCCGAAAAACTTCGCTCGCGTTGAACTGCCTCGAAGCCGCGGCCTCCTCCTCTGCTTTATGCTGATCCCGCAGGTGGCGGCCTTTCTCCGCCGCTTCAGCGTACCGGGCTGCTTGCGGGTTTTTTCGAAAATCATCGAGCAACTGCATGGCGCGTTCGATGGTATCCTCTTCGTAAGCCCAGATGGCCCATTGACCTTCTCGTTCCGGCTCAACTCGCGTCGGGATTCCCTCCGAGTATAAATAATCGCTGAACAATTGTGCCCGCGGTTCGTTCTCGACGTAGCCGATTAATCGCATAAATGTTTATCCCGAGTTGAGGCTGCTTTGGCGGTCCGGAGTTGTTCCACATTGTTCAACATCGGCCGCAACCTGTCCATCGTCAGAAAAGGAGGCCCAGCAATTCTCCTTCTGCGGAGCGCGGTTGTGTGCGGAGCACCAGCCGCAGGCTCCAGGGATTCGCAAATCTTGGATGTGCCGGCATCGCTGCGGCTGGTCCGGAGGAGATCAATAAGCGAGCGCTTGCCCTGGCGTTCGCGGGTCCGAAACCGCCCAAAAGCTCCGAGCATCCGGGCTGAGCCCGACGGCTTCGCTGACGCCGATCGATTCCACCGGAACAACGCGGTGTCCCCGGGCTTGCAGGAGTGAAATGACCGTTGGGTCCAAAGAAGATTCGACCTTCAGCTCGTCTGGACGCCATTGATGGTGAAATCGAGGCTGAGCCAAATTCACGTTGAGCGGCAGATTAAAATCAACTCGGCGGACCAGCGCCAAAACCGCCTGGCTGATGATGGTGGGGCCGCCCGCTGCTCCAAATGCCATCGTGGGGATTCCGTTTTCGATCACGATGGTGGGGCTCATGCTCGAGAGCGGACGTTTTCCCGGCGCAATAGAATTCGCTTCTGAGCCGACCAAACCAAAATAATTCGTCGCGCCCGGTTGAGCCGAGAAATCATCCATTTCATTGTTCAGCACAACGCCCGTGCCCGGCACGACCACTTTCGAACCGAAAGTCGTGTTGATTGTCGTCGTGCATGCGACCCAGTTGCCGATCGCATCAGCGGCGGAGATATGTGTGGTGTGCCGCCCGGGAACGGCTTGAACCGAAGCGGCCGCTGCTCCTGGAACCGCGGTGGCGCGATCGAGCCGAATGCGTTTTGACAGCTGAAGGCCATACGGCTTGGAAATCAAACTCCGCGGAACGCGCACGAAATCGGGATCGCCCAGCCATTTCGCTCGATCGGCAAACGCCAGCTTCATCGCCTCGGCAATCACGTGCACGGTGTCCGCTGAATTGGGCCCGAACCGGGTGAGGTTAAAATTTTCCAGCACATTCAAGATCTCCGCGACGTGTATTCCGCCCGAGCTGGGCGGCGGAAAACCAACGATCAGAAATCCGCGATAGCTGGAAAACATCGGATCTCTCGTGCGAGCCCGGTACTTTCGGAAATCATCTGCGGTGAGAAGTCCGCCGTTGAGCCGCATCCATTCTTCGGTCGAGGCCGCAAAAGCGCCTTTGTAAAACCAGTCCACTCCGCCGTTCGCAATGTTGCGGTAAGTGAGCGCCAGATCTGGCTGTTTGAGGATTTCGCCGGTTTTTTTGGGAGAACCGTCTTCGTGGAGAAAAATGGTTTTGCCCGGAAATTTTTTTAAGTCGGCGGCAGCCTCCTGGATTTTGGCGGCGTAGTGAGCGTCGATGGCAAAGCCTTGTTCAGCCAGGTCTGCGGCGGACAGCAAGGCCGGTTTCATGCCGAGCCGCCCGTAGCGCGTGGCTGCTAATTGATAAGCGGCCAACGCTCCTGGCACTCCGACGGAGAGCGGTCCGGCCCGGCTCAGTTCCGGGTCCGCTGTGCCATTGCGGACGAACATCTCTTTTTTAGCGGCGCCCGGCGCTGTTTCGCGCCCGTCAATTGCGATCACCGAGCCGTTCGCGAGGCGGATGAGGATGAAGCAACCGCCGCCGATTCCCGAGTTGAACCCATCAACGACGCCGAGGGTCAGAGCGGCTGCGATGACTGCATCAATGGCATTGCCGCCGGCTTGCATAGCTTTCAGGCCGGCTTCGCTGGCGCGCGGGTGCACCGTGGCGATGGCGCCGTGAATTCCGACCGCTTGTGCCCGTGCGGAAATCGGGAGGAGAATCAAGGCCGCGCAAATGGAGAGAAAACCCGAGAGACGCCCCGCGGCTTGCCACATCGAATGCATAGAGACTGTTAACCCAAAACAGCCTGGAGTGCATAGAAAAAATCGTGAGCGAGCTTGTTCCGGCGCGGAGCTACGTTTTTCGGGCCGACCAGCGTCCGCGGGCCAGGTCACGTCGCGCTGATGCGATAAAACATTTTGGCGGCGCGGGCTGGAGCGGTGGCTTGCCAGCGGTTGCCGCCGAGCGATTGAAAAGTAACGGCCGTTTCTTGTGTCCACCCGGCGCCGATATTTGCGGTCTCCTCCAAACGAAAGGTAATGGCTTGACCGGAGACAACTTCGAAAATGAGCTTCACCGGTTGGCCCGGCTGGGTCGAGATTGACGAAATATGAATAACCGCGGGAGTTGGGGCAGATCCAGCCTGGGCGAGGTAATCGACTTTGACATTGGTTTGTCCCACGACTGTGACCGTTTTCTGTTGAGGCAAAAACCCAGGGCCGGAAAAATTCACGGTGTACGTGCCGTCGCCCGGGACCGGCACTGAATACCCTCCCGCGCTTGCGGTGACTGCTGAAAAATTGGAACCCGACACTGTGACGGTGATTCCGCCGAGCCCTTCACCGATATCATAGAATTCGTTTTGATTTGAATCCACGTAGGCCGCGCCCGTGATGAAAGGCGCCGGAGAGAGGTCAGTCGCTAAATCTTGCGTGACCACTTGCGGTCCGAAGTTGCCGTTGGACCCTTGAATAATGCCGATGCCGATTTCGCGATAGGCTGAGTTGTGGAGGTTGAGGCGATGTCCTGGCGGCGTTTGCATCCCGCCAAGTCCAGTGCCCCAATCGACCTCGAAACCGGCGTGGCCATAAAAAACGGACCTGCTGTAGGCATAAACATTCTCGGCGAAAGCCAGCCAATATTTTCCTGGCGTGGCAATCCGATCGCCCACGGTGCTGCCATCGCTGCCGTTGTGGCCTTGGAACTGGTTCGAGAGCATATCCTGGCTGTGAGCGCGGGCGGCGGCCATCAAGCTTCCATTCATCGAGAGTGGCGGGGCGGGCGCGATTGCCGCGAATTCGGTCGCCATCAGGCTGGTGTCCACTTGGAAGTAGGCGTAGGAGGCTTTTACGTCCGGATCGCTTGTGTCACGCAACCGAACTCCCTCCGCGGGCGGATTGGCGCGCGAACGGTTGATCAGCTCCAGGTTGAATTGTTCCTGGGGAGTTGGATCGCCAATCGAATAAAGATCAGCTCGGGCGAGCGACGTCGCGGAAGCGGTTAGCAGCAGTTGGAAGAGAACGAGGGCCAGAGCTCTGAGCGATTTCATTTCGGTTTGGCGCATACGAAAAGTCGGCCAATTTACTGCAGAAAAGAGGTTTTGCAATGGCGCCAAAATCGTCGTCACGCGCTCGGCATTCTGAGTAGGAAATTAGGGACAGACAAACTATTCTGGCGTCGCCAAATTGGGGACAGACAAATTATCATTGACGTATTTCCCTCCGAATTTATGGTCGGGCTTTACAAGGAGTAGGAACACGCGATGCGGAGTCCGCGTCTTAAATTGTCTGGGCACCCGGCAGTTTATCACTGCATTTCTCGAACAGCCGGCGGGGAGTTTTTGCTGAATGATTTGGCCAAGGAGCAATTCCGGAAATTTATGTGGGCGGCGGCAGCCTTTTGCGGCGCGGAGGTGCTGACCTACACGATATTATCCAATCACTTTCATCTCCTGATTCGAATCGGTGAGTTGCAGGAGATAACCGACGAAACCTTGCGCGGTCGTGTGCTGCATTATTTCGGCCCGAAGAGCCGCTATGCCCAGGCTATCGAACTCGACATCGCGACAACGGGAAAGATTTCTCCCCAACTCCGAAAAAGGCTCGCGAAGCGGATGGGGGATCTGTCGATGTATCTGAAGGAACTGAAACAACGCTTTACCCGTTGGTTCAACAGCGTTCATGAGAGATATGGGACGTTATGGGCCGAACGGTTTAAGAGCGTGATCGTCGAGGATGAGCCTGAAGCGTTGAGGATAATTGCGGCTTACATTGATCTAAACTGCGTGCGCGATGGTTTGGTGAGCGACCCGAAGGATTACCGATTTTGTGGCTATGCGGAAGCGCTGGCGAAATCGGGTGAAGCTCGGAATGGGGTTCAATCTTTCCTGCCGGGAGGCGATTGGGAAAGTCAGTCGCGCGAGTATCGAAAGTATTTGTTCTCTAGGTCAGCCTTTTCCGGACATAGTGATAAGAAGGCTCTCGACCGAAAAACGATCCTTGCAAAGCTACGAGAGGGCGGCCGCATCGAGACATCCGAATTACTGCGGTTGAAGGTCAGATATTTTACTGATGGCGCAGCCTTGGGAAGCCAGGCGTTTCTGGAGGAAATCTTCGTGAAATTTCGGAAACATTTCGGGTCAAAACGAAAAACTGGCGCCCGGCCTATGTCCGGGGGATCTTACGGTCCGTTGATGGTTTTGCGCCAACTTCGGTTGAATGTCTTCGGTTAAAGTACCACTGATGATAATTCGAACCTCTCGATTACAGACTTTTTTGCCATAACTTTGCTCGCGGAATGGGCGGCGTGAGTTTGTGAATCTTCCTGAGGGTCCTTCCTGCGTCATTCAACGGCACTTTTCGCTCGCGGATCCCTTCGAGCCCCGTCTCCGGTCCAGCCCAAGTCGAGCGTAATTCAATTTGTCTGTCCCTAAATCCAACGCCTTGGATCAAATCCATTCTGTTTGTCTGTCCCTAATTCGAGCTTCGGGCGGCAATTTGACTTCGTACTTCAAAGTTTTTAGCTTTAGCGCAAACCGCTGTGTTGTTCCAAGCGCCCCAATCGTCGTCCTCCCCACGCCGAGTCGTCATCACCGGCGCTGGCATCGTCACGGCCCTGGGTTGCGGCTGGACCGCGAATGCAGATGGGTTCCGCACGGGCCGAACCGCCTTCCAGCCCGTAACCCTCTTTGATGTCTCGCGCCAGCGCGTCCAAACAGCCGCTCAAGCGGAACTGCCGCGCGAAATTCCCCAGCACGCTCTCAGCGCCAAACAGCTTCACCGGATCGATCGCGCTGGAAAACTTCTCCTGCTCGCGGCGCACGAGGCCTTGGGTCAAGCGCAATGGACAACCTCAGCGAGCGTGCCGATCATCCTCGGAACCACCAGCGGCGGCATGAGCCTGGGCGAACAGTTTTTTCGTCAGGCGATCGGAAACCCTCGCGCCCATCGTGGCCAAGCCCCCCGCATTATCCATTATCTTTGTCAGCAACAGGGGCTCGATCTTGCCAACGCTTTTCGCCTCACTGGTCCAGTCACAATCATCGCCAATGCCTGCGCCTCGGGGGCGAATGCAATCGGCCATGCCTTTTCTCTTTTGCGGAATGGCCGGACGGATTCCGCTCTGACCGGCGGGTATGACGCGCTCAGCCAACTGGTTTTCGCCGGGTTCGATTCACTCCAAGCGCTCTCGCCGACGGAGTGCCGGCCCTTCGATGCGAACCGCGACGGGCTTTCCTTGGGTGAAGGGGCCGCCGTCCTCGCGCTCGAAACCCTCGAACATGCCCGAGCCCGCGGCGCTGAGGTGCTCGCGGAAATCTGCGGTTACGGGGCTGCAACGGATTCGCACCATTTAACCCAACCGCACCCGGAAGGCGACGCTGCCTTGCTAAGCATGTCAGCAGCCTGCCGCGTTGCTGGGGTAACTCCCGGGGAGATCGATTACATCAACGCGCACGGAACAGGAACTCTGCTCAACGACGCGGCTGAAACTGCGGCGATCAATCGTTGGGCGGGCGAGAACGCTCCGCGGATCGCAGTGAGCTCCACAAAATCGAGCATCGGTCATCTGCTCGGGGCGGCGGGAGCGGTGGAAACCTTGATCTGCGTGATGGCGCTGCGAGAACAGTGGCTGCCTCCAACATCGACATTACAGAATGCTGACCCGGCCGTTCGATTCCGCTTGGTGCGCCGACCGGAACAAGCGCAAATCAGTTGTGCGCTCACAAATTCATTCGGGTTCGGCGGCGCCAACGCCAGTTTGGTTCTGAAGCGATGGGCCTAAATCAAATTTATATTCGCGGGACCGGCGCTGTTTCTCCCGCGGGCTGGGGAAAAAAACCGTTGTTGGAAGCGCTCCGCACCCGCGAGCTGATTGCTCCCGAAGAGTTGTCGCAGCCCGGTTGGCGCCGGCCAATTCTCGTCCGAACTGTGCCTCGCATCGGGCAAAAACCCGCCTTTTTCGGCCACCAACGCCTTCGTCGAACGAGCCCGATCTCGCAGTATGCCGTGGCCGCCGCATTGGAAGCGCTCGACACGGATCGCGCTGCTGTCGCAGGCGGGCAGCGCCTTGGGATTGTGTTTTGCGTTTTGGTTGGATGCGTGAATTATTCCCGTCGTTTCTATGATGAAACGTTGCGAAATCCCGCCACGGCCAGTCCGTTGATTTTTCCTGAAACCGTCTTTAACGCGCCGGCGAGCCATTTGGCAGCGTTGCTCGGAAGCAGCGCGATTTCTTACACGCTGGTGGGCGATTCCGCCACATTCCTGGCAGGCCTTGCTCTGGGGGTGGATTGGATTTTGACGGGGGAAGTGGACGGCGCAGTGATCGTCGGCGCGGAAGAGATGGATTCGCTCAGCGCACAAGCATTTCATCTCTTTGATCGCCAGGTTGTGCTCGCGGAAGGGGCCGGGGCTATTTACCTCAAAGGGATCCCGGAAGGGGCCGCCGCGCGCATCGAGCGGATCACGAGCGCTCATTCCTTTTTGAAGGATCAGAATCGTGACGCCGCGGCCCTGGCCATGCGCCGAGAACTGCCCCGTTTTGGAGCGAATCATCTGCTGTGCGTGAGCGCTCAGGGCCGACCGCGGTTCGACGCGGCTGAAACCGTCGCGTGGCGAGATTGGCCGGGCGATCGATGGGCGCCGAAGCTGATCTTGGGCGAAGGCCTGGCCGCATCGTCGGCGTGGCAATGCGTGGCGGCGCTCGATGCTTTGGAACAAAACCGGTACACCGCTGCGTCTGTCAGCGTGGTGGGGAGCAACCAGCAAGCCGTCGGCGCGCACTTCGTGAAAAGCGACGGTTGAGCAGACACGGTGATTATTGTGCGTTGACGCTCGACAGCAGGATTCGTGAGAATTTGGCCCGTGGCTTCCGAACCCAAATCGACAACCAATTGGCGGGTCATTCTGATCACCGGCGCGAATGGCGGAATCGGAGGGGAAACGTCGCGCGCCTTTCTGGCGGAGAGCGCGAGCAATTTTGTCTGGCTGGGCGTTCATAGCAAAACTTCCGAAGCGGAACAGCTAGTCGTCGAGAATCCCAACCGCTGCGCGTTGGTGTCTCTGAACGTGACGCAGGCCGAATCATGGAAGCGTGCGGTCGATCAGATCATCTCGGCCCACCAACGACTCGATGTACTGGTGAATAACGCGGGAGGTCAGCGGGACGCGCTGCTCGGCACGATGACGGATGAGGCCTGGGCGAACGTTCGAGAAGTGAACTTGGATGCGGTGTTTTTTGGCTGCCGCGCCGTTTTGCCGGCGATGATCGCGCAACGGCGCGGCCGGATTATAAACGTGGCTTCGCTCAGCGCTCTGGCCGCGCCGCCGGGCCAAACAAATTACGCCGCAGCCAAAGCAGGCGTTGTGGCTCTGACCCGGTCCTTGTCGAAAGAAGTGGCGCGAATCGGCATCACGATCAATGCGGTCTGCCCCGGTTATATCGACACGGACGCCATGGCTGGTTTCAGCGAGGAGGAACGCAAGGCCGCGCTCGCCCGAATACCGATGCGGCGTTTTGGCCGGGCTGAGGAAGTGGCGGCGGCGATTCGATTTCTGGCTTGTTCTGAAGCGAGTTACATCACAGGCTCCGTCCTCAAGATTGATGGCGGAATTTTCTGATCCATGGACGAAAAGGAACTGAAACAGCAGATCAAACGGATGCTGGTGGACAATCTGATGCTGCAAGTGACACCGGAAGAAATCGCGGATGACCAGCCGCTCTTCGGGCCGGCGAGTCTCGGATTAGATTCGGTTGACGCGCTCCAGTTGGTGGTGGCGTTGGATAAAAACTACGGATTAAAAATTCCGGATCCGGGCGCGGCGAAGGAGATTCTGCAAAGCGTGAACACGATTGCGGCGGCGCTGCGGAAGAAGAGCGCGGAACAAGTGTGATCCGTTATTTGTCGACTCGGCTGCTCGTCGCGGCCTGGATTCGGGTCACATCCGCGTTGTTCGGTGAACCGTTTCCGAGGGCTAAAGGTTGGCCCGGCCGCAATACGGGGGTGGTTCGAGCATCCTTCCACGACCACAGCTCAACGTGACCATCGGCAAACGACAAATTTGGGCCGTTTTGATGCCGGGCTGCTGGGTAATCGACGACGCTGTGCCGTGATGGGTCACGCGGATCGAAGCCGTCCATGTTGATTTGAAAATCCGCGTCATTGATGCTGTCCTCGCGTTCGTCGATGAAAACAAACAGCTGGCTTGGGCTCGGCTGGTTTATTTCGTCGATAGTCCTGAATTGGCGGTAGCCTGCGCTGTAAGGAGCTTGTCGTTGTCCCACATAGCCGTTCATTGAATAGCTTCGCACACGAGGCCCTCCGCGAGTTCCCAAGCTTAGGCTCGCATCTGCCGGGCACTTAAAGATCGAAGCGGTCCGCCCTGAATATTTTGCCAAAGGCGAAAAGTCAGTGAGCAGGGCCGTGTTTGTATTCGCCGCGTTGGGCGATCCGCCGCCGAAATCAAACCAGCCAAGCACCCAGGTTAGATTGCTGTTGGCCAAACTTTGCACGCCCCCGCCATCCAGATTGCCGACCAGCTTCCCCCGATTGTCATAGGCGTAAAGCGACCAGGCCAGATTGAGCCGGCGCAGATTTGAAGTGCAGATCGCACTGTCGGATTGGTTCTGCGTCAGCACGGTCCCGTGGCTGTAAATCATTGCCAGCAGGAATGCCATTGCTAACGTGACGATCAGTTCGATTCGAGTGAAGGCCCGCGAGAATTTGGCGAGAAGAGAAGATGATTCCTGGGAAGAAGTAGGGTTCATAGCGAGGATTATCAAGCACGACCCGTTCCGGGGATGCACGAACTTTTTGCGCCGGTTAATCGGAGTTAATCCTCAGGTGGGGCGAGGCTACTGACGAGCCGGCAAAAGCATGCACCAAAGGATTCGTGACTTTCCCGTTGCACTGGCTTTGCGGCCCGCGAGTACGCTCGCCCCACCAACGGACTCATCGAGCCACCTGAGCAGTTACAATCGGAGCGAAGCTCAACCGGCTGCGAGCGGGCACAGCTCGTGCTTAATTTCGTATGTCCGCGCTTCCTAAGCTTATGAAAATCTCTCAGCAAATCTCCGGAGCAGTCGTGCTTTGCTTTCTTGGCTTGAGCGCGTTTCGCCTCGAGGCGCAAGGCACGCGACTGGCCGGGTCTGAAGTGAGCCGGTCCTTAATGAGTTTCAGTGCCTCGGGCGATTCGCTCGCGCCGGTTCTTTCGCCCGATGGAACATGGATCGCTTTTCTGAGCGATGCGCCAAATCTCTCGCCGCACGGGCGCGACCACGGAGTTTTGGATTTGTTTGCCAAGAACAGACACAGCGGCCGACTCATGTTGATCAGTGTCGATGCGAGCGGGAGCCGCGGCGGGAATGATCATTCTTATTCACCGCAATTTTCGGCGGATGGACGATGGATTGTTTTCGCTAGCCGCGCTGGAAACCTGGTCGCCAACGACACCAACAGCGCCGTGGATGTTTTCCTGCGCGATATGCTGACAACCACGACCGAACTGATCAGCGTTAATCAGGCAGGCAGCCGGAGCGGCAGTGGGGAGTCGTTTAATCCAGCCATGACTCCGGACGGGCGTTTCATTGTTTTTGAAAGCAAGGCCGATGATTTGGTCGCCGGCGACGCGAACTCGACGAATGACATTTTTGTGCGCGACGTGCGAGCGGCGAAGACGCTGCTCATCAGCGCGAACTCGGCGGGGACTGGCAGCGGGAGTGGTTCAGCCAGGTCAGCAATGATTTCGGCGGACGGCAGGCACGTGGCTTTTATCAGCAACGCGACGAATTTGGTAGACCCGCCAGTGAGTAATTTTTGGGGTGAGGTTTACGTGCGGGATGTGCAACGCGGCGCCACGATTCGGGCGAGCGCCGGCTGGACCAATTACGCGGAGACGATTCCGGGGTTCAAAGGTTTTCGACCGGCCAATCTCGCCTTGAGCGGAGATGGACATTGGCTCTTTTTCAAGTCCGACAGCGTTGGGGGTTCGGCGGCGATTTTCCGTTCGGATGCATTGGCGGGCACAAATTCGGTCATCGCGACAAACGCGACCCTGGCTGCGACTGGCAGCGGCGATCCAACTGGACCGGGGATCAGCTCCGATGGAACGAGAGTCGCGTTTCAGATTGTTCAAAGCGTCCCATTCGAGGCCACCCGGGCGATTGCGGTCCTGGATTTCAACAACGGCCAGACGACACGAATCAGCAGCACTACTGCAAATCTTCATTCGCCGGCGCTGAACGCGGACGGACGATTTTTGGCTTTTGTCAGCAGCGGCTCGGATTTTACGACCAATAAGACTTCGGGCGTGGCCGAGCTATATCTTTACGATGTTGCAGCGAAAAAATCAGCCTTGCTCAGCCAAACTCCGGCAGGCGCTGGCTCGTCGCAGGAACCGAGTTCGGTTTCGCTTAGTGACGATGCTCGCTTGGCGGCATTTCAATCGGCTGCAGACGATTTAGTCGAAAACGATTTGAACCGCGGGTTTGATGTTTTCGTGCGGGATCGACAAGCGGGCGCAACCGAATTGATTTCCCAGCGCGATCCGGCCTTGCCCGCCGCAACGGCGAACGGGCCGTCGCGCTTAGCTGCCCTCGATTCTCAGGCTCGGTACTTGTTGTTTGCGAGCGAAGCCAGCGATCTGACCGCCGCGAGATCGAGCGGCACTCAGATTTACCTGCGAGATCTGATCGGCCACACCAACGCGCTCGTGACCGTCAGCACGAATGATCAAACGGCTGGGAATGGTATTTCGCGCGGAGCTGTGCTGACGCCCGACGGCAGCTTCGTTGCGTTCTCCAGCCGCGCGGATGATCTCATCGTGGGCGACACGAACTTATTTGAGGATGTGTTTGTCCGTGACAATCGCGCGGCAACCACGCGTCTGGCCAGCATGAATGCGGATGGCACAGCTCCTGGCAATGGGTTTTCACAAAATCCGAGCATCAGCGATAACGGGCGTTTCGTCGCGTTTGAAAGCCGGGCGGACAATTTGGTCAGAGGAGTCAATGTGGGCGGTGTGGTGAATGTTTTCGCCCGCGACCTGGAAAGCGGGACGAATTTGCTGGTGAGCATTTCGTCCGACGGCGCGAGTGGTGGCTCCAGCGCTTCTCAAAGCCCGAAAATCAGCCCGAACGGGCGCTTTGTCATTTTCCAGAGCCGAGCGGGAAATCTGGCGCCAGGCTTTACCGGCGCAACGTATTGGTTCATTCGAGATTTGGCGGAAAGCAGGGCACGCGGAGTATTCCCAGCGGGGGCGGTGACGCTTCCGCAATTTAGCGGCAACAGCGAATGGGCCGTGATTGTCGGCCTGACGCAGAATGTTGCTGGGTTGGTGCTCGTTCACACAACCGATTTCAGCACGAGTCTCATTTGCACCAACTGTGAAAATCCATCGATCAGCCAGGACGGCAGCTCGATTGCGTTCGAGGGTTCGGGAAGCGCGCAGAATCGCACGGCAAACGTTTATGTTTATCAGGCGGGGCAGATTGCTTTAATCAGCAAGAGCGCCGCGCAAACCGGCCCTGGAAATGGCACATCGACCAATCCGCGCATTTCATCGGATGGGCGCTGGGTTGTGTTTCAGAGCCGAGCGTCGGATTTAACTTCAGACTCCACTCGAGAATTGACGGGAATATTTTTGCACGATCGATCGGTGGGCCAGACTTTTTCACTGAGCGGCCCTCTTCTTGGACCGGCGAACATGGCCGTTTCAATACAGCCAATCATCAGCGTGGATGGGCAGGCAGTGGCATTTTCGTCCTTCCGCGCGGATGTCGCGCCGGGTGATTTCAATGAAAACATGGATGCATTTGTATTGCGTCTGAGCGCAGGCGACTCCGATTCCGACGGCATGGACGACGCTTGGGAGATGACTTACTTCGGCAACTTGTCCCATACCGGCGCGGAAGATTCGGACGGTGATGGCGCGACGGACCTGCAGGAATTCAAGGCGGGCACCGAGCCGATAGCTGGGACTTCCGTGTTGCGCGTCTTGACGCTCAGCTCGGTTGTGTCCGGGCGCGTCGTTATTTTTTGGAGAGCAACGCCCGGGAAAACGTACCAAGTCGAATATAAAAATGCGGCGAGCGATGGATCCTGGGCGCAGTTGAATGGCCCGATCGCAGCGGAAGCGAGCACGGCCTCGCAGTTCGACAACGCGCCGTCGGGGACGCACCGGTTTTACCGGGTTCGCGTGCTGGATTAGCAGCGAATTGGTTTCGATTGAAGTGGCCGATTCTTTAAGGCTGGGCGGGCGCGACGACGCGGTAGAACCGGCCGCTGAGTGACGGAAAGGCGTCAAGCACATCGACGCTGCCGGAAGTTTGGGCGTTGATGTCTTTCAATTTATTCCAACTGCCGCTCAGTGAGTCGGTGTACTGAACGGTGTAAGTTTTCCCGGCCAAGGCCGTGAAACTGAACTGAACGCCAGAAGAGGTTCGTTGCAGCCCGAAGATTTTGAAAACGCTTCGGGAATTGCGAGGGTCCGTTCCCGCGATGTATTCCTGCAAGTTCGTCATTCCGTCCGCGTCTGCGTCCTGAGCGGCGTCGGCGTTCGAGTTCGGGTCAAACCCATGAGCTGTTTCCCAGGAATCGGGCATGCCATCCCCGTCGGTATCCAGAAGATTTTCGCGGCCTGCGGTGGGTGCACCGCCGAACCAATTGAGCGCGTCATTTCCGAAGGCGTTGACATCTTTTCGTTGGAGCGACGCGCCGCTGCCATCCGCTGAAGTGGGCCAGGACGCGGCATCGTCGTAAGAAATTTTTTCAACGTCCACGTAAGGAACAAAACCAGCGTCAGGGTGCGGAGGGAGTTGTGGCGCGTCCGGTTTTTCCAGAGTCACATTCTCGCCGCCATTGTCGAGTTTGCCGCCAAAGGGGCCGAAGATGGGAACGCCCGCGGGGACTTTGTATTTTTGGAGGAAGTTGCCCAGCAAATCGGGACTGGCAGACGGATCGAAGTTTACGAGCAAAAGAAAGCCGTGCGGCGCCAGCGTCACGTTGCGCGGAAAATCGAAGGAAATGCCGCCGCGGACCCGCCAGGTATTGTCCGGATAAGCCGGGTCGTAGAGCGGCGTGGGCTCGGCCGTGAGGTTGTGCAGTTCGACGAATTCATCGACCGCATTGTCGATGATATTTGTGCCCACCACAAAATCGGGCGGATGATACATGATTTCGCTGATAGCGATCGGGCCGATTTTTGGCGCGGCGTTTGGCAGGCCTGTGCCTTTGCGAAAATCTTCCAAGGTCTGGGCGTTGTCGGCGCCGAACGTTCTTCGGCTGAGCGCCACGAAATTGGTGGAGGTCGCGGTCACAAATCGCCCGAGCGAGACGCCGTTTTCGGCTGGCCCGACACTTTGCTTGGCCCGGTAACCGGTCAGATTTCCTCCCGCATCCGCGCTAAAAACATAGACTTCATCGCCATGGGCAGAGTTGAGCGTGAAGCTCGGCGAGTTTCCGGTGCGGTCTGGATTGAATTGATATTCGTAAAATACTTTAAACCCGCCCGGGGCGATCACGGTGGGGCTGGGCACACGGAACTTTTGCGGATCATCTTTGGAATTGCTGATCCAGTAGCCGCTGAGGTCGACCGGCTGGGTGGTAGGGTTGTAAAGTTCGATGGCATCCTCGAGCGGCGGGTCAGAATGAGTGAGCACTTCGTTTATGGTCACGTTGCTCAGCGGAAGGAAATTGCTCGCGCCTGGTGTGTCGCGCCCTTCCGGGAAGAAGACAAAATTCCTGGCGCCGTCGGGCAACCGGCCTTGGGAAACGTGCAAGCTTTGGGGTCCGAAGCTGATTCGATCGATCACCGTCGAGCCATTCGCTTGGAAAATTGTGAGCGTCTCGCCATTCGAGCTGCTGAGTTTGAAATCCAAATGATCCGCCGCCGCGCTGGAAAGATCATCGGCGAAGAATTGGACGAACCCGCTGGCTTCAATAAAGGAGAGGTCAGGGATCGGCCGGTTATTCGGAGCGGTTGGGTTGTCGCTGAGGATTAGCCCGCCCAGAGCGACTGGCAAATTCGTCGAGTTGTAAACCTCGACCCAATCGGATTTGGGAGTGTCGTTCGCCATCCATTCATTAATGCGCAGAGCTGTTACGGGGCCGGTGGTTTGGGTTTGGTTCGGAGCATTTGGCGTCGGCACATTCAACACCCATTTCCCGCTGACGCGGCCGATCGAGAGGTCCGGCAGCTGCAAGCCGAACTTTAACGAATCAACGATCAAACCGCTGGCCCCGTACAGAATCACTGTTTCGCCTTTGCTGCTCAGGGCGAAACCGGTGTGCAGCCCGGGCGAATCGAACTTGTCGTCGGCCCAGATCAGCAGATAACCCCCGGGATCGATGGTCGTGTTCGCTGGAAAAACGAAACGCTGCGGCAAGGCGGGGTCGTCTGACAAACTCATCCCGCTGAGATTCACCGCGGCGGCCCCTTGGTTGAGCAGTTCAATGTAATCGGGATAATTCTTTCCATTGGCAACGGCGCTTTCGTTGTGGGCCAGAATTTCGTTCAGAACGACTTGACCCGAGATCGAGAGCGGCCACAGAGCGAGGCAGAGGCTTGCGCAAAAAGCGGCGGTGCGGAAGCGGCGGTAAAGCAGCGATGACATAGGCGGGCAAAATAACATAAATGATTCGGCTTTGCTCAAATTATTTGGGCACACTTGATCATGGAATCGCTGCCAGGTCGAGGCTGGCGCATTACGACAAAGGTCCCGAAACGACAAAGGTTCCGAAACGACAAAGGTTCCCAAAACGACAAAGGTTCCCAAAACGACAAAGGTTCCCGAAACGACAAAGGTCCCAAAACGACAAAGGTCCCAAAACGACAAAGGTCCCAAAACGACAAAGGTCCCAAAACGACAAAGGTCCCAAAACGACAAAGGTCCCAAAACGACAAAGATTGTTCCACCGTTGTCGGTAAGGCGGCGCACCAACTAACCTCACAAAGAAGGATCACGCGCCAGGTAACGCCGGCGCCATTCGCTCCGTGAGATTTTGCCGCGGGAATTGGGGTGCATCCCGTCGACGAACCACCACTCGCGCGGAACCTGCCAGGCGGGCAGCACGGAGCTTAAGCTTTCGCGCAAAGCGGTTGCGCTCATCTCCTCATTCAAAGAGACGCAGGCGACCACGGTTTCCCCTCGAACGCCGCCTTCACTTGGAACACCAAACACGACGCATTCGCGCACGGCGGGGTGAGCCAGCAGCGCGGCTTCAATCGGTTCAGGGGAGATTTTTCGTCCGGCGACATGAATCACGTCCGTGGCGCGGCCGCGCAGGAAAACAGTTCCGTTCTCGATCTCGGCCAGGTCGCTGGTTTGGAAAATGCCGCCGCTGAGCCGTGGATCGGGCGAAGGGAAATACGATTGCCCGACGGCTTGGCTTTGGACTTTCAGACAACCGTCAGAATGAATCGACAAGCGCACGTTGCGCAGCGGAGCGCCAGCCAGTTCGGCGTTCGCACGCGGCGCGGCGCTGGCGTCGTAAGCAATGCCGCCGCATTCGCTGGCGCCGTAAAAATTGTGGATCTTCAATCGATGCTTTTGAAAAACCGCTTGCTCGAGAGCCAAGGGGAGCGCCGCACCGGCCGAGATGGCCAGCCGCGTGTTTTTCGGAATGGCATTGGTTTCGTGCCAGGTTCGCCAAAGAGCGGGAACACCCGCAATGGTGAGATGTGGGACGAGTCTAGCCGCTTCGAGCACGCGGGCGGGCATTGGCGAATCGAGCAAGATCAACGGAATGCCATGAATCAGGAGGGGCAACACGAGATTCGAGAAGCCATAAGAATGGGCGAGCGAAATCGCGCCGAGGTTCGGCCATTCCCGGCGCAGTTCCATCGTGGTGACGATGTTTTCCGCGTCAGCGATGAGTTGCTCGGCCTTGAAGAGAACCAAGCGTGAAGCTCCGGCCGTGGCGGAAGTGATCTTCAAGTGAGCGCCATCTGGCGGACGAGCCTGGAAATCGGGCGTTGGCTGATTTGGTTCGATCGGGCAAACGGGAAGGCCAGTGCGCCAGCCAATGAGCAGCGTTGTTATAAAAGCGGCGGACTGGCTTTGTGGGAAAACGATTTCGGAGCGGGAGCTCGGTTGCATGGCGGCGGCGGCAGCTTCGAGCTGTGCGAATGTCCACGTCCGGCCGGTCGCGACCTCGAGTAGCGCGAGGTCGTTTGGAAATTTGTGGACGGTTTCCCGCCAGAGTTCGAACAGGATCATCGCGCTCTTCTATTGGGGGGCAGTCTAGATGGCTGAACCGATTGGCTGCAACGCTGAAGGCCAGCCAACATGATCAAGAGCAAGAGAGCCGTTCAAGGCATCAGCGAAGCCGGCAAGCGTCCCGCCTGAATACGCATTCTGAAGAGAAAGGCCGCGCTCCCGGATTACGGCGCCCACGCTTGCTCTCAATCTCTCACAATGTTATCCAGCGGAAATGACCTGGAGCGTTCGCCGGATGCTATTTCCGCTGTTCCTGCTCGTTTTCTTTGTTTGCGCAGGATGCCAGACATGTCCGCCAGGGCCGCTGCCTGAGCGCGCGTTTTGTCCTGAGCTGGACGGAATGGCGTATCCGAACCAATTGGCGTGGGCATACCAAATCAACCCGGCTACGGGACGGATGGAGACGAAAAGGCGTGAACCCGCTCCGACCTATTCGCTGCATTGTTTTGGGATGGCCCGGGATGTCCGCCAATTCTTCCGGCAAAGCCAGTTCGCGCCTTCCGCCTCGAAGGCGTCGGAAATGGAGTATCGAGAATTGATTCGCAAGGTGCTCGATCGGGACAGCCGTTGCGAAGCGGGGCAGGGGACGCGGGTGATGATTCCCGGTTTTAAAAATCTGCACGAATTCAGCCAGGCGGAAGAAAAGCTTTTAAAAAGCGAGGGAGGCAGGGCGTGGCAGAGTTTTTTTCAGCGCGGCAATTGGCGGATGGTTTTCCCTTTTAGCCGAAATCATCAGCGCCGCGAGGCGGCGCGGCTGGAGCGGGAGTTGGAAGAACATCGATTGCCGATCGTGCACGTGGTGCGGTTTCCCGCGCTCACGATCAACCATGTGGTGTTGTTATTCCAGGCGGTGTCCCGCCATGGAGTGACGGAGTTCAGCGCTTACGATCCGAATGACCCGACCACGCCGCTGAGGTTGCGTTTCGATTCCGGGAACGGCCGATTCGAATTTCCAGCGACGAGTTATTTTCAGGGCGGGCGAGTCGACGTTTACGAGATTTACCGCTCGGCGATTTACTGAGGGCATGGTTGAGGAATGAGATTCCTTGAGGCGGAATGCTCCGAAATCGGAGAGACTGAAAAGTTGATTCAGATGCAATAACTTTTGAGGTTCAAGGAATCTAGTGGCAATGCTTCGTCCGCCTCATCCCTTCGGCGGCTACGCAGAATCCGGCAGCTACGGACCTTCTTCGCCGGGGATGCGTTCGCGACCTGTGTAACCGGTGTTGAGCTCGTGCCAATACTCGATGTCCTCCTCGTCCTTTTCCCAGCAAAGGAACACCTCGCGCCCGCCGAGCATGGAGGGAAAATCGATTAAACCGCGTTCGAGATCTTTCAATTGGATTTCGCGCTGCTCAAATTCGTGGAAAATCTCTTTCATCGAGGCGAGCGATTTGACCCAGCGATTGGCGGTAGGCCCGCCGATGTCATACCCGGTGCCGAGGAGTTGGGCGAGCTTGGCGTCGTCTTCCGCGAAGAGTTTCCGGAAGTGATGGAGTTGCTCGAGCCAATTGCGGATTTGCGGCAGCAACGCCCGGGCTTCTTCGCGGGTGTAATGTTTCCTGAACTTATTTGCCATGTCAGCGCGCGGAGCGCTCGCGGGCGGAGAGCGATTCGAGCTTCTTTTTGATCTGTTCGACCTGGTCGTTGTTTTCCAAGTGGAGAGATTTTTGCCAAGCCTCTTTGGCGGCTGCATCCTGGCCGAGCGCGGCGTAGACGTCGCCCAGATGATCATAAAGCGTCGGATCAGGTTCTTCGGAATGCTCGATCGCTTTTTGGAGGTACGGGAGAGCTTCGCCCGGTTTCTTCAGTTTGAAGAGCACCCAGCCGAGGCTGTCGAGGAAAGCGGCGTTGTCAGGTTCGAGCTTGATCGCTTTGGCGATCATCTCGCGCGCTTCTTCAAGTTTGACCCCGTGTTCCGCCCACATGTAACCGAGATAATTCAACGCTTCGGCGAAGTCGGGATCGAGCCGGATTGCTTTTTGAAATTGCTTTTCCGCCTCCTCGAATTGGCCGTTTCGTTCGTAGGCTGAACCGAACTGATAAAAGAATTGCGGGTTTAAGCGGTTCGTGTTGCCTTGCGCGAGCACTTCCGCGGAGGTGAAGCTCTGGATCGCTTCCGAATATTTCTTCAGCATGCTCTTGGTCATGCCCGTCGAAAATTCGAGGGCAAAGCTGACTTTGAATTTTCCGCGGGCTTTCTCGAGCAGTTCGAGCGCTTCGCCGGGTTTTTTCAACATCAGCTTGAGGCCGGCCAGATCGTAATAGACCGGTTCGAAATCCGGATTGAGCAGCAGCGCGTTCGACAGAAATTCGGCCGCGCGATCGTATTTCTTTTGTTCTAGCGCGAGCGATCCCAGGAACAAGTAAGGCTGCGGATTGGTCGGGTTCTGCTTGGTGATCTCTTCAAGTTGCTTGGAGGCCCCCTCCTTGTTGCCGGTTCGCAGGTAAATATCCGCGAGCTTCTCGTGCAAGTTGGGCAGCTCGGGGAATTCCCGCAGCAACTGCAAATAGAACTTTTCCGCTTTGCCCGGTTCACCCGAAAGCATGTAACCGTCCGCGAGCTTCTGCACGGTATGCGGATTTTTGGGCGGGCCGGCCGCGGCGCGGTCGAGCAGAGCGACGACGCGGGTTTTGAGATCTCCCGATTTGAGGATCTGCAGCGCGCCGAAGCGGGCGTAGACCTCCGCCAAGTCGACGAGGAATTCCGAAGTGGCCGCCGGTTGGTGGGCGGCCTCGTCCAGGATTTTGAGCGCTTGATTTGTCTTGCTGGTCTGGAGGTACAGTTGGGCCAAGTTCTGATAGGGCGCGACGGCAGTGGGCGAGCGCTTGACCGCTTCGTAGTTCGCGGCGATCGCCGGATCGGTTTTGCCCGCTTGCGCGTAGGCCACGCCGAGCCAGGCGAAAATCGTTCCGGACGCATCCTTTTCTTTGCTCGCTTTCGTCAGGATTTCGATGGCGCGATCGGATTGTTTGGAGCGGATCAGACGGCGGGACAATTCCAAGACGACAGGCTCGTATTGAGGATTTGCGATTGCGGCGTTCCAGTATTCCTCGACCGCGCGATCTGGCTGCTCGTTCAAATCGTAAATGATCCCGGTGGCGTAATGGGCGGCGGACTCGGCGCGCTTGGCCAGATCAGCGTCCGAGAGCACAGGAGCAGCGGAACCCTGGCGCGACGTCAGCGGCTTTTCCTTATAAGCGCGGGTCTGGCCTGAGCCTGAGCGAGTGGTGGCGCAGCCCGACAACAGGAGGAGGCCCAGGGCGAGAGCCCACCCGGCTTGGTAACGGATTCTCATGGCGAGGCCTGCGCGCGGCCCTTGGAAGGGGACCTGGAATGCCTTGCGACCCGGCGGAAACGGCTCAACCGTTTACTTCTGCCAAGTGCGTTTCTTGTGACGATTAGCGCGAAGCTGTTTGCGGCGTTTGTGTTTATTGATTTTGCTTTTCCGGCGTTTTTTAAGTGATCCCATATTAATGTCTTTTTAGAGCGGGCGCTAGTATACCACCTTGTTAAGCGGATACTCAATGATTCCCTCGGCGCCAGCGGCTTTGAGTTGTGGAATAATGTCGCGAACGATGTGCTCGTCAATGATCGTTTCAACCGCCACCCAACCTTCGAGGCTGAGGCTCGAGACGGTGGGGTTTCGCAGGGCTGGCAACGCTTGCAAAAGTTTTGCCAGGTCCGCCTGCCGGATGTTCATTTTCAACCCGACTTTCGCTTCGGCTTCGAGCGCTCCTTTTAATAACAACGCAAGCGTTTCGATCTTGGCTCGTTTCCAGCGGTTCTTCCAGGCGGTGTGATTCGCGATCAACCGCGGCGTCGAAATCAAAATGGTGTCAACAATCCGAAGCCTATTCGCGCGCAGCGAAGAGCCGGTTTCGGTCAGCTCGACAATCGCGTCGACCAATTCGTGCGCTTTGAATTCAGTGGCGCCCCAGGAAAACTCGACTTCCGCCTGGACGTGATTCCTTTTCAAATACTTTTTCGTCAAGTTGACCACCTCCGTGGCGATCCGTTTTCCTTGAAGTCCCTTGACCGATTTCACGGATGAATCTTCCGGAACGGCCAAGACCCAGCGGGCCGGCTGGCGGGTCGCTTTGCTGAAGAGGAATTCCCCAACCTCGTGAACGTCCGAGCCGCACTCTTGGATCCAATCATAACCCGTGATGCCGCAGTCCAGGTAGCCATGCTCGACATAGCGGCTGATTTCCTGCGCGCGGATCAAGCGGATTTCCAGTTCCTCGTCGTCCACGTAAGGGATGTACGAGCGGCTGCTGACGGAGATGTTAAATCCGGCTTTGGCCATTTTCTCGATGGTCGCGTCTTGGAGGCTGCCTTTTGGCAAACCAAACCGCAACCGGGGCTTTGTTTTCATAAAAATCTATTCGCCTCCGAAATTCGTTGAGGGAAAAAAGCGGGCCGGAGCGAAGCGGACTGCACCGCGGTGAAGCTCACGGTTTCACCCGAATCGTGCGACGCCCTTCAACCTTGAATCCACCCGCGGCGAAGGCCGCGATGGTTCTCGGATAAACGTCGTGTTCGGCCTGTTGAATCCTTTCGTGCAGCGTTGCGGGCGTATCGTCATCTAAAATAGGGACCGTTTTCTGCGCGAGAATCGGCCCGGTGTCAACTCCTTGATCGACTAAATGAACCGTGCAGCCGGTCACCTTCACGCCATAATCGAACGCTTGGCGCCACGCTTCCAGCCCCGGAAACGCCGGAAGCAACGCGGGATGAATGTTGATCACGCGCATGGGAAACGCCCGGAGAAAATCGCCTTTCAAGATCCGCATAAAGCCCGCCAGCACCACCAAATCGACGCCGCATTCCTGCAGCGCGCTGATGTAATTGCGTTCGGCCTCTTCATCCAGCTTCGTCCGGTATTTTCCGGGCGAAATGAATCGAGCTGGAATGTTCCGTTCGCGCGCGCGGTCCAAAATGCCGGCGCTGGCCACGTCGCTCGCCACCAAACCAATTTCCAGGCGCGATTCGGGCCGGGCGCAACTTTCGGCCAGCGCCAGAAAGTTCGAGCCCTTTCCGGAACCCAGCACGCCGAGCCGCCACTTCCGATCACCATTCACGCGGACCTTTACTAACAGAGGAGCCCATCAAGACAAGCTGAAAGCGCAACCGCGCTCCATCGATGAAAACCCGGAGCGAAATTTCAGGGAACCGCCTGATTTTTCACGGGTTCGAAATTCCCTTGCTGCCGCTCCAGGCTCGGCTTAAGTTGAGCACGAATTTGCCAGGGCCCACGGAATGTGGACTTACAAACCCCGCCAGGGCAGGAATGCAGCAACGGTAGTTTGCTCTGCATCTGCCGTGGTCACCCTGGTCTTAAACTTCGATTTGAAATAATCTCCCGTGGCCTATCAAGTCATAGCTCGAAAATATCGCCCGCGCCGGTTTTCCGATGTTGTCGGCCAGGACCACGTCAGCCAGACGCTCGCCCGGGCTATCGAACAGCGCCGGATTGCGCACGCTTATCTTTTCGTCGGGCCCCGTGGGACAGGCAAAACGACCCTCGCGCGAATTTTTGCCAAATGCCTGAATTGCACCGGCGGGCCGAAAGCGGATTTTCCCGATGACGATCCGCGCGTTCAGGAAATCACAGAAGGCCGTTCGCTCGACGTGCTCGAAATCGATGGCGCCAGCAACCGCGGCATTGAAGAGATTCGCGAGTTGCGCGAAACCGTGAAATACGCGCCGGCCAGCTCCCGGTTCAAAATTTATATTATCGACGAAGTCCACATGCTCACGAAGGAAGCGTTCAACGCGCTTCTCAAGACGTTGGAAGAGCCGCCCGAGCATGTGAAGTTCATGTTCGCCACCACCGAACCGGAAAAAGTCCTTCCCACGATCCTTTCGCGCTGCCAACGGTTCGATCTGCGCCGGATTCCCGCCACCTTGATGATTCAACATCTCGCCGAAATTGCGCGGCTCGAGAATGTCCAGATTGATTCGGCTGCGCTGCACGCGATTGCCCGTGGGTCTGAAGGTTGCATGCGCGACGCGGAATCGACCCTCGACCAGCTGATCAGCTTTTGCGGCGAAAAGATCGCGGAGGACGATGTTCTTTCCATGTTTGGATTGGCCGCGCGCGCGCAATTGCTCGGCGTGGCCCGCGGCATTCTGGCGGGCGAAACAGAAACGGTCCTGCGGGAGTTCAATGCGCTGGCCAACAGCGGAAAGGATCTCGGCCGGTTTCTGGGCGATCTGCTCAATCATTTTCGAAACCTTCTCCTCTTTCAGCTCTGCCATGGAGATCTGCGCTTGCTTGAAGTTTCCGAGGCCGAAGCTGCGGCGCTGCGGGAGCAGGCCACACTGATCCAAAGCGCCGGCCTCACCCGCATTTTGGATGTGCTCACCGACTGCGAAAGCCGGTTCCGGGACGTTGCCTCGCGCAAAATTCTGGTCGAAGTCGCTTTGCTCAAAGCCATCGAAGTGCGCAACGCAATCAGCATCGATTCCGTGCTCACCAAACTGCGGGAACTCCAAGCCGCGTCCGGTTCGGGCAGTTCAGCGCCGGCAGCGGCGCCCAAGCCGCTCGCTCCGGAAACGACCACCGTCCGGCCGGCCGCGCTGGCGACGTCTCACGCCGCGCCGACAATTTCGACCACGCCCGTTCCTGCCGCGACGCTGCAGGAGCGCGCCCCGGCCATGCAGTCAGTCGCTCCGTCCGTCCAGCCAATCGCGGCGTCGGAGATTCCCGGCTTGCAGAAACTTTGGGAGCGGGTCGTTGCAGCCGTTGGCTTGGCGAGTCCATTCGCTCGAACATTTTTGCAGTATGCCCAACCGGTCGGGTTCAACCGAAATACTTTGACGGTGAGCGTTGATCCGGACCATTTCGATTTGGTGGACAACCCGAAAAACCGCGGGCTGATCCAAACCGCCTTGGCGGAAGCGGGAATTGCCGGGGCGGACGCTAAGTTCATCGCTGGCCAGCCGATCTCGAAGCCGGAACCTCAGCCTGAGCCCGCGCCAGTTTTCTCATCACCAGCTCCCGCCGCTCCCGTTGCGGCTGCAAAGCCCGCGGCGGTTGCGCCAGCCGCGTTGGAGAAAGAGGATTTTAAGAACGATCCGCTGATTCGGCAGGCCCTGGAAATGTTCAAAGGGCAAATCGTGGCGGTTCAGAAAACATAAATCGTAAATCAGTCAATCGACTAAATGTTATGTCGAGCATTGGAAAACTAGTCAAACAAGCCGCGCGGATTCAGCGGCAGATGGAAGATGTCCAAAACCAGCTGGCGGCCCGCACCGTCGAAGCAACCAGCGGCGGCGGCGCGGTGAAGGTTGTTGCAAAGTGCAACGGCAGCCTCGCCTCCATTAAAATTGATCCGCAAGCGGTGAATCCGGCGGAAACCCAGTTGTTGGAAGATCTCGTCATCAGCGCCGTCAACAATGCGCTCGAGCAAGCGCGTGAGATTTCAAATGCTGAGATGGGCAAAGTCACGTCCGGCTTTAACATTCCCGGGCTGATGTAGTTTCTTGGTCCGGTCTTCCTGCAGCTTAACGCTGTCCACGCTCCGCACTCCTCGACTAGTGGAAAACGCGTTCAGAGGGCCAACAGCTTCCCCAACTAGCCGGGCTGGTTTTGAGGGCTACGGAGACCACTGAGTTTTACGGTTTGCTCGCGCCGGGACATCTCGCGGTGGGAAATGACGAATGACGGAATGAACGAATGACTATATAAACCGGAATCTCCAATGACCCAGCGGGGCGTTGGAGAGCTCTCCGCTTGGGGATTGGTCATTGGTCCTTAATTCGTTCATTCGTCCATTGGTCCTTGGTCATTTCTTAAGGACAGGCGTTCCCGAAGAGAGCGTCGCTGCGGCTTAAGGGCGGGAACGCAGCCTTCAAGCTGCAGCGTCGGTTCATGAGCCCAATGCGTGTCGAAACGTTGAACATCGAACCTTCCCATGCACCAGCGTATGTCTAACGATTTCACCAGCGGATTGCCTGAACCGCTCGCACAATTGGTCGCTGCCCTCAGCAAGCTGCCTGGCATCGGCCCGCGCTCGGCTGAAAGGCTCGGCTTGTTTTTAGTGCAGGCGGAGTTGGCCTACGTGCAAAACCTCGCGCAAGTTCTCGTTTCGGCTCGGCAGCGCGTTGAGTCGTGTGAGGTCTGCGGCGGGTTGACAGAACGGCAGCCTTGCCGGATTTGCGCTGACCCAGCCCGGGACGGTTCCGTTGTTTGCTTAGTGGAAAGAGCAGTCGACATCATTCCCCTCGAAAAATCGCGCGCGTTCCGTGGAAGATACCATGTGCTCGGAGGCAAGATTTCACCCATGAACGGTGTCGGGCCGGAAGACTTGCGCATTCACGATCTCGAACTGCGCCGCCAAAAAGAACCGATGCGCGAATTAATCCTCGCGCTCCAGTCCGACGTTGAAGGCGATGCGACGAGTTTTTATCTGGCGAAGCTTTTCGCCGGCAAAGGGGTGAAGATTTCTCGTTTGGCGCATGGACTGCCGGTGGGCGGTGGACTCGAATTTGCGGACGAGCTGACGTTGAGCCGAGCGCTCGAAGGTCGAACGGAAATGAAATAGTCATTCACCAGCGCAATCGATATATCTGCCATGGCCAATTCCTCGCGGTCCCCCGCCATCATCTTCGATTTGGGAAAGGTTCTGCTCGATTTCAGTTACACGAAAGTGGCCGAGACATTATCCGGGCGATGCCGCGTGTCGCAGAGCGAAATCGTCCAAGCGCTGCAGCAATCGCCGCTGCTCTTGCGCTATGAAACGAACGCGATCAGCACCGAAGAATTCTTCGCCGAAATGCAAGCGGTCTCCGGTTTCAGTGGCGGCTTGGCCGATTTCAAACCGATCTTTGCCGATATTTTTACCCCGATCGAACCGATGATCCAGCTCCAGGCAGAACTGCGGAGCTCCGGGTATCCGGTTTACATTTTCTCGAACACGAATTTCTTGGCGGTGGAACATATTCGCGAGCGCTACCCGTTCTTTCGAGATTTTGACGGATACATTTTGTCGTGCGAACACGGGCTCATGAAACCAGATCCGGGGATTTACGAAATCGTCGAGCAGTCCACCGATCGTTCGGGACCGGAATTGGTCTATCTGGACGATCGGGAAGAGAATATTGCGACGGCAGAGAAGCGCGGGTGGCGGGCAATTCACCATCGCACGCCGGAAGAATCGCGCGCGAAGCTAAAAGAGTTCGGAGTAATTGGTGGGTGAAACCTCGACCGAAGGGTGGGGCGAGGCTACTGACGAGCCGACAAGGAGCATGCAGCAAAGCCATCTGGTGGGGCGAGGCTACTGACGGGCCGGCAAGGAGCATGCAGCAAAGCCATCCGGTGGGGCGAGGCTACTGGCGAGCGGACAACGAGCATGCAGCAAAGCCATCCGGTGGGGCGAGGCTACTGACGAGCGGACAAGGAGCATGCAACAAAGCGATCCGGTGGGGCGAGGCTACTGACGAGCCGGCAACGAGCATGCAACAACGAGTCGAGATGGTGATAGGTGCAGCGGGTGATTGCGGAGGCATGGATCTTTTGCACGACCCTGGCGGCTCGCGGGTACGCTCGCCCCACCTGCACGGAGTTGATGTAGTGGTTGCGGAGGCATGGATCTTTTGCACGACTCTGGCGGCTCGCGGGTACGCTCATCCCACCTGCAACTTCACGGCGCATCCCCAATCAACGGCTGGGTGCATCGCAAATACGCGAACAAATCCCGGATCTGTTGTTCCTTTAAACTGTCCATCAATCCTTCCGGCATCAGCGATGTGCCAGCCGCGCGCAGTTCCGCGATGTCTTTTCGTTCCAAGCTCACATTCAATCCGTCCATGCCGCGCAACACGACCACTTGGCTGTCCTGTTCGACGAGAAATCCGTTGAGCGATCGACCATCCGTCGTCTCGACTTGGAAATTCTCAAACCCTTCGCGGATCTCCGCGCTCGGATTGGCAATCGCCAGCAGCATCGTTTCCAGATCGTCTCGCTGATAGGTGGTCAAGTCCGGCCCGACCTGGCCCCCGCTGCCAAACAAGGTATGGCAGACCGCGCACGTATTCGCGAATAACGCGCGGCCCTGATACGGATTGCCAACGCCAGTGCGAACCACGCTTGCCAAGTGACGGATTTGGCTTTCGAGCTGGCTGTTGCTCGGCAATCCCGCTTTGCCCCACAAGCGTTCTGCCTCTTTCAATTCGTCAGGACCGAGTTGCTGTTTCAGCTTTCGAACGATCCCTGCCGGAAAACTTTCCGCCGCGATGCGTCCAGCGGCTGCTGCGGCAACGGTCTGTCGCGACCAGCCGGCGCGGCTGGCCAGCAACATTTGCGCGGTCGGCAGTTCTTGTTTTGATAGTGCCGGATAAAGCGCGAGCACGCGTTCGCCAATTGCCGCGTCGCTGTAAGGTTCGAGCGATTGCAGCGCCGCTTTCCGAAAGGCCGGCGCTGTCTCCAAAACTTTTAAGAGAGGGGGCACGCAGGCATTGTTTTTGATTTCACCAAACACCGCGATCAGCTCGAGTCGCTCAGTGAGCGGTGTCCGCTCATCCGCGATGCGTTCGATGGCCTGTTGCAGCGCCGCTGGATCACCGCGCCGGACGGACAGGGCCAGCGACATGGCGCCATGGCGCGACATGGCAGCCAGCAATTCATTCGGCAATCCGGCCAGCGGGCGACCTTTGAACGCTTGCTCGAAGCCAGTCATGAGGATCCGGCTGTGCTCGGGTTTTGGGGCCAGTTCGAACAGCCGCGCACAAGCCAGCAGATCTCGCCGAGTGCCAGCTTGGGCGTAACGGCGCATCGTCCGGTCGAGCAAATGTTGTTTGACCAAGGGCCGCTCCCAAAAGGCGGGTGAATAAAACAAGCGCAACACTTCGTCCCGATCCGAATCCGCCTTCGCTTCGATGGCCCACCAGATCAGCAGCGGCATTCGATTGTCCGCGGCATCTTCGTCATGTTCTGCCAATTTGCCGGCGATGCGCAAATCGTCCGGCGCGGGCAAGCGGCGGGCGGAGCAAGCGAGTTGGTTGCGAACTTCCAAATCCGTTTCAGTTTGCGCCAGCTGCACCAATTCGTTTTCGATGTTGGGGCTGACCTTTTTGTCATCGCCGAGCAACCGAACGGTCCAGAGACGGACGTAGGGATTGGCGTGATGAAGCGCGGCGGCAGCGATGCGTTCGTTGAAGCCGCCGCTCAAATGAAGCGCCCAGAGCGCTTCGAGAGCGTCCTGGCCAGCGCGATGGAACAGCCGCTCGGTTAAAAGCGGAATGACGCTGGCATCCCGCCGGTCAGCCAGCAGGCGGAGGGCGGTTTGCCGAAACCATTTGTTGGCGTTCGTCAGCGCATCGACCAGCTGCGCGGAAGAGAGCTTCGTGAGATCGAAGGGCGCGATCGTCGGAGCGCCTTTGCCTTTCAACCGGTAAACCCGCCCGCTGCCCGGGTCGATTTTGCCTTCGTGATTGCGGTAATGATTGACCTGTTGATCGTACCAATCGCAAACGTAAATGGCGCCGTCTGGGCCTGCTTTAATGTCCACCGGCCGGAACCAGCGATCCGCGCTGACCAAAGGATATCCGAGATCATGCGTTCGGAACGTCGATTGATCCGGGACCACATCGCTGAGCACCACTCGGCCTTGGAGCGGTTCCGCCCCGAACAGTTTTCCATTGTAGATTTCCGGCAAAGCGCCGCCTTCATAAACAATGAAATTATGAGTGAAACGCTTGACCGCGTGATGGCGCATCGGCGGGAAATAACCAAACGCATACGGATTCGACAGCGGCCCGTGCTTCTCGAAACCTTTCTGCAAGTAGCCTCCCTGGACGTAGTGAAATCCGCGCGTGTCGCCCCCGTTGTGGCCTGAGAAAATCCGGCCTTTGCTGTCGAACTCGCAACCGAATGCATTGCCGCCGCCTTCCGCAAAAACTTCAAATCGGCGGGTCTCGGGATGGTACCGCCAAATCAATTGACCCATCGTGTGAAGGAACGGCTGCGTGTCCAGTCCGGGCCGGACCATGTGCCCGGTCACGGTGCTGCCTTGCGCGCCATAAAGCCAGCCGTCCGGACCCCATCGTAAACTGTTCGCGACCGAATGGGTGTCTTCCAGGCCAAACCCCGCGAGGTGCACGACCGGATCGCCATCGGGAATGTCGTCGTTGTTGGCGTCCGGATAAAAAAGCAGGTAAGGCGGATTGAGCACCCAGACCCCGCCGCGGCCGCGTTCCACCGCCGTGGTGATGTTCAAGCCATCCACAAACGTTTTGGATTTGTCAAAAATGCCATCGCCGTTCGTGTCTTCGTGGATTGTGATTTTGTCGCGCCCGACGAACTGATGCGGGGGTGGGGGAGAAACTTTGTCGTAGACCGCGCGCCAGACGTTATCGCGGCTGATCATTTTCAATCCCGCCGGATCGGGATATTGGCGGTACTGAACGACCCACATCCGGCCGCGTTCATCGAAGTTCAGAAAGACTGGTTGGGCGACGAGCGGTTCGGTGAGGAGTTGATCGATTTGAAAATCATCCCCGGTTTGAAGGCGGCTGAGCGATTCGGCAGGGCTGAGGGGTTGCGCCTCGGCTTCACTTTGAACGTCGGGCGCCGTCGCAACAACGCGAGGCTCGAAATGCTGGGCGCCAGCTGTTGGCTTCGATTGCGCGGCTGACAATCCCCATGCGATCGCGTTGACGAATAAGCGCCGGAAATTCGCATTCTGAAAATCGTCCGGGTGGCCCAGCGAAGTATAAAAGATCGGCGCATGGCGCGGCCCGTAGAACCGAGTCCAAGCGACCGGCTCGGGTTCTCGGCCAGGCACCTCGCCGATGAGCAACGGGTCGGCGGAAGCGGCGAGCGGTTTGACTAAATACAACGAACCGTTTCCTTCCAGATGGCTGATATCAACTCCGCGCAAAATGGCGTGCTGTTCCGCTCCGGCCGCCAGCCGGATGGTGGCTTTTGGGCCGGCGCCGGAATGGCCAACGTAATGGCCGCCGAGAACTTCCGGATCGAATTCAGGCCATTCAGCCCAGTTTGCCGTTTTATCGCGCTTGGCGCGGTCTTGCGGTTGGAGCACAAACGCGTGGCAGGCGGTGCGAATTCCAACGAGCGGTTTGCCCGAGCGCAAAAATGTTTGCACGGCTTCGAGTTGTTCGCGCGGAGGGGTTCGGCGGCGAACGCTGAGCACTAGCAAGTCTGCTTTCCCGAGCGCTTCCACCAGACCTGGAAAATTATCTTTGTCTTGTTTATCCGCATGAATGATCGTCGTTTCGTAGCCGAGCGGCTTCAACTCGGCTGCGGCAAACGCGGGCAGCGTTTCCCAGGTTTTGTATTCGTCTTCCCCAATCATGAAGACGAGCCGCGGATGGTCTGCGGCGGCGGAGGTCCAAACGAAAGTGAAAATGAGGAACAGGAAAGTCGCCGGCTTGAGCATGAGCCGGTTTATAACGTACCGGCATCCTTTGGCGAAAGATTTTCCAAGCACGCTCTCAGCGATGCGCGCTTTGGACCGCGAACGGAAAGAGAATGGGGTAGCGGAAGCATTGGCTGCCATTTGCCGTCTAACCCAAAGAATTAAGGCACGCGCGGTCTCGGTGCACCGCAGGACGAAGAAGGATATTGCAATGAACGATTCAATAACCCGGCGACAAAGCGGGCCCCGTGAAGCTCGAAGGTCCCATCCTTTCTGTGAATTTGGCCCTTCACTTCGTTTGAACATGAAAACAACACTTGCTTTCGGATCGAGCCTGGCAGCCAAAACCCTGGTCGTCTTCAGCTTGCTTGGCCTCGGCACAACAGCTCGGCCGGATGGAATTGAAAAAGCAACCGCGGAAGCTCCGCCGAATGCTCAGGCGGTGGCGGGCAGTTACTACAAAGGGACTGGCTTGGCTTACAATCTGAACCTGACCCTTCAGCCGAGTGGCGAATACACCGCCGCATGGGACAGCTGCCTTTACAAACCGGGGAAGGCAGCTGGCCAGTGGCGCCTTTCTGACAAACGGATCACTTTCACGCCCCCGATGGAAGGGGAGATGATGCGCGGCAGCATCGAGACTGTGGAAATTCTTAAACTCCGAGGCGAGTGGGTGCTGCTGCCAATCGATAACCAGAGCCTGAAATTGTACGACCGAGATGGGGTGACGCCTTTTTCTTGTTTCCAGAAAGTCGATCTGGCCGGCCACTGGAGCTTCGCCAACGGCGTGATGGGCGAGTTCCACACCGTGGAGCTTCGCAAAGAACGAACTTTCTCATGGGTTTTGAGGGATGAACCACTGCACGCGGAAGACACTTACCATGGAACATGGCAAGTCCGGGACGGCGCGGTGCATTTGTCATTCGTCAGTGGCCAAACCAAATCGGGTGATCCACTCAAGCCGCGACAGCGCACGCTGGTTCTTTCCGTCGGGAATGATGCTCTCACGGGCGACGCTGGGCTTAAACTCGAGCGGGTGAAACCCAAGCCTGCTGCTTGACCGCCGCGCGCATCGATGAGATAAGCGCGGCATGAAAATCCGCGCTCGCAGCCGCATCCGCCAATTTTTGGGCGGCGTCATTCTCCTGGCCGTTTTCTTGGCACGAACGGCCGACGCGTCGGAATCAACCGAGCGCGTCAAGCTCGTGACTGTTCCATTCCCCGCCAAGGTGGTGAAGGCGCAAGCTGGTCAGGACGGAACAATTCATTTGCTCGTCGACACGACGGATGGCCCTCAGTACGCAAAGTCGGCTGACAGCGGAGTCACGTTCAGCGGACCCATTTCTATTGTTGACGCGGCCGCACGGAAGCCGGGCCTTAAATTCGCTGGATGGGACATAGCGATCGGAAAGGATGGGCGAGTTCATGTCGCGATGTCGAACAACGCCTGGCAATTGAAATTGCCCCAAGAGGAATGGAGCCTTTATTTCGCGACTCTGGCGCCAGGCGCAAAGTCCTTTTCTCCCGTCCGCAATCTGAATCGGAAACCCAGCGAAGGATTTTCGCTGGCCGCCGACGAGCAAGGGAATGTCACGGCTTCGTTTCTCTCGAATAAACTTTACGCGATGGTTTCGCAGGACAATGGAGAAACCTGGCGCCCGTCCCAAGAATTGAACCCGGCGTGGGACCCTTGCAATTGCTGCACCACCAGCGCGACGTACGGTTCCGATGGCAGATGCGCGCTTCTCTACCGGGAGGAGACAAATAACGAACGCGACATGTACGTCGTGCTATGGGATCAGAAGTCCGGGAAAACGCCGCTGCGCACTCGAGTCAGCCGTGAAAGCTGGAAAGTCGATGCCTGCCCAATGACGTACTTTACGATCGCAAAAACAGAGGCTGGGTATCTGGCAGCGTGGCCAACCAAAGGGAGGATTTCCTTCACGAGGCTGGATTCGAACGGGAACGTTCGATCGCCCGGCGAGATCTTGACTCCTGGGACCAGCGGCATGAGGACGGGCGTGGTCGCGATGGCCGCGGCCGACGGCACGACTCTGATTGCCTGGAAGAATAACGACACTCTTGGATGGCAGATGTATGACCCGCAAGGCTCACCTCGAGGCAAGCCCGGTTCCGCTCGCAGTCCGGGCAATGGGGCCGCTGGGGTGGTCCTGAAGGATGGCAACTTCGTCCTGGTGCTCTGAGCTGACCTCCTCCTCCCGTGGCGGAACCGCAACCGAGGTGAACCTTCTCGATCAGTCCAGGTTCGCCGGCATTCGGGTTGACTTCCGCTCCCGTTTGGCAATAAGAGAGCAATCCACTCGTGAAAGGCTCTCTCCTATGATCACCAAAATATTGTTGAACACGGTCGCTCTGTTGGCTGTCTCCGTTGCTGCGGCTGAGCCCAACCTCAAAGAGCAATTGAAAACCGCGACTGAAAAACTTAGCCAACAGCCGAACTACAGCTGGAAGACAACCGTCGTCGTCCCGGAAAACAGCCGCTTTCGGCCTGGTCCGGTCGAAGGCAAAACGGAAAAGGACGGCCTGACCATCGTGACGATGACATTTGGCGAAAACAGAGTGCAAGCGGTGTTACAAGGGGAGAAAGCTGCCGTCACGAATCCCGATGGCGGATGGCAGTCAATCTCGGAATTGGACGCGGCCGAAGGGCCGAGGCGATTTGTGGGCATGATTGTCCGCAATATCAAAACTCCCTCAGCGCAGGCAGCGGAGCTCGCTTCATTCGCGAAAGACCTCAAGAAGGAGGGAGAGGCCTATTCGAGCGACCTGGCTGTGGATGGCGTGAAAACTCTCTTATCATTCGGGCGCCGGGGAGGAAACGGCCCGGAGGTCAGCAACCCGAAAGGTTCAGTCAAGTTCTGGTTGAAAGACGGTTTGATTTCCAAATACGAGTTCAAAGTGAAAGGCACGGTGAATTTCAACGGCAACGACGTCGAGGTGGATCGGGATACGACTGTCGAGATCAAGGATATTGGAACCACAAAAGTCGAGGCGCCGGAGGAAGCGAAGAAGAAGCTGACGTAAGGGTCCGTCCAAAAATCCATTCCTCTTTTGCTCCAGACTAGGCGCGCGGCGCTGCCGTTCCTTCATTCGCACGGTTCGTCATTTGCTTCTCACGCTGCGCAAGATTTTTTCGGCAAGAGCAAGCACCGCTCGCGCTCTGGACGATTCGCGTGACAGGGGTGAAGTTGCCTCGATGAAAAAAAGAGATCTCGCCGCGTTTTTCGCCCGTGTGCCTCAGGCGAAATCCGATATTGAAGAGCTGGAAGAGCGAGAAATCGAAGTGCTCTCGATGTTATCGCAGGGATTATCAGGCGGGCAAATGTGTCGAGAGATGGGGATCGAGGGGGAAGAATTGGTCCTGCTCAAAAGGGAAATTCAAAAAAAGCTTGGGCTGAAAAATGAGGTTGAGCTCGTTCGGTTCGCGGCTCGGATGCCGCGCTGAAGCGCTCACGACGAAACAATTCAGCGGCGGCCGAATGAACGAACACATTCGCGCCGCCGCTGCTTTGGAACGCGGCTGCTTTTTGGGTTATTGCTGCAGCCGGTAGAACTTGCTTCCGCCACTGATCGTGACCGTTTGAGGATTGGACTGATTGGCTGAGTTAGTCCAGCCGCCGATGATTGATGTCGACTCTTGGAGCGTTCCCGTGCCCGTCCATGAGAGCGTCATGTTTTTGCCCGAGAGGGTCGGCACATTAAATTTCGCTTCCGGCTTTGGAAGATTGCCCCCGACGAGCCAAGTCACGGCGGCGTCGAAAAGTTTCACCCCTTCGGCCGTGGCATTTGTGAATGTGTCATTCTCGAGGAAGAAACCAACGCGGCGAGCTGGCGCGGTGGCGATGCGGCCCGCTTGCAGGGCGGCGCCCTTTTCAATGGCGAAGATCGCTGGACGATCCGTTCCATCGGGCAGCGTCGCGATGATTTTCCCGCTCGGCACAAGGTCGTTGATGACATCGATATTTCCCGCAGTCGACAACACCGTGACGAGTCCTGCTGGCAGCCCAGCGGCGATCGGGTGTTGCGGATCGACAATGGTGAGCTGCGTCTGTCCGCCCACGCCCGCGCCGGCTGCATCATTCACGTCGAAACCGAGATCATCATAAAGAGCGGTTTCCCAATCGAGGAGCGGCACGGCTGCAGCGGTGAATTTCGTGTTCACATTCCCCGAACCGACGGAGGAAGAGATCACAATCAGCGACTTTCCGTCCGCGTCGCTCGTTTGCGAAGCGGTGTCGATCACTTCGACCACTTCAAACCCGAGCGATTTCAAGTGCGCCGCGATTTTAACGTCGGAGGTCGTTGCTGTTGCGGTATGAAGGAACAGCACCTTGGGCAGTGAGCTTTCCACGGTGAAACTAAACGTCTCAGATCGCGTATTCGGTGGGCTGGCGGTGTCGGTGAACTGCAGGCCAACCGTGTGCACGGACAATGGAGTGAACGGCGCGGAGGGCGTGAACGTGATGGTGGTGACGCCGTTGGCTTTGTTCACGGTTGGCGTCACCGGATTATTATCCAGCGTCAACTTCACGCTGCTGGTCACAACTTGAGCGGTTGCGTCCGCAATGGTGATGGTGATGCCGGCATTCTTCGGGACGGAGAGAGCTCCCGGCGCCGGTTTGACCGAAGTGATGGTCGGCAGGCCGCCGCTCGAGGCGGGCGGCTGAAATGCTTTGACCGATTTTGCATTGCTCGTGTCATTCACGAGGATCTTTTCTGCCGTGGCGTTGTCGATCGAGAAGAACTCGACTTCGGCGCCGCCGCCCGTTTCCCACCAAACCAAGCTAAACGGATAAAGCCCGTCTTCAGCGACGAAAACGGTGAATTGCGTCGTTGCCGCGCCGCGATCAGCGTTGAAAGCCCCGGCCAACACCGAAAATGCGTCTTCCGGGTTGGAACCCACAAACACGCCGAACCCGTCATCGCTGTTGACCCCGAAACGGTATAGCCCAGCTTTCAAGTCGAGCACCGTGCGCGCGTCCATGGCGATGTTATCGGTGCTGCCGCTCGTGCCTGGGACCCCTGGGATTGGTTTATCCGTCGCGGTGGGATCGCGGAACTCGCCCGCATCCGCCCCGGTGCCTGCGTCCTGGTTGTAATTGATGACGCCGGTTTCCGTGAAAGTCCCGTTGGCGTTGAAACCTGAGCCGCCCGCAAATCCAGTCTGGCTTCGGTCAATCACGTCGACGAGAGGCGCGCCGGTGCTTGGATCGATGAGCGTGTCATTCAACTGCTGGCGGACCGTAGTCAGCGTGCTTCCCCCGGGCCGCGCCGTATCGCTCTGACGCAGCTTCAGGATAAAACCGGTTTTGCTGCGGTTAACAGCGGTCTCAGGGACTTTCATGCGCGGTGGAATGGTCGCGAAGTTCTCAATCGTGAATTGGAACGTGTTCGTGCTGGTTACGGCGGGGGTGCTGTTGTCGCTGAATACCCCCCGAACGTTGTTGACCGAGCCAGCCGTAAAGAGCGTCGACGGCTTGAAAGAAACGGTTGTGATGTTCCCGTTCTTTGAGATTTGGGGAGTCACAGGATTTCCATTTAGAGAAAGCGAGATGGTATTGGTGTTGACCTGACTCGAGGTGCCGTTTTCCAGTTCGAGAACCACCGCGGCATCCGGCGCGCCATTCGCTGCGGCGGGAGATTTCAAGGAGACTGTGATCGGCAGGTTCGCCGGCGCTTGGAGTGCCCACTTGATCGAGGCATCGAACAGTGCGGTGGCATTGTCGTTGTAAACTCCGGGCGCGGTGCTCGCATTATAGAATAGGGCGACCCGGCGGCTGGAGGCGATCGTGTTGTCGTCCGCGAGGCGTGAACCTTTTTCATAAGCCCACATGCAAATGCGGCCCACGTCGATGTCTGGAGTGGCGTTGGTCGCGATGATCAACGCATCCTTGCCGACGGTGTAAGGAAACGCGGAAGAACTGATCACCGCGCTGTCGCCTGGGTTGACGATGTCGATGGCGCCGGATTTTCCGGCGGCCAGCGGGTGGTTTTTGTTTTCGTTTGAAATCGCAATCGAGGTGTGGCCGGCCGCGTTGCCGAAGGTGTTTTGCGTTTGCATCAATAATTCGTCATAAAGGCCGGGTTCATAACAGATCACTGGAATGCGGCCGCTCCGGAGAGTATTTGCGCAGAGCGCATTGACCCCCGCCGCGGCGCTGCTGGTGCTGGATGAAATGAGGACCAAATCCATGCCGACCGTATCAGCCGCTGAAACGGGATTGTCGTCGGCCAGCGTCACGGCGTGTCCCTGACTGGTGAGGCGATCCAAAACTTCTTGATCGTGCGCGTTGGAAGGCGTGGTTGCATCCGTGAATGAATTGACCACGAACAGGATTTTGGCCGCATGAGCGCTGGGAGTTGCGAGCAGGAGGGTGGCCGAAACCATCGCTGCAAAGCATAGAAAACATTGGATCGGGAAAGATGATCGGAGGGGTTTCATGTAATTCCTTTCGGTTCTAACGAGTTCGTTCCTTCAATCGAGCACACTCTCAGCTTGAGGTTGCCCGCTCCACGCAGCAACGAGGCCACGGATCACTCTCGGTGATGACAAGTCACGTTTTTTTCTGCGCAAAACTCGGCGTGAGTGGCGCAGGACTGATGGAGGAACGGACCGGATCATGGCGGAGCCGCTCAAGGGATGTCAACCGGCTACAGGTTCTAGCCGACACTAGAACTTTCGATCTACTTCATCTCACAGGAGAAAATTTTTTGGGGAAATTTTGAACTTTGCTTTGCCGCCGTTTCCTGCCGGGTTTATTCTGCTTTTGTTCCCATGACAAACGGAAGGCTGCTCATTGCGCTGCCACGGGAGCGAAGAGAAATCATGAAAACTGCCCCAAAACGTTCTCTCGTCGGATTCACGTTAATCGAGTTGCTCGTCGTTATTGCGATCATCGCCATTCTTGCGGGAATGCTGCTGCCTGCTTTGTCGAAAGCGAAGACCAAGGCCCAGGCGATCAAATGCCTCAGCAATCTGAAGCAGCTTCAACTCTGCTGGGTGATGTACGCTGATGACAATCACGACAAGCTCATCTTCGGGTACAATGGAAATCCCAACGCGCCGGAACGATGGGTGTTAGGCGATATGGACAACGATCGCGACGCGACCAATGTCCTCTACATCAAGAAAGGCCATCTCTACGCCTACAATGATTCGGTGGAGATTTATAAGTGTCCCGCCGATCGCAGCACTCAGAAAGCCGGCCGCAAACTGCCCCGCGTCCGAAGTGTCTCGATGAGCACTGCAATCAATCATCCCGACGCGCCGCTGCCCTCGCCGCCGTACCGCGTCTATTATAAATCCTCCGACATTATCGAGCCCGGCCCGAGCCAATTATGGGTCTTCATGATGGAGCATCCGAACAGCATCGCGGGCGGAGTGCTGACCGTGCGCTGCCTCGAACAAGGCGCCGCAGCCCGAATTTATGATTATCCCGCAAGTTATCACGGCGGAGCGGACGGTCTTTCTTTTGCCGACGGCCATGCGGAGATTCATAAATATTTAGATGCGCGCACGAAGCCGCCGGCAAAGTGGGACAGGGGCGTTTCACTCCAATTCAACGTCGCATCACCGAACAATCCGGACGTGGCATGGCTGCAGCAGCGCACCAGCGCATTGATCAAGAAATAGCTGAGAGTTTTGGGAAGATTGGATGAGTGGATGAGTGGATTACCGTTCCCGTTCGGCTGATCTGATTTTCTTGAATGCTCCCAGGAATTCCTCGCGGAATTGTTTTTCGGCGGCGAGCGATGTCAGACAAGCGTCCCAATCCAGCTTCGGTTCCGCAGGCAAAGCCGCCGCGGGCAATCCGCGCCGGATTTCGAGGGAGAGCTTTTGAAACTCTTTTCCCCACGCCTTGATCTGTCCGTCGGCTTGAAGCAAGCCGGTGAGTTGGCTCACATCCGTCGCTTCGGGCTGATCGTAAAGCCCCCAATTCAACCATCCGGTCGCTTGGCCCGCGCTCACGGCGACCAAGCTTCGGCACCATTCCGCCTGTTGCTGCTGCGTCGCGGCCGGATGGCGGTTCCGATCGAAGCTCGGCTTGCCGCCGCCGTACCAGCCAAATTCAGCCAGCACAACCGGTTTGCCCGGCCGTGCCACCTCCCGCAGCACGCTGCTGAAGTAGGCGAGATTTCTTTCCGCCGATGCCGCGCTGGCATACTCGTAAGCGCCGTTTTCAAGCGGATAAAAATGGAATTCGAGAAAATCGAGAAAACGCGCCTGGCGCTCGGGCCGAAAACCGGAGTAATGCTGCAGTCGTGGCAAGACGGACGGCACCGACCATTGGATCAATCCGACGGTGACGAGGGCGTTCGAATCAACGGATTTGATGGCCACTGTTTGGCGCTGCGTCCATTCGTCCGCCAGATCTTCACGACAATGTTGGAAGTCGAGCAGTTCGCGCGTTGAAACATTTCTCGGTTGCGGAACTTTCAGGCGAACGCCTTCGAGTATATTCGAGTTGCCCCAGGCCCGGGCGGCTTTTTCGAGAGAACCGTAGTGCGCTGCGACCCACTCATTCCAGCGTCGCTGCAGCGCCTCGGTTTCCCAGCCAACTTCCGGTTCGTTGCGCAGGTCGTAGGCAAAAATCACAGGGCGGTTGCGGTAACGCGCTGCGAACAATTTCCAAAACTGTTCGAGGGCCCCGAGCGCCTCGACATCGCCGATCCGATTTCCGTGCATCCATCCAGGCAGGCCTTCCCAATGATCCGGTCCCGTCGGATGGACGTAAATGCCGGCGCTCTCCGCGATCGCGAGGAACTGATCGAACTTGGCGAGCCCAGTCTCGTCGAGAGTTCCTGCGGCGTTGTAAAACGAACCGAAGGTAAGAAACACTCGGACACAATTGACCCCGAGTTCCTTCATCTTGGCGAAGTCCTGCCGCGTTGCGGCCGGGTCAAATTTTTTCCACAGCTGCGGCGCCCAGCCTGTGCCCGGGCGATAGTAAGTCAGGCCGAAGGGGGAGAAGGGCTGGCCGTTTTCAGTGGTAAAACCGCGCGAGTTTTTTGCGATGGTTATTTTTGGGAGTGCGCCTGCGGCCACGGTGAAACTGAGCAGGAAGGCGGCCGCCCAGCAGGGAAATCGGGCAATCATGAGTCTTAGATGGAACAGCCGCGGGTTTTCTTCAGCGAAACGCTGCAGTTTTCGGTAGCGGTTTGGGCAAGGCCCGTTATTTTCACGGCGTGATTGCGTTGATCGATTACGGGGCCGGCAACTTGCACAGCGTGGAGAAAGCGCTGCGGTTTTTGGGCGCGGAAGTTTGCCGCTTCGCAACCCCATCGGGCTTGAATGACGCCGCGGGCGCCGTTTTGCCTGGAGTTGGCGCTTTCGATGATTGTGTGCAGACGCTTCGCCAGCGGGAGTTGCTCGAGGCCACCCGGGGCTTCATCGAAACGGGAAAACCATTTCTGGGAATCTGCGTCGGATATCAGGCGCTCTTCGAGAGGAGCGAGGAATTCAACAGCTGCGCTGCGGGGCTTGGGCTATTTCGCGGGAGCGTGATCCGATTTCCGGCCTGGCCCGGGCTGAAGGTGCCGCAGATTGGCTGGAACCAGCTGGAAATCGCGCAGCCAGCTTGCCCGTTATTTCGTGGGATCCCGACGGGCAGTTATGTGTATTTCGTGCACAGCTTTTACCCGAAGCCCGTGGACGAATCGATTATCGCGACGCGGACGGAATACGGCGTGACATTCGCATCGGCAGTCTGGCGAGGCAACGTCTTTGCCACGCAATTCCATCCGGAAAAAAGCCAAACGGTGGGGCTGCAGTTGTTGCGGAATTTTATCGAGCTAACCTGAATTCCCCGATGGGAACTCAGGTTAGCGTGGTGAGATTGGCCGCGCCAATTAGGGCGGGCTCAACTGGATCAAACCTTCGGCTTCCATGATGGCCCGGTTCAACGTCGAGGCTTGAACGGTCAGATGTGCAATCTTCCGATAGTCGCCTTCACGCGTCGCCAGTAGAGAAGCTTTGCGGATCTTTTGCAGTTCTCGTTTCATGTCGTCCACTCGCTGAGGCAGATTTTTGATTTGCATAAAGGTTGTTGCTCCTGATTTTTTCTTGGCCTGGGTTCCGGAGCCGGAGAACCTTTCCCCTTCCAGGCTTACTGTTGAGGGATACTATGTCGAACCGATCACCGATACGCTATCGGGCGAATGCCTGAAACTTTTTTGGGACTTTAGCTTTTGGGTGTTTCGAGCAATGGACGAGACTATGTGAGCAATTTTCCCGGGAGAACAGCGGGCTTTTGCCTAGTTCTTGCGCTTCTTAACCTCCACCCACGTCATCGATGACTCGCTTGCACTTCAGGCAGGCGTCGTACGGGTCGGGCACTTCCCATTCATCGACCATAATCCAGCCGCGGAAGCCGCCCTCTTTGAGGATGCGAAGTGATTTCGCGCAATCGAGATGTCCGTCGCCACAACCGAGGTGTTTGGAAGTGCCGCCATCCCGGAGCGTGCTGTCCGTATCACAGAACTGGACGTAGCCGATGTTTTTTACGCCGACGCGCACGAGCATTTCCTCCGGTTTGCCAGTGGCGCCATTCATCTGGTCGAAGTGACTCGGATCGTAAATGCCTTTGAGCGCTGGGTGATTCGCGCCATGGAGAATGCGGTGATAATGGTCCTCTTTGTTGAAGGCAAAGACTGGCTCGATCTCGAAGCTGGCGATCAGACCGAGGTCCTCGGCAATCTCACCTGCTTCATGAAAAGACTTCGCGAGTTGCGCGATTGCCTGGTCCATGGTTTGCCCCCGCAAACCGCCCCCCGGCCAGAGCCCCACGCAACTGCAACCGACTTGTTTGGCGAACTCAGCGCGATCGCGGAATTCTTTGAGCCAAGCTAGACGAGCCGCTTCGTTCGGATCGAACGCGCCTGCGGCGGAGAGTTGGATGGAGAAAATAGTTATCCCGTAAGAATCGTAGAGCCGGCGCAAAGCCCGGATCCGTTCGGTTTCTTTCGAGCTGGGATACCCGCCGGTAGGCCAGTCACTGACTAATTCCACTCCGTCGAAGCCATGGCGGGAAGCGAAGTCCAGAATCTCCCAGATGGGATAATTCTTTTTGTATTTCCTCGACCCGGACTGAAATCCATTGAGGCCCACGGCAGTTTTCCAGATCGCTTTGCCTTCCGCTGCGGGCGTGGTGAATGTGGAGAGTGCGAACGTGGCGCTCACCTGTTTCAGGAGAGCTCGTCGCGACACTCGCTGCGGTGAGGTGGCGGATGAATGTGGAAGATCAGCGCTCATGCACAGATGTTGCTTGAGGATTCCGGTTCATGTCAAAACCTGCTGTGAGCATTCAAATCTAGTCGTATGCTCTGGATCGCATCGTTGATTACAAAAATTGTTCCCCATGATCCGACCACGCCAACCGATGAAGCCCTTCGCGGCAATGTTATCACTGATAATCTTGGGCTCAGCTCCGTCCGAATGCGCGGATTCTCTCCGCGAACCAGGTTTCACCGCGATCTGGTGGGCCGATGGCCCGCCGCATTGCCTTTCAATGAAAGGTCCGCCACCGCCACCGGTGTTGTGCCTGCGCAGCGGCGAGATTGGCGTTGTGCTCGATACGAAATCGCTCCGGTTTTTGCACGCAGGCCGCTTCGCCACCACGCAGTCGAAGAATGCGGCGCTGGAAGCCGGAACCCAACCTCTTTTGGCGCTGCCCGCGTTGGATCTCCAACTGAGTGTCGCGTCCGCAGGAAAAACGTTTGCGTGCACCGGCCGCGGCCCGGAGCCCAAGGATGAGTTCTTTCAACCAGTTCAATTTGTTGAATCGGGTCGCTGCTTCCAGCGCGTGCGAATCGAAGGCCTGCAATTTTCCAGCCCGGATGGCGCCCGGCTGGAAATGGGCGGCAGCCTCGAAATTGCATTGTGGCCTGACCGACTCTCGCTCTCCTTCGAATTGGAGAACCCCAGCAGCTTGCGAGAAGCCGAGTTGTCCATCACAGGCGCTGACAACCGCGTCTCGGCGCCACTCGCCAAATCGCGCCGCGCCACGTTGCAACTCTTCGGTCCGGAGGCGGAGCTGCCGAGCGCGCAAATCGAGGCGGATCCCGCGTTGACAGTCTCGTTTAATTCAGAGTTGGACTGTTATACGGTGCGCCTGCCAGAAACGGCGTGGAGCAACGCGAAAGGAACGTACTATCCCGAAGAACACCTCGACCGGCTCGATCGCTGGCCTCTGACGCTGCGCAACGATTCCGAGCACGACACGGTTGCGCGGTTGCTGTTCGTCCAGGAAAAGAATCTGCCAATCACCGGTTTCACGCCGATGTTGTGCGATCCCGACGGCGCGCCCAGCGGGGTGCCCGTGCAGATTTCGAAAAACTGGCATCAGCGCCCGGACAAAGGGCATCTCGTGCATGAAGGTCCTTGGTTCCACGGATTCATGTTCGTGCGGGCGCCGGCCAAGTCCCGGCGCCAGTTTTTTTTTCAAATGGTTTATGCGCGGTACGGCGGCGTTCCCGCAGCATCGCACGCGCAGCTCTCGTTGATCGGGTGGGGCCATAACCAGTTTTGGGATGAAGCAGCCATCGGCAGTTTTGGGGAAAGCATCTGTTTCGAACCGGGCCGGGCGCAGCGGCGCTGTTTCATTGATGACATCCGGCCGCTCATGACGTTGCCCATGGAATCAAGCGAGTCCCGCCCTAAACCTTGGGGTTGGGCCGGCAATTGCGGGGGCGGCGATTTCCTGGTCTGGGTGGATGAGCAAGGCTCGTATCGCGGCTTCCGCGGCACACGCACGGATTATCGTGCGCAGGGTCCCTGCCGGACTGACGTGCGCTATCTCGAAGAAACTGCTGGCGGAGAGATGGCCGCCCGCATGGATGTTTCCATTACGCGCAGCGACGATTACCTGCGCGTTTTCCATCACGTCCGCTACGACGTCATAAAGCCGGTGAGATTTACTCGCTTGGCGTTCTTCCAGCTCGGGGCCGATTTCTACAACGACACGCCCGCGCGCCAAGTGGCGATCGGAAATATGGAGGGCCTGCGCGAGGAGTGGACCCCGGCGCATTTGCAGGGGGCTTTTGATCGGCGTTCTGTTCCGCTCGATGGATCTCAGCCCTGGGTTTCCATTCACGGTCTGGACCGCGCAAGGCTTGGCAAAGGCAGTGCGGCGGCGAGTCGCGCCGTGATCGTGCGTTCGTGGCGCGCACAACTAGGGGGAAAACCGAGTGCGACGCCACACGTTTCGACGTTCGGCAATGAATGGGGAAAGGACAATTTTAAAACGGTCATCGAACTGGGGCCGCCACCGGGACTAGCCGCGCTCGAGCCTGGCGATTATGTCGAGGCCGAGATTGAGCTCGTCGCGTTTCCGACGGATCCGCAATCGTACTATGGGCCGAACCAGTTATTTCGAGAGGCGCTCAGATCCGGCGCAGACACGTGGCGATTGGTTCAGCGTGAGGCGGCCGGCAACGCGGTGAAAGTGTTTGCTCGGCGTGGCACGGTGATGCGGCAATTCCCGCTCGTTGTTGCGGTCGATAGCCAAGAACGAGTTCAGGCCGACATCCTGGGTGGGGTGGGTTGGTTGCCGGTGACTTTTGCCGGCTTGGCGAACCATCGCGGGCACGAACTGCGAGTGAATGGGTCTTTGCTCAACCAAGCGATCCATGGCAATGATTTTTGGCAGACCGATTACGACGCTTCGATAGGCGCCTGGAGCCAGACGTTTAACATCCCACGAACCGACGAGAAATTCGTTCACCTCGATTTTGGCCCCGCTGCGCATTAATGGGGAACCGCCGGCAACCGGCCCCAGAAATTCCTAGCGCGGCGTAGCCGCAACCAATTCGCTCCGGCTCGGACTCGAAAACAGGTTCTATGGAGGACGAGACATTTGCGCAAAGTCCACCGAGAACCCATTGCATTTTGATTTTTTTTAATTCGCGGTTGCTTCGAATTGGCGGGATTCCAAGCCCCACGAGCCCCGGAATGGTAAATCCCGCTAATTCGGTTTAACCGGAGTTTCCGTTTGGCCTTCGCCCCTCCCTCAGCCGCGGTTCCGCTCTTTGGCGAAGAGGTCCCTGACGTAGTCTGCGATGGTATGATGCTTTAAATCGCGGAACTCGCCCGCATCGAAGAACGCGCCCCCGCAAGCTCCGCACTTCTCAAACCAGATGTGGGGCTGGTCCACATCGACCATGCGAATCATCCGGCCGCCACAGCGGGGGCAATCGATGGGATGAATCTTATTATATTGCCGTCCTTTTTGTCTGTCGCCGATGTCGACCCTATCGCCTTTCGGCGCTTCTTGAAGCGCGTCCTTTTCCAGTTCGTCAAAGAACAGGCCCTGGCAATTGGTGCAACGGTCAACCTCGATCCTGGCGAAGTAAACTTTCTCCATGGCTGATGTGCATTTGGGGCATTTCATAGGTGTTCCTTTGCAGGAGATGATTTGATCGTGAATGTTTGGGGCTTTCTTCCCTCACGCGGCAAACGTCGACCGGGAACGAACTCATCACTTTTCACTGCTTGGGAACCTTCCCACGGATCTTGCCACCAAAACGCGCTCTCTTTTCAAAGTTCGCGAACTTCCCCGTAAACACGAAACGGCATTGGGTCACTGGTCTTCCGAGGCAACTGCGCGCGGCTGTCGAGCCGCTCGTAGTTTTCGCTTTGAACAGATCGGTTCCGTGCTACGCTCCGGCACGCTGAGCGTTGATGTTAACGTCTTCCCTTCATTGTGTGTGTTCATTCGGGCGGCTTGAGGCGTGCTATGGTGAAGTGCCGTCTCGGTTTCGTTTTTTTAAGCTGCTGGAATTCGTGTTGGTTCTGGCGCTCGCCGCTGATGGTTTCGCGGCCCTGCTGAGTCCCGGGATGATGGACCCGGAGTTTGTTTTCGCCGCGTGGGAAACGTCCGATGGCCTTCCGCAGAATTCCGCCACCAGCATTCAGCAGACTCCGGACGGCTTTCTTTGGTTCGGCACATTCAACGGTTTGGTGAGGTACGATGGCGATAGGTTCGTTGTCTTTGACGAGGGCACAACTCCGGAATTGCCCAGCAGCCGGATTATCGAGCTGCACTTGGACCAGCGGCAGGCGCTGTGGATCATTTCGGAATTCGGAGATGCGACCGTCTTGAAAGACGGCCAGTTCCGCCCTTTCGTTCCTTTGCTGGGCGGGCGCGCGTTGAAAATCTCCAACTTGAACGAGGAGGCTGGAGGAACGTTCCTCTTCAATGACGGGGAGGGGGTCTACCGAGTGGATGGCGCCGAGCCCACGCGCCTTTTTAAAATTGACGACCTCGGCTTCGGTCGCGTGGTCCGAATGTGCGTCGATCGCGACGGGGTCATCTGGCTGGCGTTGAAACATGCTTTTGGTTTTTGGGCAGACGGGGCATTCACTCCGCTGTTGCAAGGCTCGGGGCAATTTCCTCCCGTCGACGCTTTCGGGCTGGCCCTTGAAGGCGGGGTTTGGGTCTGCGAACCGGAGGCGGGGATTCGCCGCTATCGCAAAGGAAAACCAGTTTCAGACTTGATTCCCTGGCCGGGTGGATTGGCGCAAAGCTGGATGGCGTTCGAGGATGCGGAAAAAGGGTTGTGGATCGCAACGCTGGCCCACGGGCTGAAACGGAAATCCACCGCCGGATCGTGGAGTCAATACGGGGCAACCAACGGGCTCTCGTCCGACGCGTTGCGGACCATTTTCAAAGACAGCGAAGGAAATTTTTGGATCGGCACGGATGGCGGCGGAATTAACCGCATGCGCACGCGGCGGTTTCGGATGGTTTCAACCAATCCTAGCCAGCCTGCGGGAATCACGCCTTGCGTGGCGGAAGATCGATCGGGAACTCTCTGGTTCAGCGTGCCGGGCCAGGGTCTGTTGCGTGGCCGAGAGCGCGAGGGATTTGCGGTGATTAGCGCGCCCTTGCCGACTCTCCCTGCTTCAGTTTGGACGCTTTTGCCTTGTCGGGATGGGAGCCTTTGGCTGGAAGACGGGTTTCGCGGTCTGCTTCAACGGAGCAATGGAGTTTGGAACCGCTTTCCCAATCCGGCGCCAGCCCGGACTTATCTTCGCTCGATGTTTGAGGATAGTCGCGGCCGTCTTTGGCTGGGTGATCTGGAGGGGATTAGTGTTTTTGAAGGCGGCCTGTTCACGCGAATCAATCATGTGTTGGGGATCGCCGCGCTGGATGTGCGCGCCTTTGCGGAGGGCACTGACGGGACGATTTACGCGGGCTCGAACGGGGAGGGCCTTCTCTGTAATCGAAGCAACGTCTGGACGCGCATCACCAAGCGGGAGGGACTTCCATCCAACCGCATTTGGTCACTGCTCACGACGCGGGACGGGACGCTGTGGATTGGGACCTTTGGAGGAGGCCTTTGCTATTTGAAGAACGGCATCATTCATCAATTGGGGGGCGAGCGCGGCGTTCCCGTGAGTGTGATCACGTCGATCGTCGAGGATGATTTGGAGCAGCTCTGGTTTGGAACTATTCGCATGGGAGTGGTGATGGCGCCGCTGAAAAACCTCTACGCTTACGGAGACGGAGTGCTGCCGCGGTTGGAGGTGTCCGAGTTCGACCGGCATGACGGCCTGATCACGCTCGAATGCAGCGGCGGATCGCAGCCGGCGGCGTGGAAAGCAGCTGATGGGAAATTGTGGTTCGCGACGATCGAAGGGCCAATGGTGGTCGATCCCAAAACGTTGAACAGAGATCCTCGGCCGCCTCGGGTTTGGATCGAAGGAGTGACGGTGGATCAGGCCAAAATTTCAGTGGGGAGCCAAGATCGGCAAGCTCTGGCTTTCCCGCATTCGAAAGCCCTGGCGGTGATTCCACCAGGTTCGCGTTATTTGGAAATCTCGTTCACGGCGCCCAGCCTGGCGGCGTCAGAGAAGGTTCGTTTTCGTTATCGGTTTGAAGGGCGGGACTCGGATTGGGTCGACATTGGAAATCGGCGCGTGGTGACATTCTCCCGCTTGCCGCACGGGAACTACAACTTCCACGTGATGGCGTCAAATGGCGACGGGGTTTGGAATCGCCAGGGCGCTGAACTGCGCTTGCAAGTGCTTCCTTACTTTTGGCAAACGGGCTTGTTCAAGCTGCTCTGCGGCGCGGTGCTGGCCAGCGGGATAGTCGCGCTTTCACGCCTGATTTTGATGAAGCGTTACGGGCGGCGATTGCAATTGATGGAACAGAAGAACGCCTTGGCCACGGAACGGGCGCGGATCGCTCGCGACATTCACGATCAACTCGGGGCCAACTTGACGCGCCTGGCCCTCTTGAGCGAATTGGCCGAAGCGGACAAACACGAGCCGAACAAACTGACCGCCCATACCGGAAAACTTTCTTCGACGGTCCGTTCCACGGTCCAGGCGCTCGACGAGATCGTGTGGGCGGTGAATCCTCGCAACGACACGATGGAAAGTTTGGCGGCGTACCTCACGCATTTCGTCAGCGAATTTTTCGAAGGGACCGACGTGCGTTGCCGCTTGGATATTCCCCCGCAGTTTCCGGCGCGGACGCTCGCTCCCAATCTCCGCCACAATGTTTTGCTCGTGGTCAGAGAGGCCTTGAACAATGTCGTCAGGCACGCCCGCGCCACTGAGATTCAGGTGGTGATCCATGACGTGAACGGCGCGTTCGAGATCGCGCTTTCGGATAATGGCGTCGGATTTGAAAAGAAACGGTCGCGTCCAGCCCGGGGTGGAAATGGCTTGGGCAACATGCAAGAGCGGGTCGAGCAGTTCGGCGGAAACTTCTCTTGTGAGAGCCACCCGGGCCGGGGCACTCGGGTGAGGATTTCGTTTCCGTTTGAAGCGCGCGTCAGTCCTGAGGGAGGGCGCGGCGGATCTTAAGCGTTTCAAAAGTCCCCACCTCTCCCTTGCCCGCTCCGCGCGTCTCGTGCATCGATCACCTTGGATGAGCCCTGGGAGAAGGGGGCACGTGCCAAGAGTGGCGCGACGAAGCAACCTGATCTGGCGTGCGAGGGAAAGCGACCCGCATGTTCATGCGGTAGTCAGGAGATCGGCAATCCAGCACATTCCGGCACACGCCTACGCAAGATATGTCCATACAAGTGGCAATCGTCGAAGACGACGAAGGAATTCGCGAGAGTCTTTGCGAATTGATCCGGCGCGCGCCGGGCTGCCGCCTGTCCGCTTGTTACTCGAACGCCGAAGCCGCGCTGGAGGAGATTCCCCGAAAAAAGCCACACGTGGTTCTGATGGACATCAATCTGCCTGGCGTGGATGGCGTCGAATGCGTGCGGCGTCTGAAGCCGCTGGTCGCATCCACGAATTTCATCATGAACACGGTCTATGAGGACAACGATCGTTTGTTCGAATCGTTGCGCGCCGGGGCCAGCGGCTATCTCCTGAAGCGGACGAGCTCGGCCAAAGTGCTGGAAGCGATCAGGGAGGTGCAGGAAGGCGGCGCGCCCATGAGCCCGCAGCTGGCCCGCCGGGTGGTGCAGCATTTTCAAAACGAGGGGAAGAATTCTTCGGAGGTAGCCCAGTTGACGCCGCGTGAACGGGACGTCCTCGATGCTCTAGCCAAGGGTTATTTGTACAAGGAAATCACCGGCCAACTCGGCATCAGCCTTGATACTGTCCGCGATTATATCCGCAAGATTTATGAAAAACTCCAGGTCCACTCGAGGACCGAGGCGGTTTTGAAATATCTCAAACGTTAGCTTTCTCGCGCTCTTGAAGCCCATTCAACATAACTCGCGCTTTGTCCTGGAAAGCTTGGAAGCGCGCGTGTTGCTTTCGGGCGACGGGATGCTGGCGGGACCGGCGGTGCTCGAGATGGGTTCGGCGGCGCCCGAATCGGCCTTTGTGATTTCGCAGGAACATCCCGCCGCTCCGTTTTCTGAACAGCTTTCTTACGCGTCCCAGAGCACCGAACTTTTTTCGAAAGATGCCTTGCCCGAGCTCGAAGCAGTTTCACCTGGCGCAGATGCCGCCCCCCGGCAATTGGTCGTCATCGATCCGGCTGTGGCCGGTCACGAAGATCTGGTCAACGCGCTGAACGGCCGGGCGGACTTGCTGGTCCTGGATCCGCTTCAGGACGGCGTGAAACAGATCACCGCATTTTTGGAGGGAGGCCAGTTCGACAGCATCCAGATCTTATCCCACGGGTCGAGCGGGATGTTGAGATTAGGATCCGCGGTTTTGTCCAGCGACACGCTCGATGATTACGCGGGATTGTTGGAAAGCTGGCGCGGCGCAGTGAGTGCGGACGCTGACCTCCTGCTTTACGGGTGCAATATCGGAGACGGCGCCGCGGGCCAGGAGTTGGTCTCCAAATTGTCGAAGCTCACCGGAGCTGATGTCGCGGCTTCCACGAACAACACAGGCGACGCGCGGCTCGGCGGAGATTGGGATTTGGAAGCGATGACCGGTCCGATTGAAAGCGCGGGTTTGGTCGCGAGCCTGGCTGGTCCGGTCTATCACAACCTGCTGGCCAATGTCCGCGGTGATGATGGCCCGAACAATTTAACCGGAACGAACCAGGCCGACACGATTGAAGGGTTCAAAGGGAATGACACGCTGGCGGGCGGCGCTGGGGATGACAGCTACATTTTCGAAAACGATTTCGGCGTCGACACGGTCACGGAAGAACCGGCCAACGGAACTGACACCCTCGATTTCTCGGCCGTAACTGACGATCTAACATTCACGATCAAGCGCACGGGCGAAGTGACAGTCCGTGACGGCGCGGGCACGGATCGGTTGACCGCTTCCAATGTGGAGAACCTGATCGGTGGCCAGGGCGACGATACTTTCGTCGTGGAATCCGGCGCGACTCTGAAAGGTTTCATCGATGGCAAAGGCGGCGCCAATCTTTTGGATTACACCGGCACAAGAACTGGCGCCCAGGTGGATCTTGCGGCCGAGACGTCAGTGGGAAGTGGATTGTTTCGGGCCTCTGGAATTACCGGAGGCGTCAAGGCAATCACGGAGGTCTTGGGCGGACGCGGCCCGAATACATTGAAGGCCGGCAGTGCGGCCGTGAATTTTGAAGGGGACAGGGGAAGCGATCGCTTGGAAGGCGGCGCTGGAGCGGACACGCTCGTGGGAGCTGGCGGCGCGGACACGCTCGTGGGCGGCGCGGGGAACGACACTTTGGAAGGCGGCGCTGGCGGTGACCAATACGTATTTGCGAACGGCTGGGGGAGCGACACGATCACGGAGCTCCGAACGGACTCGGGCGTGGATGTTCTCGATTTGTCCGCAGTGACGCTCGACCTGACCGTCGCGCTTCGCCCTTATGATGCGACGGGGGCGGATGGCGGAGTGACGATTCAGACGGTTCCTCCAGGCGCGAACCAATTGGACGGGGCTGCGTCCGTCGAGAAATTAATTTTTTCGAATAAGAATTACACGTACCAGGTTTTCGACGACTGGGCCAAGGGCTGCGAGTCCTCCCGAATCGAGATTGATCACCAGTTCGCCAACGGCGACCCGGCGCCCGATGTGACGCTCGACCTTTCCAACATTTCTTCCACAAAAGATCTCACCATCACGATTGGCGAGAACGGCAGGGTCGAAGTCACCGATGGAACCAATCACCTCGTTGTTTCCCGCGTGACCCGAATTACCGGGGGCAGGGGCAACAATAAATTCGTTTTCGGCCCGAACGGCCGCATCACCGGAACGATCACGGGCGCTCCGTTCGGCCAGGGTGACGGGAAACAAAGCCTCCTCGATTATTCCAAGTACGAAACAAACAATCCCGGGTTGACTGGAGTCGATTTAGAGACAGGCGCCGCGCCAGGGATCCATGTCGATCCGCTCACGGGCGTTCCCCGTTTGGCTGGGTTCACCGGCATTAAGAAGGTCGTGGGCGGACCACAGGTCACTCAACTCAAAGGATCGAACGGCGAGGTTGAAGTGCTCGAGGGAGGAACTGCGGATGATGTTCTGACCGCAGGCAACTCCGCGGGCGACACTTTAAACGGAAATGACGGCAACGACATTTTGACCGGCGGTTCCGGGACCGACACCATCTCGGGCGGAGCAGGCCGCGACGTCATTTCGGGCGGCGGCAGCACGGACACGATCAAAGGCGGTTCGGGCAACGACGTGATAAAGGGCGACGCGGGGAACGATGCGATTTCTGGCGAAGGCGGCAGCGACACGTTGAAAGGCGGCGCTGGCAACGACACTCTCGAAGGTGGATCGGGCAATGACGTGCTCGATGGCGGCGCTGGGACCAATGACCTTGTGGGCGGCGAGGGAGATGATTCTTACCTGATTTCCGGCGAAGCGGGGAACGACACGGTGGTGGAAGGTTCCAACGCGGGAAAGGATGTGATCGATTTCTCGGGCGTGACCGAGACGGTGACCCACGTGCTGAGTGACAATACCCTCAAGTCGGGAACGGGCGATCCCACGATTAAGATCAATCGATTGATCGGCGATGCGATCGATCGGGATCTCCTGGATGATTCCCCGTTAATCCAGCCGTCCACCGGCAACGTGACCGCGGATTTCACCAATTCGCCGTACACAGTGACCGCCGCGAACCTGGCGAATTTAGAGACGATCATCACGGGTCCCGGGGAAAACGTATTTGTGTTTGGGGACAATTGGGGTATCCAAGCAGCCCTCACCTCCTCGCTCCTCAATGCGCTGGTTCCGGATTTTGTCACTGGAATCGTGAACTCCGGACGCGATCTGGTGATCGATACGAGTTTGGCGGCAGGTTACGGAGATCGCGATGTGACGCGGGTCACCATCAACGACGCGATTCCCACCGACTCATCGCGCCTGAACGAGCCGTACTTCACCGCGCTGGTTCGAAGTTTTGACATCACAGCTTTGGATCGGGGGAACGACATTTTCTACGTCCAGGGCAATCAGACTAAGTTTTTCGAGCAGGGCGTTTCTTTCGAAGTGAACGGGTCGGCCACCTGGGTGCCGATTCCCGGCTATACGAACAACGGTTCTTACACGGTCGCGGCGGACTCGGTTTTTGACGCTGGCGCGAATCGAACCAAGATCCTCGTCAATCAGCCGATCAAAGTCGGGTCGGTCAGCGGAAGGGTGGCGCGCCGATTCACGATCACATCCCTGCCGGTCGGAGACGTGAATCAACCGGATCAAGTGATCGTCACGGGCACGACCACGGAACTGACTTCTGGCGACAAATTTTCCATCGAAGGCGGCGGCCAGAATGACACCACTTACACGGTGACGGACGTGATTGTCGATCTCGTCGATGGAACCTCCATCATCACGGTCAACGAACCGATTCTCATCCAGGATAATCAATTCGATCCCGGCGAATCGAAGGGGCAAGTGGTGATCGGCCGCGACATCGTGGGATTGGACCAAGGGCACGATACCTTCGACATCGACACTCATGGCCAGGACGTCTCCGCTTTCTTGGCCGCAGGCGCCGTCGTGCAAGTGTCGGGATTCAGCAGCACATTCGGCGCGACCGGTCTTGTTTCGAACAACGGCAACTTCACCGTCGAAAGCCTGAGTGCAGTGAACGGCCAAACGCGGGTGACGGTGGCGGAAACGATTTCGGCCGACGGCGTCCCCGCCGAGCCAAAAGCCAGCCTGTCCCGCACTCTGGAAGTGGCGCGGATCGACCGAGGGAACGATACCTTTCAAGTGGCCGGCGACCATCGGACGGAATTCGCCCTGGGGACTCAGTTGACGGTCACGGGCAGCGGCGCGCCAGTGGCCCAGGGTGGCAACGACGGGAACTATCACGTGGTGGCGGTGGCCTTCGCGAATGGCCAGACCTCCATTACGGTCAAAGAGCCGATCCTTAATTCCACGATCACTGGCCAGGTCAGCCGTTCTTATCCGATCGTGAAGGTGGCGCCGAACATGGATCGATGGGGTGATTCCATCGCGCCTTCGACGGTGTCAGTGGCGGGCGATCAGACTTCAGAGTTTACCACCGGGAAAACTTTCGTGATCGAGGGAGGCTCCTCGGGACTGCTCCAGGGAGGAAGCAACAATGGCAGCTACGATGTGGCCGCCTCGCGCTATGATGCCGACTTGGACGCAACGGTCATTACGATTGAGGACTTGGGCGGATTAATCGTTTTGCCCGTGGACGAGGCGAAGGGTTGGATCCGCGTCGAGCCGACCTTGGCGACTCCAATCGCGGGCGTCGACCAGGGCGGAGACAGCTTCAACGTCAAGGGAGATCAACGGTCGTTCTTCAGCGGAATCACAGACGGCAAGCTCAATGCGGCGAACGGAATCGAATTTCTGACCGCCGGAGGCTCAGCGGTGGCGGCGAGTTACACAATCAAAGCTGGCACGCCAATCACCTTCACGCCCTCTGCTCCACTGGTGCTGGATTTTCGGGCGGTGACCAAAGAGCTCAATTTTAGCTTCGGTCGAACCTACGATCTGGTGACCGGCCAATACCGCTACAATTTAACGGTCCAACGTTCGGCCACGCTGCCCATTCCCGGTTTCCTCGGAGAGACATTGGGCAAACTGAACGCCATTTATAAGGCGCTGATTTCGGGCAGCAAAATCACCTTCACCGACGTCGATCGCAACACGAAAATTTATGGCGGCCGGAACATCAACACGTTCACGGTCGCGCCGGGCGCCACCTTCTCAGGAACGATTGTTGGCGGGACCGGCTTCCGGAATCCCAAGGACATCGTGAGCCTCACGAGCCTCGCGGGCGCCTTGAGTTCACTCGGCGCTTCGCTTCCTCCGATCACCGTCCAAAATATTTTTGATTTCTCAGATACCGGGTTTCTCTCCGCCACGTTCGTCATGTTCGGCGACGACCTCGGAAAGCCTCTTGCCAAAAGCATCAACGTGACTGGCAGCGCGGGCAGCCGAGAGAAAGGGTTCACCGGATCATTCGAGAACATCTCGACCGTTATTTATGGTCCCGGGTTTGATCTTTTGACAGGGACGGGCGTCTTGGGCGGGCTTTCCCTGGACGTGGCGAAAGCGTTGATCAAGGCCATTGGCGATCTCGATTCGACCGCGTTGAAAAACCTTTTTGCCGATAAGGCCGCCGAGTTGAGCAAATTGAATTTCGGCTCGGACACCTTCCAGGTCGGCGGCAATCTCCTCATCCACGATTTGAAAGCGGCCGCCGCGGCTTCTCCGACCGCCGGCACGGTTTTGTCTCCGCTCGCCTCGATTTTGGGACCGATCATCGGAGGCGCCACTTTGGCTCCCGGCTTCCACGTTATGTCCGGCGGCACGGGCGCTGATACCTACATTTTTGCGGGTCTTTGGGGAACGGCCATCGTGGGCGAACCGCCCGATTTCACGATCCAAGGCGTGGCCACGCCCGAGTTCTACGACACGCTTGATTTCTCAGCGGTGAAGGGCGACCTCGAATTCGTTATCGAGAAGATCGAGTTAGTGGACGCCAACGGCACGGGCATCAGCTCGAATCTGGTCACCGTCACGATGGCGGCGGCGAATTCTCTTTCTGGAGTTGTTGGGGACGCGGCTGAATTCCTCTTGGGAAAAGTGTATGCAAACGACATCGAGAATATTGTCGGAGGCAAAGGCAAGAATACTTTCATCTTCAAAAATGGCGGCGCGCTCCAAGGCACGATCAACACCGGTGACGGGGGAAGCGTCGTCCTGGACTACTCCCAATACCAATCCCCAGGCGGAGCGGGATTGGACGTCGATTTCGCCGCCTCAGGCCTGGACATCGTTCTGATTCCCGAAGTCGACATGGGATTCTTCGGAAAGATTCCCGGAATCACGTTGCGATTCGGGCGCGCTTCCGGAGTTTTAGGGAATCGTCTGGGAGGTTGGGAATTGGGCACTGGGATCTTCGCTGACGCTGGCGTGGCGAGTGTCACGGCGGTCTTGGATACGATCAACAACGATGTGTTGAAAGGAAACAGCGCCGACAACCTGTTTGTCCTTAGCGGCGGCACGGACACGGTCGATGGCCGCGGCCAAGGCAAGGATGGAGACGCGGTGACTTACCAAAACGTCGCAGCTGCTTATACGGTCGATCTGGACCTCCAACGCGGCTGGCAAGGAGTCGTTTCAGGCAGCGCTCACGTGAATGATCCGTCCGCGTCCGGGAGTTTCCACGACGGCGCGCTGGGAGTGGGTGAAGTGCAGACCCTCTGGTTGGATGCGGATGAAGGCGATTTCAAAGTCACATTCAACGGTCAAACCACCCGGTACCTTTCGCATGATGTTTCGTTGGCCGATCTTCAAACCGCGATCAATGGACTGCTCCCATCCGGCCATGTCCAAGTGACCGGGACCGGTTCGTTCAACGATCCATGGATTGTCTCCTTCATCGATTTGGACGGCCAAGATCTCGCGAACATTGCAGTGGATGCCGCGTACCTGTTCAAGGCGTCCACGGCCGGAGCCGCGAACCTCAGTCAATTCACCAGCATTGAAAACGCGGGTGGCGGTCATGGCAACGATCTGTTGATTGGCAATAGCGGGAATAACGATTTCATTTTCAACAACGGCTTCGGCACGGACGTGGTGATCGGAAAAGGGGGAAGCGACACGCTCGATTTTCGAGCCGTAAAAGGAAACTTTGCCGAAGCCTGGCGAACCAACGAGGCGGTTTCGTACACCGTCACGGACGACAACGGGACGTACACGGTCGTCGCCTTCGGTCAATTCGAAGTCAAAGGCCCGGAAAGCGAACCTGACCTTTGGAAGAAAGCGCTCTCCGCCATTACGCCTTTCCGATGGACCGAGCTGCTGACGGCGGATGCCGCTGGCGCGCAGACAGCGGATGGCAGCGCGCTGACGGACGAACAGGTGAACCTCATCTTGCAGGAGGCAATCCGGAGATGGTTGTCCTCCGAGGTCGGCGCTGACATCGATCCGAGCCTGCTGGCCCGAGTGAACGTGGCCATTGCGGATTTGGCCGGCTCGGCTCTTGGCTCGACATCCGGCGGAAACATTGTCATCGATGCGAATGCCGCGAACCTCGGTTGGTTCGTGGATCCGACGCCCTCGGACGACACCGAGTTCGGACCAGCTGTGGGCGGCGGAAGGATGGCAGCGGATGGCAGTCCGGCTTTTGGCCGCGTGGATTTGCTCACCGCGTTGATGCACGAACTGGGGCACGTGCTCGGCTTGGGTCACGTTTCGCCAGAGGAAGGCGCTCAGCATCTCCTCGACGCGACGCTCGGTTTGAGCACGCGCATTGATCCTTCCGCGGCGGATTTGACTGGCGCCCCGACATTTTCCGGCGCGCTCGACGGCGTGACGTTGACCGGTGAGGCGGAAGCGTTGGTTGATGGATTAACCGATTTCGCAAACTGGGCTGGAATTTTTGCCAGCCAACGCCTCTTCCCGGACACGAATCTGCCCGTCGTGGATGTTTCGCTGAATGATAAGCTCGCCGTGACGGGACCGGCCATCTCCAGCAACATACTTAATTCCATCGTAAATGAGCTGGCCGCTTACTTGGGAACCGAAGGCGCCAACGCCACCGCGGCCGGAATTCTCGCGCTGGACGGAATCGATGTCAGTCCTTCGGCCAATCCGAAAGAATTTCGCGGCACAGTCACCTTGACCAGTTTCGACGAGGATAAACCGATCAATCTCGCGGATCTGTCCTTGATTGACGCAAGCGCTTTTCTCGGCGGGCTCCCTGGCTTGTCGGACGCGGTCGACTTCGTCAATGCGATCTTGGGTGTCTTTTCGCTGCGCATGCCGTCGGACACGGCCGGCGTGCCCAACTTGCGCGTCCACGGGTCGCTCAATCTCGTGTTTGATTTCGGCATCGACACGAACGGCGCTTTTTACGTTTCCGATCCTTCCCTGTTGGCGAGCTTCCGCATGGGCGCCGAACCGTTGGGCATCGTCGGCGTCGACCGAGTTTCGGGAACGATCACTTTGGCTGGCAACACCACCGGTCTGTTCGCGGCGAATCAGGTCATCAACATCCTCGGTTCCGAAACGAACGACGGGAACTATACGATCTCAGCGGTGACTTTGAACGGCACTGGGGACACGGTCATCACGCTCGCTGAAGCTCTGGCGGATGACACTGCCGGCGGTTCGGTGCTGCCGACGTTCAATCTGGCCGGGCTGAGTTTGGGACCGCTCGGCGTGAAGGTCGAACATGGAGTGATCTCGGTTTCCGGCCAGGTATCCTTAGGGACCAGCGGGCGATTGACCGACGCAGATTTGAAATCCGGGAAGACCCTTCAAGACATCGCGCTGGGCACGCCCGAACTGAGCGATGACAGCTCCTACTCAATTCTCCTGCCGCTAAAACTGGACGGCGCGTTGTCCGGGTTGGTCGATGCCAGCATCGTTTTGGCGGCGGACAGCGAGTTTCAACCTGGCGTCAATGAGGTGACCAGCGCGACGGCGACGCCGTTGCAAATGTTTTACGACCGGCTCAGGGCCGGGCTCATCCCGAGCGATTTGGCCTTAACCAATCTTCTGCAATTCAATGGGCTCTCCTTGGATCTGCTCTTCGCCGCCGTCAACGCGTCTCTCAACGCGCTGGTTGGGGATGAAACCGGTCCGAACCAGGGATTGCTTTATAAGACTCTGCCGCTCGTTAACAAAAGTGTTTCGGACTTGTTGGGCAACGGCGCCAGCAACTTCCTGCAGAGCGTCAAGTCAGCCATTCAGACTGGAATCGCCAGCGCGACGAACTTGCAAGGAACGGAAGCCGCGATCAATCGAGATCTCAAAGCCGCGCTGGGACTCGACCCGGCCTCTCCCAATCTGGTCGGTCTGCGTTACCAGGATTCCACCTTCTTTTTCGATTTCGATCTGAATTATCTCATCGAAAGGCAAGTTCCGCTCGGCTTGAACCTGGCCGATTTCCCGCTCGATCTGTCCAGTCTCGGCATCAGCAACCTGCCGCTCACTTTTAAAGCGCAGGTGCTGCTCGATGCGACCGCGTATGCGAATCTCCATTTGGGGCTCGGCTTCGATTTGCGCGATCTCACGGATCCCCGCATTTTCGTCGATGATGCAACCGGGCTGAGCGCCGGGGCTCGCGTGGTGGGAAGCGATTTGGATTTCGACGCTGCTTTGAACGTTCCCGGTTTGGGCAACCTCGGTTTCTTCGGCAGGAACGGCGCCGCTGAGCTGAGCCTCGATGCGCGGCTGGGCATGGCCGATGACAGTGGCGACGACAATCGGTACTACGCGACATTCACGAACGGCGCCGGCGGATTCGCCGTCAATGCGTCTGAAATTCTCAACGCCGCCGGCTTCAGCGCCCGAGGCACAGCGGCCTTGGATGTGCCGCTTTATTTCCCCACCGCATCGTTGCCGATGGGCGGGACGACCGCAGACAAGAACAACGACGGCCGCGCGGACAATGTCCTGCACGTTCAGGGAACCATCGACCAAAACGGGAACATCGCCGCGGAATACGACATCCCGAATTTGCTGCCGGACTTCGACCTTTTCGCTCTGCTCAACAATCCGCAGTTCATCATCGACAGCTTGAACACCGGGTTGTCAGGGCTGAAGACGGGGCTGGATCAGTACCTCGCGCCGCTGGCGATGCCGTTGGTGGGGGACGCTCTTCATGATGCCGCCAATTTCATCGATGACGGCGACTGGCATAGCGGTTCGGACTTGCGAGACTTGATCGTGGGTGATGATGACCCGAACACTGCCATCACTGGGTTGCACTCGCTTTTCGCGCCTGGCATCGCCCAAGGCAAGACCACCATCGATATTCTGCGCGACGGCCTGTATGCGCTGATCGGGTCCAAATTGGTCAAAGAAACGTTCGATCCCGCGACGGGGACTTACCGCTATCTGCCGCTGGCCGGGCCGGAAGATCTCCCGCTGACGGTCGGTGACGGTTTCGTGCAATTCGATCTGCTGATGGCCGGGAATGTCCTCCAGACAACCGTCCCGATCGATTTCGATCACGCGGCGCCTGGGATCGGCCTCGATATCGACGCGAACGTCAATGTCACGGTTGATTACTTGTTGGCTTTCGGGTTTGGCTTCAGCGCGACGGACGGTTTTTATCTCGTCACCGATTCGGGCACGGCGAGCGGGGACGAACTCACTCTGAAATTAAACGCGACGCTCGACTCGGCCAATCCGGCATCGCTCAATGCAAACCTCGGCATTCTGGATCTGCACCTTGCGGACATCCCCGCGGGGAGCGCGGCAGACGACGATAATCTTGCCACCGGTTTATTTGGCAAACTCAACGTCGACCTGCAACCGGCCTCTGTGGTCGCCACGTTTACCGGCGATGTAAACCTCGATTTCAACGCGGATGTCGCCTTGGGCGGCGCGTTCGCCACCTTCTCGAGCATTGTCCATTACGACCAGGCGTTCGCGAGCGCGATCCTGGGCACGGCCACTGGCCTGCCGGATGATGCCTCCACTGCGCCAGTGATCACTTTGGATGCCGAACTGGAACTGGCTGGGTTCGCTTCGATTCAAGGGGAATTCCGTTACGAGAAAACAGGCGACGGACCGGACTCGAAGGTGTTGCTGGGCGGCCGCGAGATCGAGGCGTTTGTCGGCGCCAGCGATCACAGCTTGGGAATCGAAGTGACCAATGCCGCGATTGGCTTGGTCCTGTTCGGCGATTCGACTTACGCGCTCGATGGAACCGGCACGGCCGGCATCGTGGGTGTGCCTGACTTGACCTTGACGGGCAATCTGGCCGTGCGCGCGAATACGAGCGGCGCGGCGATCAACGAAACGATCGCTTTGCCGAGCGGCGATCTGCACGTGAATTTCACCGATGGCGCCGCCATTAAGGAAGTTTCCGGCACGCTCGATTTGGATATCGCTGACTTCGTCCACGTAAGCGGCGCTTTTGCTTTCCAGAAAACCACGGCCAGTGTGGACGTAATCACTGGTCTTCCAGCGACGCTGCCTGGTGATGCGCCCGTGGCGCTCTCGACTGGGTTGGCCAAGGTGGCTGGACTCTCCGCCGATAATGCGCGCATTGAAGATCTTCCTGTCGATGTCATCACGATTGGAGCAGCCAACGCTCATCTTCGTGTGAGCTTCGGCGACTTCGTATTTGACCTCGATGGCATTTCGTTCGGCTTGGCCTCGATGAAAGCCTTGGCCAGCGCCGATCCGGATCGAGTCGTGCCTTCCTTGTATGCGGTGCGGGCGAACTTCGACAATGGCCTGAGCATCGATTGGGATTTGCTCGAACTCGAAGCGAATGGCGTTCGCGTAAATGTGAACCAGGGAGGCAACTGGCAAGGCGGCCACTTAGGATCTCCCGCCGTCGACTTCAGCAGCAGCTTCCCAGGGGGCGCGTTGTCGGTGCCTACGGGCGCGGAATTAGTCCCTCTCGCTTTCGCAAATCCATTGTTAAGCGTCGAAATCGAGCACGCTCTCATCGACGTCGGTTCCTACGTTCAGATCCAAGGCTCATTTGCGTTTACGAAAGGCGGCCAACTGGACGCGGTGCTGAGTGATGGCGCCGCCAAAACTCTGACAGCGACCAACGTCGGCGCCGAGAATGTCACTCTCTTCTTCGGGATCAATGGCCCGTATCGGAGCGATACGAATGGTGATGGCGTGATCGACGCCACCGACGAGTCCAATGATGACGCGGTCGGTTTCGCTGTCACCCACGCGAGCATCGCTCTCTCACTCCTCACGCCCGTCAACGCGGGCGACGCGACGAAATACATCGCTCTGAAGGCGACCGCGGATGAGGTCGGTTTCGTCGGCATCGATTCCTTCGATCTCAGCGCCTCGACCGTGCAGGTCGAGCTGAACCTCGCGCGGCGCGCGGGAGCGTCCGACAACTTGCCGGCGGTTAATTTTACCGCGCTGCCAGGCGGCGGGCTTTCGGTTTCCACCGGACAGGGCACGCAGTTGCTCGACTTTACCGGAAAACGAATTCACGCCTCAACCGATCAAGCTGTGCTCCGGGTTTCGGAGTTTGTTTACCTCAGGGCAAGCCTGGCTCTGGACATCGGCACGACCGAAAAAGTGACGGTGAACACCGGCATCTCTGCCAACCTGGGCGCGCTCGCCGAGACCGCGCTCGGTCCGGTGCGCGAGTTGTTCAACACGTTGACGGATGAGCTCGGGACCTTGCAGATCGATGTGACGAGCATGGTTTCGGACGCGTTCGCCTCCCTGAAAGCCCAAGTGACAGGGATGATCGATTCCGTCATCGATACGATCGTCGAGAAAATCCACTCCACCATCAACGATGCGAAAGAGAGCGTGGCGGGCGTGGTTCGCTCGCAACTTGAAGACGTGATGAACAACGCCTCGACCAGTTTGCTCGATCCGCTTCTGGACACCGTTTTTGGAGGGATCACCGATTCGATTGACGCTCCCTTAGACTCGGTCGTGGGAACGCTGCTCAGCCCGATCAAGAATTTCGTTCGAGACGCCATTGGCAAACTGATGCGGAACACGCTGAACGATGTCTTGGCCAAAGTCGAAGGCGCTGTCTCCTCCGCGATCGATTCCGCGCTGCAACAGGCCGAGGATCAGATTCGCGCCACAATTCAGGAAGTGCTCGACCCGGTTTTCGAAAAAGTGAACGCGGCGCTCGATCAGGCGGCCACGAAAATTCAGGACGCCCTCGATCCTGTCTTCAGCAAGTTGCGGAATTTGGCGGGAATGAAAATCGGCCACAATTTCGCGACGATCGAAGGATTGGAAGTGGGCGTGATGAAGCTTGGGATTGGGAACGGCACCGCGTTTCTCGGCCTGGTCCCGGGCGCGAACGGGTTCGATTTCACGAAGACGTTGGCCGAACAGGGCGACGCTTTCGGCTTTTATTTAACCGGCTTCAATCTGGGCTTAGGGATTTTCACTCCGACCTTGAGCAAAGCGCTGCCAACCTTCATCGCCGCGCGTGTGAACGCGGACAGTTTCGAGTTCACAGCCGGGGCTGTGGCCGACGGTTTGCTGGATTTGACAGCTCAGAACCTCGGCCTCGAGCTGAATGCGGGCGGGCCGCTCATCCAAGGCGCCGGACCTCTCCTGGGTGAAGCAACGATCGATTTTCGCTCTTTCATCGAGACGCAAGACCAGAACCATAATGGGCACCTCGATCAAGGACTCGAAGTTCCTACCGACACCAGCGGCGCCAACGTCGTCACGCTCGATTTCACCGGCCCGCTCATTGCCGTTCGCGTCAACCCGGCCACGGTGCGGATTTTTGATTTCGTTCATTTGCGAGGGAACTTCGCGTTTGTGATGGGACCGAGGTATCTGACGACCATCAATGTGGGCATTTCCTCGGACCTGCTTGATTTGGCCAATAGTCTCGGCCTTCAATCCGTGCTGGATCAAATCGCCGGCACGGCTGGCATGTCGGTTTCCAATGACTTGTCGACCATCAGCGGAGTGGAAGTCGATTCGATGACCATCGGCGCTTCCGATGTGAAGGCGTTCATCGGTTTGGGCACGCCCGATTTTGATCGGCCTTTCGCTGACCAGGATTTACTCGGATTCGGCGTGGAAGATCTCGACCTGGGTCTTGGCATTTTCAAACCGACGCTGCCGATCCCAGGTCTTCCAACCTTCATCGCCCTCAAGGCCACGTTCGATACCTTCGGCACGTACGGTTTTGGCGATGTCCTGCACATCAGTGGCCACGACATGACGGTGAACGTCAATCATGGCGGCGGCTGGTTCGGCGCGATCGGGCACCCGGTGATTAATTTTCAGGCGAGCTTCCCCGCGGCGGACGCCAATGGTGACGGCGTGCCCGAACCTATCGGACTCGCTGTCGAAACCGGCGATCCAACCCAACCCGTCTATCTGGATTACGCGACGAAGCTGATTCGCGTCTCGAGCCCGTACGTCGAGCTGGCGTTGTCCAATTTCGTCTATATCAGCGGCAGTTTCACGTTCGAGATGGGTCCCGACGTCCAAGTTGACATCAACACCGGCGCCACCGTCGGAGGCGAAGGCGGTCTGGTCGAGAATATCTCAGTCGACACGATTTCGGTCGGCATGTCGAACGTCCACGCCTTTTTCGGCTGGGGTCCGTATTTCCAGGATACCAATGGCAACGAGATGATCGATAGCGGCGATCAGGTCAATCACGATGCGGTCGGCGTCGCCATCGAAAATCTGAACTTCGGAATGGTCATGATGCGGCCGACCGCGGTCGAATTGCTGCCCCCGCCTCTGCAAGCGTACACGCCCGTTTTCTTCGCGCTCAAGCTGCACGCGGATCAGGCCGGTCTGGTTGGCCTCGACGATTACATCACTCTCACGGGATACGATATCGATCTGGATCTCAATTTGAGCAATGTTCCCGCCACGCTCTTGCGCTCGTCGCCCAATGTGAATTTTGCGAAGAGCTTTGAAACCGCCTCGGGCGCGAACGACGGCAGCTATGCCATCCCGACTGGAGGCGCGCCCGTGGTCATCAATTTCGATTCAGAGCTGATCCGGCTTTCGATTGGTTATGCCGAAGTCAATATCGTCGGGGTCTTGCAGCTTTCGGGCAGCATCGCGTTCGTGAAGGGACCGACCATGAGCGTCACCCTGAGCGACGGATCACAAAAGGATGTGTCGATCATGACCGTCGGCGCGAGTGATATTCGAGGCTTCATCGGTTGGGGCGGTTATTGGCGCGATTCGGACGGAAACCATCGCATCGACGGGAACGACACTCCCAACGATGCGGCGATTGGTTTGAAACTGGAAGGATTGAACGCCGGGTTGATGCTCATGCGCTCGGTCGATCTCCTCGACCCGAGCTTTTACTTCGCTGGAAAAATAACTCTCACCAGCCTCGGCCTGGTCGGCATTCCCGGAGTGACGGCCCAAGCGAATGACCTCGAAGTCGACGTGAACATGGGCGTCTCGGTCAGCGCCGGCATCAACGTCGTGGACTTCACTCGCTTCACCGATGGGCACTTCGCCGTCGAAACCGGTGATCCGGCCCATCCGATGATCCTCGATTACGACGGGTTCACGTTCCGAGCTGGCGGCGCGGTTCACCTGAATGTTTTGGGCACGCTGACTTTGGATGGAACGTTCGATTTCGATCTGAGTTCGGATCGTTTCCTCGTGTTTATCGATGCCACCGCGGCGGTTCTGTTGGGCGGAACTCCGTTGATCACGGCGAACGCGCTGGGCCTCTTCGTCATTACGAGCGCCGGGATTGGGCTGCGGCTCGAAGTGTCGTCTGGATTCAATGTGGCGGACGTTCTCGAGTTCGATGCTTCGTTCGCCCTGTATCTGAATACGACGGGCCAGAATTTCACTTACAACGTGCCCGACCGGCTCCAGGACGATGTCGGATTCAGCAGCCTCACGATCACAGCCGGAGCGCCGCGGAGGAATGGCGCCACCGGACCGGCTGGATTCTATTTTGTCCTGATGGGCAGCGGCGACCTGAACGTCGCGTCCGTCCTCGACTTGAGCGGCGACTTTTATCTCGAAATCAGCGCGACGGAGTTCGAACTCCAGATCAACGCGACGACGCATTTGTTGATCGGCACGCTGACCGCCTCGGGTTTGCTCAAGGTGAACCAAGAGGGCGTGGTGGGCTCGCTGCAAATGGGACTTACGGCGGGAACGACCGGCTTGGGCAGCAGCGCGTTCAGTATCACGGGAACGTTCCAGCTCGAAATCAACAGCACCGACACCGATCAGCCAATCCAGACTTTGAACATCGCTGCTGATGGAACGGTGTCCGGGCTCACTAGCGGAACGATTACCGCCAATACGTACCGGCTCATGGTTGGCGGCAGTTTGACGTTGTTGGACACATTCACGATTCGAGGCCGGATCCAGATGACGTTCTCCGCGTCCGGCATCCAGGTGACGTTCGACGCTTCCCTGGACCTGGGAGGTTTTTCGTCGGTCGCCGTCAAGGGTGGGGCCGCCATCATGGACGAAGGAGGCACGCCGGTCTTTGCGATCAATCTCGATCTCGGCGTCAACGCTCTCGACATACCGGCCGTGACCGTGAAGGGCGATTTCACCTTGAAGGTGAACACCAGTTCCACGACTGCGTATGTCGGTGTGGCGCCCGGAACGGTTGAGGTTCATATCGACGCCACCGTCCAGGTGCTCTTATTCAAAGCCACGGGCAGTGTCACGATCGGCGTCGAGGACGGGATTTTCGCGATCAACCTCCAAAACCTGTCGATGGATTTCTTCGGGTTTGCGACCCTCCGAGTGCATGGCTACGTCCGTTCGGACGGGCAGTTTCTCATCGCGGCTTCTTACTCTCTAAGCATCAATTTCGGGCCGTTCGATGTGAGCGGCGGTTTCGAAGTCGAGTTCAGCAATACTCGTTTTTATGGGCGGATCTATGGCAGCGTGGATTTCAGCATCGACATGGGCCTCTTCTCGATCCACTTCAACGTGGCCTCGGTGGAAGCGGTCATCGAGTTCACGACCGCAAGCGCCTCCGCCGCGCTGACGGTTTCCGCGGCGGGCTTGACGTTCTCCGGCAGCATCTCCTGGAGTTGGGGCGCTCCGCCGATCATCGCCACTCAGATCGGCAGTGTCCTCCGCCTGAACATGGGCGTCGATGCGCCGGCAATGGGCGACCTTTACAAGGACATCGTCACTGACACCTTTTCCATCACGCACAAAAACGGCACGGCCGGGAACGAAACAATTCAGGTCCAATCCTTGGGCGTCACGAGCGAATTCATTGGCGTCAGCAAGATCATTGTCAACGACGGTGACAAAGGAAACGATTTCATTTACGTCGCCCCGAACGTCGCTGCGGACGTCGAGATCAATGGCGGCAAGGGCAACGACACCTTCCTCATTGTTGGCTCGGGAACGCATCTCATCAATGGCCGCGCTGGCAACGATCACATCGAATCGGGCAGCGGCGCGGACACTCTCGACGGTGGGGCCGGCCAAAATTCGGTCAAGGGAGGCGCCGGAAACGACTTGTTCATTTCAAATAGTGGCAACGACACGCTGGACGGACAGGGCGGCAATGACACCTTCACCCTCGGAGGCGGCGCGGGCGCCGTGCAGGGCAGCGAGGACGATGATGTCTTCAATCTGACGGGCGGCGTCTTCACGATCAACGGCGGGGCAGGGCACGACGTTGTCAATATTACCGGCGGGGCCGCAACGATTGATACGGGCGCGGGGGACGATGTCATCAACGTGAATCGCCGGGCGATCGCGGGATCCACCGGCGCCTTGGATATCACCGACAATGACGGAACTGATGTCATCAATGTGGACCTGGATTCGACCGGCCAGAATACCTTGTTCAACAATCACAGCCTGGTGATTCCCGGTTACACGATCAATTTCTCGGATGGAATCGACCGGATCAATATCACGGACGCGTCCGCGGTGACCACCTTGTCGGCGGCAACGGCCTCCTCCAACTTAGGGTCCGTCAGCTTGGTTGTGACCGCGAATCAAATTACGGCGAACAGCGCCATCAACGCGGGCGGGCTGGAATTCTTAACCGTCGGGAAGGTGGATCTATTCAGCAATATCACCATCAGCAGCGCATCCTCCAGTGCGGCGGGCGATCTGATCGGAGCGATCCGCATTCGATCGGCCACGGGCGCGATTCGCGTGAATGATACTTTCTTCTCCGCTCCCGATGGGCATCTCAGCCTCGAGAGCGTCGGGCTCAGCGCCACGGTGAATTCCACCGTCCGTTTCCTCACGGTGGTGAACACCGGAACGGGCAGCGCGGCCAATGTTGTGATTCGTGAAACCGACAGCCTGACCATCGTCGATGATGGCCTGATCTCGGGCGGGGTCTACAGCGCTCACGGCAGTATTGATATGGAGCTTTCCGCGGCGGACGCGTTGCTCACGCTTTTATCCGGAAGAATTCAAGCGCTCGACGCAACCACGGATATCCGTCTGATCGCGGATGACATGGACTTCAAATCTGGAGAGGACACGATCGTTGGCGGCCACAACCTGACTCTTGCAGCGCACCGTGCCGATTCCAGTTACCGGATCGGCAGCGCGGCGGAAGCCCATTCTGGCGATGATCGATCCGGGGAAGGACCGGACGCCAACCTGGATCTCTCGATGCGCGACATGGCCGCGATCGCTGATGGTTTTGCCCTGATCACGATTGGTCATTCCGCGTTGGCGCTCGGGCAGTCGGCCAACGAAATGATTATTGGGGACCTGGAAGACGCGACGGCCATCAAAGGGACTGGTGTTCCACGAGTCGTTCATGCCTCCTTGCGCGACGGCTCTCTGTTTGTCAGCGATCAACTCGACATTCGCGGTGATGTCCAGGCGCCAGGCAACAAGATCGATTTCCACGCGCGCCTCGTCGAGGTCAACTCCCAAAACATTCATGACTCGAATGGCGCTCCCGATTCGGGTGTGGCCGCGAAGGAAGTGGCATTTGCAGTCTCCGAGCAAATGATCATCGGTGGCTGGTTGCGCGGCGAAGACTCAATCACAATTACCATTCAAGGGAGCACTGGAAACAACGCGTTGGTCACCTACACCGACGGCGCGAATAGTCTGTCCGCTGATGTCGGCAGCGTGGTTCAGTCTGCGAACGACAACAGCAATATTCAAATCAGCGCGTCCGGTTCGATCAAGATTGCCACCATCCTCGAAGCGCAAGGCGAGAGTTCGCACGTGGATATTTCCACCGGAACTCATTTTACCTTGCTGCAAGGCGGCCAAATCGTCGCGACTTCCGCGGAGACGCTGATCCACGTCGCTGCTTCCGATTTTCTGGATGTCAATTCGGGCAGCGCGATCACAGCCGGCGCCGTATTTGTTGACGACCACGGCACGCCCGTCGCCACCCTGAACGGGGAGAATGCTGACATTAATCTCGCAGCCACCGGCGAGATTTGGATCGCCGGCGCGGTCACGGCAAGCCGCAATATTGAAATCCATGGAGGCAGCCCGAGCAGGACACACGCAGATTACTTCGACACGATTCCGGGCAAGATTCTATTTTCAATCACGCCGTCTATCGCCAATGCGACGGCGCTCGATGCGGGCACGCTTACGGCCGCGCTTCGCCAGGCCTTCACCGATAATCACGTGGCCTTGGCCGCGGGGAACCCGACGATTGCAACCATCGAGAATGGCAAACGATGGTCCGTGAGCGACAGCGCCACTCACGTTTATGTCATCTATTTGAATGACGCGGACAATGACGGTGTTGCGGAAGCGATGGAAGTGCAGGCGCCGCACTATTTGTTCGGTCATCGAAGTTTTGGATTCCTTCTCAGCGGCACGATTACCAGCTTGATGGACGACACGGATTTGACGCTGGCTTCCGCCTACGACCTGATCATTCGTGGCAACGTGGTGTTGAAGGGCGACCGTGCCAGTCTCACCCTGCAATCTGACAGCTGGATTTACGACGAAGGTTTTCTGACGGTCACAAAGAACATCGATCTTTTTGGCGGTGTTCAGGAGGACGGCACAGATTTGGGCGGCGCCAACAGCAAGGGGAGCAGCGTTTACGTCAGTGAGACGTCTGTTCTGAACCCGTCCGAGGCGGGCGGTCACATCAATATCTCCGGCAGCAGAGACGTGGATATCTTAGGCGCGATCGTTCCGGGAGGAATCATCGGGCAGCAGGGCGTGACTTGGGCCGGTCCCGATTCCACCGTGAAGATCAAGGCGGGCGAACAGATTTATGTGGGCAGCTCGATTATTGCGGCGAAATCGGTCGAACTGATCGCAGGTGTGGCTGGTCCGGATGACAACCGGCTTAGCGTCATCGTTGATTCTTCCGGCGGTCTCACTGCGGCGGGACGGACTTCCAACAACAGCGGCGCGCTCGTCAGCGTCAAAGCGGGCAGCGATTTCCAGGTGCTCGGCCGGATTGTTTCTGGAGCAACGGTGGCGCAGCAATTCAACGCCGATGGCGACCGGATCGGCGAGACGTTCACTTGGACGACCGAGAGCGGGCTTTTGCACTTGGAGGCGGCGGGTCAAGCGTTTGTGGGCGGCGTCACGACCAATCGGCAAGGAGCGATCATCGAGACAGGCGTCAGCGCTTACGCGAAGTCGCGCATCGAAATCGTCGGCGGCCAGAATCCCGAGGGCGTTGGGGTGAAGGTCCACCCGGCCAGCGAACTTGTCGTTCATGACGGCGCGGGCGCAATCGACATTACCGCCGTGGCCGACGCTGATATTCAAGGTCTGCTCGTCGCGGGCGGCGAGATTCAGAAACTATTTGATCCGAGCGGTGTGACGTTGGGCCGAAAGGTTGTTTACTTCGCTGGCGACTCGACCGTCCGCATCCAGGCCGACAATCAAATTCGTGTTGGACAGACAATTCGGGCTGGAAAGCAAATTGACCTGATCGGCGGTCAAGATCCGATCGAACCGGATCCCGCGGATGGCAGCCCGAATTACTCGGGCGTCGGCATCCTGCTCTATGGGTCCGCGCAATTAATGACCCTGAACGCTGGCGGCGCCATCAATCTGAATGCTCCCGGGCCATTGGATATCCTCGCGCCTGAATATGCCAACGAAGTCGAGGCCCAAGGCTGGATCGTCACGGCCGACGGCCAGCTCACCTCCGATGTGACCCTGGACGTGTTTCTGGATTTGGTGGACTTCCAAGTTCGCGGCTCGGTTCAACTCGATGCCTCCGTCACCGCAGAGAACACGAGCATCGAGGGCTTGATGACGGACCTTCGTGGCGCGCTGGCGACGACGCATTTTGCCGTCGTCCACTCCGATAACAGTTCTCACGCAGTTGGATCTTCCTTCACGCTCGACGGGACCAATCCTGAGGTCCACGTCGAATTGCGTGAAGGCCGGCTCGTGCTGGCGAGCCCGTATGCGATCGCGGTGGAGAACACTTCGGTTAATTCCCAGTTGCTCGGGTTCGACGTGAGCCAGGGCCGCCTGGTTTCTCAACGCTTCTACGCCGTCGCCGCGCGGGGCGCCGGTTCGATCGTGAACATCGGTTCTCCCACCGGACCGAACGGGCGGCTTTATATTGCTGGAATGGTTCTCGGCCACAGCGGCATTAATCTTTACAGCGGCGTTTCGACCGATGGAACCGCGGATCTCGATCTGGACGTGACCGGTTCCTTGGAAACGGTCAATGCATCCATCACGCTAAGCCCGGGAGACAATGGCGTCGTCAAAGGCAACGTGATCGCCCGAGGCGCTGGATCCGACGTGACGATCCATTCCGCCCGCACGCTGACGATTCTAGGAAATTTGGTGGCGGATGACCGAATCGTTCTGAGCGCTGGCACTGTCGAGAGGAGCGGCGAAGCCAGCATCACAACTTATGGGACGAGCACCCTCACAAGCACAGGCGGCAACGGCCAAATCCTGATCACCGGTTTGAACGATGTAGTGATCGACAGCGCGGTGGGTCCGGGAAGTGAGAACCTCGCCTTGATTCGCATCGAGTCCCAAACGGGCACACTCCATCTCGAAAGGGCGTCGGGTTGGATTGAGAGCGGCGCGCTGATCCGGTTGCTCGGCGTTGATCTCGATTTGCAAGGGGTGATTCGGAGCACCGAGGCCACGGCCGATGCCAATGACTTTGAAGTGGAAATTTCCGCCACAAACGACGCGAGTATCCAAGGCGATATGCAGTTCGCCGGTTCCGTGAAAATATCCACGGGAGGTCAACTCGACATTTTCAACACCAGCCTCCGCGCGGATGCACCAGGCCAGGCGGTCAAACTCGTTTCGGGCGGGGCCTTGACACTTGGCCGGGCCATTGGGTCGGGCGCCAATCGCCGGATGCAATCGGCCTTGATCTCGGCTGACTCGAAGGTGGGCATCTCCTCGACCGGTCTCCTAACCATCCATTCCGGATCGCGCATCATGGCCTCCGCCACCGGCAGTGAAGTCGCTATCCAAGCGGGTGCGATCAATCTGATTGGCTCGATCTATGGCGGCGCGACGGTGAACGCGAGCAATGATCTGACCTGGGTAGGTCGCTCCGCTGCCGTCGTCATCAACGCGAGCAAGATGGTCATCGGCGGAAAGGGAATCGATGCGAACGGGCTGGACGTGGACCGCGGCGGTTCTATCCAAGTGACCGGGGTCATGGAACTCAACCTCACGGACACCGCGCCTTCCACTGGATTGACCGTGAGCAGGGATAGCTTCTTGCGAAGTGATGCGACGGGTGGAGGCGTTTTGACTCCCGCGACTCCCAGCGAGATTCTCATTACTTCCGCGGAAGGCATCCAGATCTTTGGCCTAATTGAAAGTTTGGACGCCGGCTCGGACGTCACCATCACCGCGAGCGGGCTGGTCTTCATCGACGGCGTTGTTCGCGCCAACGATCAGCTTGTCATTACCGGCGGTGTTCATAGTTCGGGCGCGGGAATCATCGTTCAGCCTTTGGTCCTGTCAGAGGACGCGAACGGAAACCTCATCGACGTCAATGGCGATCTGACGGATGGCGACGGTTTCCTGGTCAATGCCAACGGCGAACACCTCGATGCCAATGGGGCCGTCACGACGAACGCTGCGCTGTTTGTCTTGGGTGGCGAGCCCGTGCGGCTCTCGGGAGGCGTGGTGGACGCCACCGGCCCGGGCAATGCCATCACCCTCACGAGCACGGACGACGTGGTCATCTTCGGCACGGTTGGCGATGTCAGCGTGACCAATGGCCAGGTCGTCACGCAAACCGACCGCGTGACCATCACATCGATTCAGGGGAGTGTGACGATCGCATCCAACGTCAACGCCAACACTCAAATCATTTTGCTCGGCCCCGCGATCGAGCTGATGGCTGGCGCGGTGGTGAAGACTCGCCGCACGGGCGGCCGCATCGTTGCGAGCGGTCACAATGTTTGGGTGGCGGGCGGCGCCCATTCTGCGCTGGTCGATTCCTTCAGCGATGTGGAGATTCTCGCGGATGTTTTGCGCATCGACGGCGTGGTGCAGACGGAAGCGGTTCCCGGACGAATCCTGCTGAATGTCGAAACCAGCGTGACGGTGACGGGCTCGGTCAGAGCGCTGGATAACATCGAGATCAATGCCGGGGTCAATCGGCGTTGGACCGACGCCAAACTTCTTTCCGGCGCAATCACACGGGAGGACCTGACGGGCGGGGACATTCTGATCGTGCAGGAAGGCCTTCTGGAAGCAGGCGGTCATGTCAAGCTGACCGCAGGTGGCGATGTCAATCTTCAGGCTGGCGCGGCCCTTCAGGATGGGACGATCGATGTTTCGACCCCAATCATCAGCACGGAAGTGAGCACGATCGACGTGGTGACTGGATTCCACGACGTCGCGGTGGGAGTGATTCATCTTCCTGTCGTCACCTGGACCAAGACGACCGTGACAAAGCAGGTGGGCACGGAAGAGGTCAAGGTGGGGAATTATTTCAACACCATGGACGTCACGCTCACCCAGGCGGGTTATTACAATCCCGCCGCGCCCGCGGGAGCTCAGTTCCGCGACTGGTTCATTGAAGGCGTCGATTATTACAACAACTCGGATTACCCGCACGCCAAGCTCAGCATCCCGACCATTAATTGGGCCGCGTTCGGCGTCACGAGCGTGCCCTCCTCCGATTACACAAAATCGAGCTACAAAGGATTTAATGATCTCGTCGAGGCGCAACGGAACGCCGTCCTTGCCACGCTCGGGTACAAACCGCTCTTCGATTTTACTTACGCGAACGCACAACGACACGAAGCCCTCGACGGAAACGTCACGGTCACGGATTGGACTCCGGCTTGGGCTGGCCATAGCCCAGCGGTCTATCTCGTGAATGTGGCTGGCTGGGAGGACAAATACATCCGCATGCCACAGGGGGCCAATGAGGATGTGTTGCGCGTCGTCACGCAGGGCAATCCGAAGTTGTTGATCAACGGCCAGTGGTCCGCCATCGCGCCGCTGGCTGGCGACATTGTTGGCCAGCAAGTCGGGACGTACCAAGACAACGCGGTCGTTTTGTACACCCAGGACAAATCGGCGTTTACGGGAAAAGTGAACAAGTATGGGTATTGGGTGCCGGACCCCGATTCGTCAGCTGCCCGGTGGGCCGTGACGTACTATACGGGAGGCCAGCGCGCTTATTCCATCAATGACGGCCGCGCCGGCGGCAATCGAGTGAGTGCCAGCCGAACGCCTGACTGGACGCGCACCTCCGGTTCAACCGTTCAGAACGACCCGCTGAATCGTTTTTCGCTCATGCCGACAGGTTACAAGGAGGACACGCTGAGTCTCGTGTTCGCGGCCACCCATGCGACCCACTCCAAGGTCGTGGTCGCCGTCGATCCCCATGCGAGTTATCACTATTCGGGCTGGATCGAGAACTATCCGAACCAAGGCGTCATCTTTTATGATGATGATGACGATGACCCGGGTGGACTAGGCGGGGATAACTTGTTCGACACGCATAGCCGTTGGGATTTGTGGAACGATCTCGACGATGATATCTGGGCCATTACCGTTTTTCCGCACACCGCGGTAATCCTCTATTATGATCCGGGTTATAGCGGGACCTCCGTCTTCTATTCCGCGGGTGATAAAACCTTCTTCATTGAAGGACAATGGTGGGGAGATGACGTCTCCTCTTATAGAATCTATGGGCAATATCTAATCTGGGACGCCCAGAATATCACCGAGGATCAAGCTGATTATCGTTACAATTGGGTCTCCGATCCGCACAACGTTTACGACACCCAACGCCAGCAATTGACGTTTCAGTGGACAAGTCAAAGCCACGATATCTTCGACGACCGCCCCCGCTCCGAGACGGTCGATACCGAAACCAAACAGGTCACCAGCAGGACCATCGTTCAGTACCAAACCGTCGCGGACACCGAAGAGCAGACCATCTTCTCAACCAAGCGCATCTTCGAGGACCCGTTGGCCCGCCCGTTTGGAGCTTTTGACAAGGAATCCATCCTGGGCACGGATGAGATCTCCGTGAGCGCGGGTGGTGATATTACAATCAGCGGAATCGCCAAAGCCATCGCGGGGCCATTGACTTTCGACGCCCTGGGCAAGATCGATGTGATCGGCAGCACACCCACGGACATAACCGATCCCAACACAGTCCCCGCCAAGGCGGAATTATTGACGCCCGAAAATCTGGCGCTGATCTCTCAAGCCGCCGTGACGGTCGCGGATTCCGCTTTCCTGGGCGGCGGCCATTCCGAGGATGGCGCCGCCACCGGCAGCAAGGATATCAGCATCATCGCCTCCGGGAAAATTACGGTGGGCGGCGAATTGCTTTCCTCCACCCAAGTCAATTTAAGCGGCAACACGGACGTGGATTTGCAGGGCACCATTTTCGCCAATTCCCTGATCAATGTGAAAGCGGGCCAAGGCGCCACGAAAGTGGGAAGCATCCACGGGGATATTCTTGCGAACCTGCAAGCGATCGGCGATATCACGCTCACCGCAGGGGCGCTGGACGGAGATATCATTTTGCCCCAGACGACGCTCAGCGCGGGGGCGGGCGTGACGCTGAGCGCAGTCGCCGGCGTCGTGAACCACAGCGAGGGACTGTTGAGTGCAAACACGCTGACGGTTCTCGCCCGCGACGGTGTCACCGCCAACGCGCTGATCAAATTTGTCGATGCCGTCGTCAGCGGAGCGGGAGACATCCAAATCGACAATGCCAGCGCGATCACATTGACGCGGTTGGACGCTGCGAATGGGAAGATTGTGGTTCAGGCGTTAGGTTCAATCACGGCAACGAACGTCATTTCGCGGGGTGGCTCAGACGCTGATGACATCGAGCTGACGACATGGAAGGTTGGCGATGCGGCCGCTGATCTGAGCGTTGGAAGCTTGGTCGCGAACGGCGCGGGAGACATTACGTTGGTCGTTCAAGGTGGCTTTAGCCAACCAGCGCCGAGCTCGGGCGGTTCTTCCATCGTCGCGGACGTTTTGAACGTGCAGATGTTGGGCGGCGCGACTTTTTACACGCAGGTGAATGCGCTGATCTTGGGCACTGGATCAGAGGGCAACGTCAGCGTGGTCCAGAGCGGCGCCGGCTTGTTGCAGGTGACGGATGTGAAGGTGGCCGATGGTTCCTTCACGCTGAATCACCCGCTCGGCGCCGTGACGTTGCAGCACCTCGAACTGATTTCAAATGAAGACGGAGATGACGTCACCGTCAACGCGGGCGGAAACATTCAGGTCGGCTTTGTCAAAGCGGGTGATTATTACACGGAACTGCCCGTCCTCCCGCCTCCGGATGGCGAACCACCACTTGACGCCGAAACCGGCCTCACCGCGCTGGGTGATGTATCCCTCACCAGCGGTGGCAATATCACGGAAAGCGGCAATGATGCCGAGGCGGATCTCATCGGGGACCAACTGACTCTCCAGGCGGCGACCGGTATTTCGGGAATTGAAATTTCAGCAAACGATTTGCTCTCCGTCCGGGCCACCGCTGGCAACGTCGAGTTGTCCGAATCCGATTTTCCAAATGAGAAAGCGACGGGTTTGATTGTCACCGACGTCGTGGCCAGCAACGGTTCCGTCACTATTACGGCTAATGGGCTGCTGAGCGTCCGCAAGGCCATAGCCACCGGCACAAATGGCATCGTCAGCCTAACCAGCGTCAACGCCAATCTCGAGATTGTCGATCCAGGCAACGGCCAGCCAGACGCGATTCAGGCAAACGGCGGCGTGGCGTTCGTTGCCGGGGGCGACGTGCGCTCTTACAAGTTTTTCCAGGGACCGCGTCTGATCGAGTATCACGCGGTGGGAGGCTTTGGTTTCAATTTCCCCGCGAACTTAACTGCGGACACGATTGATCTGGCCACGGCCGACACTATCGCGATCACGGGCACGCTTACCGTCAAAGACCGGCTCGCACTCGTTTCCGACCGCAACGTCTTCGTCAGTGGGAATATTGTCGGGCTTGGCGGCCAGACCATCAGCGAGATTGACATTACGGCCAAGGGAACCAAGCAAGTCATCGCGACGGTCTACGATGAAACCACCCACGCCAATGTCACGATTTCGCAGAACACCGGCTTTATTAACGTTCAGAACAGCGGCCTCGCCGCGGGACATATCGAGCTGCGCGCGTTGCGGAATATTTTTGTGGAGGTCTCCTCGACCCTGACGATCAGCGGATTTGTGGGCGGTTCGAACGGATCGAGTTCCGCCGCCGACATCACGCTCCGCGCGGGAACGAGCCTGAGTTTGGGCGACTCCACCATCTTCGCCTCGGGCAACGTGCAGTTGGAATCGCCTCGCATTTCGGCCGGCAACAATGTGGACATCCGCGGGGACGAACTTGAGGTGCGCGCCGCTGCTGACGTGGCATTGAAAACCGCAGTCAATACGTTGACGTTGGCGACCACCGGCAGTGGCAACGTCATCGTGACGGAACTCAACGCCATTACCCTCCAATCCGTGGTCGTCGCCGACGGCGCCTTCTACCTCAACGCAGGCGGCGACGTAACCGCGACGTTCGTTCGCACCATGACCGACGGGGTTGGAAAGGACATCACACTCTCCTCCGCCGGGAACATTTTCGCCGATGATGTCGAAGCAGGCGCCACGGCGGGGGCGGCGAAGGTCGCGAGCAAGGTGACTCTCGACGCCCGTGGAACGATTAGCGAGCCGCTCGCCAATATCGATAACACCCGCGTGGATGTTTCGGCTTACAAGATCATCCTGATTCATGGCCAGCCGATCAGCGCGCCCAAGGTGCTGATCAATAGCGCTGATCCTGGCGTTGGCTCGGAGTTGGAAATCGCGGTCGTGGAAAGCTGGAGCGATGGCCCACTCCCATTGACTGGCATTCCGGACCACGTCAATGGCAACTATGTCCTCAATGCGCCCGACCACGTCGGCAACTTGGTGATGACCGTGACGGGCAATTTAACCGTGATCGCTCTGGGATTGACTCCGGGCCAGCTTTTGTCTCTGACCGCGGGCGGAACGCTTACCATTCTCCCAAGCCTCAACGTCGGCGCCGGCACAATGATTCTCAGCGGCGGTTCGGCCTTGACCTCTTCCGGAACGTTGACCGCGAGTTCGCTCACCGTTACGTCGGGCGGCCAGGTGAATGTCCTGACGAATGTCGATAATCTGACCGTCACCGAATCAGCTCCAGGCAAGAGCGTCTCCATTACCGAAACCAACAGCCTCAATCTTCTCGGCGCTACGCTCAACGGCAGCGACCTGAACATCCAGGCGGGCGTTGGTCTCAACGTGATCGGGGCCGTGAATGGCGCGGGCAATGTCAGCTTGAACACCCTGGGCGGTTCGATTTCGTTGACCAGTGGGTTGAGCGCCGCTGGCAATATTTCGTTGACGGCGACTGGCACTGTTTCCTCCAGCGTAGGCACCGTAAGCAACGCGCTCATTGTGAATGCAGGCGGGGCGGTCAACCTGAAGGCGCGCACCAACATCATCGATATCAAAAACAGCGGCGCCACCGGCGGCATCACCGTCACCGCCTCCGGCGCTGGTGCCGAGATTCTCGTCTACCGTCTCGAAATCTCGAACCCCAGTAACTCGGGCAATATCTCCCTAACCACCTCCGACGCCAGCATCAGCATTGAGGCCGGGCAGGCAGGCGTATCAACCGCCGGCTCCGGCTCAATTACGCTGACTTCCAGTGGCGCGGGCGCAGACGTTTCCATCGACAAAGATATCACCTCACACGCGGGCGCAATCGCGATCACAGCCGCCAACCAGATGGCGCAGACCGCGACTATCTCCAGCTCCGGCGGTGGAATTACATTGCTGGCCGGAGATGCTTTGACCCTCTCCGACACGGCCGCTGTTAACATCACCGGGTCCGGAAATATTACCCTCTCCGCTCTCGGGGCCGTTGAAATCGATGGCAACCTGACGACGACTGGCGGAACTATTCAGATCTCCGGGGCGAACGTCAGCCAGAACGACGGAACAATCGCCGCCGCGCAAAGCATCGGGATCACGTCGGGTGGTCCCATCGTGATTGGCGGGACAGTCCAATCCACGAGCGGCACGATTACACTGACGGCGGCAAGCGCAACCATCTCCGGCGTCATTAACGCGATCGCCGGCCATGTGAATCTCCTGTCCGGGTCCGAACTCGCCCTCGACGGGAGTGTGGTTGCCGCAGTCGGAATCACCATTGGCGCCACCAACAATCCTGTCACCGTCGTGACCCTCGCCGGCCAGTTGACAGCTTCGGGCGGCGACATCGTCATCAATGCCGGCGATAGCCTTACGATCTCTCCGCTTTCTGGACAGGTGAGTGCCGTGACCGGCAGTGTGCTCATTGCTTCCGCGGTCGATGCCCAATTGCTTGGCTCCATGACCGCGGGAGCCGGTCTCACGATCGGCGCCGCGAGCCATCCAGTCGGCTCCATGACCGTGAGCGGAACGATGACCGCCGTCGCAGGCGACATCACCGTGACGACCTCGCAAAGCGTGTCGGTGAGCGGAAGTCTGACCGCGAACATGGGCGCCATCACGATGACATCCGGTGCCGCGGACAGGTTGGACGGCAACATAACCGCCGGCACAAATCTCACGGTTGCTTCCGCTGCGGCCGTGACCCTGAACGGCGCCGCGACCGCTCTGAATGGAAACGTCGCCATCAACGCGCGAACGATAACAATGACCAGGGGCCGCATTAGCGCCTCGCAAGATGTGGCCCTCACAAGCTCGGCGGGTTCGATCACAGTCGGAACAATCACTGCGGGCGCGCAGGGCCATGTAAATCTGACCTCCACCGCAGCAATTTTGCACAGCACCGGGAAGATCGTTGGCGATGTCCTCACCGCCAGTTCCGCAGGCGAAATCACTCTCGATACAACCGTGGGAACTCTCACCGCAACGACCAGCGCGGTGGGGCCGATCGTCGTGACGGAGACCGATGCGATTACCTTGGCCAATGTGCGAACTGCGAATGGCCCGATCACAATCACCGCCGGAGGCAACCTGGTGGCGACCCAAGCGACCTCGCTCACGGACACTGACGCAAATGACATCTCCCTCACCACGACGGGCGGCGGCTCGATCACCGTCGGAACGATCACAGCGGGCGCACAAGGCGATGTAACTCTCACCTCGTCGGGAGCGATTCTGCGCACGAGCGGGAAGATTACCGGCGATGTCCTGACCGCCAGTTCCGTTGGCGAAATGACTCTCGATACAACCGTGGGAACTCTCAATGCCACGACCAGCGCCGCGGGACCGATCGTCGTGACGGAAACCGATGCCATTACGTTGGCCAATGTGCGCAGTGCGAATGGCCCGATCACAATCACGGCCGGCGGCAACCTGGTGGCGGCCCAGGTGATCTCAGGAATCAATGCCGATGCGAATGATATCTTACTGACCACGACCGCCGGTTCGCTGACCGCCGGCAACATCAACGCTGGCACTCTGGGCGACGTTTCTCTCGTTTCGGCCGCTGGGATTGATGAACTCCCCGGTTCGATCGTTGCCGCCGATCAACTCGATATCGTTGCCGCCGCAGACGTCTCTCTCCACACCACTGTTGCTCGGACCACGGCGCATGTCAGCGGGACTGGCAGCCTGACCCTCACCGAATCGGATGATCTCACTTTGCTCAGCACGATTACCGCGGGCGGCGATATCACCGTCACATCGACCACCGGTTCGATCTTTGCCGGCGCGATTTCCGCCGGCGCCGCCAAGACAGTGACTTTGAATTCGCTGACCGGCCTGACCGATTTGAATGGCCGGATCACGAGCAATAACCTTCTCGTTCACGCGGCTCGATTGACGGTCCATGTCGCCAGCGTCGTCCCGTTCCCAAGCGGTGGTTTCACATTCTTCGGAGCAAACCTGGGCGGCACTGATCTGTTGACCCTTCTCGATGGCGCCGCCAATACGATCACGCACACGTTCTCCAGCGCCGACGACGGCAATGTGAACATCGACGGCCAGGTAATCGTTCATGCCGGACTCGAAGCCATCACCGATCTGCTCCAGGTCGATAACCGGGTGTTCAATTACACCGGCAACCGCGCCGATGACATCCTCCTCACCGACGATCAAACCCCGGGCAACACGATTTCCCGCAGCGTCAGTTCATCGACAACCATGACGCTCGACTTCACCAATCCCAACACGACGCTCACGCTCAATGCCGGGGATGGCAATGATCTCGTCACCTTGATCGCGCTCGATAATCGCGACAGCGTGAATGGCCCCTTCAACTCGGAACTCCGGCTGAACGGCGAAAACAACGATGACACCATCGATGCGGCGCCGTTCGGACTCGCTCTGATTGTCGATGGCGGCGCGGGTGCGGACACCATCTACGGCGGCAACGCAGGCGATACAATCTTCGGAAGCAGTGGCGATGACACGATCTACGGGGCCGGCGGAAAAGATGCCATCGAAGGGAATGACGGAAATGATCTTATCTTCGGGGACTCCGGCCGCGTCACCAGGAACGCCGCTGGAGCGCTCACATTGATTGAAAGCACCCAAATCAGTTCCGGAGATTCGGACACGATTTCCGGACAGAACGGTGACGATATTCTCATCGGCGGCGTGGGCGCTGACACAATCAATGGGAACGACGGCCATGACATGATTGTGGGCGACAACGGCACATTGACCGATGTCGTTCTCCAACCGTTCTGGACCATCGGTTCCATGCACACGATCGACAGCACCAGCACAACTGGCGGCATCGATACGATCCACGGCGATACTGGTGATGATCTGATTTTGGGCGGGTTAGCCGGCGACACGATCACGGGCGACAGCGGCAACGATCTGATTGTCGGTGACAACGGATCGATCTCGACCATTGCCTATGATGCGAGCGGTTGGAAGAGCATTGGCCTGATTGCGAGCGAAGTCAGCGCGTTGGGCGGAGCTGACACGATCAATGGCAATGATGGCAACGACGTGATTATCGGCGGCGCTGAGGGTGATCTCCGGTTGAATGGTGATATCGGCAATGACCTGATCGTTGGTGACAACGGCCGGTTAGAGACGCTCGAGCCGGTGTTGAAAGTTGCCACGATCCAGACGACCGACACGACGGCTGCGACTGGCGGAGTTGATACGATCGAAGGCAACGATGGCGACGACGTGATCCTGGGTGGCGTGGCCAGTGACACGATCCATGGCCAGCTTGGCAATGACATCATTTTGGGCGACAACGGCACACTGGAAGCCGTGCTCTACAATGGGACTGGCTTATTGAGTGTGGGCACGGTCTCGACTGAGGTGAGCGAGGTGTTGGGCGGCGGTGACACGATCACTGGCGATCAAGGCAACGACGTGGTTTTGGGAGGTCTAGGCGCTGACACAATCAATGGCAACGATGGCCATGACATGATCGTGGGCGACAACGGCGCGTTGACCGATCTCGTTTTCCAACCGTTCTGGACCATCGGTTCCATTCACACGACCGACAGCACCAGCACGACTGGCGGCATCGATACGATCCATGGTGATGCAGGTGATGATCTGATTCTGGGCGGCTTAGCCGGCGACACGATTACCGGCGACAACGGCAACGATGTGATTGTCGGTGACAACGGAGCGATCTCGGCGATTGGCTATGATGCCAACGGTTGGAAGAGCATTGGCCTGATTGCCAGCGAAGTCAGCGCGTTGGGCGGAGCTGACACGATCAATGGCAACGATGGCAACGACGTGATTATCGGCGGCGCTGAGGGTGATCTCCGGTTGAATGGTGATATCGGCAATGACCTGATCGTTGGTGACAACGGCCGGTTAGAGACGCTCGAGCCGGTGTTGAAAG
>Ga0082335_1000376_pt1 | contig 115382 bp, 115 predicted proteins | sample Subgrocontami58m_FD_72375 | JGI IMG/M metagenome (GOLD analysis project Ga0082335, IMG submission 72375) | Subsurface groundwater microbial communities from S. Glens Falls, New York, USA - GMW37 contaminated, 5.8 m (SPADES assembly) (version 2) ... | reverse complement strand
TTATTATCTTATTGATTCATCGGTAAAGGGAGAGAACGACGTGAATACAATCGCAGAAGCAGAGTTTCTGTTGCGCAAAATCGATTGGGCGATGACGGGAGCAACGAGTTTTGATGTTGGGCTGATGGAGATAATGAAAGGTGGCGCGCCAATTAGATTTGATCTTGATTCTAACCGAGCCAGAATTAAAATAGGTGATGGTCCATTCATCTATCTCACAAGTAGTAGCACCCGAGTTATCGGTTTGGAATTCATTTCAATTTCGCCTGACGGCATCACGGCAAGTTCGACGATAGACGGAAAACATTTTGAGATAACTAAATATTTGCGCAAATGATATCTAAAACGGATAGGCAAGGTGGATTCGTGGCTTTGATTACTGCAATAATTTTGTCGGCTATTTTACTTATCATCACTACTACTCTCAACCAGACTAGTTTCTTCACCCGAAGTAATCTCCTTGATTCCGAGTACAAAGAGCGAAGCGCGGGTCTTGCAGAGGCCTGCATTGACATCGCAAGACTCAAGCTCGCCAATGATCCTCGGTATTCTGGAAGTGAACCTTCTATTCCTATTGGAACTAACTCATGCGAAATCAGGCCGATAGTAGGCAGTACGATTGAAACCAAGGCCGTATACAACAGCGCAGTCACAAATTTACGTGTCGTAATTAATCCAGCAGATATTTCTGTAGTCTCATGGGAGGAAGTTTCCTCATTCCCATAACTTGCGCCTGAAGAAATAAATACGTTATACTGAAGAGGTGAAAGGTTTTACTCTCATCGAGCTTCTGGTGGTCATCGGCATCATCGCCGTATTGGCAACAATAGTAATTATCGCCATAAACCCTGCCCGCCAATTTGCCCAAGCTCGTGATATACAACGAACCTCGCATGTAAATTCAATCTTAAATGCAATTGGTCAGCGTATGGCCGATAATAAGGGAATCTTTGCTGGAGGAACATGTAACGCACTTCCAGTTGGTACCACAACTATTTCCACTACATCAGGGGCAGGACTTGGGGAATTGGGTTGTCTAGTTCCTACATATATTACAGCCCTACCTCTTGATCCTTCATCCGGCTTTGACACAAATACCGGATATGTTTTCTACCAGGATTCTCTAACTGGACGAGTACATGTCATTGCAACTACAACTGAACCGTCGATTCCGAGACTTGGACAAATTGAAATTGTTCGTTAACTTGTCACTTAAGAATTCTGATTTTCGCGCCGATTTTATTGAGGCGGCCAACGAGATTTTCAAAGCCACGATTGATTGAATAGACATTACGCAAGATTGACTTTCCTTCTGCTCCAAGCATAGCTGTCATGAGCATCGCTGCCGGCCGCAAGGCCGGTGGGCACACAATCTGCGCACCCTTCAATTTCGTCGGACCCTCGACAATTACGCGATGGGGATCTAGTAGTCTAACGGAACCCCCGAGCCGATTAAGTTCAGTAAAAAATATTGCTCTATCCTCCCACATCCAGTCATGTATAAGTGTGGTGCCAGTAGCTTGCGTCGCAATGGGTACAAAAAATGGTAGGTTGTCGGTATTGATACCGGGGTATGGTTGGGCGTGGATCTTGTCGGATAGTGCTGTTAATTTCGAGGGTTTGATAACTAAATCTACAAGTTTAGTATGCCTATTGTCGGATATATAGTACTTTGATATATCATAGTGCAGGCCCATTTTCTCAAGTTTCAGAAGTTCAACTTTTAGGAAGTCGATAGGTGCGCGCTTAATAGTTAATTTCGAGTGCGTGACAATGGCCGCGGTGATGAAGAGCATGGCCTCAATCGGATCTTCGCTATTAGAATATTCAACGTCCGTATTGATATTAGGATTGCCTTCAATTGTGAGCGTCTTTGTACCAATACCGTCAATTTTTATTCCTAACTTCTCCAAGTAGTAGCAAACTTCAAGAACCATGTAATTCTGTTGGGCGAAATCTATGACTGTTTTTTGTGACAACACGGCCGCGCGCAAGATGGCATTGGTCGTGGCAGTATCAGACGCTTCATACATGACCACTTCTTTCTTTATCCTCTTACCATGAGAGATTTTGTAGTAATTTTCTTTCGTTTCTATTTTTAATCCCAAATCTTCGAGAGCAAAGCGATGTGCGGCTATCGTCCTCTCCCCCATTTTACATCCACCAATATGCGGAAGTTTAAATGACTTCAAGCGAGCGGATAGCGGGCCTATAAGCATGAGAGCGGAGCGGATCTTACCAGTAGAACGACTGTTGATATGTGATACGGAATATGTCTTCGGTGGGTGTATTACTAATGTATGTTTCCCCCGCCATGTGACTTTGACTCCGATACTTTTGAGAACCTCAATAAATCTATTCACCTCCTCAATACGAGGAATGTTATGCAAAGTTGTCTTGCCTCTATTGACCAGTGCGGCCGCGAAAAGGTGCGTGGCGCCATTCTTAGATGTATTAGTTGTGATGGAACCCGAAAGTTTACGCCCACCTTCTATTTCGAAGTCATCTCGGAGATCTTGCCAACTCATTCCTTACTCTTCAATGCCAAAAGTGCCAGTACAAGAATGTAGACAATGTGCTCATCGAGTAAGGGATTATTGGCCGGTGGGAAAGCAGATAACCACATAAGAAGAAGCATGATACCCCCGGCAAACGCCGCCCAAGTTACGTATCTGTTAACCAATAGAGCAAGTCCCACTCCCAAAAGTCCCAACATGAAGAGCCAATCGACAATTACTAACCCCGCGAGACCCTTGAAAACTTCCGCAAAGGGACCATGAGTAGCATTCAAGAGATATCCGGATGTTGGCGACCCGCCATTTAGCCAAGAGTTTTCACTTTTTGTGGCAAAACCAAGCCCAAACAATTTATCCACGAATGCCCAAACAAATATTAGACCCATTACTAATCGTAATCCCAGCCAAATAATTTTTTTCATATGTATAAATTATAACACAAGAAAATCAGGCGTCATTTCACCTTCTTGATTATTTTCTTTGTTGCTTTGATTGCCACTTTCTTCGCTTTGAGAATTCGAGGCCATGCTGCCTTGATTTCTTTAGTTGCTGACCTCACCACTTCACTACTTTTTACCGATTTAGTATATTTATCGACTGCATCATCGACTATTTGAAGATATTTCTCATGATCGATATTTTTTAACTTCTCCACCCCGTCCAAGATATCTTTACGAACCTTATTCATCCAATCAGTCGCAGAATTTAGTCGGGCGTTTCCTCTAGAAGATGAGATGCCATTAACCTTAAATCGCGTTCTATTAATCATTTAATATTATTTTGATAGTGATTCTATATCATAACACAGACTGGCTATTAGACTTATTTCATCTTCAAAACAGCTTCAAGCGCCGAGGGTAAAGTATTAATACCATCATCTGCTGTAAAATGGCCTTTTCTCGATTCCACAATTATCTTTGCGCCAAAAAGACTCTCAAACTCCTCCCAATTTTCTTTTGGGACAAACGGGTCGTTGTCAGAGAATATAGCAGTAATTTTATTTTTAGGGATATGTTCTAAAACTTTCAGATAATCAATTGGGGGTTCAACCCATAGCTTCGCTATACTCTTCTCCTCTTCTGTTTCTAAACCTGATACTTTAAGCCACGGGGCGATAAATACCATACCACCAAAAAATCCAGAATTTTCCAATCCTGCTACATATCTCAAAATTGCCTGACAACCAATAGAGTGACCGATGAGAATTGTGTTTTCGTTAGGATTCTTTCCTATCGTTTCATTTAATTTATTGACCCAAGCTTCAATTGTTGGTTCGTCCGTATTAGGCATCACTGGAATCACAACCTCGAATCCCTCTTTTCTAAGTTCAGAGGCAAGCCATTTATGCAACGGCTCATCAGGACTTCCACCCCAACCATGTATGATATAAACTTTTTTCATTACGGATTATAAAATTAGTGATTAAAGTCCGAGCATTTTTTTCATTTGTGAATCGATTTTCTTTAGGTCGCCCCTAGAAATAGAGCCGACTTTTTTACGCAACTTTCTTCTATCTATTGCTCTCAATTGAAATATTAAAGCAACAGAATTAGAACTTAATTTATTCTTTAAATCAGGATAAACTTCTACAGTAAATGGAAAACGCAGTGATTCCATGTTTGTTGTACATGGGATAACTGTAACCACAGGACCAACGACATCAGCCATAATAATAGAGGGGCGAATGCCTTCCTGTTCATGACCACCAGTTTTCCCTATATCAATAATCCAGATTTCTCCTTTTCGCATTACAATTTTAATGATTCTTTATTTTCAAAGATTCATACCGATGAATGCTTCGTCACTCAACTCGTCAAGAGCATCGAATTCTTTCTTCAGGGCAATTTTATCTTTTAAAGTATGTAGATAGAAAGTCACGGCTCTTTTAAATAAATCGTTCTCATTAACACCTAAAAGGTGAGACGCTGTTTTAAAGTCTGATCTTATTTTCTTATCTTTAATCATCATATTCATAAGCAAAATATATCATACTGATTAAAACATGCAACCTAGACAGCTTATGAGCTTATTACATCTCCAGCACTGCTTCAAGAGCGTACTACATAATTGGCATTACATAATTCTTGAATTAAATCCACCTGCTCTTCAAATGTTAGTGGTCTTTGTTCTTGTTATAGAGCGTCCTCGATTGCCATAAGTTTAAATAATTAAAATCTAGTAATATCTAAGCATATCATTTGTAATACTCAAAAAGCGCTTTGATACCAGCTAGATTTTCTTCCCACTCTATTGTCTCATGAGTTGTGAGTTCCACTGTGATGGCTGGGATGTTGATAGAGGCAAGCCATCCTTCGGCATCTCCAGTAACATCATAGCTGTCAAAAGACTTGGCTGTTGGATAACCCGAGGCGCGCGAATAAATATTCATAATATTTATCGTCTCTGGGAGAGTAACATTTTCACAATGAGATGCGTACACAAAACCAGCCTGACTATGCCAGAAGATAACGGCATCCGGTTTAGTTTCTAAAACAAAATTCTTGATAGCCAAAGCTTCAGGTTCAGAGAAAGGCGCTGTTCCGGCACTCACCGTTTTAGATTGCCACGTACTCTTGGGTTGCCATTCACAATCAAAATTACGGTTGAGATCTACCTCATGCGCATTAAATCGCCCCGAAATTAGAATCTGTTTGACTTTAGAAACATCAGAGAGAACAAAGCGACCCTCTTTCTTTACCACCTTAAAGAGCCCGTCTGGATTTGCGGAAGGTATGACTGTCACTCTCAAACCATCGGGGATGACACTCGGGTTTGCATTGAGATAATCAATAAATTTATACGCTAGAAATACACTGTTCCATTCATAACCACCGTGTACACCTCCGACAAATAAAAGATGTTTCTCTCCGTTTCCGTAAGTATAACTTTCAATCTTGCGTCCCTCTACGGATAAACCAATTACCTTTTGTTTTACGCCAAGAACTACTGGCTCTGCAATCTGATTTATGGGTGACGATTTCTGGCGTAGGATAAAGAACGTAATGGCACTGACAGCGATTATTACCGCGAGGACAATAACCGCACTACGCATTTATTTAGTGTAGTACTTAAGTAGCGCCTCTAGTCCCTTCTTGTTCTTAGTCCACTCGGTATCTGTATGATTTGTGAGAAGCACGCTAATGGCAGGAATATTATTCTTTGCAAACCAATTAACCATGTCGCCAGTAATTTCATAGAAATCGAAGTTGTCGTAAGCGGTATAACCAGATGCTTGGGAGTATTCTTTCATTATGATGCGGGTTTCTGTAGAAATACCATTGTCACAACTTGAGGCATATACACCACCAGCAGCACTGTAGTAAGTAACGACAGCTGTGAGTTTATGTGTCTGTACATAATTTCTAATCGCCTGACTTTCTGGTTCAGAGAATGCGGTGCTACCTCCACTTACAGTTTTATTTTGCCATTTGCCAGTCGCTTGCCACTCGCAATCGAAGTTTCGATTGAGATCCACATTGCGCGAGTTGAAGCGACCAGGCACGGTGTCACTTAGAGCCGTCGGTACATCAGCCGAGGTAAAGCGATCAGTGGTTCCCACAACTTTCTTTAGACCATCCGGATTTAATACTGGGATAACCGTTACTTTAATATTGGCTGGGACGACATTGGGATTCGCCTTCAGATAATCCATCATCTCGTAGGCGACAAGAACCGTATTCCAAGAATATCCGCCATGAATTCCACCGACAAACATAAGTTCTTTCTCCCCCGTGCCATAGTGATATGCAGTGATGGGATTCCTATCGACAGATTTCCCAATAATCGTTTCATTCAAATTCTTCTTTACCTCTTCTTTAGCCGGCAATGTCGAAGTGCTGACTTCTGTCTTCTTAGTTGTGTCTAACGTATTAGAGACTGGCAGACTAGGAAACAAAAAATAATAACCAATGCCCGCTAAAACAATAATAATCAAGGCAATAATTAATTTGTTCATATACGCGTATTATAGCACACTTATAATTTATCACTCGCTTTTACAACAATGAGGTGTGGAAGTGTCATATATAAAATTAAATGGCTGGCTGTCTAAATCCAATTATTTAGTGACAAAAAGGACTTAACTTGTTTAAATACTTTTTCATGCCCTGAAGAATTAGGATGGAGACCGTCCTCAAAATCGTCATTATCCAAAGGAGATATGTCCATAAACAAGATACCGTTTTGAGAACAGATCTCTTCCATTATCTTTGAATATTTCTGGATATTTTCATTTGTGTAATAGATATCGATCCAAGATACAGGCATTGTTTTGGATTCGTCGCAGTTTTTCAAATCTTTCTAGAATTGTGTTAGTGGTTCCGCCAGAAACGCTACAGTTGTAGATCTCAACATAGTTATCGCCTTTTCTGATTCCTATATCCATCCAAAGTCTACTTACCCAGCCCCCCTTCTCGAGATCCCAAGCACCCCAAGCGGTACTGTCTCCGAATACACAAATTGATTCTGGTTTTTTCATCAGTTTATCTTAGCATCTTATCAATATTCACTTACGTGGATGTCGTTTTATTGCATGAATACATAGGAAATCCGGAGATTTGAAACCATCATGTATTAGCAAGCGGTCCTGGCCTTCGGCAATAATCTTAAGATCAAAAAGAGAAAGGAACTCTTTCGATATATATTTACTGAAGGGGTGGGAATAATTCGTGATTTTGACACCTTTGAATAGCTCGAATGTGAATGCTTCTTCTTTGCCGTATTCACGGGATTTAAGGTAAAACAAATCAGAAAACGGATGTGGTACAGCGAAAATAAATGAACCGCCCGGTTTTAATATTCGAAATACTTCTTTATGCACTTGCCTAAGTGACTTAAGATGCTGAATTGCAAATCGCGAAATAACAATATCAAACTCTTTAGAACGAAACTTCATCTTATCTATCGAACCATGAACTAGTCTTCTTTTATCAACACCCGCATTAATAGCTTCATCAAGCATCAATTTTGACTGATCAATCCCATAAACATTCTTAGTGCCAATTTTCTTTAGCGCGAGAATAACGTGCCCTCCACCGCAACCAAGATCAAGAATTTTCTTTTTTAAACCTCGGGCTCTTACTTCGTTAACTAAGTAATCCAAAGAACTATCCTTACGCGTGCGAAAAAATTTGTGCACGCCTGCAATATACCCTTTTCCTACAGAATCATATTGATTCTTCATGCTGGGGAGCAGGGAATCGAACCCCGATTAAAGGCTTCAAAGGCCTCTGTCCTACCGTTAGACGACTCCCCAATATCCTTTAATTTATCAAAATTCTTCTCACTCTGCTACCACCCTCCAATCTATTCTAGTGTTCTCAAGAACTTCAGAATAGATTTTCCGTCATTAGTTAAAGCATGGCGTACACTGTTATTGTCATTTCTCTTCATCACAATTCCAGAAAGCGCTAGTCTCCTTATATGATCGGCTCCAGTCTTATAATTTATCTTCAATTTGTCAGATATTTCCATAACCGAAAGTTCTGGTGACTTTGATAGCAACTCCATTATCTCTATCCTCCTATGATTGGAGAATCCTCTGACCAACCTTTCTAATTGCTTTGGCTTTCTCATTCTATTCTGGTGTTCTCAAGAACATTAGAATACTACTTGATAGAATCAGCTAACGCAAGTTCGAGGGCAAGTTCTGGGATAGACGTACGGCCGGAATCTTCGTATGCAGTGATAAAACGGAGTAGAATATCGGCAGTTAGATTAGTACCTACTTTGTCCGCTAAAGCCTTTAGAAATTTAAAATCATCTTCCGAAACTTGCTCGGTAATGTAAGAATCCATACCGGCTTTAAGCCGAATTAGAAAGAGAAATCGCAAACGCTCGAGAATTAGTTTTGCAAAAAGCTTCATATCGGCATTTATTTCTCCCGCCTTGTGAACGGCCTTAATTCCCTTTTCCAAATTTTTGTCTACGAGTGCTTCGAGAATATCGCGCACCAACTCTGCCTTGGGTGCGCCGGTGACCACTTCTACTTCTTCGCGAGTAATCTTTTTGTCTCTACTTGCCCCGAGCGAAGTCGAGGGGGTCGAAGAAAGTACTTTCTCCAAAATACCGTGAACGTCTCGAAAAGACCCATCACCAAGTAGTGCCACCAATTCTGCGGCCGCCGGTTCGATGGTTGCTCCCTCTTTCTTTACAACTGAAGTGGCAAAATCCTTGAGCATTGCCTGATTAGGTTGTCGGAAGGAAAATGTTTGACAGCGTGAAATCACAGTATCTGGCACCTTCTCGAGTTCTGTAGTGGCAAGGATAAATATGACATGCGCGGGTGGTTCCTCAAGAGTTTTCAAAAAAGCATTCCATGCATCCTTTGTGAGCATGTGAACTTCATCTATAATGTAGACCTTGTATTTAGACTCGAAGGGCAAGGTATTGACTGATTCTCGTATTTCTCGTACGTCATCAATGCCTCTATTAGATGCGGCGTCCATTTCTACAAGGTCATTCGCGGACGTGCCAATAGAGCGCGAGAGAATGCGTGCCAAAGAAGTTTTACCGGTACCCCGTGATCCGGAAAACAGATAGGCATGTGAAATGTTGCCGAGTGATATCGCCCCTTCCAAAACTTTCACAATATGATCTTGTCCGATAATATCTTTGAAAGTTTGCGGACGATATTTGCGATAAAGCACCCCTTCACTCTTCTTCACTTTTTCCATGAGAGTAGTATATCAGAGACTATTTTCTCAACCTCGCTTGAGTTATTTGTTTCCATAAGTTTGGCTCTCAATTCGGCGGCGCCCTCAAAGCCAGTCACATATGCCTTGAAATGCTTTTTCATAACTGCAAAACTTTTATATCCTCCGAGTAATTCTTCAAAAAGCTTTGAATGTTCTACCAAAACTCTAAGTCGCTCTTCTTTTGTCGGTACTCTTTCTGCAAACAACCAAGGGTTACCAAATATCGCTCTGCCAAGCATCACCCCATCACAACCAGTTTCCTTAACCCTCGCTCTTGCCTCATTCAAATCTTTTACATCACCGTTACCAAAAATAAGGCACTTATTTGGGCCCTGAGCATGTCGAAGGGCGAACTCATCGCGAATCTCCACAGCGCGCTTCACAAATTCCCAACGCGCTGGCACCTTCGACATTTCCTTTCTTGTACGCGCATGGACTGTCACTACTGCCACATCTTCCTTGAGAATTTCCGGTAGCCAATTTTCTAGGTCTGGCTTGCTATAACCCGTACGTGTTTTCACTGAAACAGGTAGATTGGGCGCACCTTCTTTAGCCGCCCTAATAAGTTCTCTCGCAAGTTTAGTATTCTTCATGAGAGATGCCCCTGCCCCTTGCTTTTCTACACTCCTATCTGGGCAACCCATGTTTATATCTACACCGTCAAAACCGAGCTCTACAGCAAGCTCTGCGGCCTTCTTCATATTTTCTGGCGACGAAGTGAAAAACTGCGCCACTATTGGTCGCTCTGCCTCACTATATTCAAGATTCTTTAATAGTTTCTTTTTTCCCTCTTCTGGTGCGCGTGCCAAACCATCTGCGGAAGTAAACTCGGTCCACATGACGTCTGGTTTGCCATATTTGGCAATTATCCGCCTAAAGGCTACGTCTGTAACATCCGCCATCGGTGCCAATACAAAAAATGGTTTCTTCAACTTTTCCCAAAATCCTAGAGACATATTATTTATATTTATAAAATACTTTATTTTCCGTGCGTAAATCTAGGTAGAGAATTCGATTTAGAAAATCGCCTTGGGCCTTGATCGCATCACTTCCGAGAAAGGCCCCTAAATTAGACTCGATGTGTTTAAGATCCGCGTCCTTGCGCCATATAATCTTTCCATCTTGAGGGAGAACGAGGGAGTAATCAGTTTCCCCAATATCAAATGCAATTGGATTGATATTAATATTTTTTAGCTTCTCTAGAAAATATTGTAATGACTGAAACTCATCACTTGGTACAAATCTCTGGCCAATTGGACTCTCTATCATGTTTAGAGCCACATAAACGAAATAAACACCGCGCGAGAATGATGGCGCGGAAGCGAAGATTAGTCCACTTTCATCAAGAAAATAGCAATCACCAGAAACAGGACAATACAGCGCAAAAGGAGAACGCTCTTCGATATTCACGAGGAGTTTGCGCTCCGCATCTAGACTAAGATCAACAGTCATAAGTCTGGGAAAGGTGCTGATAAGGTTATGTTTGATGGCTCCGCGCGGGTAAATCAGTGAATTGGCCCTTGGTACAAGCCATAAATACTTGCCATCAAGAAGCCGCCTAACGACCTGTATCATTTCTGACCTATCGACGATATTATCCCCCTCAATCACAACATCCGTAATTAAAAATCTCTCTTGCCGAAGTAGAAAAACACCGAGATATACAATAGACAGAAACAAAATGAAGAAAAGCAAAAATTTAGTGCGCCTCCTCTTCTTCTTTTTCTCATAGAACGCTTTGGAGTTGAGCACTCTGCCACTCGAAACAATTTTCATTTCTGTATAACTGCCAAGCCGTTCATGTATGGCACTAAAACTTCAGGAATCTTTATAGAACCATCGGCTTGTTGAAAGTTCTCGACAAGAGATACGAGGATGCGTGGGGTAGGAGCGGCGGTAGCGTTCAGAGAATGCACATATTTTATTTTGCCATCATCATCCTTGTATCGAGTGTTGAATCTTCTTGTCTGGAAATCGTGATAGTACGAGGCACTAGCAATCTCGCGATATTTCTCCTCCTTGGGCACCCAGAGTTCTGTGTCATAGGACTTCACATGAGCCCCCTTGAGATCACCGGTACATATCGCAAGTTGTTGATACGGAATACCAAGTGACTCAATAAATTCTTCGGTGTTTCTATTGAGTTCTTCATGAAGTTTAACAGATTCATCGTGACTTGCCTCGCACAATATTAGTTGCTCAAGTTTAAAAAATTCATGCACTCGTATTAACCCCTTCACGTCTTTGGAGTGACTACCCGCCTCGCGCCGGTAGCAGGGCGAGAAAGCTAAGTATCTCCGTGGCAAATCTTTTTTCTCAAGAACCTCATCTGCGTGGTACGCCATCATCGGCACTTCAGCCGTGCCAGAAAGATAATCATCGTCTTGGGTCATATATAAATCTTCCGCACCAGCCGGTAGATGTCCCGTGCCATAAAAGTAACTCTTCCTCACAATAGCAGGCGCGATAAAGGGTATAAAATTTTTCCTAAGGAAGAAATGCTGTGCATAGTTCCAAATTGCCCAAGACAAAAGTACTCCAGCATTTTTTAAAAAATACCCTCGAAATCCATGAACCTTAACTCCCCTCTCGAAATCGACCATATCGAGATTCGTCATAAGTTCAATATGATCTTTGGGCTCGAAGTTGAACTTCGGTTTTTCGCCCCAAGTCTTAAGTACGACATTATCTTTTTCCCCCTCGCCTTCCGGAACAGACGTGTCTGGAGGATTCGGTACTGTGAGCATTAAGAGCTGCCATTCCTGCATCACATCTTTCAGTTCGGATTCCTTGCTCTCGAGCTCACTCTTAAGCACTTTCATCTTTTCCAAAATCCCCTCGCGTTCTTCGGAACTTGCTTTGACGATGAGGTTATTAGAAACCTTTTGTTCCGCCCGCTTTTCTTCCACCCTGCCGAGAAGTTTCTTACGCTTATCGTCAATTTCAAGAAGTTTGTCAACATCAAATTCTATATGCTTTTTGACAGCCGCTTGTTGGACTAGTGCCTTATTTTCTCTGATAAATTTAATATCCAGCATAATACGATACAATATTAACATAATGATACACGAAATTCTCCCACCAGATTTTCCGGAACTTCTAAAAGAAATTAATGATCCACCAGTACGATTGCGTTATGAGGGAGAATTACCTAAAGAAGGTAACAGGCTTTTGGCAATAGTTGGATCCAGAAAATATTCAAGTTATGGTCGAGAGGCATGTGAATCTATTGTCTCGGGACTTGCTGGCGCTCCCATCACTATTATCTCCGGCTTGGCTATTGGTATGGATGCCATTGCTCACCGCGCCGCGCTACGCGTTGGTCTCCAAACAATTGCTATACCCGGCTCTGGCCTCGATAGGAAAGTTTTACATCCTCATTCACACGCACAACTTGCGGACGAGATTATAGAAAACGGCGGAGGTCTTATTTCAGAATATGATGATGCTATGCCTGCCGGAGTATGGGCCTTCCCAAGAAGAAATAGAATCATGGCCGGCATGTGCCACGCCACTATCGTGATAGAAGCGGAGAGAAAATCAGGAACGCTCATCACTTCTCGCCTCGCGACTGAATACAACCGCGAAGTTGGTTGTGTACCTGGCCCTATAAATTCTCCCACATCAGACGGCCCGCATATGCTTATCCGACTCGGCGCCGCGCTCATCCGCGATCACAATGACGTGCGAGAACTTCTGGGACTTAAGAGAACGGATGAACATCCGACTCTTGTGGATATAGAAGATTTGAGTAATGAGGAACAGATATTTATTAAGCTTTTAGAAAATCCATGCTCGCGTGACGAACTTATCAGGCAAAGCAAGCTTGATATCGGCACTGCCTCGGCTACCCTTTCCCTCCTCGAAATCAAAGGGCTAATTACTGAAGAATTAGGAGAGGTGCGAAAGACGTTTTAAACCACCTCACCCGCACTTCGTGACTGCCCTCTCCTAGATCTAGGAGAGGGTTGGGTGAGGTCCGCAAAACTTTCTAAAAATTTGACATTGCTTGAGTAGAATGTTTAACTTGTTTAAGACAATCTGAGTGTGAGAACCGTAGTCAAATAGGAGAGTCGAGCATGGAGTATAACATTTCGGCTATTGTACTGAGCGTTATTGCAGGATTCATCTGGCTCTGGAGAAAATATCCTCCATTCTGACTCCCGCCCCCACCCACTAACCGCTCTTCCCCCGCCCCCGAACATCCAGACGAGACTCGTCGCCAGCTGTATCGGTGGCGGGTTTTCGTTTTATCAATAATAAATGTTAAACACTCGGTGTTTAACAAATAGGAGCATACCGTCTTACGTTACTTTATACCTATAGGCAGTTTATAACGTATTTGTCCAAAGCCGAGCTTAGGACATCTTAGAAATTAAAGATCTAATTACAGAAGAGTTGGGCGAAGTCAGAAAGACATTTTAAACCACCTCACCCGCACTTCGTGACTGCCCTCTCCTAGATCTAGGAGAGGGTTGGGTGAGGTCGAAAAGTTTGCATTTGTCCTAAGCCGAGCTTAGGACATTTCTTTACATCTATAATATACGACCGTGAGTTATAGATGTATTAGATTTAAACCAACAGCAATGATATAGTCGAAATAGAAAGTTCTCACCCCCAAACAGGAGGAACGCCATGCAGACTTTGATTGGAATAGCAGTACATATCTACGATGGATATGTGCGTGCGTATCGTGTTCTCCATCACCTCATGGTCGGGAGGCGTCTCATCTGGATCGGCCAGATCCAGTGCCTCGACAGGCACTGCCGGGAACACCCGCGAGCGCAACCTCGGGGAATCGAGGAGGTTGCAAAGATCTAATAGTCCCCCCGCCACGTCTGACGTGGCGGGGTTTCGCATTAAGTTCCGCCTCTTCGGCGGACAAGTTGCAAATAAAAAGTTTATATAGTATCTGTTAAGGAATGCGTTTACTAATAGTTGAGTCACCGTCAAAAGCCAAGACGATCGAAAAATATCTTGGAAAAGACTTTCGTGTCGTTGCATCTGTGGGACATGTCCGCGATCTTCCTAAGTCAAATAAGGCGGCCATCGATGTGCCTGCGGGCTTCGTGCCGCACTACGAAGTGGTTAAGGGAAAAGAAAGGGTCATTTCGGAAATCAGAACATTGGCAAAAAAGGCGGACGAAGTTTTACTCGCTACCGACCCAGACCGTGAGGGCGAAGCTATCGCGTGGCATATTGAACAATCTGTGGGTCTAAAGTCTCCCAAGCGCATAGTCTTCTATGAAATAACTAAAGAAGCAGTCGAAGAAGCACTAAATCATCCACGAGAAATTGATACAGCTCTTAGAGAAGCGCAAGAGGCCAGAAGAGTCCTCGATCGTTTAGTGGGTTACGACCTGTCAGGTCTGATTTGGAAAAAGGTGCGTTACGGACTTTCGGCTGGTAGGGTTCAATCCCCCGCTTTACGCATCATCATGGAGCGCGAGCGTGAGATACGCGCATTTCTACCCGTCACTTTCTGGACAATAACTGCGGAACTCGAAGATGTTAAAAAAAATAATCTGCTCTTCACTTGTTCTAAAGAACCAACAGAAAAAATAGAGGTAGAAAAAATTCTTGAAGAAGGGAGAAAGGGTTCATGGCAGATAATAGATGTGAAAGAGACAACAGTAGCGCGCGCTCCGCGCGCGCCGTTCATCACCTCTACTCTCCAACAAACGGCGAGTTCCCGTCTCGGCCTCGCTCCATCACGCACCATGTATTTCGCCCAGCGACTATACGAAGCGGGACACATTACCTACATGCGCACGGACTCGACAAATCTCGGTGGTCAAGCCAAACTTGAGATTGAAAAAGTAATTAAACTCAAGTTTGGTCCCGAGTACTTCGAGGGACACATCTTTACCAAAAAATCAAAAAATGCTCAAGAAGCCCACGAAGCAATACGCCCAACTCATTTTAATATTGAGCGAGCGGGTATGACAGAAGGCGAACAGAAACTCTACCAACTTATCTGGCAAAGAACTGTATCGAGTCAAATGAAATCAGCGGAAGTGATCCGCACCAAGGTGAGCGCTAATGTGGACGCCAGGCTTCCACGTGGAAGCCTGGCGTCCACGGTTCCCGACTTCTGGCTCAACGGTTCTCGTATTATTTTCGACGGCTGGCTCAAAGCAGACCCCCGCTCTGCTAGCGAAGATATTATATTGCCCGAACTAAAAACCGGAGACCCTCTCAAACTTCTAGAAATAAATTCTCTAGAAAAGCAGACCGAACCGCCAGCGCGCTATTCTGAAGCAGGACTCATAAAAGAACTCGAGAAACGTGGCATTGGACGCCCATCAACATATGCTTCCATTATTAAAACGCTCGAGGACCGTGGCTACGTGGACAAAATGAATAAGGCGCTCTACCCCACTGATACTGGTGACGTGGTCTCTACATTTCTTGAAGAACATTTCCCCACCTACATTAGTGATTCCTTTACAGCCGAGATGGAAAATGAGTTGGATGATATTGCTAATGGCGAGCGAAGTTACAAAAAAACTCTTTCAGATTTCTATACCCCATTTGAAAAAGCTGTAAAATCTAAAGAGAAGGTAGAAAAAGTTACCAATCTCGGAGAAGCGCCCAAGGACTTGAAATGTCCAGTGTGCGAATCTAAGATGATCATCAAGCTTGGAAAGGGAGGCAAGTTCCTGTCATGTTCCAGATTCCCGGAATGCCATGGGGCGAGAAATATGGAGGGTAAAGAGCTTGAGGGACCGAAGGATACAGGAGAGCTCTGCCCTAAGTGTGGTAAGGGAAATTTGCAGACGCGGGAGGGCAAATTTGGAATGTTTACTGCTTGTTCGCGTTTCCCCAAATGTAAATATGTGAAGAAAGATGAAGAGCAGATTAAAGCAAATTCTACGGGTGTACTCTGTCCTATTTGCAAGACCGGTTTTTTGTCCGAGCGAAGAGGACGATTCGGAGTATTCTACAGTTGTTCCAATTATCCAGATTGCAAGTATGCTATTAAGGCAAAGCCGACGGGTGAAATATGTAAACTTTGCGGAAGTTTAATGATGGAAGGAACAAAAACCATACCAGAGCGATGTTCAGATAAAAAATGCCCCAATCACAACCCACACAAGACCAGTTAGACCTAGGGTCTTTGAATAGAATTATAAGAAATATGGCGAGTCCAACGCCTGAAGATGTGACGTTCGTTAAGAAGGCATTTACATTTGCAAAAAGAGCGCATGAGGGTCATGTGAGGCATTCCGGTGAACCGTATTTAGGACACTTGGCAGAAACTGCGTTGATCCTGGCAGAGCTGGGTACAGGAAGTGCTACGATCGCGGCTGGCCTTCTCCACGACACTGTAGAAGATGTCGGAGTCAAGCGAGAGGATATTGTAAAAGAATTTGGAGAAGAAGTTGCTTTCCTCGTCGATGGAGTCACCAAGCTCGGCCATCTCAAATACAAAGGCGTGAATAGACATAATGAAAGTCTGCGAAAACTCTTTGTGGCGATGTCTGAAGACATTAGAGTCCTTCTTATCAAACTTTCCGACCGTCTGCACAACATGAGAACACTTTCATCAGTACCAAAAGATAAACAGAAAAGAATTGCCTCAGAAACTTTGGAAATTTATGCTCCCATCGCCTATAGATTGGGTATAAGAAAGATCAATCGCGAATTAGAAGATCTCTCCTTCCCCTATGTATATCCGAAGGAATATGATGAGATGAAAAAGACACTCAAGGAAAGACACTTAGATAGAGTGGAAAGTTTAGAAAAATTTTCGCACTCTGTGATGAAGGCGCTTGCCAAAGAAGGATTAACGAAAGCTAAGTCTGAATATAGAGTAAAAGGCCTCTATAGTCTCTATAAAAAATATCTCCGGTACGACAAAGACCTAGAAAAAATTCATGACATTAGCGCCATACGTATACTTGTAGATACCGTGCCAGACTGCTACCGCGCGCTTGGAGTGATACATGGGAAATGGAGGCCGTTACCTCATAGAATCAAGGATTATATCGCCTTCCCTAAACCTAACGGCTATCAGGCCCTACACACGACTGTTTTCATTGGCGATGGAAATATTGTGGAGGTTCAGATTAAAACGCATGAGATGTATAGATATTCTGAATATGGCATTGCCTCTCATCTGGAATACAAAGATAAAAATCAAGGCAGAAATATATTGGCGTGGGTCTATTCCCTCTTGCCGAGATCCAGAGCCACCAATGGTACGGCCCCGACAAATGGCAAAGATGTGCCAAAATGGATTTCCGAATTGGCTACTTATGAAGCATCAACTAAACAGCAACAGCGATTCAATGAAAGATTAAAGAGCGATTTCTTCAATCACAGAATTTTCGTTTTTTCACCCAAGGGTGATGTAGTCGATCTGCCCAAAGATTCGACACCAATTGATTTCGCTTATTCAATACACACCGACATCGGAGACCGCATGGTGGGTTCTAAAGTGAATGGTAAATTAGTTTCGCTCGACACCAAGCTCAACAACGGAGATATAGTATTTATAATGACAAGTGATACAGCCAAACCCAATCGCAAATGGCTTCTAATGACTAAAACTTCAATGGCCCGCAGGCACATACGTCAGCAGATTACAAAGTTAAGGGGAACGGGAAGGTAATATTTCAATCCGTAAAAATGAAAGCGCCGCGGACCTCCTGGTCGCGGCGCTGTTTTCTGAATCTTGAAAGATCTGATGAGTGGGGGCCCTCGGGAACTTAGTCGGCCTTTTCCGGTTCCTTGAGGTGCTGGGTCTGGAAGAACGCATGGGGACCCTTCAGCACCTTGTCGGCATGATCTGGGGCGCGAAGGAGTCCTTCGCCGATGATCATGCAACGCAGAGGATTATGCCCCAAAAGAATGGCTTGTCCGTCGATCAGCTGGTGACGCGTACCCCCGATTCGAATTCCCTTCTCGCCCGCAGAAGTGGCCTTGTGGTCGTCAGTGAAGAGACCAAGAAGGCCGTGCACCGAATTCCACTTGAACGGAAGGGGCACAGCGAACCAGTCTCCCTGACGCACGGCCTTCGTACCGAACTTCTTCTCGGCGAACTGAGCGCCTTCAGGCCTGATAGCGTCGTAGAACCCGGCCTCCCCCTTCTTGAGCGAGGTCAGTACTTGTGGATTCATCTCGACGAGGAAGGGCCGTTCGTCTGTACCGCCGAAGTAGAGCCTCTCCCTGGCGTCGTAGTTCGGCCCACGGGAAGCTACGACCAGAAACTGCGCTCCCTTCTGAAGGGGAAAGAACTGCGTCTCTTCCGCTTCCGGTAGCGTGATCTCAGCTTCCTCACGACGGGGCAGTCCCTTACCCCATGTAATCGTCGCGACGCCCGCTTTCGCAGGCAGTTGCTCGAGCTCGAAGAGTCTCATGTCAGTCCCCTTTCAGTTAATGGGTTTTAGTTCGCACTCTCGCACGCCGAATCCGTGGTTTTCGTCGAGGAACTTGATGACGTACTCTGGCTCTCCTTGGAACCAGTGCTTCTCTGGTTTGAGGTCAACGATTTGGCAGCGTTTTCCGTCGTTCTTCGTCACCCCAGAAACGCCTCGGTTTGTGAACACGCACACCTGCCCGACTCCGTATCTGTGGGTCATAGCTGGTCTCCCCCTCCTGTTCTTTCAAGTCTGGCAACGTTATATCAGACGTTTGTAATAAAATCAAGGCCTGCCGCCACATCAGACAGAAACTTGGGAAGATGAGAGGGTCTGAACGCGCTTAGATTTAGATACTGAAATTAGTGACTGAATAGAGTGATTCATCGCCATCTTCCTTTTTGGGCTCATCTTCGGCGAGAATTTTTTCTTCGTCTGTTAAAGCAGGGATATCTGCAATGGAAATTGCTGCATCAGAAACGATTCTTTCGAGTAGAGCTCGCAAATCATCTTTGTTGAAAAAATCTATGGTGACGCGTCCACCTTCCTCTTTCTTTTCTATCCGTACACGAGTACCCAGTTTCTCTTTAAATAAACCTTCGATGTCTATAAGTTCTTGGTCAATGAGTTTTCGCGCGCGCTCCACTGCAATATGTCGGGCGATACTTTCTGCTTCCCTGACATTAAGTTTTTTGAAAATTATTTCTTTGAAAAGGGTCTCCTGTTCTTGCGGACGGTCTACAAGCATCATAAGAGGCCTCGTGTGACCTTCAGAAATTTTATTTTCCGAGAGAGCGTTGATGATATATTCCGGTAAGGAGAGTATGCGTAAGGAATTGGAAACATATTCTCGACTCTTGCCCACTTTCTTGCCAATTTCATGATGTTTAAAGTTAAATTCTTTAGACAAGCGGTCAAAAGCGCGAGCTCGGTCGACTGGACTCAAATCTTCGCGCTGAATGTTCTCGATGATAGCAAGCTCGAGTTTCATTAGGTCTGTCTCCTCGCCATCGCGAATAAGCACCGGCACTTGCGCGAGACCCGCGATGCGAGCTGCTCGAAGACGCCGCTCGCCTGCTACAAGCTCGTACTCCACATCGAGTCCCCCACCTTCCTTCTCAATCTCTTTTCTCGTAACCACCAGTGCCTGAAGGACACCATACTGCCGAATAGAGTCCGCTAGACTTCTAAGCTGGACCTCATCAAATTCTCGGCGGGGCTGAAATGGATTCGGCTTAATTTTATCCACCTCAATCCAGAAAATGGCGTCATTGTAGAATCGGGACATGTCTAGATTTTAGCACCAATTTACTGTAAATTGAATATGCTTATCGTCGAGCGAGTGGCGGAATGGCAGACGCGATGGATTCAAAATCCATTGATGGCAACATCGTGAGGGTTCAAGTCCCTCCTCGCTCACTAGGGAAACATGATACAATTGGTCTATGAAAAAAAGAAAGAAAACACCTCAAAACAAATCTGATGCAGTCGCCCTAGAGCTTAGGCGACTTGGAGTGACGCTCGATGATGTTAAGCATCAGGGTTCTCTTACCGCTGAAATGGTCGGGCATTTATCTAAGAACATGGAGATAGTAAAAGAAGACATTAGTGGGCTTAAAGAAGATGTTAGTGGGCTTAAAGAAGATGTTAGTGGGCTTAAAAAGACTCAGGGTGTACATACCGAGATGATAGGAAGTTTGGCTACAAATTTGGAAATAGTAAAAGAAGATATTGAATTCATTAAAAATGGTTTCAAAAGAAAAGTCGACGTTGAAGAATTTACCGCTCTGACACGCCGTGTGTCTCTTCTAGAAAGACGCCGATAAAATCATTGAAAAAGAAGATACTCGTAATAGTCGGTCCAACCGCTTCAGGTAAGAGTGCTTTAGCTGTAAGACTTGCAAAGAAATTTAATGGAGAAATAATTTCTGCTGATTCTCGGCAGGTTTATAAAGGGCTCAATATTGGTACTGGCAAGATTACAAGAAAAGATATGAGAGGTGTCCCCCACTACCTCCTAGATATAGCCGATCCGCAGAAACAGTTTTCTGCATCGGATTATAAAAAACTTGCAGAGGAAAAAGTACGATATATCGTACAAAAAGGAAAGTTACCGATAGTTGTCGGAGGAACGGGATTTTATATCGATGTTTTGACAGGTGCCGTATCACTTCCAGATGTACCTCCGAATAAGTTTTTACGTAAAAAACTTGAAAAAGAGAGCGCGGAAAGACTTTTCATAATGCTACTAAAGAAGAACCGTGAAAGGGCTCTTGCGATAGGCCCGCACAATAAAGTGCGTCTAATACGTGCCCTCGAAATCATTGAAAAAATTGGCAGGATTCCGCCACTTGGAAGTCCGACTTCCAAGTATAGCTTTATATTTATTGGTTTGAAGCCAGATAATCTAGACGAGAGAATACGTGAGAGATTAATCATGAGGTTGCCGAGTATCATTCGAGAAGCTAACAAACTCAATAAGCGAAAAGTTTTAAGTTATAAGCGCATGCATGAACTCGGCTTGGAATACCGATATGTCGCCATGTATCTGCAGAATAAGTTGAATAAGTTAGATATGTTTAATAAGTTAAATACAGAAATCAGACGCTACGCGAAACGCCAAATGACTTGGTTTAAACGAAATAAGGGTATCGTATGGTTCAAGCCGGAAAGATATCAAGATATAGAAAAAAACATTAAATCAAAGCTGTAGCGGGCGATCGAGGAATCGAACCTCGGACAGCGGATTTGGAGGCCGCAGTTATACCACTTAACTAATCGCCCCTCGATAAACTCGGGGTAAACCCTGGGGCAATATTATCATAAACTACGCTTTTTTCTCTTTGTATACCGTATGTTTGCGGACTAGGGGGTTATATTTTTTAAATTCGAGTTTGCGCTCTACAGACTTCCTGTTTTTGCGCGAATAATAGGTGTGGCCCTTTCCAGCCCCTTTTTCATCCCCTACTGAGACTAGCTTAATGAGATGCAGTTGCGACATGGGAAATAGAATACACTACACAATATATTTTGCAAATTTATCCATAAGATCCTTTGTTACTGGACCAACTTCCCCATTACTTATAGAAAAATCATCAATTTTCACGATAGGCACTACGTCTTTAAAAGAAGAGGTAATGAAGACCTCATCGGCCGATTTCAGTTCCCCTTCCGCCACCTTCCTTTGTTCTATTTTATAATTCCCATCTGCCAATTCTAAGACAATCTTGCGAGTTATCCCTCCCAAAATATCCGTAGCAGGAGTGATGAGCACATTATCCTTGACGAGAAAAATATTACTGGTTGCGCATTCTAAAACTTCTCCTTCAAACATATAAAGAATCTCAACGGCTTCCTCTTCCTTGCGCATTTTCTGGAGTTTGACGGCTTCGATATAGTTGGTGGTCTTGAACTTGGGCATCTCACGCATATGTCGAGATGTGACGAGCTTCGTCCCCTTCTCGTAATACTCATTTGGTAAAGGTTCCCATTTTTCAGCCACAGCATAGAAAGTGGGCTTCTCGTGATCGTAGTCTATACCGCCAATAGTCTCGCCTCCCGTTAGAATCAATCTAATATTTGCTCGAGTTGAAAAGCCAGACTTCTGTGTAATCTCAATAATTTTCTGTTCCAATTCTTCTTTAGAAATGAGTACCTTCAAACTCAATGCCTCAGCTCCCTGATTAAATCTCTGCCAATGATCAGAGAAACGTAGCACTTTGCCATTGATCAGAGCCATACCGTCGTAAACGCTATATCCGCGCAAAATTCCAATATCCAAGATAGAAATCTTGGCTTCTTCAAGTGGCAAAATTTCTCCGTTTAAATAACAGTATTGCTTCACTAGTACAAACGATTATTCTATTCAGCGGCGTAAACTTCTGACCCATCTTTGGCCTGCTTCGAGAGCTTGATCGCAATTTCATCCCCTTTCTTCCCAGCTTCTACTGGTTTGTGATCAAGCTGCATGGAAGTTACTGATTCTGTAAATTCAATATCTCCATGCTTCACCTTAATCTCGTCGCCGACCTTGAGGGCCTTGTTCAATTTAATCACCGCCACACTAATTTTGTCGTACCAATGCGTCACCTTGCCAATTAAATTACTTTTAGCCATACAATAATGCTACGTCATTCGCCAGATTTTGCAACCAAATAGGAAAAGCGCCGTGCCCGGAGGCACGGCGCCCGATACCCATTTGGCGTCTCTCATCGACTCGCTTTGGCGCGAGCCAGAGCCAGCATGTACTCTTCCCCATTGAAGTGCTTTCTCGGAAAGCGCACCTCACCCGGGATGTAGGGCTCGTGCCGGCATGATGCACAAAGCGCCATGCCACAGGTCAATGGATGAGACCCAGTGTACTCGCAGCTTCGGACAGCTTGCGTGCCACAGACCAGGCATGCCATGTTCTCGTGCTTCGTACACCATCCGTTGGTACTTGGTCTCCTGCAGGCCCCCCTCCATGCGATGTCGAATCGGCATGGTACGGCATCTGGCAACTTGGCATCAGCCATGCTTGTCCCTCCTTATGTGTGTTGTGGGAGAATCTAGAATATTTACAAAGTCTACTAAGACTCTATTCTCTTACTATCAAAAAGTCTAGCTTCAGTATAAAAAGAAAAGCCGCCCACCGAGTGAAGCCGGTGGGTGGCTTTCTCGGCATGGCGGCTGGTTACTCCTAGTTCTCGGATGCTCCGCCCGTCCCGATCGTCTGAACGACAGCTTTCCCCTCCTTCTTCTCATCCTCGCGACCCTTGAGGTCATTGAGGACATCCTCCGTGAATTCGGCGAGCCGCACATGACCCAGCCCCCTAAACAGCGCAGGCAGATTGGTGAAATCGATGGCGATCTTGTGCGCCGCGTCGGCAGGCATCTTACCCTCTTTCAGGGCCTCGAGGATGGTTATTGCCGTCACGACATCCGGGGACACAGGGTTGCTACCGATCCCCACCGATGCATTACCGAGCTTCTTCGCAAGGACTTCGTGGAACAGCTTCTTCTCGTCCATGCTAAACCCCCTGTTCGTCAAGAGTTCTGCGGAACCCCGCAGCGGATCCACTGTGATCAGTGGTTTCTTGGTTTGTTATACCATATACGCTCAAAACAACTCAAGTGGTCTATCAGGAACGAGTGTAAGAAACTATTTTGGTAATAACCCAGATATTCTAGTAATCATATCAGCAGAGTTCTTGTAAGTTACAAATTTTTCACAAATATATTTCAATGATCTTGAAATTTCACTCCCCTCTTTAGAAATGCAAACGACCGGCACTCCTAGCATATTTGCCCAACCTAATTCAATGCCCTGCCCAGTGGCTGGAATAGATACTTCTGCGATGACTAAATCACATCCCTTCAAAATTTCTTTGACATCTAGTCTCTCCTCACCTTCATGCGGAAAGATAAAAGTGTGCAGACTATTTAAATTAGATTCTCTTATTGGCTTATATAACTCGTCAATAAAATTTAGTTCTTTTGAGTGAGATACGTATATTTTCATATGGTCGTGGTATACAACCTTGCACTCTCTAATAAATATTAGACAATATAAGTGGTTGGGGATAATTAAAATAGCTCTGTAGAGCTATTTTAATTATCCCCAACTTGATTGTCAAGTATCTTGCATAAAAAATAGCTATAGGGTAGAATCTCTAGCGTATCGAGAAAGGGCGTCGACCGATTGGACGATCGCCCTTTTTCATTTACCCTCTTTCAACAAATACATTAAAATTTCTATTGCGGAAACCTTCAGTAAATTCAGTTGCACCCAAGTTCTTCTTTAGGAACTCAACGAGTTCAATTTTATATTTTGATCCTGTGACCGCTTTCTTAGTAAGTTTTAACTCATAAGTAATTGCCCCAATTAACAGATCAACAACTTGTAAGAGATCATTTGATTGCGAATCAAATCGACATACCCCCGCTAATGCTAAGCGTTTTTTAGAAGTATTAAAATTTTTCTTAGTGTTGACCTCGAATTTTATTTTCTTGGGTGTCGTGACATGGTCAGCAATCAAGATAAGTATTTCTTTTTCAGCAAGTGCTGCATCAAGTAGTTTAAGTGTTATTTTTTCATATGCATTCCATGGATCCGAATTAAAATTATCTATAAAATATCGGCTGTCTTTCCTAGTCGTATAAGAACAGAAGTCAATACTTTTTGTATCAAACAACGAACCGATAACAAACTTCGCAAACTCGATATTATTCTTTGATAATTTATTGAACTTCATCTCATCGTGGAAGTTTTGTTTACTACGCTCGTACATAATCTTACTTTGTAAATAGTATGGCTGACTCATCTTTAAAATGCCCACAGTAAAGTATGGGTCATCTTTATTACTTAGATTTCTCGTTTCATCTAAAAAGCAAAACTTTGTCCAAATACTATCATAATCAGATAGCTTTAAATCCTGAGTTAAGACTTCTTTATTACTTTTAAAAAACATGTCTAGATTATAACTCTAATCTTTAAACTTTGTGCGTCGAGTGAGAGTCGAACTCACAGGGCCAATTAAGACGACGGTTTTACAGACCGCTCCCGCTCCCTACGGGACTACCGACGCAATTGAGCTATTCTAATCGAAAATCGGAAGACTTGCAAAAAAACTTTATCTCAAAAAGTTGCTATAATTTCTAGATGCTCGACGAATCAATCGAAACATCAGCTCCTGAACCTGTCTCTGTTCTAGAAAGCCCACAGACCACAACACCTGAAGTTATGGCAGGCCAAGCAAATATTTCTGAACCAGTCGATAGTACCCCTCTAGCCCCAGAAAGCCCTACAGAGGCCGAAAGTGCCATTCCGGTCAATGTTGATAATGAGCAATTGAGCCTACAGAAATTACTCTTTTTAGCTAACAGCTCTACGCATTGAGCCCTCGGATTGCAGGTTCAAGTCCTGTCGAGGATACAGGAATGCTATAATCCTCATGCTATGGCTAATCTTAATCCTCACGATATCGTATTTTTGGGTTCTTCCGAATTCAAAGGATTTAAAGAAAAAATCGAACATGTGTACTATCTTAAAATCCTCTCAACATCCTTGCCCGATATAGTTTCTTTCACGTCAAAAAAATTAGTTTTAACTACATCAGATGGTCCATTCTTTCTAAAAGAAAAACCGCTGTATTGTAGTGATGCTCTATCTTTGGTAAGAGCGGCACATTTTCAAGACTTTGTTGCTTCTCAGATGGAGATAGTTCCTAAAATATTAAGTACGAAGACACAAAATTACTACATAAACTGGAATAACAGATATTACTTCCTCACAGAATATAAGAAAGGTCGACACTATAATGGTTCAAAAAGGGATTTAGATTTAATGATTGATGCATTGTATATTTTTCAACAATGCGGAGCCACCTATTTAAGAGAATATAAAGATTCCAGACCAGATGAGTTGGCTCGTTTTGAATCACCCGATGTTGCATCAGGCATTCCTGACATAAAGAGTAAAATTAAGTCGCTAGGTGAAGAGGTAATTTTTCAAGAAATTTTATTGCTTTATGAGGATCTATGTTCAGAATACATCAGTCTTTCTAAAGGAGGGTACATTATGTCACACGGCGACTTCATTCTTTTTAATCTTATTTTGAATGAGACTGGGGTAGTTGCAATTAATGATTTTGACAATGCTAAAGTTCTACCACGTATTCACGACATGGCAGAGTTCCTAGTTTCTGCATCGCTATTAAACTATGTTGCTCCCCTAACTAATTTAAAGTTTCCGATTTTAGCAGGTCCGGACGAAACTACTTTTATATACATAATGAAAAATTATGTGTCAAAGTTCATGCTTTCAAACAATGAAATAGTTTTACTAGGTACCGTCGCTGAAATAGTATGGCTATGGACGCTCGTTCTGTCTGTTTTTAAGGGTGATTATTCTCTCTCTGATTTAAGACCAGTTATAAATACCTTACGTAGCAGAAATGTGAAATCTTTAGTAACTAATTTTTGTGTTTGACTAGCATATTACTATCCTTATTATAAACGATATGATTCACTCCCCAAACACTGTATTAGCAAAGTATCTTAAGGACGTAATCGACGTGATTCAACCACGTCTTGAGATAAATAAACCAAGAGATATTTCATTTTATGTCGGTACGAATATAAATGGGGCTCCCCATATTGGTACGTATCTTGTTCAATCTTTTGCTTTCGTGATGGCGCAGAAGATTAGAGACAAGTTCAATCTACCGGTAAAGATTGTTTTTGGGATACATGACAATATCTCCCTTGACTCGAAAACGGATTCTGAAGGTTTTATTTATCACCGTACATATCACCATGCACTTGGAAACGGAGAGATAAACAGGCTTATCGAGGAATACTATTCCCCATATTTTAAAGAGTTAGAAGTGGCTACAGGTGTTTCTTATACAATAGAAGTTTATAGCGATAAACAAGCGACACGAGATTTTCGTGAGCATTTTCTCAAAACACTGGGTCACATTAACGAGATACGTTGGTGTGTGGCCCCGTCATCAGGTTTTCTACAGATACGTATACCATGTCCCAAGTGTTCTTACTCTGAGCGTGATGCGACACATACTAAATTAACCAATTTTGATGGTCGTTCAGCAAGCTTTAAGTGTCAGTGTTTAGAGCATGGATCTTATGAAGCTGTTATTGCAGTTGAGAACGATACTTATATTGATCTGAGTACCTTGTATCGAAATATTGTCAAAGAGTTCAGCATGATAGATTCAAAAGATGATCTGCATGTCGTGATTAAGGGAGGAGATTGGGTATACAGTACAGAGACAATTGATTGGGCACTCGGCGTATTAGGATATACAGCTGTGCAAACGCCAATGCGCATCTTTCTGCCTCAAGTAGTTACCGCTACCGGTGCAAAGTTATCAAAATCGCTTATCAGCGAAGGACATGAGAGTGTCGAGGATATACCTGAATGGATGATTGATATGCGTAAGTTTAAAGAGCTTTATCCAAACTATTTAGATAAAATGTTACAGCTTACGGAAACGATGATGACTGATCCGCGTCACGTTTTCCGCTCATATTCACACAAAGAGATAGAGAGGCTTCTTACCAAGGAATAATTAAAGTGCGTAATAATGCCATTTCCTATTTTGAATTTTCTTTAGAACATCTTTCTGCTTCTTTCTTTCATACCACTCACTGATTTCTTTCTTAGTTCCGGGTACAATAGCAATAAATAATCGATCCTCATCCATATGCGGTTCAGAATGTACTACAGGATTTTTACCACCTGAGCGATACAACGCACCGTTTTCTTTTCCCGATATTTCGATTTCATCTACAATCTGGTCAATTTCTTTACGTACACGTATATTATCCTCTGTTCCATGTCCTGCATTTACTTCTTGTACTGTAAGTTCTTTAAATTTCTCCTGATCTTCGGTCATGCCGAAGCGAGTTTGTGGACCTTTAGCTGCCCATACAAATTTGTACACTGTGTAAGGCATAAAGAATTTATTATCGGTATGCCATCTTGGAACAATGAAAGTATCATTCGCCAAAAAAGTTTTTGTTTCTATCCAAGCAAATTCAGTATTAAAATGTTTAGCCACGTCCTTAGCAATGCGTATTGTCAAATTAGAAATAGAGGTAATATCAGCCTTCTTATTTTTACCTAGTCTTGAGAGGTAAGATTCAAAATTAGTTAGTAAGTCAGCATTATTGACACTACCCCAGTAAAGAAAATTGCCATCCGAGCCGTCGATTTGTATTTGAAAGTTCCACAATCCTTGCTTTTCCTCAGGGATAAGTTCCAGATTGATAGAAGAGACGCCATGTTGGATTAAATATTTTTTGATTATGTCGTTCTCGGCATTGATCGAGAATGTTTTGATATTCGTGGATATTTGTGTCATGATAACCATATTATGACTTCTGGACCTGAAAAAACAAGTCCCTCAGCTTTTGAAGTAAGAGAAATGAATTATACGGATTTCATTGCTCTGCTCAAAGAGACAAATAGATGTCCCGGTGGCAAGAAGACAATTCGTCGTATTCGAGAGTTGATTCATATTGATAATAAAACCAAGATCCTTGATGTTGGCTCTAACACGGGATTTACATCACTAGAGCTGGGACGCATTACACCTGCGCATATCTCGGGAATCGATATTTCAGAATCATGTATTGCTGAGTCAAAAGTATTACTATCAGAAGATATCGATGATGTGCGATCTAGAATTCAATTCCAAGTAGCGAGTGCTTACGACATTCCATTTCCGGACAACGAATTTGATATTGTGATGGTTGGTGGAGCGACGGGTTTTATGGACGATAAGAGAAAAGCAATCACTGAATATCTGAGAGTGCTTAAGTCCTGGGGCTTCTTGGTATTATCTCAGCTTACGTATCACTCACAACCTCCTACAGATGTTGTGAGTGAAGTAAGTAATATTATTGGTCTGCAGATCAAGCCCATGAATAAGAATGATTGGATAAGTATAGTGGTCGACATAACGAATGATTTTGAACTTTATCTTGACGAATCACATACACTATCACCAAGAACGGATGAAAAAATAAAGAAATACATCGATTATTTTATAAACAAAGATCATATAAAAGTCATGCCTGATGATGTGAAAGAAGCTATAAGAGAAAGATGGTCAAATATCTTAAAAGTATTTAATGAAAATCATAAATACCTCGGCTATGATATTATGATCTTTAGGAAAAGACCGATTCTTGAGGAACCGGAATTATTTCTAAGTAATTAAATCATTATGGCAAAATATTTTGTAATAAACACGGAAGCAGCAATTTTCAGAAATGGGAAATGGCTGGTTGGTGTCAGGTCAAAAAAGGAGAGCGAAGCACCAGGACTCCTGTCTTTCGTAGGTGGTACAGTAGATGATTCTGATACGGCAAACATAGACACACTCGAACACGCCCTCATAAGAGAAGTTGATGAAGAGGTGGGCATAAAAGTAAAGGTAGTAGACTTTGTAAATGACACCTCATTTGTGTCAAAGAAAGGAAACAATGTTCTAAATGTTGTTTTTCTCTGTTCTATTGATTCGGGAGAGCCGATTATTTCTGATACGGAAGAATTCGAAGATTTGCTTTGGCTTACAACAGAAGAAATATTAAACTATCCTAATGTTCCGCAATGGTTGTGCAAAAGTCTTAAGATGGCAGATTTTTTAGTAAATAAACCAGGTAAAAGTGAGTAGCTCTATGATGGAGGCCGTTTTATCAGAAGCGAAGAAAGAAGATGATACTCTTGCTGATGAAGTAGGAGTAAAGTTACGACACCCGAAATTGAATACAGAAAAGTATTATCTGAATGTAGCTTGTGATCCATATTTTAAATTTCTATCGATATTAAGGCATCATATTCATGCGATCAGTAATTCGTATTTCTCAGATATTGTAAAAGCTCGCCACATGGACTTATTCTTGATGACATCGTCCGTATCTTCGCCTTCAGGTTCTGGTTCTGATTCTGAATCAATTGCGCTTACTTTCGGTGGTCATAAAACCTATCTCACCGATTCTTCTCAATTTGGTTTCGAACCGGTACTTATCGGTGGTATTCCTCGCGCCTATTGCTATCTTGCATCAATGCGTGGTGAAGAACCAGATAAAAGACACCTGAATCAGTTCTATCATTGTGAATATGAGGCTCAAGGTTCTTATAACGAAGTGCAAAAAGTTGCAGAAGGATACCTGAGGGCATTAGCGTCATTAATTTGCGCAATGCCTAACCTCATAAGTATTCTCTCGTATAACAACTCTGCATCAATGGAAGCTGCTGAAGCTGTAGCCGCTGTAGGAAAATTCCGTGAAATTACTTTTGCTGAAGCAGAGAAATTGTTGAAGGAACACGGATATTCGGAGGATATTAAAGAAAATGAACATGGTAAGGATATAACAAACCTGGGAGAAGTTCACCTTATGAAAATTTTGGGAGGTAATACTTTGGTTTGGTTAACACAGCTATATCGAGATCGAGTACCATTTTATCAAAAACCACTTCCTTCAAATTCTGACTTAGCGTTGACTGCCGACTTACTTTCTCCGCAACTGGCAGAGGGAGGGTTCGGCGGGGAATTACTCGGTATGGGTGAACGACAAGATTCTGCAGAGGAGATACACGAGTCTTTGAAAAGACAAGGAGTTAGTCCTGCGCCATATGAGTGGTATATCGATATTCGGCGCTTGCCGGAATATAAAACTACTGCGGGGTTTGGTTTGGGGATAGAAAGATTTATTTCCTGGATACTTGGTTTTGATAGCATTTATAAAGCGATTCTTTATCCAAGAATGAAGGGGGACAAAATGAATCCATAATAAAAATTACATACGAATGCAGAAATTAAAGAAGTTGCAAAAGGAGGATAAAGTTGCCATACTCTCCCCCTCTTCTGCCGCACCAGGAATGTGGCCACATGTGTATCAGTTAGGACTTAGCCGTCTCCGTGATGTTTTTGGTCTAGAACCTATTGAATTTCCGACTACCACTCAAGTAAACGCTTCGACAAAAGATCGCGCGAGAGACCTTATTGCCGCGTTTGAGGATCAATCCATAAAAGCGGTAATTACATCAATCGGTGGTGACGACCAAGTCACATATGTGAAAAACCTACCGCCTGAACCATTTGCACAAAATCCCAAACCATTCTTCGGGTTTAGCGACAATACACACCTAGCAAACTTTCTATGGTTACATGACATACCGTCGTACTACGGTGGAGCTTTGTTTACGCAGTTCGCCATGCAGGGAAAAATGGATGAGTATACTGTTCGATATTTGCAGTACGCACTATTTGAAGAAGGTGTAAAAGAATTGAAGCCAAGCACAGAATTCAACGACATCGGGCTTAACTGGAACGATCCTGAAACCTTGAACCAAAGACGCACATACGAGCCAAACGAAGGATGGCACTGGGACGGTGAGCAATCTACTGAAGGTGTAACGTGGGGAGGGTGTCTTGAATCAATTGATGATATGTTGCGACACGGTATTCAACTCCCATTATTGGAGCAGTTTGAGAATATCGTTCTTATAACAGAAACATCGGAGGAAATACCACCCAACGACTATGTATTTCGAATCTATCGTGCATTAGGTGAACGCGGTATTTTGGAAAGAATCAAAGGAGTTGTGATGGGTAGACCCAAGGCGTGGAAATTCGATAAACCTTTAAGTCCTGAAAACCGAAACAATTATCGTCGACAACAACGAGATACAATTCTCAAAGTAGTACGGCAGTACAACAAACAAATACCAATCATCCAAAACTTTGACTTCGGTCATACTGATCCACAAATACCAATGCCGTATGGTTTTATGGTAACTATAGATAGTAAAAATAGAAAAATATTTACCCAGTTTTAATCTCTAAAAATGTCTGATTCGAAAATAGAGAAAATCGTATATTTCGTTCGTCACGGGCAAAGCGAAGATAATGTTGCGCCAATCTTCCAATCTCCCGATTCTCCCTTGAGCGCAAAAGGAATAGAGCAGGCTGAACGTATCGCAGAACGAGTTTCTAAACTACCCTTTGAGGCGCTTATCGCAAGTCCATATAACAGAGCGAAACAAACAGCTGAAGTGATCGCTCGAGAAACTGGTAAAGGACTTGAATATTCTGAACTATTCGTCGAGCGTATAAAACCATCATATGTGAATGGGAAATCATACACGGATGAGAGAGCTAGTACGCTCTGGCAGGAATGGGAAAAGAGTTTATTTAAGACAGGAACTAGAGCAGAGGACGGCGAGAATTTTGACGACCTTATAACACGAGCGGACAAAGCTTTGGCATATTTGAGCACGCGCCCGGAACAATCTCTGATTGTTGTAACCCATGGATATTTTCTACTAACGCTAGTAGCACGGGTAGTTCTCGGTGATCTTCTATTGAGTGAGACTTACAAATGCTTTCAGAAAATCGCGTCAATGGAAAACACCGGCCTCACTGTATTGCGATATCACTCTGGTCTTGAAACGAAACCCGCATGGCGACTATGGATATATAACGATCATGCACATTTAGGATAACTTGCATCAATCTGTTTCTACTGACCAGATTAGGCCATGATAAAATGTCATTGATGCCAGACGAACTTCAAAATCCAATTCCCGAGGAAAACTCTGTTCCAGTAAGCTCCCAAGAACCTGTAGCTGAAGCACCTATTCCTCTAAGCACTTCCGAATCAGTCGCTGTGCCACCCGAAGCCCTAGAAAGCCCCAGGGAAGCCGAGAGTGCCGTTCCGGTCAATAATGATAATGCAGAAATAAGCACTCCGGAAGCTCAAAACCCTACTCCCGAGCCAACGGCTCCCTCCTCCGCCGAAGGCTACGGAAGGGCACAGCAAACAGAGGAAATAGAGAAAAATAAGCCAGTTTCAGAAGCTACAACGCAACCAACGGCTCAAATGGCAGGAAATGAGCCGTTGGCTGAACCAGAAACAAAAAACTATCAACCAGAATCTAAATCTCAAATTCCGACAGAAACTTATAAAAATCACACTCATGAAAATCTCGCTAAGGCTCAACTCACGATTCAAGAAAAGAAAAGAAAGAAGCTAGAGAAAATCATTGAAGCTCTGAATACCAAAGGAAAGATCACCAATGACGAAGTAGAAAAACTCTTGCATGTCTCTGATGCAACTGCGACTCGGTATCTCTCAATACTCGAGAAAGAAGGAAAAATAAAACAGAGTGGCAGAACTGGTCAGAGTGTATCGTATTCTAGAATCTAGGGAGTCTCACTCGCGAATCCTTCTGTCCTTCGCGTGTGAGATGTGCGCGCACGGGCAGGGTGGGGCAAGCACAGAAACTAATGAGCCTCGGGCTGTTACCGCTAGGGCGTCTGTGACTAAAGACGAGCGCCGACACTAATCGAAGACACTTAAGTCCAAAGCGAAAGCGACACACTAAACTCTATAATGAAAAAGTGGAGAGGGGTTGTGCTAGGGCGGACTCCGAAGGCACGAGAAACGAAGGTAAAGACTCAAGTAAATTACTAAATAACAGAAAGCACTGAATACTCTAGCTAACCACTGCGAGGAGGAGTCCCGACGCTGGGGAGAGGATAACTTCCTCTCCCCAAAAAGAGCGGGCATCGAGCGAACGGCTCATTTCCTGCCATTTGAGCCGTTCGCTCTTTTATGCCCGCATCCTAGGCATCTAGGCGCTCGTAGCCTTAGCGGTAACAGCCCGAGGCGGATGCCGAGTGCTGCACCTACTTTAGTAACAGATGCTCAATTGAAAAATTATAGACCGAGCACAATGTATTTCTGCCTTCCAAGCCGAGCCCCTTTCCGCTCATTCCATTCAAAAAAGTCTCATCACCGCGAAAATTAAAATAGTATGATAAGCGGAAAGGGGCGAGGATTCGCCGAGCGACCTGTGGTGAGCAACGTCGAACCAAGCGAGGCGTCTAGCGCGCCGACTTGTCCCGCCGTAGCTTTAGCGAAGGGGGAAGGCGCGCGAGTTAGTTCTTCTCGCGAAAATAGGTTCGGATTGGGTCATACAAAGCAGACTCCTAGCCGAGCGTGCGCAACAATAATCCAGACTGCCTGACCGAATCGAAAGCCATATGGTGATCGATTCAGTCAGGTGGTTTTCGTTTTATTTAAATAGTTTCCAATCTTATTTCCCCACTGCCTCTTGTTTCGAGATTATCGTATTAACACTACCAGAGCGCTTGCTTCTTTTTATATCGAAAGCGAAGTTGTTGTCTCGCACATCTACTAAAACAGTGCCACCGGAAAGGACTTTGTTAGAAATCATCATCGAGGCAACAGGATTAAGAATTTTATCTTGCATCAAGCGCTTAAGAGGCCTTGCGCCATATTGCGGGTTATATCCCTCTTTAGCCAAGAGTTCCGATACAGCTTCCGTTACTTCAAGATCAATCTCTTTTTCTTTCAGACGCTCTTTAATAATTTCAATTTGAATATTAACAATCTCTTTAATCGCAGTACGAGAAAGAATATCAAAAATAATGATGTCATCTAAACGATTGAGAAACTCCGGTCGGAAATGTTCTTTAAGTGTTGAAAGTACTTTCTCTTTGACATCGGAGTAGGTCTCATTAGCCCCATTGTTAAATCCAATAGTTTGCATCTTGTCTATATATTGCGCACCGATATTAGATGTCATGATGATAACCGTATTTTTGAAATTGATCACCCTCCCTTTGGCATCGGTCAGACGACCATTGTCTAGAATTTGCAATAGTACATTAAAGACTTCCGGATGCGCCTTCTCTATCTCGTCAAAAAGAATTACAGAATATGGTCTGTGGCGTACAGACTCGGCGAAACTTGAACCTTCATCGAAGCCGACATAGCCCGGAGGCGCGCCGATAAGCTTGGAGACAGAGTGCCTCTCCATAAATTCCGACATATCCACACGTATAAGCGCCTTTTCATCGTCAAACATAAATTCAGCCAATGCCTTAGTCAGTTCAGTCTTCCCCACTCCAGTTGGTCCGAGGAAAATAAATGATCCTATTGGTCGGTTGGGATCTGAAATTCCAGCCCGTGAGCGTTTGACAGTGTCGCTAATCTTTTTTACCGCTTCATTTTGACCCACAATGCGCTTCTTGAGGAATTCCTCCATTCTGGAAAGTTTCTCTGCCTCTTCTTCAAGCATTCTTGTAATCGGAATACCGGTCCATTTGCTCACCACCGTCGCGATATCGCTAGCCGTAATTTCTTCTTTAAGAATTCTTCTTGAACTCTGAAGTTTCTTAAGCCTCTTTGATTTAAGTTCTAGTTCTTTCACTAGAGCTGGGATCTTCCCGTAGCGAAGTTCCGCCGCTCGAGAAAGATCGACGCGTATTTCAGCTGCTTCTGCTTCAAGACGCAGAGTTTCCAGAGTCTTCTTTATCTCCTTTATTTCCCCTACTGTCTCCTTCTCATTTTTCCATTTGAGTTCAATCTCTGAAGTCTTTTCATGCAAATCGGCAATATCCTTTTCTATCACTTTAAGCCGCTCTTTGACTTTAGGAGTTTTAGTTTCTTGTTTAAGCGCCTCCTTTTCTATCTCAAGTTTTAATATTTTAGACTGGGCATCTTGTAGCACGGGGGGCATATTCTCAAGAGAGATTTTCAAAAATGAAGAGGCTTCGTCTATGAGATCCACGGACTTATCCGGTAGAAATCGATCTGTAATATAGCGCGAGGAGAGCGTGACAGCGGCTTGGATCGCATCATCTGTAATGTGAACGCCATGATAAAGCTCGTACTTCTCCTTAAGTCCGCGAAGGATAGTCATGGCATCTTCGATCGATGGTTCTTGTACGTAGACTGGTTGAAAGCGTCTGGTCAGTGCTGGATCTTTTTCAATATGTTTCTGATATTCGCGCAAAGTGGTCGCACCGATAGCGCGTAGTTCCCCCCGAGCAAGAGATGGTTTAAGCATATTGGAAGCATCCATGGACCCTTCTGCCGCTCCGGCACCAACAATGGTATGAATCTCATCTATGAAAAGAATTATTCTGCCTTCTGATTTCTCAATCTCTTTAATTATATTTTTGAGCCGTTCTTCAAACTCGCCACGATACTTGGTACCTGCGATTAAGAGACCGATGTCAAGAGAAACGAGTTCTTTGTCGCGCAAAGATTCTGGCACGTTGCCACTTGTCATACGCAGAGCAAGCCCTTCGGCAATAGCTGTCTTACCAACTCCAGCTTCACCAATAAGGATCGGATTATTTTTCGTTCGACGAGAAAGAATTTGTATAATACGCGAAACTTCATCATCTCGGCCGATGACGGGGTCCAGTTTATTCTGCTTGGCGAGCATCGTGAGAGACCGAGTATATTTGGAAAGCGTTTTTAATTTTCTTGTTCCTTCTCTCGGTTCGGTAGGGCTCGTCTTCTTAAGTTCTTCAAGTACTTTGAGAACCGTTTGTCTATCAATCTTAAATTTAAGCAAAAGTTCGCGCGCTTCACCGGGAATATCGAGAACAGCAATAAAGAGATGCTCGGTAGAAACAAACTCGTCCCCCAATGACTGCGCTACTTTGCTAGACGACTCTATAGTATGCGCAAGTTCTGGAGTGAGGTATATCTGATAAGAGGGGGAGATGGTCTGACTCGTTTCAGTGCCTTCGATCGCTTCAAGCATCGTGTCTGTGAGCAGTATCGTATCGACATCCATTTTTTCTAGAATCGAAATAACCATGCTTTCTTCTTGCATTAAAAGGGCGCCCAAGAGATGCATAGGGTTAACGTGATTCTGGCCACGCTCAATAGCAATCTCATGGGCCTTACGGATAACCTCCTTTGCTTTGGTTGTGAAGTGATTAAACGGTTGCATAAACATTACTTTATCACATTTCGCACTGTTCGACAAAATATTTCTGAAGCTGTTTTCACTTCTTGTCGCGTTGTAAAACGACCGAGCGATATGCGCACTGGCGTATCTGGCGGTTCAGGTTTGTTTGAGTTACAAGCAGGACCGGCAGAAACTAAGACTCCCTCCCTATCGAGCGTCAGAACCAGATATTCCGGCAAAATTCCCGGGACCGAAATATTAATTATATTGGGTTCGTTTATGGCAACTTCTGCTTCCGGTAAAGAGCGCTGGATATCTGCTACAAATTGAGCGCTTAAAGAATTCAAACGTTTCCTCTCTGTCGTCCTATCGCGTACTGCTATTTCAAGCGCCTTGGCGAAGCCAGCGATGAGAGGCACAGCCGGGGTACCGATGGGCGGTACTTCTAGCTTAACTCCCTTTCTGACAATTAATGCGCCAATGCCTTTCGGTCCGTATAGTTTCGCCGAGTCGAGAGTTAGGAGATCGCACGCTAGCACCTCAAGTCCGACGTTAAAATATACCGCGGTCTGCGAGGCGTCGATGTGGAGAAGTGGAAACTCGGTATTGCCCTTCTTTCTTTCCTCACGAATTTTCCGACCAAGCTTATTATCTGTCGTCACACTTGAAACAAGAGTGGTCTCTGGACCCGCAATACCTTTAGCCGCCTCCGTTACCGATGGGTGAGAACCTTGTTCCACAACAATGCGCCCTCGTTTTACTCCCCTGACGGCCCAAGTATTCGATTCTGTTCCGCCTGACGTGAAGATAATTGTCTCTTTTGCCACACCCAAGATTCGCGCGATCCTCTTGCGATATTCTTCTACATCTCTTTTAATCCTCACCCCCTCTTCGTAAATAGCATTCGGATTATAAAAATCTTTCGACCAATATTTCTCCATCTCTCTCCTGACTTCTGGTAGAACTGGCGTCGCGGATGCGTAATCGAGAAATATTCTCTTTTTATTTTTCTGACTCATGCTGATATTCTATAATAAATAAAAGATGGGGGACGGCCTCGCGGCAATCCCCCATAGGCACTGGTCAGTCAGTAAAGCACCGCAAACGCTCCGGCGCTTTTTCCCTACGACCTGCGTAGATCGATGGCCACCCTGGGGTGGGACACCATGGCGATCGCTAGGGCCGACTATCAACTCGATAGAGAAGCTCGAAGCCTTACGATGCTCCGCGCTCAACTACCAGTCACCACTTCATGCCCAGTTCATTATTAGCATTTCCCAGCTTAATGTGCAAGGTCTCCAAATCTGTCCGAAGCTCGGCTTAGGACAAAGTTTTTAACTAACCTACCCAATTGCGGAAAAACTATTGGCGATTGGAAGTACAGAATTAAGAAAAGAAATCTAAAATAATCTCTTGTATCATGAAAGATAACCTGCTTACTCATTGCTCTGTTGTAAATATGATAATACTCACCCGGAGCGATTTTAATAATTCTCATTTATCTATTATATGTCCTAAGCCGAGCTTAGGACAAGTGGTGTAAGTTACGTTTTTTTGTAATTCATTTGGAGAAAAACGAATTTGTGATAAGGTTAGGGCTTAGTTCGACTTCGCTCACTATAAATAATTATGGCTAAAATGGAAGAAAAAGAGGCGAAGAGCGTAAGACCACCCGTAGTGGCCATTTTGGGTCATATTGATCATGGCAAATCGACTCTAATAGACTACATCAGAAAGACAGAGGTAACGGCTTCGGAAGTTGGAGGCATCACACAACATATTGGGGCATACGAAATCACTCATAAAACAAAGGACGGTAGAGAGAAACACATCACCTTTCTAGACACACCCGGACACGAAGCATTTAGTAGCATTCGCAATCGCTGTGCGAATGTAGCCGATATCATCGCCCTTGTTGTGAGTGCGGAAGACGGCGTTAAACCACAGACGATAGAAGTATTTAAAAGTATTAAAGAGTGCGCGCTCCCCTATTTAGTAATTATTTCGAAAATTGATAAACCTTCTGCTGATATTGCGCGTACCAAACAAAGTCTGGCTGAAAATGAAATATATGTCGAGGGCTTCGGTGGTGATACTCCGGTGGTAGAACTCTCTGCAAAAACTGGCAAGGGTGTAGATGAATTCCTAGACATGATCTCTCTCATGACTGAAATGGATGGAAAAAAGGCCGATCGAGATGCATTAGGGTCCGGCGTGATAATTGAGACTCGACGTGATGCAAAAAGAGGTATCACTGCGGTGGGAATCATAAAGGATGGAACGGTTCGTCAAGGGTTATTTGCCGCCGCCAGGGCGGGGCAAGCCGCCTCTTCTGGAACGGTCACTCCGATACGCTTCCTTCTTGATGCAAATGGAAATATGGTTGACGAACTTTCCTTCTCCAGTCCAGTGCAAATTATCGGTTGGGATAAAATGCCTTTGATCGGCGCAGAATTCAAAACATTTCTTAAAAAAGACGAAGCACAGGAATTTGCCTCTTCCGCCGTAAACCAAATTGATACAAGAATACAAACACAAACAGACGAAGAAAAGGGGGTGGCCACTTTGCCACTCCTCATCAAAGCCGACACTGCGGGAAGCTTGGAAGCTATTTCTAGTGAAATTGGGAAACTTTCCAGAGAACGGATAGTGCCCAAGATTGTTCTCTCAAGTGTTGGCGGTATAAATGAAAATGATATTAAATCCTCGCTAGCAGTACCGGGTGCTGTCATCATCGGCTTTAATGCCAAAGTGGATCCTCAAGCCGCGCTTCTCGCCGAGCGATCTGGCATTACCCTCTTCGCGTTTAGTATCATTTATGAACTTACGGATAAAGTTAAGGAACTTCTATCTGAGAGAGAACCGAGGTTCGAGGGCGAAGTGATAGAAGGAACCGTGAAAATATTGAAGCTCTTTGGATCTTCGAAGGGAAAACAAGTCATAGGCGGGCGTGTTGTCACTGGATTAATTCGAAAAGGTGTGATTATAAAAATAGTAAGGCGCGAAGTGGAAATTGGTCAGGGTAAGGTCAAGGAATTGCAACAGTCTAAAATTGAGACGGATTCTGTAAGCGAGGGTGCCGAATTCGGTGCCATGATTGAATCTAAAATAGAAATAGTGCCCGGTGACGTACTCAACTCCATTACGGTCGTACCTAAATGAGAGAGATTAAGCGTGAGAAGATAGCTGAGATATTGCACCGCTTGGCTGCCGAGTTTGTTAGAGACGAGGCGAGTCCTGCTTCCCTTCTCACTATCACTCGAGTTGAACTTTCCCACGTCGGCAAAGATGCGAAAATATTTTTTACGACGCTACCGGAATCCGAAGAAGATACGGCCCTAAAATTTCTCGTACGAAAATCGCCAGAGTTTAAAAAATATATAAGAGATAAATCCCGCATCGGCATAGTCCCTCACATCAGTTTCAAAATTGACTATGGTGAGAGAAACCGTCAGAGATTGGATGAGTTGAGTAATAAAATTTAGCTTGTATTGAGCTTGTCGAAATATGCGGGTACCGAGAATCGAACTCGGGTCTCAACCTTGGGAAGGTTATGTTCTGCCACTAAACCATACCCGCAAACTGAAACTGTGAGTCAGGAGGGAATCGAACCCTCATCCCGAAAACGGGACAACATTTTAAGTGTTGCGCGTATACCTGTTCCGCCACTGACTCTTTTGCATATTTCTACCTCTATGCGTAAGCTGAAGACTATGACAGTTTGGGCAGAGAATCCGTAGATTATTTAGCCTATTATCACGTCTGTCGCCATTTATATGGTCAAGTTCCAATGGAAGTCTACCATCACTTGATTTTTTTGCCCAACCGCATAATTCACATCTTGGTCTTTTTATCTTTTTCTCAAACAGCCTTTTCTTTAGCTTATAACTTTGGTAAAAACTATTCTTTACCATTATCTCATCTAGAGAATATATAGGCTTCCCTATACCCCTCATTCCCCTGCTCCACCCTTTACCGAGAAAATGGTTTGTATCTAACCTCCATAATTCAATAAATTTTCTCACTTGTTCATAATTACCTCCTGCTTCTACTAAGCCAAGTTTAGCAATAACTTGACGTATACTTTTTGAAGTCTCTATAGAATGCTCCAGCATCTCTTTGGTCCATCTTTTCTTACGCAAATGCATACTTCTTATTATAGCATAAAGGTAGAGGGATAATCATCCGGTATATTTCTAGATTACCAACTGAGGCGTAGGCGGGAATCGAACCCGCGCATATCGGTTTTGCAGACCGCCGCGTTTCCACTTCGCCACTACGCCATTATGTATTACATTATCATAATTGATAATTATTCGCTTTTTTGAAATACTGTACATATCAGCGCCCATAGCTCAGCTGGTAGAGCAGATCCCTCTTAAGGATAAGGTCGTAGGTTCGATCCCTACTGGGCGCACCAAGCACTAAAAATCTGCACTGCTGCCGATTTTTTGTAGCTTGTGCGAGACGGAGGCATGTTTTGCTAGCTAGCAAAACAGCCGAGTCGGGGTCGAGAAATTTTGCGAGTGACGACAAGCAAAATATTCGTGACCACAAGAATCGACAAACGGGCGGGTGGTGAAATGGTAGACACGCCAGTTTTAGGAACTGGTTCCGTAAGGAATGGAGGTTCAAGTCCTCTCCCGCCCACCATCGATCTGATATAGTATGCAAATAATGAAGACAGAAATTAAAGATTATCTTGAAGGAATTATTCGCGTTACAGGCAAAGGTGTGGGCTATTTCCCTGTTCCTGATGCCGAAGAGGATCTAGAGATCCAGCCAGAGAATCTCAAAGCGGCTCTCAATCGCGATAGGGTTAAAGTTGAGCTGCTTGGCACGGAATTTCTCAGCAGAAAGCAGGCAAAAGTTATTGAAATAATTGAAAGACATAAGACTGAATTTGTTGGGACACTTGAGAAACAGGAAGAAAACTATTTTCTCGTGCCTGATGACAAACGGATGTATCGAGATATTTTTGTGCCGGTCGGTAAAAATAAAGGAGCCACGACAGGAGACAAGGTCCAGGTCAAGATCATTGAGTGGCCCGATCCATCTAAAAGTCCTCTAGGTGAAGTGATAAGAGTGATAGGCAAGAGTGGAGAGCACAATGCCGAAATGCTTGGCATCGTTTACGAAAGTGGATTTGAAGTAGATTTCCCAGAAATTGTCGAGCAAGAAGCAGAAGCTTGGAAAGAAAAATATCAGAAAGAGGATAAGCTTGCGAATCGCAAAGATTTCACCCAGACCACCACCTTCACTATCGACCCGCTTGATGCCAAAGACTTCGACGATGCCCTTTCTTTCAAAAAACTATCGAATGGTGATTATGAAATAGGTATTCACATTGCCGATGTGTCCCATTTCGTAGTTGAAAATACGGAACTCGACCGCGAGGCCCGCAAACGCGGTACCTCGGTTTATCTTGTAGACCGTACTATTCCAATGCTTCCGGAAGTACTCTCCAATAATCTCTGTTCTCTCAGTGCCAACGAGCCGAAATTTGCTTTTTCTGCAGTTTTCATCATGGACAAAGAAGCTCGAGTCAAAGAACGCTGGTTCGGTAAAACGCTCATCGAATCCGACAAGCGCTTCACGTACGAAGAGGCGCAAGAAATCCTAGACAAAAAATCGGGAATATTTTACGATGAATTAAATACTTTAAACGAGCTCGCTAAAAAGCTAAAAGAAGAGAGATTCAAAAAAGGCGCTATTGACTTCGAATCAGACGAAGTTAAATTTGAACTTGATGATTTAGGCAAACCCATACGAGTCTACAGAAAAGAACGTCAAGATACTAATAAACTCATTGAAGACTTCATGCTCCTGGCCAACCGCGAAGTGGCAAAATATTTGACTCCTATCGAGGATGATCGAGGGGTTCACCCTGAGCGTAGTCGAAGGGCTTTTGTCTATCGTATCCACGATGCCCCAGACAGAGAAAAGATTCTGAACCTTGCCACTTTCGTCAAGGCACTCGGTTTCGAACTTAAAAATAAGGATGGAGAAACCACAGGCGAAGAGATAGCCAAAATGCTCCGCTCCATAGATGGCACGCCAGCAGAAGCGCTTATCAAAACGGCCGCAGTCAGGGCTATGTCTAAAGCAATTTATTCAACCTCTAATATCGGCCACTTCGGATTAGCGTTTGAATACTATACTCACTTCACTTCCCCCATTCGCCGTTATCCCGACCTAATGGTCCATCGACTGCTCTTGCGTTTCCTCACTCAAGGCAAAATAGAACAAGACGAAATTATCAAATATCAAAAACTTTGTGACGAATCTAGCGCGCGCGAGATCGAGGCGGCAGAAGCCGAGCGCGCGTCTATCAAATACAAGCAAGTGGAATACATGCAGGAACATATTGGAGAAGAATTCGATGCCATTATTTCCGGTGTTTCAGAATGGGGCATGTATGTAGAAGAGATTAATACCAAAGCAGATGGTATGGTCAAACTGCGTGATATGAAAGATGACTTCTACGAACTCAATGAGAAACTCTACGCGATAGTGGGCAAAAAAACCGGCAAGAAATATTCTTTAGGTGACAAAATCCGCGTCAGATTAGTGGCCTCCGACCCAGAACGTAAAACTCTTGACTTTCAGCTTGTTTAGAGATATATTCTCGCATAGACACACGGCCTAAATTCAATAGGAGGAGTTACAAACATGTTCAAGGCAGCGGTGGGCGCCTTCATCGCCATCTGTGGAGTCTACAATGCAACACAAGGCCACATCTGGTATGCAGTCGGAGGCGTAGTTATGGCACTGTGCGGTGCAGTATTCTGTCTTTACGCAGTAGCCACGGAAGAGTGGTAGATGGTTTGTGATATCGGGGCGGCCATAAACGGCCGCCCTGAAGTTTTTATATAGCCAAAGGGTGTCAACCTGCCAGGTTGACACCTTGAGCCTCCCAAAGTTCCATCTCCAATTTTTTTCTATCACTTAAGAATCCTTCCAAGTCCTTCTCATAACGAATAGAATTAGTTTCAAAAATCTCATAAAAAAGCTCTTTATTAATAATCTCGCTATCTTTTCCTTCTCCATAATAATTTTTAACACTTGACCACTCATAAGACTTCAGGAAATCTATTTTTCTTTTAACACTTCCTGATATTAGATCAGTTGGGTTTAGGTCAATATAGATAGGAATATAAGGAAAATATTTTTCATCTTGCATAGGAATAATTTTAGCGCTATTTTGAAATAAGTACCCACTTCGGCCATTATTCTTCAGATTAAAATATTTTGTATAGGCATTCCCTAGACGTTTTGTAAATTCAATAATGCCACCTTCAATCTTTTCGTATAAAAGAAGATGAAAATGATTCGGCATTAATGACCATTTTAGTATCTCCACCAGTTTATTCCGCCATATTAACCTAATATCTGCAATGAAAATATCCTTATGCTTAGTCCTAATTTTCCCCTCAACATTATTTAGAAGGAAAAGATTATCACGAAATCGACTATAGTCTCCATTTGTATTAAATATCTTTCTTTTATCTACTCCCCTATTACAAACATGAGCAATATTACCGACCATTACTACTATCTTCTCATAAATCTAGCTAGGGTGTCAACCTGGCAGGTTGACACCCTTTGTGTAGTCTACTTCGCTACTTCGGTGGCTTCGTCGAAAGAGATTGATAGAAGCTTGGAGACACCGCTTGAGCCCATAGTCACGCCGTAGATAACTCCGGCGCGGGACATGGTTTCGCGGTTGTGGGTAATTAAAATAAGCTGGGAATGTTTTGAAAGGATTTCCACTAAATCTCCATATTTTTTTGAATTTGATTCATCAAGCGCTGCATCCGTCTCGTCGAGAATGATAAATGGCGGCGGGTTGACTTGAGAAATCGCGAATATGAGGGCGATAGAAGTAAGTGCCCGCTCCCCGCCCGAGAGCATCATGAGACCGCGAATTTTCTTCTTCGGCAGACTGACTTTAATATCTAGGCCTTCCTCCTTCGCCACGCCAGAGTCTTGTACGGAGGCGGGTTCATCCAATTCAACTTGCTCTTTCGTGATGACTAAACTCGCTTCCCCGCCACCAAACATAGTAGTAAAGAGCTTTTCAAATTCTTTATTTATATTTTCAAGTCCGGTGGAAAATTCAATAGACAGGCGTGTTTCAAGTTCTTTTATTAACTCTTTTAGTGACTCGGCTGATTTCTCCAGATCATTCAATTCTCTAGCCAGAAACTCATCCCTCTCTCTAGTGTCTTTGTATTCCTTGGCTACATCTTCCCTTCCCGAAATACTTGAATCTTCAAGACGAATTTTAAGCTTTTGAATTACGCGTTTGCTTTCATCTTGTTCCTCTCGTCTTATAGGTACGGAGGCGTTGTCTCCGTGTTGGTATTTGAGCATATCGGCACCGACCAGATGACCCACCTCTTTAAGTTCACGTCTAAACTCTTCTTCTACCAGAGCAAGGGAATCCTCTCGTGATTTCAATAAACTGAGTTTGGAGCCAAGCTCGTTCTCAAGCGATTTTGTTCGAAAAACTGCTTTCTCTGCTTCGGAGATTTCATGCTCTTTTTTCTTAATTATTGTTAATTTCTCTTCAGATTCTCGGAGCTCTTGCTTCAGCTCTTTGATTTTTGATTGGGCTTCAGAAATGAGCTTAGAGTCGGTAGCATGTTTTCTCTCCGTTATAAAACTCTCTATTTTCTCTATTACAACCTTGAGATCCTGAAGATTTTTTATGTCCTCGTACAATCCTTCAACCTCTTTGAGTCTGACGGTCTTTAGCTCGTCTGAAGCGGAAAGTTTTTTCTCATTCTCAATAATACGTTCCTCGGCAATGATAAAACCGTCTAGTTTACCAATCTCTCTAGTCAAGTTATCTTTCTCTTTTTGTATGGTGCTTAAGCCCGACTCTAGTTCGATTAGTTTCTTAGCTTCTTTAGACTCCTTAGCAAGATTTTCAAGTTCTCTCTTCAACGGCTCTTTCTCTTCAATTAACTTCTTCTTCGTAACAGAAATATAACCTTCTTCATTTTTAAAATATTCTTTGGCTATAGCAAGAAGTTCTTGACGCTGGACTTCTGTCTTCTCTATTTTCTCTACCTGTTTTTTAAGAAACTTAAGATGCGGGGCAATCTCTTTGCGTAAGGCCTCAACTTGCGTAATATTTTCAAATGTCTTTTGGAGTTTGCGTTCGCTTTCTAAACGTTTGTATTGATACAACCTCAATCCTAAAGCATCCTCAACCATGCTTTTGCGTTCCTTGGGGCTAGCGCTTAAAATCTTGTCTGCCTCCCCCTGAGAAATAATGTGATGACCAGAAGAACCGATGTGGGCACGGGCTAAAAGCTCTAGAATATCTTTGAGACGGACCGTACTGTTGTTTATCAAATATTCATTAAGTCCATCTCTGTGGACAACGCGCTCAATCACCACTTCCGAAAAATCTATATCGAATATTTTGTGTGAATTATCAAAAGTAACCTTCACAGATGCCCTATTAGCTCGCGGTTCAGAAGTAGCACCATTCCATATAAGATCTTCTCCGCGTTTTCCGCGCATACTCTTGATAGATTGCTCTCCGAGGACAAAGCGAAATGCTTCAGCAACGTTGGACTTCCCCGAGCCATTTGGCCCCACGATAGCCGAAATCGGTGAATTAAATTCAAAAGCATTCTTCTTGGCAAAAGATTTAAATCCCGAAAGTTCTATAGACTTTAGATACATACGATTTCACATTATATCAGACCTCACCCATGCTCTTCAGACCTCACCCCTGCCCCTCTCCTAGATTTAGGAGAGGGGAGATCCGTTACACAAATTTTTTACTTTATTAATTACCTTTTTTAGATTACTCTTCACCTCAATATTTTTGAACCGAAGGACTTTATAATCTAGCTCTTCAAAATATCTGTCGCGTAACTTATCATATTCTTTATGAGACACAGACTCATGAATAGCACCATCAATCTCAATTATTAGCCTCTTTTTCGCACAATAGAAATCCAGAATATATCCTCCAATGCTATGCTGTCTTCTAAACTTGTAGCCAAGTTTACTATTCCTTAATTCTCCCCACAATATATTCTCCTCCTCTGTGGCCTGGTTACGGAGCTCACGTCTACGGTCAATAAATTTAGTAATGTTGTGGACTTTCATTTCAGAACCTCACCCCGACCCTCTCCTTGATCAAGGAGAGGGCAGACACGAAGTGCGGGTGAGGTTTTTGGTTTACTACTTCCACCCCTTCGTGTCAAGGGCGGAGCGGGCGGCTTCTTGTTCGGCGTCTTGTTTGCTCTTGCCCTCGCCTTTGCCATACAATTCTGAAGAAATATAAACTCCAACGGTGAAATGTTTGTCATGATCCGGTCCCGATTCGCTGATAGTCTTATATGCAGGCGTAGCGTTAAGAAATTCTTGGGCCTTTTCTTGGAAAAGACTTTTAGCATCAATGAGTGATCCTTCTTTCAAAATATCTTCCAAAAGTGGTGTGGAGTGTGTCAGGATGAATTGCTTGGCAACTTCGTACCCTTGATCTAGATAAACAGCACCAATGATCGCCTCCAAGGTGTTGGCGAGAATATACTGGCGCGCTCGACCTGTATCCTTCGACTCCCCGCGTGATAAAAGTAAGAAGTCATTAGCACCAAGCATCTGCGCTACTTTGCTACAAGTGTCGGCATTGACTAGCGCCGAACGAAGGGACGTCAATTCCCCCTCATTTGAATCTTTAAATCGTCCGTAGAGATAATCGGTAACGACCAATTCCAAGACAGCGTCACCAAGAAATTCGAGGCGCTCGTTGTGTTCTAGAGGAGTCCCCCGATTTTCATTAATATAGGAACGATGCGTAAAGGCCTGTTTAAGAAGACTCTTGTCTTTAAATATTACTCCGGCTGTTTCTTCAAATTTCTCGAAATTCATTTGATTTCAGCTAATCTAGTTATGGCCTTCGTCACGATGGGTAAAATATCGTCATAGAAGTTTAAGTCAAATATATCAGATAATTTAAACCAACGAACATCATCAAGACCACCCTGCTCCTCTTTCTTTTCTAAAGTGAGATCCTGATAAGGCGCTTCAGCGAGGAAATAAACAACTTTTTTAAGAATCTTGCCCTTTTCCGGATGATAGGTTGAATACGAATTTTCCCCCAACTTCTCTAGAACCTTGATCGGCACTCCCAACTCTTCTTGCGCTTCCCGACAGATACCCTTTTCTTCACTTTCCTCACCTTCGAGCTTCCCTTTAGTAAGAGTCCAATGGCCGAAAACATCATGAACCAAAGCTAAAAAAATATCTGTCTGATTACGCGCGAAAACGACCGCTCCTGCCATACGTATAACAGGAAGCTTGTCTAAAGGGATATCACCATATTTCTTCTTCGGCTTGGGCTGATCATTTTTGCCCGGCTCTCCCATCTCTTTATAAACAGCCCCGAGTACCCCGTTGATAAAGCGACCGGAAGTTTCTCCACCAAAAGTTTTGGCAAGTTCTATGGCTTCGTTAATCGCCACCTTCGGTGGCACTTCCTTACGATCTGCAAATAGAAGTTCGGCTAGACCAATGCGCAATATGTTTCTGTCAACGGGAGAAATTTTGTTAATCGGCCACTCGGGCGCCGCTTTTTCTATTAATACATCAAGTTCTTTTCGTTTTTCAAGCACCCGCCTCAAAAGGGTTTCCATAAAAGGGCGATCATTAGTACCGGGCGCAAATTCAGTTATGTTCCTTTCAAAAATTGGAAAAACTTCTTCTTGTTTCACTTGCCCTGAGCCCGCTTGCGGTGAGCTTGTCGAAGCCGTCGAAGGGAAATCCCACTCGAAAAGGGACTGCAAAACTATAGACCTAGATAAATGTCTGTTGGACATAAAGAACAAAAGAACTCTGTTTAAATAACTTTTCTACCACGATAAGTACCGCTAGTTTTCGACATTCTGTGTCGCAAATGAACATTACCCGCCTCATCTTTCGAGAGCGCGGGCTTTGCCAGTGCATGGTGGGAACGCCTGTTTTTGGTATGAGACCTCGTATGTCTCATTCGTACTGTCATAAGAACACTTTAGCAGTTATATTCGTAAATTGAAAGCCCCCGCCACGTCAGACGTGGCGGGGGGGCTAAGTCAGGGTCTCCAGCGTCGCTTGTTAGCGACTTCGAAAACCCTTTGATGCGTGGGAGTCAGTCCTCCCCTAACAATCACACTTGCGCTTACCCATTTCAGGACTAGTTTACTTCCTCCGTCAAACACGTGTCCTTGTTTGAGATGACCTGTGCAGTCATCTAACTCAACAAGATACCCATGCTGCAGAATCCTCCACCCCGCGGTCGGAGATGGCTCCGAGTATACTCGCTCGGCTCCATTAACCTTGAGACCTGTTTCCTCCTGTACCTCCCTTACCATTGTCTCGAACGGTGTCTCCGAGGGGCCCTTTCGCATCCCTCCGGGGAACTTCAATTTGGTTTTACCAAACCTTCTCGTTCTCGGGAGCATGGTAACAGACTCCGAGACAAGGACCTCAACCCCTTCTCGCGTGCGCCTGAAAATGACTGCGCACGAGAAATGTGTTGCCTGTCTTTTTTGGGTGTACATACACCCTCCTTTCTTTCTGATCGGCATTATACTACATCTTATATAGACGTGTCAACTGTTACAAAATCTTATAAAACATCAACCCCCGGTTCGCAGAGCGAACCGGGGGGTAAAGCATCATCGGCGGAAACAGAGGGCGAGGTCGTCCGGCAAGAGTACCTGATCCAACTGTTCCCAATCCTGGACGATATTATCCTTGTCCAGACAGAGGTAGGCGACAGATAGACCCGCCCCTTCCCGACCAATCCGACTTGTCCGTGGTGCTCCCTCCACGACACTCCCCCAAGCATAGACAGAGTTGTCATCATACAGTTGGCGGTATATCTCAACCCCCAGCGTGGGTATAGCAATAATATCCGCATAACCCAGCTGGAAAGGCATCTCTTTCCGCTCCAAGATATCCTGGTGGATTTTATAGCCTGTCTCCCCTCCCGTGGCCCATGTCTGTCCATGGTGACGCCACGTCTCGACATCCCTCCTCAAGTCATACTTGGAAGGTCGCCTGATTTCGTATTCTTGGTGTAGCTCTCCCTCCACCCACGACGGGTAGATGAGAGGACGTGACCTATTAACCTCTACCGTGTAGATGTCGCTAACCCACAAACCGGCAACTGTCATAGTTTAGTCTCCTTGTCGGTGAAGAAGATTAACTCCTCATGTCTATTTTGATTATGCAGTTAATCTTGTTTTATGTCAACCACTTCTGGAGATAGAGCCTTAGCCTCTATCTATGTCTGGCGGATTATCTTCTTCTAAAAGAGAGGTTTTCCCTTTTTCTTTTCTAGCAATTGAAACAATTTCTTTACAATGTTTTATAAAATTTTTACTCCCACCAAAGATCTTTAAAATTCTTTCTCCTTCTGTCTTCGAAACTATTTTGAAATCGCTGCTTTCATATTCATGGTTACTAGAAAATACGAGACCGATCTTGCTTTTTGGTATATCGTGGATTTCATTGTTATTATTTACATATCCAAGCATTTTTTGAAAATAATTTTCACTATTAATAAGATGTGATTTAAAAGTCCCTTGAAAAAGCGACCCACTGCGGGTATTTCTGACATTAAAATAGTAAGTGTATCCACCTTGCAATTTCTGCATAAATTTTGCTATCCCGCCATCTACTAATTGTTTTAAAATAAAATGAAAATGATTTGGGTTGAAGCAATAAGCAACAATTGCCACTAGCGGTTCAGATAGAGGTTTAGACTCTATCTGAGTTTTCCTTAGATTAGCTAAGCTACCCACCCCCTCCACTTTATTAAATTCCAATACACTCTCAATGAAACGTTTGATGTCCAATTTATCACCAAAAATATCGCGTTTATCTACACCACGATTGTATATATGGTAATACTCATCTGTTACAATTGGTTGTTTCCTCATTGAATATCAATATATAGTATCACTAAGCATTGCTACTAGATAGAGCCTAAGACTCTATCTCAGATAGCTTTGGCGATGGATAGGCGAGGGACCATATTTTTTGAGCGCGCGCAGATGCGCGCGCGTGCCATAGCCCTTGTGTATATGGAAATTATATTTAGGATATTTTTGAGAGAGTCTGATCATTTTGCGGTCGCGTGTTACTTTCGCAACGATGGACGCCAGCGAAATTATTGGAATCTTCTCATCCCCTTTTATAACTGTGAGTTGATGTCTGAATTTCTCTGGTGCCCTTAAACTCCCGTCGAGATAGATCTGGGAATTATTAGGAACTTCGAGATTGGCGAGGCATCTATTGATGCCCAACCTTACTGCGTAGATAATGCCCTTTCGATCAATCACTTTCTCCGAGACTAAAGAGACTGTAAATTCTAGCGTCCCTTCTTTTTGAGTCTTAAGAGCTCGAGCAAACCACAATTCTCTACCGAGAGACGTAAGTTTTTTAGAATCTCTGATACCCTTGAAAAATTTTTTATTAAATTTCAAAGGAATCTTCACGATTCCCACCGCTACCGGTCCCGCAAGTGGACCCCTGCCGGCTTCATCGATACCTACGATATAACGCATTTATACATTATAATACCCCGTAGCAGAGCAAGCTCGCTACGGGGCAGGCCCGCATATCATGTCTAAATTTATCCATCTTCATACTCATAGCCACTATTCTCTCCTTGAAGCCCTGCCGAAAATTCCAGATCTCGTCAAGAAAGCATATCTTTCGGGCATGACGGCACTTGCTCTGACCGATTCAGGAAATCTTTACGGCGCTATAGAATTCTATAAAGAGTGCAAGGAGCGAGGTATCAAACCGATAATCGGTGTTAATTTCTACGTCGCTCTCCGGACAAGGCATGACAAAGAGGCACGTATAGACAACGAGCGCAGTCGTTTAATTCTTCTTGCCGAAAACAATACCGGATACCAGAATCTTCTCAAACTTGTTACTGCATCATATCTCGAAGGTTTTTACTATAAACCGCGGATCGATCGTGAACTTCTGGAGAAATACCAGAGCGGATTAATAGCCATATCAAAGGAAGAAAAATATTATCGGGAGATTTTCAAGGACAGACTATATTTGGAGAAAGAACTTGCTATCTATAACGTACGTTATCTTGAACCGGAGGATAGACCGGTGCTTGATACTCTTCTTTCTATACAAGGTACGTTGGACCGTAATAATACTTTCGATGAGAACGTCGATTTATCATTTAAATTGCCTGAAGATGTCGAGAAAGATTTCAAAAACTTCCCTAAGGCGCTTGAAAATGTGGTCTCAATCGCCGAGAGATGCAACGTGGAACTCGAACTCGGCAAATGGGTTTTCCCTAACTATGTGCTCGAGGGGAGCAAGTCACACGACGAAGAATTACGCAGAATCGTCTACTCCGGACTCGACAAGCGAAAATTAGAAAAAACTCCAGAAATATCTGAGAGAATCGAGTATGAGTTGAAAATTATTAATGACAAGGGTTATGCTCCATACTTTCTAGTTGCTGCGGACCTTCTCCAATTTGCGCATGAAAATGGCATCTTGACCAACACACGAGGTTCAGCGGCAGGTTCAATAGTCACCTACCTTTCAGGCATTACTACTATAGACCCTATAAAATATGCTCTCCCTTTCGAGCGCTTTCTTAATCCCGACCGTCCATCTCCACCAGATATAGACCTCGACATAGCTGACGATAGGCGCGATGAATTGATTGAGTATGCTCGCCAAAAATACGGTGCAGACCACGTGGCTCAGATAGGTACCTTCGGCACTATGATGGCCCGAGGAGCGGTACGTGATGTGACCAGAGCACTCGGATTTTCATACACTCTTGGAGATACGATTGCCAAACTAATCCCGATGGGTGCTCAGGGATTCCCGATGACTATAGAACGCGCCATGAAAGAAAATCCTGACCTTAAGAAACTCTATGAGGAAGACACTGATTCCAAAACAATCATGGACATGGCTAAAAAGATTGAGGGCAATGCCAGACACATTAGCGTTCACGCAGCGGGAGTAGTTATTTCACCAGAACCTCTGACAAATTACACTCCTCTCCAATACGATACAAAGGGAGAAAAGAAAATTATTACTCAATATGATATGTATTCCATAGAAGAAGCCGGTCTTTTAAAATTCGACTTTTTAGGAATAAGAAATCTTTCCATTATTGCAGAAACTCTAGCCCGTATTGAGAAGATTGAGGGAAAGAAAATTGCGATTGAGGAAATACCAATAGATGACAAGAAAACTTTTGAAATGCTCACCCGTGGAGAAACCGAAGGCACATTCCAGCTCAATGGCGACGGCATGACCCGCGCTCTCATGGAACTCAAACCTAATACTATTCACGATATCAATGTCATGGTAGCGCTCTATCGTCCAGGACCCATGGATAATATCCGGGAATATATTGCCCGTAAACACGGCAAAAGACCCGTCACCTATCTCCATCCGAAAATGGAAGCATTTCTAAGCACCACTTATGGAGTGCTGGTTTATCAGGATGATCTCTTAATGACAGCTCTTGAAGTAGCGGGATATTCTTGGGGCGATATAGATAAATTCCGCAAAGCAGTCGGTAAAAAAATTCCGGAGGAAATGAGGAAACAGCACATCAACTTCGTCGCAGGTTGCGAGTCACACGGCGGTATGAGTAAGGATAAAGCAGAAGAGCTCTGGAAACTATTTGAACCGTTTCAAGGTTATGGATTCAACAAGGCCCATGCGGCGAGTTATGGACATATCTCATATATCACGGCATATTTGAAAGCAAACTTCCCCGCTATCTATATGTCTGCCGTACTCACAGCAGAATCCGGTGATGTAGAAAAGATAGGCATTATGATTAACGAGTGCAAACGCATGGGTATAGAAGTGTTACCACCATCTATAAACGAAAGTTATTCACAGTTTACTGTTGTGAATGAGCCGCCTTCGCCAGAGGCTACGGCGAGCCGACGTAAGATTCGCTTTGGGCTGACAACCATAAAAAATTTTGGAGAAGGCATTTCGAGTTCTATTACCGCAGAGAGAAAAAATAATGGTAAGTTCAAAGATTTAGCTGACTTTCTCGATCGTATCAAGGATAAAAATTTAAATAAGAAATCACTGGAATCACTAATTAAATGCGGGGCTCTTGATGAATTCGGCGAGCGCGGAGTAATGCTCGGTAATATGGATAATCTCCTAGAATATCACAGAGAGAGAATGGGCGCTCCTACGAATCAAGATACCCTATTTGGTCTGATGTCTGATACATCTTCTGTTCCCGCTCTTCGACTTAGCCCCGCTCCCGTGGCAACTCAAAAAGATAAATTACTGTGGGAAAAAGAATTACTTGGTCTCTATATCTCGGGCCACCCGCTCGATTTATACAAAGACAAATTGCTCGCTCTTAAGATGACGATCGAAAAACTTCCAGAATTACAAGAAGGCGCCGAAACAGTCCTAGCAGGAATAGTTGAACAGGTGCGTGATGTTTTAACAAAAAATAACGAGCGAATGGTCTTCATGCGACTAGCCGATCTCTCGGGTAAGATTGAAGTGGCTATTTTCCCAAGAGTCCTTAGCGACTATCGTGCATTTGTTCAACCAGAAATGTGTATTGCTATCAAGGGTAAGGTTTCTAAACGTAAGGGGGAAACTTCATTCATTGCTGAAAAGATAAAGGCCTTGTAGGATGTATGTCTATGAGTGAACTTGATAAAAATGATCACAGAAGAATCGGGCAGGAACTTGATTTATTCGTCTTTTCCGATTTAGTCGGAAGCGGACTACCAATGTGGACGCCGAAGGGCACGGTAATCCGCCAAGAGCTTGACAACTTTGTTTGGGAATTGCGTTCTAAGTACGGCTACGAGCGTGTCACCATCCCGCACATCACCAGACGAGATCTATATGAGACATCTGGACATTGGGATAAATTTGGCGATGACCTCTTCAAAATTGTCTCACGTGAGGGTAAGGACTTCGCACTTAAGCCCATGAATTGTCCACACCACACGCAGATCTTCGCCAGAAAGCCGCACTCGTATCGCGAGATGCCTCAACGCTATGCAGAAACTACTATGGTTTACAGAGACGAGCAATCCGGAGAACTTGGGGGTCTTACCCGAGTACTTTCTATAACTCAAGACGACTCGCATGTTTTCTGTCGAACTTCTCAAATCAAAGATGAGTTTCTAAAAATTTGGGATATGGTGGATAGATTCTATAGCACTTTCGGCTTCTCCCTGAAAGTACGACTTTCATTCAGAGACCAAAAGACTCCAGAGAAGTATCTCGGCACTTCAGAAATCTGGAATCACGCAGAGAGCGCACTCCGAGAAATTGCGGAGGATCGAAAAGCCGATTACCTTGAGGGACCCGGTGAAGCGGCCCTTTACGGTCCGAAACTCGACTTCATGGCTACCAACGCTGCAGGTCGGGAATGGCAAGTGGCCACTATTCAACTAGATATGAATCTGCCAGAACGTTTTGATCTAAATTGTATTAACGAAAAGAGTGAGAAGGAAAGAATTGTGATGATTCACTCTGCTATCACCGGCTCAATAGAGAGATGCACAGCAGTTTTATTGGAACACTTCAACGGCTCGCTCCCCCTCTGGCTCTCGCCAGTACAAGTAAAGGTCTTGCCTATCGGCGAAGGACATATTGAATACGCCAAAGAGATTTTTGAAAAATTAAAGGCAGAGAGTATCAGAGTAGAATTAGATGACTCAAATGAAAGTCTGGGCAAAAAAATACGAAATGCAAAAACTGAAAAAGTTCCTTATATGCTGGTCATTGGAGATAAGGAGGTGACAGAGGACAAAGTGACACTAGAGAGTCGCACGGACGAAAAATTTGGTCAGATTGAAATTGATAAGCTTGTTTCTAAACTCAAACAAGAGATAAAGGAGAGAAAATAAATCTTAATATTTCACACGACAGTGCAATTTGTATATACGCTATCCGTTGGCTATAGACAATTTATAACGTATCTGTCCTAAGCTCGGCTTAGGACATTTTCATACATCTATTATAATAAAAAAATCTAACCCTTCGGTTTCATTAGGGGAAATATTTGAACTTCGCGAAGCGGTTTATCCACCATGAAAGCAAATAAGCGCTCTCCGAATCCGAAACCAAATGTGGGTGGCATACCGTATTCGAGCATCTCTACGAACTCGGCATCCGGCATCATGGCCTCTTCGTCTCCTCTCTCGATTAATTCCCCCTGTTTTTCGAATCTCTTCGCTTGGTCAATTGGATCATTGAGTTCGGAATGCGCCCTGCCAAGTTCACTTCCCGCAAGAATAACTTGGAAAGTCTTTGTTAATTCAGCATTATCGGAATGCACTTTAGAAAGTGGAGCAACCAACTTGGGATGATTAATAAGAAAAGCCGGGCCAGAAATAGTCTTACGGCAATATTTCCAGAGACTGTCCGTCATCCTTTCTCTATTGTCCCCGACGTACTCAATCCCCAGCTCATCCAATTTAGACTTAAGAATTTTCTCGTTGTCGGTAATCACGTTAACGCCCGCTATCTTCTCAATGGTACTTACATAATCAAGTTCCTGCCACTCATCCGATAAATCAAATTTGTGCCCCCTTGTTTCGAATGCAGTTTTCCCAAACACCTCCTGCGCAATAGTTCTATAAAGCTTCTGGACAAAGGTCTTACCTTCGTCAAAATTCATATAGGAAGCATAAAATTCCAAATTGGTAAATTCCTGCACATGTTCCGGGCTTGAGCCCTCGTTTCTATATACTCTTCCGATTTCAAAAGTTTTCTCATATCCGGCAGACATTAACCTTTTCTGCCAGAGCTCCCCTACCGAAATTCGCAGATATAGATCAATATCTAAATCAATATGATGAGTTCTAAATGGTCTAGCTTCCGCTCCCCCAGTAGTCACTTCTAGCGAGGGCGTCTCCACTTCGGCAAAATTCTCCTTCTTTAAAAAATTTCTAGTCACATCCCAAAACTTCTCCTTCAATCTAAAAATCTCCTTTTCCTTTGGATTAAAGAGGAGGTCAAGATAACGGTGTCGCAATCTGGTCTCATGATCCTGCAGTCCATGCCACTTCTCTGGCAGAGGGCGCAGAGATTTGGAGAGCATTCTTAGCTTTTCAACAAGAATAGTTTTCTCCTCTTTCTTTGTGAGAAATAATGTGCCCCTAACTTCGACAAAGTCGCCGATGTCAAAAGCTTTTTCAAAAAGTTCGAATGTTTCGAGAGGAAGCGGCTCTCCCTTTTTCAACAACGCTTGGAAACGTCCTGTTCCGTCATCAATATCTATAAATATAATTTTACCCTGCGCGCGCAGAGCCATAATGCGACCGACCATATAGAGACTCTTTCCCTCTTTGACGAGTGTATCGAAGCGTTTCGAGGCCTCTCCACAGGTAATATCTCTGTTACTAATAGAGGGGTAAGGATCAATACCCTTTTCTACAAGATAATTGAGCTTATTTAATCGAGCCGAACGTATTTCGTCTATGGATGCCATTAATTATTTAATGTCGATAATCTTATACGACATCTTACCATTGGGCGTTTCAAATGTGAATGATTCTCCTTTGGATTTTCCCATCGCGGCGAGGCCGAGAGGAGAGCGAACGGAGATTTTACCGTTAGCGGCATCGGCTTCTTCAGAACCAACCATGGTGTAAGATTTGCGAGACTTGCTTGCCCCGACTTGTCCCGAGTGTTCTCGAGGGAGCTTTGTCGAGGGGTCACCCTCCCTTTCGAGAGACACTGTGGAACCAACCGCCACCACATCTGCGTTTTGGATAGAGACAATCTTGGCCGATTTCAGGACCAGCTCAAGACGGTTAATACGATCCTCCAAAATTGCCTGACTGTTACGCGCCTCTTGGTATTCTTGATTCTCCGAAAGATCACCTAATGACTTAGCATATTCAAGTGCTTCTGCAATTTCTTTACGCTTCTGCGTTTTCAGATTCTCAAGTTCTTTTTCTAACTCTTTGAATTTTTCTTTTGTTAAATATTCTTCGCGGTTATCCATGAAATTATATGTTAATTATCATATCACACTATCGTTAAAATAACACTCGAGGAGAAATTTCTCAAATAACAAAAGTGTTAAATGAAAGCGGTCGCTTTCATTTAACACTTTGGATCAAGGTAATGAATACCTTGACATTTATAGATGTATAGTACATAGTGAAAAGCAGAAAAATGCGGAACGCCGCATTTATGTAGTACCTCACTTCAGAGTCCGGATGGGCTCAAAGGGTCGGATGACCCAGAAGGAGATGACAATGAAGCTCTTAGGGAAACGGAAGAATCGCATAATCAACGTGGACTTCCCTTGGCTCTGGGCAGTTTGGCACTTCTGGCCTGAGCATTTCTCCGCCATCATTAGACGGGTAAGGGACACGGAGTTCTTCGACACTGAGCTCCCATCTCGACGTGATAATCCTGACGGAGATAATGGGACATGCTACTTTCACATCGTTCGCCGGGGTACAAACACGGAAGCTGTGCACAGGATCAGAATCAATAAACCCAACGCCCAGATCAGGGATGCTGTTCAGTTCTTCATCGACAGCTCTTACAAACTTGCAAGTGTGAGGCACATTGCTCTCTGGACATGCGCTCATGAAATCACGATCTATCAACCGCATGAGAAGGGAATGGACTTCGAGGAGCTCGAACGGAAATCTCGGAAAATTAGAAATGCTATAAACTTCGGAGAGCTTGCTCGAGAAGTTCGGGATAACAACTCTAGATAGTCCCCTCACGCTCATCCCGCCAAAGACCGGCATCCCCTGCTGGCAGAAGCGCGCCCCACCCAGGCGCGCTTTGTTAATTTTATTACTCAAAATACTCCGGAGTGTTGACTGCCATCCAATCAAAAAGTTGGCGAACTACGGAAGTCGCGCCGAGAGTATTCGCGCTCGGACCCTTTTCCATAACTACCGCCCATGCATATTTGGGATTTTCAAACGGAAAAAAACCGACAGACCAAGAATGAATGTAACGCTTGGCAGAACCAACTTCTGCTGTGCCTGTTTTTGCAGCCGCCTCAACATATGGCACATTGAGACCAACCGAAGTGCCATAAGTAACCCCCGCCCTCATCCCTTCGCGTACCACCCTCCAATCTTCAACAGTAAACTCGACGGTGTGCTCTACTGGATTCGCATTTCCTTCGGAGAGAAGAGAGGGTCTCAAAATGTGGCCACCATTTGCAATGGTAGCTACGAATCTGGCGGCATTAATAGGAGTGATCTGCGTGCCGTACTGACCAATGGCAGTAATGTACGTATCTCCCAGTCGCCAAAGATCTCCATTAAATTTTTCTTTTTTCCATTCCGGTGTCGCAATAACACCCCCCACTTCGCCGAGAATTTCTATCCCCGTCTTCTCGGTTAAACCAAAGAGTTGAAAATATTTGTCTAGGTTAGCGATACCCAACCCTTTTTGATCCTCATAACCACCACCAATAGAATAGAAATAGGTATCAGACGACACAGCCAGTGCCTCTTTCATATCAGTCCAACCATGAGCTTTCCAGTCTTTAAAGATAGACGGTTTAGATGGATCGTATGGATTGGGAACAGAAATTGATCCCGTGCTTAAAATTTGTTTTGCGGGAGAGATTATCTTCTCATTGAGAGCCGCCAGTGCCACAATCGGTTTCAAAATTGAACCGGGCGCATAGAGTCCACCAATAGCTCGGTTTAGAAATGGCTTTGATGAACTATTTATCAATAAATTAAAGGCAGCTTTATTGCTAGCATTAGTGAGCAAATTCTGGTCATATTCAGGAAAGCTGGTCATAGCTAGAATCTCCCCCGTCTGGACATTAATTATCACACCCGCTCCCCCAACGAAACCTCTATTTTGGGCAAGAGACTCAATAGATTTAAATAACTCTTTTGTCAAACGAGCATCGATGGAGAGAACGACAGAGCTACCATCCACCGCTTTTTCTATCACCGATTCTGATGTGACTTCTCCGAAAACATTTGTCTCTTTTAGCTTTAAACCATTCTTGCCACTAAGCATGGTGTCGTATGCGCGTTCCGCTCCATCGCGACCATGATAATTCTCTTCGTAATAGACGCCCTCTTTATCTCTAAGAGGATACTTAAGATAGCCAACCGCATGCGCTACTCCCTTGATATCAGGATAAATTCGTTCGGCAAAATCACTGTCTGTATCCTTGAGAGCATTGGTGGCCAGTTCTAACTTGTTTCTGTCGTATATAATGCCCCTGTTTGCGAAAATGAGAGTTTGCTCCAAACGATTATTTTCCGAGATCTGTGTATAGGTTGGCCCATCCTTCACTCCTAAAACCCAAAGTTTGCCGATTAAAATCAAAATTATTAGAATTAAAACCGACTTTAATATAAAAAATGTCCTACGACCCATTGGTTTCTCTATCCTGCCTTGAAGGCGCTTCTCGTCAAAACCGGGTAAATTTGTGGAATCTATAAATATATCTTCGGGGTTAATATCCTGGTACTTTTTTGCTCTTATCTTGCGGAGAAGCTTTCTATACATTGCGTTGTTGACATCCTACATTAATTATCTGCTATAATCTAACCATCTATGAATCCGAAAGAAACTGGGGTCATTTTCGACACAGAGAACGAATTAGATCCATTGATCAGGCGACCGCACCGGATATCGGGCATGGCGCAATTGGTCATGAGTCTTACAGGCAACGTTGTCACTAGCGAAAGACAGGCCAATGTCGTCCTTCTAGGATTTGTGATTGTGGCTCTCATTTTCTCATATCTATTACTCTTCGGACCTCCATCTCAACCAATAGAGGTCATTAAATCCCGTGACAATATTTCCGCAAAGGTAAGAGCCAAACTTCCTCCCGGTGTCTGGAACACTATCCCAGCCAAATTCAAATGAAAACTAATCACAAATATGGTTTTACCTTAGTGGAACTTCTAGTGGTCATAGCCATCATCGCCATTCTTTCTTCTATTGTCTTATCGAGTCTTAGCGCTGCCAAACAAAAGGGTCTATACGCACGGGCCCAAACCGATCTTAGCCAACTAAGAAATGCCATGATGTTATACAGATTGGACAAAGGAGAACTTCCACCGCTCGGCGGAAACTGTTCTGCTTGTACTAACCCACCAGACTCGACGTGGACCGCCGTCATAGATGCTTTGGTGGGTGGCAACTATCTGGCAGATCGCATTGATAAAGATCCTTGGGGGAATTTCTACGGCTATAGTGACAACGACTGTAACAGTGGCTCTTCTGGTCCGTCATATTTATTTACTTCGGGGCGTGATCGAGTTAGCTGGACTGATGATGATTATTTGGTCTCTGTTACCCAGAGTTGTGGAAATTAGCTCTCCAAATTAAATCTTAGACGCTCTCGAATTGGCAAGAGAATAATTAGTAAAATTAAAGCAGAAAAGGCCGTTCCTATCCCACTGCCATAGGCCACATCAATCAAAAAGGCCAATAAGATTCCTTCCCCAAAAAATGGGAAAAAAATAATGGCCAGAAACAAAACCGGGATATAGACCCAGTACGGCAAGACCAGGATGGAGAAAAGCACTACCACTAATCCGAGAATACGCCGAGTCATGGTGTGATGAAGACAAATCGAAGACTAAAGATATTGGTCGGACTCTTCGCCAGTATTTCTTTAAACGAATCAGTCGGTTCGACACTGACCTCTTCCACTACAGCCAAGAGGGACGAGGACATACTACGAGAGAGAATTCTATCACCCCTCTCAATGGCTATATCACGCGGTAAAGATATTCTGAAATTACCCCCCCCAGTTCCCTCGAGCGTCACCGGCATATTATTTCTTTCAAGAACGGCGCCGGTCTCCTCTCCATTGGTAGAGAAGAGTTTCACTTTTGCCCTCCTCGGAAAAACTTCCGAAACTACTCCCAAGAGTGGCCCTTCTGGCATTGAGACTTCTGAACCTAAAACTAGAGAGTCATTTGAACCGGCATCAATAATAATAATATCGTACGGCGTTTGGGGCGGATAAGTTAGCACGGCCGCCACCACTCTACCGGATACTTCTCTCCGAATAGATGGAGTCTCGTTCCCTTTAATAATTATATTCTTTGTTTTCCAAATAGGAGAGACAATAGAAATGATAGTCGTCTTAAAAAAAGAAAAGATACCTACTCCGAATACAAAGATTGTTATGAGAATCAGTCCCTGTTTGAAATAAGGGTGCCTTAATCTATTTTTTGGGAGGTAGTTCACCTTCGTTTTTTATTAGGATATCACGGTATTTTTCCAAATTTTCTAGAATGATACCGGTCCCGCGCGCCACTGCCGTGAGAGGATCGGCGGCAATATGCACCGGAATGTTGATCTCGCTTTCTAAGAGTTCAGCGAGACCCTTGATCAGTGCCCCTCCTCCAGAAAGATAAATTCCCCTTTGCATAATATCGCTCAAAATATCTGGTGGAGTGGATTCAAGAACTTCTATCACGGCCTCTACGAGACTTTCTACAGATTGGGAAAGGGCATCGCGAATATCTGTATCGGTAATAATTATTTCCTTGGGTAGGCCCGTGACAAGATCACGGCCTTTTATCGGCATTTCGAGTGGCGCGTGGGTAGGTAAGACGGAGCCAATAGCAATCTTGACTGTTTCCGCAGTTTTTTCTCCCAATAGCACTTTATAATGATTGCGGACATAAGCCACAATATCAGAATTAAACTTATCCCCAGCAACGCGCAAATTTTTTGATTTCACCACCCCACTTAGGGAAATAATGGCAATGTCACAAGTGCCACCACCAATGTCTATGACCATATTGCCGACAGGTTCATGGACCGGTAAGCGCATGCCGATGGCGGCCGCCATCGGCTCCTCAATGATATGCACTTCACCCGCGCCGGCATTCTTGGTGGCATCGCGCACAGCGCGAATTTCCACATCAGTGATCCCAGAAGGGACGCCTACGACTACCCTAGGGCTGAATATCTTACTAGTGCCCGCAGTAGCGCGACCCAAAAGGTAATTAATCATCTCTTCAGTAATCTCAAAGTCAGAAATAACGCCATCTACCAAGGGCTTAATGGCCAGAATGTGACCCGGCGTACGCCCCAGCATTGCCCTTGCCTCGGTACCGATAGCCACAATCTGACCCGTCTTTTGATTGATGGCCACAACCGACGGCTCGTTTATCACGATCCCCTTACCGCGCAAATATACCAACGTGTTAGCCGTCCCAAGATCAATACCCACATCGTGAGAAAACATTCTACGAAATTTTTCTGCTCCGGGAAATTTCATCCCATTAATTCTTTTATAAGATGCTCTACGATAATCTCCCTAGTCTCTCCTCTAGCCCGATCTTTGACCTCTAACATTTTGGAAGCAAGAGTTTTTTCTCCTATCACTACTCGCATAGGAATACCTATTAGATCAGCATCAGCAAACTTCTCTCCAGCCCGCACATCACGATCATCATAAAGAACTTCTATTCCGTGTGAGATAAGAGTTGTATATATTTCATCTGCAAAATCTTTTGCCTTTTCCGACAACGAAAGTAAGTGGACCTGAAACGGCGCAATCGTTTTAGGCCAGACAATGCCTTTTTCATCAGAGAGCACTTCGACTACTGTGCCCATGAGACGAGTAACGCCAATTCCATAAGAACTTAAGAATACTGGTTTCTTCTCCCCATCTTTGTCGGTAATAAATAGACCGAGTTCCTCGCTTTTCTTAGTGCCAAAGTTAAAAATATTTCCGACTTCCACCGCCTTTTGACCCTCTGATTTTTTATCCGTCATTTCTTCATTTACCGCCTCTTTCTTGATTTCATCTGTAATATAGATGGTATCTTCTCCGGCATCACAAATAGTTTGGAATTCATGGCTAAATTTATCAGTAAATACCCCACCGGAAGCAGATGTAACGTAAGTAATATCACCAAGCCCCACACGTCTGAAGATTTCAAGATATGCCTTGGTAGTTTTTTTATAAAAATCTAGATTGTCCTCCTCGGTCATAGCAAAACAGTACATATCCTTCATAATAAATTCTCGGCCTCTTATAATGCCACTCTTGGCCCGAACTTCGTTTCTTAATTTATTTTGAAATTGATGGACTTGTACAGGCAAGTTTTGGTAACTCGAGATATGGGACTTCATCATCTCTCCAATCGGCTCTTCATGTGACCAGCCGAAACCAACTTCACTACCATTTTTAAATACTGATTTAAACCAGACATCAACCTCCACATCGTCCCATCTATTCGTTTTCTCCCATATCTCTTTATTTTGCAAAGTCGACATCAAAATTTCTTGAGACCCAAGTTTTTCCATCTCCTCTCCAATAACCTTCTTTAATTTTTGAATCACTCTCCAACCAAGCGGAAGATACGAATAGACCCCAGCCATTTCTTTATGAATAAATCCGGCACGAATTAAAAGTGAAGCGTTTTTAGAAACCTCGTCTTTAGGCGCCTCTTTACGCGTTTTGGTGAAAAGTTTGCTCTGTCGCATTAGAGCTATTATACAGAAAACCCGCCGCCGATACAGCAGACGTGGGCTTTCCGTCGCCGTTCGGGGAGGGTTCATGCAAATGGGCTTAAGAAGGTGCACGCGAACATCTTGTGTCCGCACCGACATGTGCGCACCTTCTCCTTCTTGTAGAGAGGGTTGGTGAGCAGGAGACCACCCGCTGGATTTTTTACGATGGTCTCCTTGTCGAAAACCTCAACTGTACTGTTGCGCCACCCACGGCACCTGCTGCACCGCAAGCCCACCGCTTCGAGCATCTCTACGACCACCCCACTTGTCCCCTTGGCTGTGGCCTCTTCTTCTTCCTCGAACATTGGATCCTGCCAGCTACCTCCCATCCTCGGGCCTCCTCTCTCTTCGGTCTGTGCGTCTAAGCAAGAGAATACCGCCTTCTTACAAATATATCAACTTGACTAGAAGATATTGCGGACGTCTTGGAGAGTGACAAGAATCATGAGGAGGATGAGGAGGGCGAAGCCGGCGGTGTTTAATGCGTTGAAAATGCGCGGAGAAATGGGGCGGCGACTTATAGATTCGATAACAACAAAAAGTAGACGTCCACCATCAAGTGCCGGGAAAGGTAGGAGATTAATTATAGAGAGATTAATTGAAATAAGGGCAGTAAAAGTCAGGAGATAAATGAAACCCAGCTCAAGTGTGTCCCCCACTATTCCCACAATCCCTACCGGTCCTGTGACACTAGTAAAGTCGGCGCTACCACTAACAGCTTGGAAAAGAAAAGTGCCAATCGCCTGACCAGTTAGCAAAGTCAATTCGGAAGTAGTCTTGAGTCCATACCAAATGGCTTTGTGAGGCGATAATTTGACTGTGCCTATGACATCCATCGAAATTCCTACAGCCGGTCTGTCAATAACAATCCCCTCTTTCGGTATAACAGTTTTTGTAGAAATTTCTTTCCCCCTCTCTACGGTAAATGTAATGGGTTCTATGGATTCAGAAATAAAGAGAGATAAATCATCTGGGGTGAGTTCGGAATTAGCACCATCTCTTCCAAGCGAGATGATAACATCTCCTGACTTCAGACCAGCGGTGTCTGCAGGAGAAGAAGGCAAAACATCGGTAATAACAATATGAGTATTCTCAACCGGAAGCGAGAAGCCCGCAGAAGAAGGTAAGCCAACTACAAAACCGAGCGAAATCAAAAACCATGCAAACACAAAATTTCCTACAACCCCCGCTACTAATACTGAGGCTTGAATCCCTCTATTTTTGGATTGGAAACTACCCACCTCACCCTTACCCTCTCCTAGCCTAGGAGAGGGCTGGGAGAGGTCAGGATTTTCTCCAAAAATTTTTACGAAGCCGCCAAACGGCAACCAGTTAAGTGTAAAAGGTGTGCCTTTCCAAGTAAAAAGTTTCATTAGGCGTGGTGGAAAACCGAGACCAAACTCATCGACTCTAATACCAAACGATCTCGCAACCAAAAAATGTCCTAATTCATGGACAATGATTAACGCACTAAGAATGACAATAAATATAATAATGGACACGATGAATTATTCTTTAATTTCCCTCTCCTTTTTATTGGCCAGCTCTTCTAGCGTGAGATTAGCGTCATCGACAAGTTTCTGCAATTCATTTTTAAGTCTAAATTTGTCGTCCTCACCTACAATACCCTCTTTCTCTTGGCGATCCAAATCGTTATGGCTCTTCTCTCGTTCGGTTCGCACTCTGATGCGCGCCTCCTCCAGTTTCTCTTTAACTACTTTCATGAGCAGGACTCTGCGCTCACTAGTTAATTCTGGGAAGGAGACACGCACCCCTTGAGCATCCATAGAAACAGAGACGCCGAGATTAGATTCTCTGATAGCTCTGTCAATACTGGGGGCAACATCATGATCCCAGGGACTGATGAGCAGAGATTTGGGCCCAGCTCCTAGAATAGATGCCACTTGGTTAATAGGCATTCTAGAACCGTAAACTTCGACGGAGACCGCATCTAGTATGTTGGGATTGGCCTCGTTGGTACGGACACCGGCATATTCCTTTTTTAGCCACTCTATAGTCAAGGCACTCGCTTGCTTAAATTCTCGAAAATCGTACATATATCTATAATACTACAGAGAGGTGCTCGAGAACCAGACGCGGGGCGACAAATGTATTATGAGCAGAGAGGATGATGTCATAGACTTTTCGATTTCTCGATAATAAGAGAAGATCATTGAGAAAAACGGGTAAATTTTTCTCATCATCCACAAACTTTTTGGCAAACACTAGACGATCTTTGACAGAAAGCGAAAGAAACTTCTCCGCTTCCGAATACAAGGTCTCACCTTGTACGGCTTGTACAAGGTGAGACCTTGTATTGACAAGGCGAATCACCTCCATGCGCGAACGCAAGGTCGGCACAATGAGAGATTCCTCTCTCACGGCAAGAAAGAAAAAAGTATTTGAAGACGGGTCTTCAAATGTTTTGAGCAATGCGTTCTGGGCCTCCAGAGTCACGCTTGTCGGGAAGATAAAAAAGTATTTCTTGCCACTGATCGCTTTGCGCGTCGACAATGACTTTAGCTCTCGCGCCTCATCGATACCGAAAGTATTGACGCGAAACACAACGAGGTCAGGATTATTGGCAATTTTTATTTCCTGACTACTGCAAAACGAACGCAGATATGATTCTGCCCGATCCGCGCTCCCTACAAGAAGATTAGAGTGATGCAGATTTCTCGACATCTAAGAGTTCTACTTCGAAATAGAGTGTTGAATTGGGAGGTATAGTGCCGACCGCTTGGTCGCCGTAGGCATATGCCGGCGCAATGATAAGAAGCCGCTTGCCACCAACACGCATGCCGACTACACCCTCATCCCAACCACGGATAACCTGCCCCACTCCAAGAGTGAAGCGGAAAGGAGTATTACGATCGCGAGAACTGTCGAAAACCCGACCATTTTCAAGAGTGCCGACGTAGTGTACCGATATGGTATCGCCCGACTCTGCCAAAGCACCTTCACCACTCGTTATGTCTTGCGCGATAAAACCATTCTCGGGAACTTGAGAGACAGAATTATCGGTTGAAGGATTGAAGAGATTCATAATAGGACCGGGGAATAAAAGATATGCTAAAAAAGCTAAACCTGCAAATACGGCAATCACTTGATTCTTGTTAAGTTTTTTCATTATTGTTTATATACTTTATAGGCGTACTCTCTATATGATATGATAGCGCTGTGAAAGAATCAACAGGGTCTATACCAATATTGAATCGGGAGGAAATGCATAAACTCGCCCGTAGGCGCGTCTCGGAAATTTCGAGAGAATTCACCGAAGGTTTCGAATTCCTTGAAGATTATCCTCAATCAGTCACCTTCTTCGGGGCAAATCAGTTTGAAGAAGATAATCCATACTATGTGGATGCTCGAGCCTTGGCCTCACGTGTGGTGAAAGAGCTCGGTTACTCCGTCATCTCTGGCGGAGGTCCCGGTATCATGGAAGCGGCCAATCGAGGCGCCTTCGAAGCTGGGGGCAATTCGCTGGGACTCCTGATTAGACTGCCCGAGGGACAGCCAGTAAATGCTTATATGAATAATGCGTACTCTTCGTATTATTTCTTTGTGAGGAAGGTTCTGCTCTCTTTCTCGGCGGAAGCATTTATCTTCTACCCTGGTGGATTTGGCACGCTTGATGAATTTTTTGAAATCTTGACTCTTGTTCAGACAAGAAAGATTTCTAACGTGCCTATAATTTGTGTCGGCTCTGAATACTGGAATGAGTTGAAAGAGTTTATGAAAAATGAACAGGTTAGCCGCGGAGCCATCAATGACGAAGATCTAAACCTCTTTCATATAGAGGACAATCACGACAAGATTATAGAAATTATAAAAAAAGTACCTGTAAATTAAATACCGGCAGACCTGTGAAGGTCCGCCGGCGAAACTGTTGGCCTTCTTACCTCACCCAATGCGTCCCTGCGACCACCCGTGTGAGGGCAAATGCCGACCCGTCACGCTATACGTCTTTTCCGCCGGCCGAGGTCCCCACTTCTCCTCCCCACGTGGGTCGTTGTTGTTGAGTGAGAAGCGCCTGGCCATTTGATCAGCCAGCTTCCCCATGGCTTCGTGAGGAAGGCTGACGCAGGGCTTTCCTACTGCAATCCACCATCCCGATGTTGCGTATTGCCGAACCCAGGCAGGTGTCCATAGGTTTGTGATCTGCCGCGGGCTCCATCTGTTAACGTCGTAGTCATCATCAACCAGCGGGATTACCCATGATCCATTGGCCACGATCCTAGCTTCCTCAAGCGTAGGAAGTACTATGGAATTATGGGTTTCCCGCATGAGAGCGTCCGCGACGTTGACGCTTCGCGGGTGCTCCTTGCCCTCCGCCACGCTTACAGCAAGGAACATCAACTGGCGACTGCTAGATCCCATAGACACCTCCAAGGACGGTAGGGGGTTAGAAACAGATCGGACAAAGAACAACTGTCCTTCCATAGACTACCACGAACTAGCTAAACGTCAATAACAAGCTGTTAATAACCCAAAGACATCGGCCACGGGGTAGGGATTGCAAGAAGCATTAAGATTGCGCCGAGAATTGCCAAATTTTTCATAAACTGGACTTGATCCATTTGTCGCGCCTGTCCTACTTCTTCCTTCCAAAACGCATGCATGCTAAATGTTACCGGTATGAAAAAAATTACCAGAGCGACAATGCCCGCTGTCACACGTACCCCAGCAATAATAGAGTAACCGCCGAAGAGAAGTAAGAGACCAGAGACGACAACCGCCAATTTCGCCATGGGAATCTTTTTAAATTCGGTATAAGCAGTCAAATCTTTTGTTTTGAATAAATGATTGTAGGCGTTGTAAAGAAGAAATCCTCCCAACAAGAGCCGACCGATAAGAAATATAATTTCTGTATTCATGTTCGTATTGTAGCATCAAATGATTCACGTTTGCTATGCTTGCATTCTACAAATACTTGTTGTATAATCCGCACAGACAGTTCCACGCAATTCACTACTTCAAGAGCGCCTAGGGCGCGGAGAGAGAAGGAGAGAATCAATGACGATCATGTACTGGATACTTGGTTTCATCGTAGCCTGGACAATTCTCATCGGCATCGCCGGCATCACTCTGGGAAGGACGGGAGAAGTCGCGGTCGTGTTCCGGTTCGGGACATTCTATCGTGTCCTCCTGCCCAGAACATTCCCATATTTCACCATCCCCCTGATCGACAGGATTGAGCGATACTCGACCCAAGTTCACCAGCATGAATTGCCTGACGAGCCCGAGAACATCGACCGACTCAACGACATTGCGCTCCCGGGTAAGAAGCTACCGTTCCGTATTCCGCACAAGGGGATGGCAGAAGCCGTTTTCTATGTCCGAAAGGACTATGATGTAAGCACACGAACTGGAGATCCTTTTGACAGCTCCCGTAGCATGGGAGAACTCAAGAGAGTACGTTTCTCGGAACTACCGGACGCCGTTCAAACGGCCATGCAAGAAGATTCGCTCAATGCCCCGCTTACTAGCGAGGCGGCAGCGGTCTTCGAATGGCACCTGAAGGGCGATACTATCAACGCAGTTCAAGACTTCATTCAGAACGTAAGCCCTGAAGAGGGACGTTCTCGAGAGGAGGAAGTGCGGAAACGGGCAGAGGACATGATCACACGAACCCTCCAAGAGTATCTAGCACCCACGACACTAGGCCACGCCATTGAGATGGCCCCACTTTTCAACCGTCTCATCAAAGAGAGGTTGGAGGTGTTGGTCGGAGAAAGTGGAGCGGGCGTGGCCGGCTCCAGCGACAGGCCTTGGGGCATTCGTGTGGGAGAGAGTTATCTCAAGCCGATCCATCCGGGACATACCATTAACGACGCCCGTGCGAAAGCGGGGGCCACGATCAGCAATAAGTTCGGAACAATTCGAGATGCAGAGGCAAAGGCGGGAGCCACAAGGGTTCAAGCTGATGCTGACGCCTACGCCGAACAGAGGAAAGGAGAAGGAGAAGCTGCTCGAATCGGAGCGATGGCGGCAGTGATGCGTGACCCCAACGCCATTCTTATCGCCCAACTCGATGTCGCTGAACAAGTTCTGCCCAAGGCAAACCTGGTCATCATGCCAAGTGACCTCGGGGTCATCGGTGGCATCCTCGCTCTCGGCGGGGAGATTGCGAAAAAGAAACAGGGAGGTGAACCCGAGAAGAAGTAGTTTTGTAGGAACAGGGCCTGGTGACAGTACGTCACCAGGCCCTTGACTTTTCAATAAACTATATTATATAATACCGGCAGACGCTCTTCGAAAGAAATTACTTTCAGTCCACAAGAAAGGACGGGACCAATGACACTAGCAGTAGTGATCACCGTTGGAATCCTCGGAACATTGTTATTCAGCTACATGGCATACAGGAACTGGGTGAGTTCTGTGCCCACTCAACGCACTAGACCGGCCCGGACACCAACTGCGGTACAGCCCTTAGCAAGCACGCCACCAAGGCGTAGGAGGCGGTGGCTCCCGCCCAAATGGGCGGTGATCACGGTCTTCATCGCGCTTCTCATGTGGGGCCCCCCATCGTACTTCGCTTGGCTAGACCATAGCAAGCAAGGGGCGGGGTTGAAAGGTAGGCCCACCGCCAGCTATTTTTCTATCCTAACGAGGGACGTCATGCTCAAAGTGGTTGCTTGGCACGAATCAAGGGGGCGACAGTTCAACAAGGATGGGACTGTCGTCATCAACAAGAATCGAAACGGTTCTGTTGATCGCGGGATGTACCAGATCAACTCTCAACACGATGATCTTGCAAGAAGACTCGGCCATAACCCACTAACCGAGGAAGGTAACAAGGCTATGGCGGACTATCTCTTCGCTAAAAATGGCCTGCGGGACTGGGATGCAAGTCGTCACAATTGGGAACCAGAGCTTTTGGCTCTGGCGAAGGGTATTCCCCTCCCAGAGCTGGCGACGAAATCTGCTGTCACTCGGGCCGAGGCGGTGACGCTTCGGCGAGAGAAGCCGGCCACCATCAAAGTACCGGCCGGCCGGCGGATGGTGTTTGAGGGATTCGAAGGAGAAGTGCCGAAGAACTGCTGGCGGGAACGGGGGTACAGGAACAAAAGAAGTCACCCCTTCACTGCCACCCCCTCAACCACCGAAATCCAGAAAGGGAAACTCAAATTCGTGTGCGTCTGGTAAACGCACGCGGAATACAATCAGGGCGCCACGGTCTTAGAAGACCGTGGCGCCCTTTCACATTAAACGTTGCCGAAGTAAGGATATCCTATTTGCGGAATGCCGAAAGTGTTTAGTATGAGATTAATGATGCCGTAGGCAGAGATCATGATGAATATGCCGAAGAGACCCCAGAAGATCTTCCTCTTGCCTTCTTCGCGCCCAGCGTCTGCTGTCTCGGTTCTAATGAATTGGACTATGCCCCAGAAAAATACTATGACAGCAACAGCAAAGCCCAAAAGGATCAGAGGGTTCAGTATGTACTGATTGATCTTATTGAGAAACTCGGATATGTCCATCTAAATTCACAAACTAGACCAAAGACACTAGGGAGTAACTTTAGGAACTGTAACAGTCTCACCACCGCCAGCCTGAAGCCCAAGAGCAGACTGTATAAATCGGACAAGACCCCAGACAGAAATCATCACAAAAAGGGCGATCAGGCCCCAAAGCATGATCTTCTTAGCTTCGATTTTGGCTTCTTCATTGCCTTGTGCGAAGATAAATTTGACAAGACCCCAGAAGAAGACCAGAAGCGCTATAGCGACTACTATAGGGGTAGCGGTAGATACCACTGTACCGATAGAAGTCACTAAAGTGTTTACGTTGTTGAGACTCTGGGCAAAAGCAAGCACCGGAGCAAATGCCAAAGTAGCTAGAATAACTTTTTTCATTTTTAATTACTGTTTACTATCTACTAATTACTAATATTTATATACCTATGTGGTATGACTATATAATACTTTAAGCCAGCATGAGTCGCAATGCGGTTATCCCCCCCTACAAGTAATCCTCCCAAGGAGGAGGGGAGGTGCTTCCGCCCGGTAGTAGTGCATTCTGCATGAAGATAACTATCCCCCAGACACTAATCATGACAAAAAGCGCCACAATTCCCCACCGCATAAGTCTCTTGCCTTCCTCCACCGCCTTCTCATCTGAACCCATGCGGAAAAGTGTTTTAGCCAATCCCCAAAAGAATACAAGTAAGGCAATGGCCACTGCCACGCTAATTGACTTGTCTATCAGTTTACCTGTTGCATCAATAAGAGTTAGCATATCTATTCGGCAGGTGGATTTTCCGGCAAGAAGGGCACATTTAGAGTGTCGCCAAAGCCGAGATCCTGATGAATCACTTGAATGATTGCCCAGAATGAAAGAAGGATAAAGAGAGCAATCAGTCCCCACTTCATGAGGTTCTTACCATCTGCCAGCGCCTTCTCATCATCGGCCAAGCGGAAGATAAATTTCGCCAAACCCCAAAGGAAGACGAGGAGGGCCAGAGCGGCAATCACCGGCAAGGCCGCTTGGATCAATTCAAGAAACAAGTCAACAAGAGAAGAAAAATCTGTTGGTGTGTCAGTCACTTTCTATGCCTTAAGCTGATTAATAGTCGATTCTATCACCTGCGAGATGACCCACGCCCCAAGGAGAACAGCTGTCCCTATGGCTGTGTAGAGAAGAGCTGTGTGGGCAGTCTTGAGCTTGGTCTCGTTGCCTTGAGCCGTGACATAGAGAAAGCCGGAATAGATGAAGGCAATAACCGCAAGTACTCCCCCGATCGGCAAGATAATATCGTTTATAATTGCCTCGAACATGGTGTAGAGAGTACAATCTTCCGGACTGATATCACCACAGTTGAAAGGGTTATTGAGTGTAGCAAATGCAGTACCCTCTGCCGCGGAAACTAAGGCAGTACCCATGATAAAAAATATCGAGAGTGATAGAAGTGAAGCTAAAATTATTTTATTGTTCATGGCGCGCCAAGTATAGAGTAGCCCTCATTAAGCAAAACACTAGTTATAGTGTAGACCAAAAGCCATGCTCCGAGTATCCACAGATAACCTATAAGCACTTTTATGAAGATGCCTTTGGCCTTCGTCTTGATAGTTTCACTCCCTCCAGAGGTCAATAAGAGAAAGCCCGCGTAGGCAAAGGCGGCCGTGGCGAGAAGTGTAGAGATAATTATCAGATCATTGATGAGATTTTGGGCCAGTACGATGAGACTATTGAAAGTGCATGGGTTATCCGTTGTACCATCACAAACTATAAGATTTTTCCAGGCGTCCATAATATTTTATTTAATCAAAGCGTTTATCTCGTCATTGGCCTTTTTAAGCGCTTCATAGGTGCGAGCTCGACCACTGGTGATGGAGTCTATGGCATCTCTAAAAATGACATCGGTTGCTCGCGCGTCGGGATCAAGCCAGCCCTTTGCTTGGAGAGCGGCATCGTAAAAAACGGGTAATACGGCATCGGTCGGCTTAAGCGCCAAGAGATCGCGTCTAGCCGGTGGCAGAAATAGAATTTGAGAAAGCGAATTTAAAGAGTCATGAGAGATGAGCTTAGACGCGATAGTGTAGGCGGCGACGAGATTCTTGGCGCCACGTGAGATGGCCACACCTCTCACACGGCCAAAAGTTAGAGACTTACTGGACACTCTTGATTGGGGCACAAGAGAGACGCCGAAATTGAGATTGGGATTCATATTCTTGAGCACACGATATTCAGAAGCAAAGCCCAAGTAGTAAGCCGAGTCGCCACTCGTAAAGTGGGTTCGGGCATCTATGAGTGATCGGTTCCAACTGTAAAAGATTTTTGCTGGATTGGAAAATTGGGTGTAGAAATTTAGAGCCGCTTCGCCGGGGACTAGAAGCTGGCCAAATTTTTCTGTCAGGCGCGCTTGTAATTCCGAATTGAATAGTGTCGTAATGGGCGTCCCTGCTTGGAGCATCAAGAGAGAGACGATTTCTTTGGCATGAGGAATATTTTGGGCCTCGCCTAAGGCCATCACCGATGAGACAAGATTGCCCGCTGGATCCATCTTCGAAAGATTGGCCGCCGCTCCATATATCTCATCCCAGTAAGCCATCGGTCGCGACTGCCCGACATCGGAGAGCAAGTCTCTATTATAGTAAAGCACCAAGGGATCAATGGTGAGCGGAAGGGCATAAATGCCCGTCGGAATGAGGAAGAGTTCTCCCTCTTCGACAAATGTCGTTTTGAAATCTCCTTCACTAATACTTGCGTAAGGAATAACCGCGAGTTTAGGTTTGTTCACCCAAAGATGGTCTTGGGTAATAATGATAAGATCGGGTCCACTGCCTCGAGCCAACGCCTCGGTAAATTCCGACCCCATTGTATCCGGCGACTTTTCTTCATAAGTTATAGAAATTGACCTATCGGCGCTAAAGGCTGGGGTATTCTGCAGGGTTGAAAAATCGTTTGAAGAAATGTCGCCCCACACAAGTACAGCAGAACCGACATTGCTTGAACCACGATAAAGAGAGAAAACCATCACACCCGCAACAATAGCAATCCCAAAGACTGCTAGGAGAATAATCTGAAACTTGGACATGCATTAATAATAGCATAATTTAAAATTTGCAATTTCCAATTTCCAATGAATTTTCAATGAATTAAACGAGCCAAAAGGGGTATTGTCCACACTCAAAACTTTAAGAGCGGGAGGAACTCGCGATTTTGGTGAAGATAAAAATTAATTCTTGGCACTCTTTTTGAATAGGACTTATTTCTGGTTAAGCAAGAACGGTTCTTGCTTAGATTCGTTCTTGCTTAGATTCTATAGACAAATCAGGGATGCTATCGAGTCCCCCTCGCGAAGTTTCATAATCCTCACACCTTGGGTTTGACGACCGAGGAGAGGAATCTCTTTGAGCCCTACTCGCACTACTTGGCTTTTCTTAGATATGGCGATGACCTCATTTTCTTCATCAGTTACCACTTGTGAAGCGATGATTTGACCAGTCTTCGTCGTGACCTTAGAGGTTAGTATCCCTGAACCGCCCCTGCCCTGTATTTTGTAGTCAGAGAGATCTGTTCTCTTGCCATAACCATTGGCTGAAATCACTAAGAGGTGACCTGCTTTCCACTCCGGCTTGATAAGATGCGCGCCGATAACTACATCACCCTTACCCAATTTTATCCCCCTCACACCACCAGCATTACGACCCATCTCTCTAATGCTAGATTCCCTGAATCGGATGGCTTTGCCCTTTTTCGTTACTATAGAAATGTCGTCACCCTTGACCACAAGTTCGGCCGATATAAGTTTATCCCCCAGAGCGAGCTTAATGGCAATGATGCCCGAAGAACGGACGTCTTGGAAACTCTTGGCAGAAACCTTTTTGGCGGTTCCTTTCTCCGTGACCATAAACAAAGATCCGTCGGTGTTCAAAACAGGTTTCGGCATTTCCAAAATGGATGTCACTTTCTCATCATCAGAGAGAGAAATAAAGTTCATAACAGATTTGCCTCGAGTGGCCCGTTTACCTTCCGGAATATCGTACATTTTAATTTTATAAACTTTGCCCTTATCGGTGAAGAAGAGGAGATCGGCATGCGTCGAGGCAGTTAAGAAATTGGTGACAAAATCCTCCTCTTTGGTATCAAGGTCCACCACGCCGACTCCCCCGCGCTTCTGTCGTCTGTATTCATCTGGATTGGTGCGTTTGATATAACCCCCCGATGTTAGAACCAAAGTATTTTCTTCTTCCGCTATCAGATCTTCGACGGAAAGAGTCTTGGCTCCGCCTTTGATCACTTTGGTCCGGCGCTCATCACCATATTTGCTTTTGATATCCTCAAGTTCTGTTTTTACTACTTTGAGAATTTTGACTGTAGAAGCAAGCAATTCTTTCATCTCTTTTATAAATGCTTGTACTTCCTTCAATTCATCCTCCACTTTCTGCCTCTCAAGACCGGCGAGTTTCTGGAGTCGCATTTCGAGAATGGCATTGGCCTGAAGCTCGGAGAGCTTAAACTCTTTCATCAAACCGACACGAGCGTCGTCTACAGTTTTAGAGGCACGGATGAGTTTGATCACCCTGTCGATATTGTCGAGAGCGATAGTTAAACCGAGAAGAATGTGCTCTCGCTCTAGGGCCCGCTTGAGGTCAAAGGCAGAGCGACGCTTGACCACCGTCTCGCGATGCTTGAGAAATTCGACCAGCATGCTCTTGAGCGAGAGTGTCTGGGGCACGCCATCGACAAGCGCCACAAGGTTGAAGTGAAAAGTGTCCTCGAGTTGAGTGTGTTTATAAAGCGCGTTTAAAATCTTCTGCGGTTGACTACCATTTTTAAGATCAATGACGACGCGAATATCTTTGGCCGACTCGTCACGAAGACCTTTTACGCCCTCTATTTTCTTCTCATGCACAAGGTCAGCAATCTTGGTAATTAAATCAGACTTATTTACCCTAAAAGGAATAGCTGTGATGACAATTTGAAATTGACCGGCTTTCGCCTCGACGATGTCGGCCACTCCGCGCGCCACTACCGGCCCGCGACCGGTGGCGTAGGCGTGGTGAATATCCTTTTCATTAAAAATAATTCCACCAGTCGGAAAATCGGGTCCTTTCACGTATTGAAGCAAATCCTCGGTCGTGGCGGCACGATTATCGGCGAGAAAAACTGTGGCATCAATGACCTCCGCAAGATTGTGCGGAGGGATATTGGTAGCCATGCCAACGGCGATACCTAAAGTGCCATTTAGCAAAAGGTTGGGTGCGACTGATGGCAAGACAACCGGTTCCAATTTAGTATTGTCATAGTTTGGCCGGAAATCGACTGTATCTTTGTCAATATCTTTAAGCATTTCACCCGCTAAGCGAGACATTTTTGCTTCCGTGTAACGGTATGCGGCGGCACTGTCTCCATCTATAGAACCGAAATTTCCTTGGCCTATAACCAATGGGTAACGCATTGAGAAATCCTGCGCCATCTTTACCATCGCTTCATATACGGAGGAGTCGCCGTGGGGATGATACTTGCCGAGTACATCACCGACGATGGTGGCCGACTTTTTTGTCTTTGCGCTCGCATTCAAACCGATCTCATTCATGGCGTAAAGAATGCGGCGATGCACGGGCTTCAAACCATCGCGGACATCGGGAAGAGCGCGGTCGGTAATGACCGACATGGCATAGTCGATAAATGACTCTTTCATCTCGCTCGTAATCGAGCGAGCTATGACTCTGTCGTCTGGTTTATTGTCCATAAGTATCTAAAGCTCCCGCTTTCATCTCTTTATATTTGCCTTCAAGATCTGTTGATTCAATATTTTTTTTAAGTTCTCCAAAACTGCCTTTTACAGCATTGAAAGTATCGGCCAAACTAGAGCGGAGAGATTGAAACGGACTGACCTCACTGCCCGAAGTCTCGGCGACACTTGAAGTTTGGATCTCACCGATAAAAGATCCCTTACTTGTGCCAAAAGTGGCTAGAGACCAGATACCAAAAATTGCCAATGTGATAGTGCCTGATGCGAGGAGAGCAAATTGCCTCTTGTGATGATCCGGTTTCTTATGAAGTTGGGATAAATATCTTCTCATTTAGTTTATTTATGGTGAGCTTGTCGAACCATCGAACTATTCTTCTTTTAATACTACTATCTCGCCTTCTTTGCCTTCGAGATCCTTCTTTTTTACCACAAATTTATCTAGAGAATCTACTTTTGCCTCCCCCCCTTCTTTGAAAAATTTTTCCAGAGTCTCTTTAGTATAGTACATCGGAATGATGATGGATGGCTCAAGCGAGACAGAAAGTTTATAAGCCGATGCGGGGTCGAGAGTTTCAGAACTTACAGGGACAAAAAGAATATCAATGTCTTCAATCGCTTCAAGCGTTTGGTCAGAAAGTTTCGGATCAGCCAGAGAGCCGAGAAAACAAAGATTCATGCCCTCGAAAGAAATAAGATAGAGGATATTAATTTTATTACCAGCCCCGGCTGAAAGATATCCTTTAATAAAAACATCTTTAATTTCGTATTCGCCCGGGCCGTCGATAACGAATCCTGATTTCTCCGCCGTCTCACTTCGACCGTTACTAAAGAGCGTGATATCGGCACTCATTTTAGATGATGGGTTGAGTACTAGGGCCAAATTTCCTTGGGAGATTTTGAAGCAATCCGCGCCGTGGTAGCTGATTATCATGCGTTTATTTTAGCATAAAAGAGTGATATTAACCAGCATTCGACTTTTAAAGACGGAGTGTTGTATAATGCAAAGAGACATCTGCTCCTAAATTCACCCCTGACACGAGGAGGCAACATGAAATGGATCTTGGCGGTCATCTTGGCATGCAGTCTGTTCTTGACAGCAAATGATTACCTCTCCAGACCCAAGGTCTGGAACGACCTCAAGGGGAAATTCCTCTGCGCTTTCGACTCTGACGGGAATCCAATTCCCAAGGAGTCGCTAGTCGGCATGAGATATGACCCACCCAGGAAAGTACCGCAGTGCCCGAAGTAGAAGTATCTGGGCGGCCACGGCGAAAGCCGAGGCCGCCCTTTCTCATATTTAAAGTTTATGCTATATTGCTCAAGTTCTTTATTAACCCCCGTTTTTGTTACCCCTGCCCCTTTGGCAACCATTCTTGAAGAGGCATGACCAGAAACGGCCATCTATTTTGAACACCAACCCTACAGAAGTAGAAGTATTCTTATCGAAGGTTTCCAATCCCCCATCTATAGACGACCTCGTGGAAGGTCCTGTTATTAGTATTGATAAAGGCGCGGTTTTTATCGACCTTCCACCTTTCGGCACCGGCATTATCTATGGTCGTGAGTTTATTAACGCGCGCGATATTATCAAGAAGATTAATGTCGCAGACATCGTCGCCGGCAAAGTCGTAGGAATTGGTGGCAAGGAAGGGTACATCGAAATCTCTCTCAAGGAAGCGCGTCAGGCGCTCATCTGGAGCGAAGCGGAGGCCGCCATTCGTGATAAACAGACTTTTGAACTCCTGATCACTGATGCCAATAAGGGGGGCCTCATCATAAATTGGCAAGGTCTCTCGGGCTTCCTTCCTGCCTCACAACTTAAACCAGAACACTACCCGCGAATTGCCGACGGAGACAAAGACAAGATCCTCGATGAACTAAAAAAACTTGTGGGAGAAAAACTTTCAGTCACCATCATCGGCGTCAGTCCCAAGGAAGGCAAACTTATTTTCTCCGAGAAGAGTCCGGAGACAAAAGATAAAGAAAATATCGTTGCCCACTACGCCCTAGGAGACGAACTTACCGGCGAAGTTACCGGACTGGTTGATTTCGGTGTATTTATCAAATTGGAGGAGGGCCTCGAAGGGCTGGTTCATATTTCAGAAATCGATTGGGGTCTTGTGGAGAATCCCAAAACTATGTTTAAAATCGGAGAAAAGGTGCATGTCAAAGTCATCGAGATCAAGGATGATAAAATTTCACTTTCTATCAAAGCTTTGAAAGAAAATCCTTGGAGAGAAGCGGAGAAGAAATATAAGAAAGACGACATCGTTGAAGCTATCATTATCAAATTCAACCGATACGGCGCTCTCGCCTCGATCGAGGAAGGCGTGGCGGGACTCGTCCATGTCTCTGAATTCGGTTCGGAAGAAAAACTTCGCGAGAAGCTCGAAATGGGCAAAGTCTATACCTTCAAAATAACTCTTTTCGATCCCAAGGAACAAAAAATGGCCCTCTCGTTTGTGGAAAAAAAATAACCACCCAGTCTTCTGTCAAACACCGGGTGTTTGACAGTTATGGGGTCTACTATACTAAAAGTATTCAAGCTCCTCTTCAAAAACTTTAGCTGGACTCGTCTTAACAAATTCGTGATACTTCTTTTTATTCTTAAATTCTCCCAAGATCATTTCTGGAAGCAACAACCCTTCCCATCGATTTTCTCCAATGAAATCCTGGTAACTTGACCAGGGATAATGATCTTCTTTTCTAAACCATCTCGAAATTTCCCGTGCATTTCTGTGAATATAAGCAGATACGTGTAGAAGTTGGCGATCATCTTTTATATGCACCGCGCGATACGGCCCCTGAAACACATGGCCAGATTTCTCGTACTTAGTGTTGTAATATTTTGAGTAAGCAGTAAGAACCCTTTGCATGTAAGCGGCTATGCCACCTTCTTCTAGTTCTTTTAATAGTAAATGAAAATGATTAGGCATAATGCAGAAGGCAATAAGTTCTACCATCCGCTTTTTCACAATCTCTTTTTCAAGCCCAGTGGTCAAAGCCGAGCTTTGACCACTTTGACTAAAATACTTGACGAAGTCTTTTACCGCTCGACTAATATGTAAGATCTTTACCGGAGCTTGAAAGTAGAGAATCAAAAAGAGAAATCTAGCATAATCACCAAAATCATGAAATATCACCTGTTTGGATACTGCCCTATTAAAAATATGATAGTACTCGCCTGGGGCAATTCTCAAAATTCTCATACCTTTATTATATGGTCAAAGCTCGGCTTTGACCAGTTAGATTAGATAAGGCCAGAAGATTAGTACTCCGATTACTAGAGCCGTTAAAGATGCTATAAGGACGGCACCGGCGGCGACATCTTTTGTATCTTTTGCATATGGGTGATATTCGGGCGAAGTGAGATTGATGTCAATCTCAATGGCAGTATTTATCGATTCGGTAGTGAAAACTAATCCCCCGGCGAATAAGAGCATTATCCACTCCAGTTTGGTGATATCAAAGTAGATACCGAGAAGTATGACGGCGACAAATATTGTGATCTGAATCCAAGCATTCGGCGTCGATTGGAGAAAAACCCGAATCCCTCTACCAGCATGTTTGAAGCTTTGGACTCTTTTCATAATCAGGCGTTATATTCTGTCATCGCACGTGTCAGATCGTACTCGACAATTGTTCTCACGGCTTCACTTACACGCTTGAAAACTTTTTTAAGAATCTCCAATTCTGGTTTTCTAAATTGGCCCAGTATATATTTCTCCACTTCTACCCTTTTCCCCTTCCCGATTCCAATCCTAATTCTCGTAAATTCCTTGGTCTTGAGCGCACGAATAATAGATTCGAGCCCCTTGTGACCTCCCGAACTGCGATTGTAAGAAATTTTAATGGTGCCTAAACCAAGATCAAGATCGTCATAAATCACAATTAGTTTCTTAGCGCTCTTGCCCGCCATAGCTTTGGCGACGGCGAGGCCAGACTTGTTCATAAATGTCTCCGGAGTGAAAATTTTGATACCAGAAACTTTACCCGCGAGAAAATTCGCCGCCATCCTTCCGGTATTGTGCCGAGTAAGCGCGTACTCATCTCCGGGATTACCTAAACCCACGACAATATACATACTGCTATTGTGTCAAATCAATTTAGATAATACAATCCTATCAATTATGCATACGGGCTCTTCAAATTTTTGGAAAGAACTCATTAAACTGGTTTTGCTCTCCCTTTTGATAGTTGTGCCTTTCCGTATCTACATAGCCCAGCCATTTATAGTCGATGGCGCTTCTATGGATCCAACCTTCAGCTCCGGAAATTATCTCATCGTAGACGAAATTACGTATCGCTTCAGAGCGCCAGAGCGCGGCTCCGTACTTATCTTTAAATACCCCGTAGATCCAAGAAAATCTTTTATCAAACGTGTCATTGGTCTTCCTGGAGAGAAAGTCTCCATAGTTCTCGGGCAAGTCACTATCACCAATGCCGAGTACCCAGATGGTTTCGTACTGAATGAACCGTATATAAAGTTCATAAAGAAGGAGAGCGCGGACTTTTCTCTCGGTCCCAAGGAATATTTCGTTATGGGCGACAACCGATTGGGTAGCGCGGATTCGCGCATGTGGGGACCGGTGCCAGAGGCAAACATCATCGGCCGGCCAATCATTCGTCTATTCCCTCCGGCCCTTTTCCCGGGCAATGAAACCCAATGATAACTAAACAGACGAAGCGTTTAGACAAACAATTGAGCGAGTTCGACAGACCGCTTGTCGTTGCAACATACTTCGGCTTTGTCCCCATTAAGACACCGAGGGTCTCCAAAGAGGATGTCGAAATGGTCAAACATTGTGGCGGTTATCCCCATTACGATGCTACCGAGAAAACATCAATGATACGGACATACTTGGAACAGGATCTTGCTTCCCTCTCGCACCCTATCGCCCTCATTTATAAAAAGTCGGCCCCAAGAAAAAGTTTGGGCGGTTATGCTCTTCACTTCATTGGTTCCTTTTCTGGTATTGCAGAAGCCACTCTTATACGAACCACACTCTCTATCCTCATCGAAGAAGGGCACGGCAATTTGAGAGTCGATATAAACTGTATCGGCGATCGAGAATCTATTAACACTTATGAGCGAGAACTTTCAAATTTTGTCCGGAAATTTGGCACCAGTCTTCCCGAAGAGTCGAAACAAATGATCAAGGACGATATTTTCAACATCTTTAGACTAGAAACTCCGGAAATGATTCGACTTCGCGAGACAGCACCCACTTCAGTCACTTTCCTTTCGCTACAAAGCCGCATTCATTTCAAAGAAGTGCTCGAGTATATAGAAGCACTGGGCATCGAATTCCGTTTGACGCCGGAGCTCATCGGAGAAAGAAACCATACATCGCACACAATCTTTGCCATTAGAAATACAGAAAACGATGGTCCCAATCCCTTGGCTGTCGGTTATCGCTACTCGCATCTGGCACGGCTCTTCGGATTGAGAAAAGAAATACCCATGGCGGGAGTAAATATTTTTTCATCAGCTTTAAGCAAAGTGAAGAAACGAGTGTACAAAGAATTACCGAAGCCAAAGTTCTATCTAATCCAGCTGGGGCAGGAAGCTAAGATAAAAACACTTTCTCTCATAGAGACTTTGCGCTCACACAGAATACCCCTGCACCACTTTCTAGGAAAAGACAAGATTACGGTCCAGCTCTCCAATGCCGAAAATTTGCGCGTCCCTTATATCATCATCATCGGGCAGAAAGAGGCGCTAGATAACACCGCTACTATTAGAAACACCGTCACGCGGGCGCAAGATACGGTGAGCATGGAAATCCTCCCCCATTATCTAAAAAATATTACCCTTTAGTCTTGTTGAGTCTTGAGATATTCGAGCATGGTCTTGGGGTCGCTTACTCTATATGGGTCGTCTGGACAGTTGTCGGAGAATCCGGGTTCGATAAATATTTTTTTAATCTCGCCATCTTTCACATACATACTGTAGCGCCAAGAGCGGTAACCGAATCCTAGGTCATCTTTTTTCACCAGCATGTTCATTCCTTTGCTAAATTCCCCTATGCCATCCGGCAGTAATCTAACTTTCTCGATTTTTTGATCTTCTTTCCACGCATTCATGACAAAGGCGTCGTTAACTGCAAGACAAATAACTTCATCTATGCCGAGCTTTTTAAATTCATCATAAAGCGCTTCGTAACCCGGTAGGTGCTGGGAAGAGCAGGTGGGTGTGAATGCTCCCGGCAGAGCAAAGAGGACAATCTTTTTATCCTTGAATATTTCGTCACTTGAAACATTCACCCAAGCAAACGGGTTATCCCCACAGACTTTCTTATCATGAGTATGAGTTTTGAAAATTACTTGTGGTACCTGTTGGGGCGTATTGGGTCTATCCATAAGGACATTATAAATCCGAACGTAGTGCTTGTAAATCATTATGGTCAACACCGAGTGTTGACCAACTTATAAATCTTCTAAGTAGAGTAACTCGTCTTCAAAAACCTTTGCTGGGCTCGTTTTCACAAACTCGTGATAATGCTTTTTATCTTTGAATTCTCCAAGAATCATTGTTGGAAGCAACAAACCATCCCAACGATTTTCTCCTATGAAATCTTGATAGCTTGACCATGGATATTTGTCTTCTTTTCTAAACCATCTCGAAATTTCTCGCGCATTTCTGTGTATATAAGCAGACACGTGTAGAAGTTGGCGATCATCCTTGATATGTACCGCCCGATAAGGCCCTTGAAACACATGCCCAGATTTTTCATATTTAGTGTTATAGTACTTGGAGTACGCATTAAGCACTCTCTGCATATAGGTAGCTATCCCATTTTCTTCGACTTCTTTAATCAACAAGTGGAAGTGATTCGGCATTAGACAGAAAGCGATTAATTCGACCATACGTTGATTAACTACTTCATCTCTTATAGTGGTCAACACCGAGTGTTGACCAACTTGGCCGAAGTAATGGAAAAAATCTTTCACTACCCGACCTAGGTGTGAAATTTTTATTGGTGACTGAAAATACAGGATTAGAAAAAGAAACCTAGCCCAATCATTTCTATCATGAAAAATAATCTGTTTCCCTACGCCTCTGTTACAAATATGATAATACTCGCCCGGAGCGATTCTGATATTTCTCATTCTTGTATTTTATCGTCAAAGTATTATTTGGTCAACACCGAGTGTTGACCAATATGGTTACAATAAATTCGAGGTTGCCGTTATTTATATAATGTGTTAAAGTAGCAAACGCAATGCAGACAATGGTCAATATTGAGGTTGTGAAGGGCGAGAGTGAAAACAACTTAGGCGTCTTGCGACGCTTTACTAAGCGCGTGCAGGCGGCTGGCGTACTTCCGCGCGTTCGTTCCAAGCGCTACAGTCAGCGCTTCCCTTCCAAGAATACCAGACGTGCTAAGACTGTGGCCTTTATCCAAAAGAAGGCGATCACCGCGGAACTTATAAAGCTCGGTAAGATAAATCCTGAAATCAGAAATCCCCGCCGAAGATAAGTGAAAAAGGGCAAAAATTATTCAATACCATTCACTCTCCTAAAAAATAAAGTTTTAGGGAAAGCTTTTGAATTGTCTCTAGTTTTTATAGACAATGCCCTCTCACGGAAACTCAATCGAAGATATCGAGGGCGCGATAAAGCGGCAAATGTGTTAAGCTTTCTTTTGTCTCGAAAATCCGGGGAAATTTTCATAGATCTTGTCACGGCTCAAAAGGAGGCGGAGAAATTCGGTATGACATTTCCCAAATTTGTGAAATTCCTCTTTATCCACGGACTTTTACATTTGAAAGGAATGGAACACGGGGATACAATGGAGAAGAGAGAAAAAAAATTATTACATGGCACGCCAAATCGTAGTCGGCATCGACATAGGAAGTTCTGAAATCAAGGTAGTAATTGCCGAAGGGGTAATAGAGCATGGACATACGGTAGCCAAGATCATTGCCACCGGTGTCAGTGAATCGAAGGGAGTCTATCGAGGATATATTGCTAATTCTCAAGAAACCATCAAGAATATTGAGGCGGCTGTCCGACAAGCAGAAAAAATTGCCGGCTTCAAGGTCAAGCGCGCTTATGTTGCTTTCGGAGGCATCGGACTCGGTAGCATTGTCACCAGTGGTTCAACAATTATTTCACGAGCAGATCAGGAAATTACAGAAAGAGATATCACTCTCGCTCTTGAAGCGGCCGAAGCTCTTATCCCGTCGGCCGTTTCAATTAATAAGAAGGTTATCAATACCGTCCCCATTGAATATAAAATGGATGGCAAGGTTGTCTGGGGCGAGGCTCTGGGTCTTAAAGCGCAAAAGCTTGAGGTTAAGGCAATCTTCATCACCGCTCTCGAACATCATCTCGTCGATCTTATCAGCACAATTGAATCTGCGGGAATTGAGGTCGCGGACGTGGTGGCTTCTCCCGTGGCTCTAAGCTTCGTCACTCTTTCTAAAAAGCAGAAGAGGGTTGGTTGTGTGTTGGTCGATATTGGTGCCGAGACACTTTCGATAGTCGTCTTCGAGAACAATAATCTGACCTCTCTTGAGGTGTTCCCGATCGGTAGTAGTGATATTACGAATGATATAGCTCTGGGATTGAAGATTTCTACAGAAGATGCAGAGAGAGTAAAGCTCGATATTGATCGAAGATTATCCTATCCTAAAAAGAAGTTGGAAGAAATTATTTCCGCGCGGCTTGAAGATTGTTTCGAACTCATCGAAAAACAATTGAAATCAATTGATAGAAACGCTCTTCTGCCGGGAGGATGCGTCATTGCCGGTGGTGGTGCCGCCATTACAAACATCAGAAGCATTGCGGAAAATTCTCTCAAACTTCCAGCCCAACTGGCAGAAATTAATTTGGGAGGTGTCACTGATGGCAAAATTAGAGATCGCTCGTGGGCAGTGGCTGCGGGTCTTGTAATATTTGGGTTCAATACTGATGACGCCCAGCGCTCCTTGGGTGTGCGCAACGCATCTTTGATCACCGAAAGTGGTAAGCGTTGGGGCAGAGTCATCTCGCGCTGGATTTCGCAATTTTTACCATAAAATAGGAGAACAAGCGCCGGTTGTAGTCAACTCTATTCTTTTCCCCCCACTCTGATAAGATAGGCAAATCTAAAATTTAATTTAAGCGCATGCCACAAATCAAACCAGAGGTAGAATCATTCGCCCGAATCAAGGTCATCGGAGTAGGTGGTTCCGGCAAAAATACGGTGAATCATATGATCAATTGTAAGGTGAAGGGTGTTGATTTCATCGCAGTTAATACAGATGCGCAGGACCTTCACCACTCGCTTGCTAAGAAAAAAATCCATATAGGGAAGAACTTGACCCGAGGCCTTGGCACGGGCATGAACCCGGAACTCGGTAAACGCGCGGTAGAAGAGACCAAAGAAGAAGTGCAAGAAGCCATCAAGGGTGCAGACATGGTATTCATCGCGGGAGGTTTGGGCGGAGGTACTGCCTCTGGAGCAGCTCCGGTCGTGGCAAGAACCGCCAAGGAAAATGGCTGTCTGACGGTTGCGGTAGTGACTAAACCATTCTTCTTTGAGGGAACACAAAGAATGAAAATTGCCGAGGCAGCAATAGAGGAACTCAAGCAAGCAGTTGATGCCCTCATCATCATCCCTAACGACCGTCTGCTTCAGACCGTGGACAAAGACATTACGGCCAAAAACGCTTTTGCAATTTGCGACAATATTTTGAGAGAAGCGGTAGAGGGCATTTCAGACCTCATTACCACCCCGGGTATTATTAATATTGACTTTGCTGATATTCGTTCTGTCATGGAAAATGCCGGCGCCGCTCTCATGGGTATCGGTACCGCTTCTGGAGACAATCGCGCCGTAGAAGCAGCCAGAGCGGCTATCAGCTCCCCTCTCCTAGAAATATCGATCAACGGCGCCAAGGGCGTACTCTTCTCTATTGCCGGGGGGGACGACCTCACCATGTTTGAAATACAGGATGCCGCCAAGGTTATTACCGAATCAGTAGATCCGAATGCCAAAATTATCTTCGGTACGGTCCGCGACGACAAGCTCAAGAAAGGCGAGCTCAAAATTACCGTCATAGCATCAAACTTCCCCGAGAGCAGTATACGCAAGGGCTCCTCGCTCTTTCAAACTTTCGGTACCTCTGATGAAGACAGGAGCAGTAAGGGAAAGATTTTCAACACTATCGCGCAACCGTCCGTCAAAGAAGTTCAGAAACCGCTAGTAGAAGAAAAGAAGGTTGAAAGTAAGCAAATTCCTCCCATCATTGAAGACAACGACGACTGGAGCGCCGTCCCAGCTTTCCTGCGCAGATCAAAATTGAAGTAGAATAGAAGGATGTTCGATTTGGCAATAATAGGAGGTGGCCCAGCGGGAGTGGCCGCTGGCATTTATGCTGCGCGCAAGCGACTGGAAACAATTTTTATCACACTCTCCTTTGGGGGACAGAGTACTGAATCGGCTGGGATAGAAAATTGGATCGGAACCCCCAATATTCCCGGCATCGAATTTGGGAAAATGCTTGAAGAACACCTTCGAAAAGCCTCTGGAGATTCGGTAGAAATAAAGTTGGGGGAAGGAGTAAACAAGATTTCTAAATCGGATAATAATTTCAAAATTGAGACCACAAATGATTCATTTCTCGCAAAGACTGTATTAATCACCACAGGAAGCAAGAGGAGAAAACTGGAGATTCCCGGAGCCAAAGAGTTTGAGAATAAAGGCATAACTTATTGCGCCTCGTGCGACGGTCCCCTATTTGCCGATCAAGACGTGGCGATTATAGGCGGAGGCAACGCCGCTTTTGAAACCGCCGCCCAACTCCTGTCATACGCTAAGTCCGTTACGCTATTAAATAGAAGCGACACTTTCAAAGCTGATGAGATTACAGTGCGAAAAGTGCTCTCACATCCCAATATGAAAGCCGTGAAAAATGTTGTTCTGAAAGAAATTAAAGGTGATAAATTTGTGGAGTCGCTTGTTTATGAAGAGGAAGGTAAAGAGAAAACAATTCCAGTCACAGGAATATTTGTTGAAATTGGTCTCATACCTACAACCGACTTCCTCAAAGAATTAGTGCCTCTCAATAAATTCGGGCAGATAATTGTTGACCCCCGCACCCAAAGAACAGAGGTGGGCGGTGTTTGGGCGGCTGGCGATTCAACAGACGGGCTTTATCACCAAAACAACATCGCCGCCGGTGACGCTGTTAAAGCGCTTGAGGATATTTACTTATATCTACACGCAAAATAAAGTATGCTGGCTTGTGGACAAATGCTATCTAGTATGCCCCTAAAGCACGCCCAGTTATATGACAGAGTCAGATTTTTTTTGCTTCGTTCTCGGTGCTTCCAAAAAAGATAACCCCTCGTTCGCCTCTATTAAGGCGGTTCAATATGTCCCCATTCGGAGCAATGACCGCTGAAATACCGGTTTTATATGCGCGGAAAATCCACACGTGCGCCTCACTTGCGCGAAGTTGTGCCATTCGAAGAGTCCCATTAAAGATGAGGTTACTCAAAAATGGCCGGTCACTTCCCGAAACAACAAGAATGGGCGCTCCCGTTCTTTCAATTCGTTCTAGCACTTTTGGGGAAAACAGTTCATTACAAATAGCAGCTCCCAGTACACCATTGGGGGTTAAAATCCCATTACGTTCATTGCTTTGAACTGGAAAGTATGGAGTAATTGAATATCCGGGCGGCTCTGCTATCACAAGTGAATATAATCCACTTGGGCGATAATCTGAAGCTGGGAAAAGAATCTCTTTTTTGTACTTGCCGATGACTTCGCCATGTCTTAGGGCAAACATTGTCTGAAAGATAGCACCACTTTCCATTTTAATTGGAATGTAGAATATTATGGTCGCTTCTGCCTCGATAAGTGTCTTGCCTAGCGTTCGTACCCAGAAATCTTTTGAGAGGTTAGCATCAGCTGTTACTGGTGAGACAATCTGCGCCGAGAAAATGATCGCCTGAACGTTTCGCGCGAGTGCTTCTTTGATGAGCGGCCCGTAGTTTGCATCATGTTCTATCGGAAACGTCTCTGGAAATTTCACGTTTGGCTGAATGATAGCAATGGATGGAAGGTTGGCCGGATACTCCGTTGAAACCCTTTCATGCAAAATAACACCATAAAGTACAAGAGTGATAAGCCCGAACGAGGAAAAACCGATATAAAACAAAGATGATCGCGAGAACGGACGAAATGCACAGTACGTATAGAGAATGCTCCCAGAAAGAACAGTGATAAAACTTAAAGCCGGAACACCGCTGAATAGTCCCGCAATTTCCCGAAAAGGACCCGCAGTAATGAGTGGGATACCTACAAACCACCAATCGAATCCGAAGGTGACCATACGTATGATAAGCTCCGCCCCAACCCAGAAGAGTGGGAAGATGAATAGTATAAGGGGCTCATATGGTATTTTTTTCGCCACTATCTTAAGTGCAACAAACAACGCCCCGAAAATACTGCCGAAGATGCATGCGGCAAGTGCAAATATTCCTATAACAGCCAAAATAAACTGAGGGTCGAGAGCGGATGAGGCACCAAACACCTCAGATTCGACATTAAGAAGCGGGGGTATTCCGCTAAGAAAAAGAACACCAAGAAGCGCTCCCCACAAAAAGACTTCCTTTTGACCTTTAGAAAGAACAAGGCGGAGGCCAAAGAGAAGCGTGGGAAACATTAGAAACACGAGGAACCACAAGGGTCCAACCCAATAAGCTAGATTGAAAAAAATCATCGAAAGCACAAAGAGAATGAGTATTCGCATCGAATATATTAGGTATTAAGTATAAAAAAGACTCCTATACACATAGTAAAGAAGTTTTTTCTGCAAAAATTTATTGGGATTATTTTCCACCCCCCCCACCTCCGCCTCCTCCTCCACCTCCATCACCGCTATCACCTGTACCACCCGTACCCTCACCTGAGTTACCAGAGTCACCTGTGCCAGCGGCTGTACCACCATCGCCCGTACCTGCACCGTCGCCCGTACCACCCGTACCCTCACCTGAGTTACCAGAGTCACCAGAGTCACCAGTTTGGCCACCGGTATCACCTGTTGGACCATCAGTACCATCGGTTGGACTACCGGTATCACCTGTTGGACCATCAGTACCATCGGTTGGACTACCGGTATCACCTGTTGGACCATCAGTACCATCGGTTGGACTACCGGTATCACCTGTTGGACCATCAGTACCATCGGTTGGACTACCGGTATCACCTGTTGGACCATCAGTACCATCGGTTGGACTACCGGTATCACCTGTTGGACCATCAGTACCATCGGTTGGACTACCAGTATCACCAGTATCACCAGTATCACCAGTATCACCACCATTGCTTCCATCACCGCCTCCATCATAGAACCAGTTAAACCAATTGGTCCATGCCCCCCATACATCTGCAGTCATATAGCTAAACAATCCTAACGTGCCCTCAAATGCGTTATTGATATTAGCAATTATTGTTGTTTCGCCAGTTCCTGTTGAAGGGAAAATATTTTGCGCTTGGACAAAATTAGTTGGAAGCCAAAAAATCAGCATTGCGCCGATAATGATAAGAGAAATTATTACAGAGGCAAGAGATGAGGTTTTAACACGAGTCATCATATACCTAAAGATTAGCATCATTTCCCACTAGCACAATGCTCTAGTTATTCGTACTGTGGATAACCAGTTGAGAGCTTAGTGCTACTTAGCTTTAAAATTTAGCGTGAACGTTATAGTGCCATTGGCCCTAAGCGTTTGTGTGAACGATGGTGTAATATTTTGGAATATCGCCCCTGTTGGTCCACCAGAAACATAGCTCAGCGAACTATAGGTGTATGTGCCTGTCGGGGAACCTGGGTAGGCGCCGGTGTGTATGGTGTAATTTTGGGGTGGAGAGGTTGTGTCTTTGATTTTTACCGTGAATAAGCCAGTCCAAGGAGCGCCATTTAGTGTAGCGGCCCATATGAGAGTGCCAGTAGTACTGACGGCTGGGGGAGTTACTACGCTGGTCTTTTTCTTCTTAAAATTAAACGTAAATGTTTTAGTTCCATTTGCCCCGATAGTTTGCGTACGGGAAGGTTGCACACTTTGGAAGGTAGCATCATCCGGTCCCCCCGAGACATAATCATAGGTGTATGCGCCTGTGGACACATTTGGGTAAGTGCCTGTCCGAACGGAGTGATTGGTGGGGTAGTCCACTGGGGTGACGCCGGTTACTTTAATAGTCCCTGTCCAAGGCTCTCCGTCCAGTCTCACATCCCAAATGATAGTGCCGGTAGAAGCGACGGCTTGGGTAGTCGTTATGCTAGTCTTATTCTCCATAGATCTAGGGGCTATGTCGTTGATTTTTGTCTTGTTCGGATCAGCCCGAGACTTGTTCGGATCAACCCGAGAGATGCGATTGAGAGTGGCACGGTAACGTGCGGTAGCACTAGAGAGAATGGTAACAGTGATAGCAGAAGATTGGCCAACATTACCTGCGGCGTCATACGCTTTAGCAATGAGAGTATGTGAGCCAATGGTCACGGCTTTTGTTTTCCATACATAGGGGAAGCGAGTATCAGTAAATTTTAATTTCCCATTAGCAAAAAACTCAACTTTTGTGACACCGACATTGTCAGAGGCATCGACAGATATAGTGATTACTCCAGAGACATTGGCACTGTTGGCCGGAGAGGTAATGGAGATTGTTGGGGAAATTGTATCGCTGTCAGTTGGGAGTGGTGGGGGGGGAGGTGGTGACGATAAAGAAGTTTCCACAAGAAAATTTTCCGCGCTCCATCCGTCTGGAGCGGTGTTATAGTTTATATTCCACCAATTGTATCCATTGGCATTTGTCGGTCCTCCGATAATTATTCCATTTGCCCCACCAGATTGTGTGCCAAGGACGACTCCGCTTGTGGATGGAGTTTGGCGAACATTGAGACCGGAGGTTGTTTGGACATGATCACCAACCACAAATTTATTGGCAGCAAAAACGGCGTGTCCTTGATTAAAATATAAAACTGAAAAAATAAATCCAACCACAAAGCCCGCGACAACAACACCAGAGTTTATTTGCAAAAGTTTTGTCATAATTCTGAGATTTATTATACCATTAGCGGGTGCGCACACCAGAATTCGAATCTGGGACCTTCCCCACGTCAAGGGGACGCTCTAACCAGCTGAGCTATGCGCGCGCCAATTTTGTTTACAAAATTGAGCGTCCCGCCGTAGCTTTATGCAAAGGCGGACTGAACACCATAATACCAAAAGCTGATACACTATTCTACATGGACAAATGGAAACCGACAGAGCAAACTAATTTGGTTGGGGTTGGACTGACCATTTTGGTAATCATTGCGCTTTCTTTATTCATTGATATAAGTTCCCTCAAGATTTGGGTTGAAAGAGCCGGAGTCTGGGGACCACTAGTTTTCATGCTTCTAAAAATTTCGTCAATAGTCATTGCCCCTCTGTCTGGTTCTTATCTCTATCCCCTAGTCGGACTCTTATTCGGCTTCTGGCCGGGCATACTCTACGTTGCTCTTGCAGACTTCTTGGGATACACTATCGCCTTTTATATAAGCAGACTTTTGGGAAGAAAAATTGTTCTCAAATTAATTTCTGACAAAGAAGAAGGTGTCATCAATCGCATCGTTAATCATATAAGCGAGACCAAAGGATTTGTCCAAGTGTGCCTTATCTTCTTTGCCCTGCCAGATGTGCTCTCTTACGCCGCCGGGTTAAGCCGTATCTCGTATATAAAATTTATAAGTATCCTTTGGCCATTCTTCACAGCGGTTACCGCCATATTGGTTCTATTCGGTTCGATTTTGGAACCTCGTAGTGAATCTCTACTTATTGGTCTCGCCATACCCATAGCTGGGGCAGTAGCCATGCTCATCGGCGGCTCGTTCTTTTTGAGGGCAGTAAGAAAATAGAGCCTGCCTCTAGGATATAGGCATCTCGGTCGACGAGGTCACCATATCAACATCGCAGACGCCACTTACGCAGGCCAGTTCCGCCCTCTGGTCCAGTTCATTTGTCACTTCATAAGTCACAATTTTTGAGAAATCAATTTCTCCAAATCGCTTGGTCAATTCGTTGTATGTCTTCTCATCAATCTCTTCGTATGGTGCCAGTTTATAGACATGACTCTCGCGCGGTAAGAAAGCCAATCCCCCGACTATGTCCCAATTTTTATAAATCCAATTGGCTACTTCTATCCATTCATCATCGCCGATAGAGACGGTGGTGGAAGGGTTATGCTCCGTGAAATTTTCCTTAACCATTTTCCAGTACTCTAGCTGTTCAATGGCGCTTTGGTCATTTTTAAACACTGAGCGATCAGGCGCCTTAACTGGGAAATCTAAAACAAATGTAGTGGCATTCTCCATGGTCTGGCCGACTTCTGGATGAAAGGGCACACCCTGGTCGCGAAGCATTTTGAAAAGCGAATCGGTGTTTGCAATGCGCACACGACGGATATAGAAAGCAGAATGTCTTGGGTGAATGCCGGAAGAAGAATCAACTGTCTGAGAAAGATTGCCTGAAGGTTTAACGCAAGTTACACAAGTAGACTGATTGATGCCAAAACGCTTGGCATACACTTTATTTATTTTTATAGATTCATCACGCATTTTTCGTAAGATTTCCGGTCTGCGTACAATAGGACAATCCCACTGACCGGTGATAGAAACACCGAGCAATGCCTCCTTCACACAATTTTTGCGCCACTGCTTGGAAAGATAAGGGAAATTAGTAAGTGACGCTTGGTACGTACCGAGGATAGTAGCAATTCTGGTTTTACGCAAAAGAGTGGCTTCAGTATCTTCCGCGCGTGCCACCACTTCTGATAAATTGCAAAACTGTTTAGGTTGCAAAATAATTTCTCCACACGGATTCCCTCCCCAACGCGGCATCTTCTCCGGAGTAAATTGGGATAAACGCCTCTTAGGCAGAGTAAATTGCAATCCCCCGCGATTATAGATTCCCCGCTCGCCAGACATAGACTTCATTAGGGCAATCCACTCATCCATAAACTCTGTATTGGTCGGCTTGGACTCATAGACGGCAGAGTTATTGGCAAGCATCCGCTGTGGGTCCGTGTGCCAGAATTGTCCTTTCTTTGCATCACGAATAGCGTTATCTTCCAAATCAGATAGAGAAATCATGGCACTTCGGCGCACACCACCGGCCACAACGATATTGCCAATTTCGCAGATAATATCGTGGGCATCAATATTTTCTAACCGCTTCCCTTGTCGAGCGAGCATCTTTCTTTTGGTAAAGGTGAGAAGTTCGCGTAGCGGTTCGGGTCCAGAGGATTTACCCCCCATAGTTTTGAGGCGCGCACCGGCTGGGCGAAGTTGCGAATAGTCAAATTCAATATCCATGCCGTTGGCCCATGTCTCCATGCCAAGAGTAAGCGCATCGCACCAGCCTTCTTTGCTATCGGGAACCACAAAAGTTTGTAATTTTTTCCCGGTCTGTCGTTTGATCTGTGGAAGTTTCTGAATATTTTCACTCTCAACCGACCAACCGGATCCAGCGCCGGACATGGAGATATACATTATCTCGGCGAAATCTCGGAAATTTTCCGGCGCGGTGTAAGAACAATTGTAGGCGCAGATATTATTGACGCGCGCGGCCTTACCGGCAAATTGCAAAAGTCTCATGGACGGCATGGCTTCTTGTTTTAAAATAGAATCTCTCACTTCTGCGTATTCTGCATCTTTTAATTTCTCTCCAAGATTCTCTTTCATAAAATTTATATATCGATCCACTGTCTCGATCCAAGTTTCTCTGCGATTTTCTTCATCAATCCATTTTGAATACGTACGATAATAAATAAATTCGCCGAGTTGGTTTCTAAAATATTTTTTACTGTCTGCGGCAAGTTTTTTAACTTTATGCGAGACTTCAATTCCTTTGTAGCGCAGTTTTGTCCTCTCCTCGCGATAAAGAATATAGGTCTTGGCAGTCGCGAAAAACTTTTGGACCATGAGTTCTGCCTCCACCAGATCCTGCACCCCTTCCACCGTTGGTGTTGAGCGTCTTTCTCCCCTTTTTTCTACCCATAATTTCTTTGCAATGGCTTCGGCAATTCTTTCCGATGCTCCGTTTACAAATTCTCCAGCGGCATGCATGGCCTTTTCTACCGCCCGGGCAATTTTATTGACGTCGAAAAGAACGACTGATCCGTCTCTTTTTATGATGTTAGGAATTTTTGTTACTTTGGTTTGAGAGACGGACTTTTTCATGGCGTTACTAAATTATTTTAATAATAGTTCATTTATTATAGTACAAAGGCATACTGTCAGTGTGAAAAAATCTGGGGAAAATGAGTCACAAAACAAAAAAAGCCGTCACGCAAGAGCCCTGCTATTAGGTGATTGCCACACAAGTACATTTTTCTTCTGCTTCACCGCATTTCTGACATTGGGCTTGGAGTTTGGCACCGAAAACACATTTTTGCCAATGTAAAGGGTCGTATGAACTCAAAATTCCTCCACATTTCGGACATTTCCAATTGGGAGCATCACCACCACAGTGACTACACTTATCGCCAGAGAATTTATTTAATGAGCTATCTTGCATGACACATATACTATCATATTTTGGTTGCTTCGTTTTTCGCGCGTTCTACCATAAACTTTACACCTGTAGACATATTTTCTTCTTGGATCACAATATCCGGATGAGCACTTTGAAAAACACGATATATTTCATCAACAAAAGCCTGTCCCACAATGGGAACTTTATAAAAATCAAGAAGGATAATTTTAAATTTCTCAAGACCTGAAAGTATTCTGCGCGCCTGGGATCGTGAAATATGTATACCGCTCTTTGTAAATAGCTTTACTCTTATTTCAGTTTTATCAAATCCAAAATCACTGTCATCTTTCAAATTGGTATATTTTTTAAACACATCATTGAGGTGGAGACTCGAATCAACAGAAATTTCAAAAATCACACGAGTTCCGCGTTTTGAAACTGAAATTTGTTTAATGGTAATATCCCCGAGCAGAGTTTGAATACTCAGTTTATATCCAAAACTGTCTAAAATAAATAGATCCGACGCCTTAGAAGTAAAAAAGATGCCTTCTCCTGAATGAGATTTTGGCATTGTTGTCGTTTTCCCCTTCAATAAATCCTGTATAGCCTCAACCACAGAATGCAACCCCCTCTGTTTCATGATATTTCGAAAAACTCCAATGCCAGAATCTTCAACAATGAATGATAGTTTATTATTTTTGAGCGATACTTCTACTGAAATGATTTTTGACTCTGAATGCTCAATGGCGTTGTTGAAGATCTCGGAAAAAGCGAAAGTAAAAATACTTTTAATGTTTTCTGGAATATTTGAAATAAGTGGAAATTTTTCTTCAATCTCCATCAAAACATTGTGTTCTTCAAGCGAAACATTTTTATACTTCTTATTAAAAGTTGACGGGAGAATATCCGGATGTGTTTGCACATAATCTATTGATACATAAAAAGCATTGCGAGTTCCCCCAAGTTTAATGACCTGCTTTTCCGCGATCAGGTCAGAAATGACCATATTCACATACTGTCTAGATACATTAACACTACCAGTTATTTCACTAGATGTTACTTTACCTTTTTGCTTGATTATCTGTAGTATTTTATCCTTATTTGTCATAAGCAACTACATTGTAAACTAATCTATATTCAATTGTCAAGTAGATTGTCAACTAGACTACAAATCTACCCAGAAATACTCTAATCTACCCCAATTGACAAGTCATTGACATAATATGCGAAAAAACATAGGGTGGTCTTAGAAAACTGATCCCTTGAATTGATATTACATCCATGGAGGAGAAAAGGCGATGAGTATGTACACGGCCCGTGAGAACATGGCTTTACTTGCTAAGAACCCTTACACAGGACAGGGTATCGTCCTAGGAACCAGTAGAGACGGAAGGGAGCTGGTCCAGATTTATTGGCTCATGGGGAGAAGCGAAAACAGCCGGAACCGCGTGTTGAGCGAACAGGCAGGACGAGTTTCCTCCGAGGCAGCCGATCGGGCTAAGGTCGAGGACCCAAGTCTCACGATCTACGACGCTATGGACGAGAGTTTTCATTCGACATTCATCGTGAGTAACGGTGCTCAGATCGATAGCGTTCTCCGGAAGATGGGGAACGGTCACTCAATCATGGACGCGCTATACGAGTTCAGCTACGAAAACGACGGGCCCGACTTCACATCCCGCATCACAGGGGTGTGGTCACGGGACAGCTTGGGAGCCTATGTAGCGGATCTCGCTATCCTCCGGAAGTCGAAGCTCGGAAGTGGTTGCGACCGATTTCACTATCAGTATGAAGCGATACCGAGTGGGTTCGGTTACTGCATCACCACCCACTTCGGCGACGGCAATCCTCTGCCCGCGTTTCAAGGAGAGCCGTTCTCGGTTTGTATTCAGGATCATAGCATTGAGGCTGTTGCATATAAGTACTGGGAGTGCCTCAATGTTGACAACCGAGTCGCGCTGGCGGTGAAATACATAACCAAGGACACCGGCTGGTCGAGGACCTTTCCCATCAACCGGTATAAGAAGGTCTGAGCGCTACGCTCAACCGAAAGGGCCGGCCTGTAGCACAGGCCGGCCCTTTTCTGATTTCATCTAAAAATGATATCAGTTGCGAACTTTGTCCGCCGTAGCTACGCGAAGCTCGCCTACGCTCTTACGAGCTTCGGCGGAGCGAAGGCGGAAGGGGTGAGATTTGAACTCACGGTCACCTTGCGGCGACGCCGGTTTTCGAAACCGGTGCCTTAAACCTCTCAGCCACCCTTCCAATTCATATCGCCATACTAACAATCTTCATCCACTTTTTCCACTTTATTCTCCCTTATTCCAATGTTCTGCAGAACTTCAGTATATCTCTGCCCCGCTTAGTTAAGGCATGTCGCACCGATGCCCCATCACTCCGTTTCATCACAATGCCCGCAAGAGTCAGCTTGCGAAGATGTTCAGACGCAGTTCGGAAATCGATGGAAGTATGTTCAGCAATGTCGAAAACTGATTGTTCTGATTGTTTATCTAAAAGATCAATAATTTGAATTCTCCTGTGGCTAGCAACCCCTTTAAAAATCGTCTCAAGCTCTCTGTATCTTTTCTTTTCCATATGGGCATTATACCCTATTTCTGCAGAACATTGGTATAAACTACACAAGCGCGGGGAGTTATCGTATAATCTTGACATAGGCCCTATCGTCTATCGGTTAGGACACAAGCTTTTCAAGCTTGGAAGCCGGGTTCGACTCCCGGTAGGGTCATACAATGAAAATCCTCGCGATAGAAACTAGCTGTGATGAGACAGCCATAGCACTTCTTGATATAAACGGGATGCTAGAACAGCCCGATATTAAAGTGCTTGGCAATACCCTCTTGTCTCAAGTAGCACTACATGCACAATATGGTGGTGTCTATCCCAATTTAGCCAAAAGAGAGCATGAGAAAAACTTACCAATTCTCTTAGAACAAACATTAAAAGAAGCCGGAATGTCCGAAGCCGAGCTTAGGACAATTGATTGTATTGCTGTCACAAGTGGACCGGGACTTGAACCGGCTCTTTGGACGGGTATTACTTTTGCGGAAAATTTAGGCAAGCATTGGGGCAAACCTGTTGTTCCCGTAAACCATATGGAGGGACACATTTTCTCCGTACTCTTTGCAATGTCAAACACCGGGTGTTTGACATTGCCGGGATTGGCATTACTCGTTTCTGGAGGACATACTGAACTCGTGCATATAAAAGATTTCGGTAAATACGAAATTCTTGGACAAACGCGTGATGACGCAGTGGGCGAAGCATTCGACAAGGTGGCGCGCATGCTCGGACTTCCCTACCCTGGTGGACCTCACATTTCGGCATTAGCCGAAAGTGCGCGAACACGCACAGACAGCACGCAGATTAACGCAGAAATCAGGTTACCAAGACCAATGATACATTCCAAAAATCTTGATTTCTCTTTCTCCGGTTTGAAGACTGCCGTACTTTACAGACTAAAATCAGAAAATAGAAACGATGACGAATTTAAAGCCGACATGGCTAAAGCGTTTGAAGATGCTGCGGTAGATGTGCTCATAGATAAAACTCGTCGAGCATTACTAGATTTAGAAGGTGAAGTAAAGACGCTCATTGTCGCAGGCGGAGTATCTGCCAACCTTCATCTATCAAAAGAACTTGAGAAACTCATTACTCTATTTCCCGATATCAAACTACGTCTACCGAGCAAATCACTAACTACAGACAATGCCATCATGATTGGTATTGCGGGGTTTATAAGAATCAGCTTAGATCCTACAATTCTTAGAAATCAGAATCGTCCAATACAGGCGGAGGGGAACTTATCTGTTTCTTCGGCTCAATAGCGATAACAGTATCTTTACTTTTTGTTATTTCTTCTTTACCTTTCAATATTGACTTTGCTCTTAGTGAACCCACGAGATACCACGACTTCACAGACGCTCTCATAGAATTGCGTTCTGGATACAATGATGTCCAAACTAAAGAAATAATAAGGGCAACGATAAGCGGGATAATAATACACCACCATTCAAATATTAGAGCAAGCACAATGGCTATGATAAGGCCGAGAACTATAGTCAACCATTTAGCTAGAAACCTTTTTCTAGTATTCTCTGGCACATCTGCATAAAGGACATTCTTAAGGACAGTACCCAGAATATAAAGGACAATTAGTATCACCAGGAATATGTATAGGCATTGTCCTATACCGAGTAGTGTATCGGGGACACCGAGTACCGCGGCAGCTATATTGCCTATGTTTTGTCCTTGAGACTGACAAACTGGGCAGACTTGACCCACAATCGGCTCGACAGGAGGAGATGTGTCGGGTGATGGCTCTTCTATGCCTCCACCTGTACCAAGGCCTTCAAAATATGCCTTATGGGCGATGATTTCATCCAGCTGTGTTTGGGTTAGAGGGAATACTCTCTGGCAATATATCTCGTTGATTTTTTTCTTCGTCAGATAGTAAACATATCCTGTCGGACCTGTGTGACCCCATGGCTCAAGGACATCGCTGAAATATTTCATCTGGAAGGAGTTAACTGCTTCCAATGTAGCTTGATCAAAGACACCATTGACAGTGACACTGGTCTGTCCTTCAAAATTTCTTAGAAATGCTTGAAGCTTCATGACCTCAATTGGATCATTATTGAAATCCATCCTCATATAGTCGCGCAAATAGTAACATACAGTGTTTGGAACCGTAGTCGATGAGCCGGCAACGCTACCTCCACCTCCGCCACCTCCCCCACCACCGCCACCTCCACCGCCGCCGCCCCCGCCACCTCCACCTCCACAATTTACGGTACAAGGAGGAGTGTTAACAGTCACAGTTACGGTGGAGGTGTTGTTATCAGGCGTGGGATCTGTCGGTGTGCCTGTAGCCGTAGCTGTGTTTGGTATTGTCTGCCCCTCCTGACCAGTCTTAATTGTAGTTACTAGAGTAAGCACAGAGGATGAAGCGTTATTTAAATTTCCAACAGTCCATATACCTGTTGAAGTGGCATAACTGCCGAGAGTCGAAGTAGCTGAAACAAAGTTGAGTCCAGTGTTCAAGATGTCCGTTACAATCACCCCCGTAGCATTAGCTGGTCCGTTGTTTGAGAGAGTGATAGTGTAAATTATCGTATCGCCCACATTAGCCGAAGTTTTGTCAGATGTCTTTAAGACAGAGAGATTGGCAGTAGACGTAGAATGATCTGAAACGAAATTGAATGTAAAAGTGATATCGACACCAGCTGTCGCGATACTTTGGATGGCCGAGGGAGTGATATTGGAGAAGGTCGCGCCCGTAGGACCACCGGAGACGAAGGTCAAGGTCCATGTCACGCCTGTTGGAGCATTCGGAACATCGGCTGGAAAGTTGAGAGTCCCGTCCCAAGGTATAGGCGTATTCGTGCCTACGGAAATGAAGTGGATGGGACCAGACCAAGGAGACCCGTCAAGGGTAGCGAGGAAATGGACAGTGGCAAATCCGCCAACAGGATTGCATACCGCGTCTATTTCCGCATCACCGTCATTTAGCAATGTGCCACCAGCCAGAGCGGAAATGTATCTAAAAGATTGTGGAAATGACCATCGGGTACTATCATCATCAGAAATCCAATTGGAAGGGCCGTCAGGATAAGTGGCTATTTCCGTACCGAGAGTCCAGGGACCGGTCGGACTATTAGAACCATATAAACTAGCTTCATGAGCTTCTGCGGGAAATGGTCCGTGGTCAATGCTTGGAATAAGAAAAGCGACATTTGTAGATGTGCCCATATCCCAAACTACGCGATTGGGTGAAATTATATGCACCCATTTATGGTCGATGAAATTGCCTGATAGCGGATCGGTATTAAGGACATAATCATAAGTAGCCGGATTCGTTTGTTCGCCCGTAGGCACGCCTTGTGTCAAAACAGTTCCGCAGATACCTATTTCTAAAGTCGTGCATTGATTTATATTTGTCTGTACGCCAATATCGTTTGGACAGACATCAACTGGGGGTGGGGGGATAACTGCACAAGATAGTGTTACTTCCACCACCAGGTCGTTGTAATCAAAATCACCGCCGACCCAGTCTTCAAAAGCAATTGCATATTTATTTGAAGAAGGATTGTAGACAACTGCCATGTCGCCTCCGCCGGTAGAAAGTGTATTTTGAGTCGCGGAAATGCCTAACTCTGTATTACCACTGAAATACTTGATAGCAAATCCAATAGTGTTCGCTGAACCAGTATTGACGATAAATGGTCCGGTACTTGCCATAGGTACTGATTCGTAGCCCACAATGTTTGCAGTCTTGAAGACCGGTACAAAGTTCGTCATAGAGCTATTCGTGTAATAACCGAAAACTGAAGTCTGTGCAGAAATCCCGTCAATAAATTCCGCGTTAATTACTACTTGAGAATTTGCAGGCACATTCCAGAGCTGGTATTGCTTCTGATCTGTCGAGACATTAAGACTGTACCCAGCATCATTTAAAATACTTTGCAAGGTTTTTTCAGGGCCTGCTTGTATTGTCTCTATAGTCGTATCGCTAAGTGAATCAGGAAGTGGGCAAGAGTTTGAGATTGGTTGAGGTTGGGATACGCAATTACCAAGCTCTTCACACGTTGGGGGAGGAGGACAATTGCCTAATTCTTCACAGGTTGGAGGGGGTGGGCAGTTGCCAAGTTCTTCACAAGTAGGGGGTGGGGGACAATTTCCTAATTCCTCGCATGTTGGAGGGGGAGGACAGTTGCCGAGTTCCTCACACGTTGGAGGTGGAGGACAATTTCCAAGTTCTTCACAAGTTGGAGGAGGAGGGCAGTTGCCAAGCTCTTCACAAGTCGGAGGTGGTGGACAATTTCCAAGTTCTTCACAGGTTGGAGGAGGAGCACAGTTGCCGAGTTCCTCACATGTAGGTCCGGGACCACCCCCATCACCGCCATCTCCGCCTGGACCACCGCTTCCATCACCTCCAGAGCCGCCACCGTCACCGCCACTATCTCCGCCACCATCACCTCCAGAGCCGCCCCCATCGCCGCCGCCATCTCCGCCTCCATCACCTCCAGAGCCGCCACCGTCACCGCCACTATCTCCGCCACCGTCGCCTCCGGAACCACCGCCATCGCCACCGCCACCGTCGCCGCCTGAACCACCGCCATCGCCACCGCCACCGTCGCCGCCTGAACCACCGCCATCGCCACCGTCTGTTCCATAATAACGAATCTGGAATTGGATGCTTTCACCATGACTTGCGTCAATTTGGCTCAAAGGAATAGAAAAGGTGTAAACTTTATGTTGCCAAGAAACCAGATTGGTGTAAGTAAAGGAGCTTATACCCCACTCCGTCATATAACCTTTTATAAGAAAAGTTTTTAAACCATCTTTTGTGACTACTCCTACTTCGGCCCAATCACCATTTTGATCCACGTCAAGAGTATTATCAGATGCCCAATCAATTCTGACTTTTAAATTCTCTTTATCAGTGCTGACATAGGCATATCGCGTGGCAAAGGGATGACTTGAAACTGGAATTTCATCAAAAGTAAATATCTTTGTTACCTCTCCAATGGTATATGCCAGATAATCCTTTTTGGGCCAACGATATGGGAAACCCTTGAAATCTTCTGCTACTCCTGTGATATTTAGAGACGAACCCTTGCTCTTCCACGAGAGCTCAATCGTGCGGTCCCGAGCTTCCACAACATCGTAGTCTGCATTCGCAAACTTTTTTAGTGACAAATGACTGTTTGAAGAAAGGTCTTGTGCTGTGGAAGGCACGACGCCGTCTAGAACCACCTGATCAAGATGCGCGGATTCTGTCCCGCCAGCATGACTAATACGAATACGATCACTAGGGGTTGGCAGAGCGATAGTCTTGGATGTGTACCTGTCCGGATAAGGCTGGCCGGGAAATGCTATGCTGTCTACATATTTCCACGAGCCATCTACATACTCTTCGATAGTAAATGAATCTGCACTCGCTAGGAATTGAGAAGCGTTAAATGAAAAAAGATCACGCGAAGAGGCGAAAAAAACTATAAATAACAAGAGTATGATTGTATAAAATTTTTGCATTAAAAGTTCCTATTTTCGAAACACCTTTTTCTAAAGATGTACCGGAAAAGAGAACCTTCGGGAGCGTGCAGGGCACGCTCCCGAGAGTCCGTACTACGCCACGAAGCCGTGGATATTCTTCTCGCATCGATTCCCCCACTCGTCCGAAGAAAGCCACAGCCGCCGTTCATCCCCAGACTTGACCGGCGAGATAAGGTGAGCCGGCCAGATTGTTTCAAGAATCCACCCGTTGGGTCGTGGGTCTCCCACGAGGGTGATTAGGCCGATCCCCCGCTCTACTCGCATGGACCCAAGAGGGCCGGCCACCCGACCAGCAGAATCCCGATAGACCATTGCCAGATCAAAATTAACCTTGGCACGGCCCTCGCCAGCCTCACGAAGGCGACCTCCCAGTGTGCGGGAGACGTCATCTCCACGATAGCCGGCTGGATCAGTGGCAACCCGCGTGTTACGGGCCTCCGCCAGAGCCCTTAGGCCCCAGAACTCCTTCTGGTGATCGGCTCCGATGCCAGCAACCGACCATACGTGAGCGACGATACGGAGACCATTCGGGCACGACTGTAGATATGCCACCTTCGGAGTCGGAGAGGTTTGCGGAGCAACCGTGCACGCTGAGAATGCCAGCACCAGAAGGATTATTAAACACCTCTTCATGGACCTTTTCATGGCTCATCTCCCCCAGTTGAGAACATGAGTAATCGAACTTTTCTAATTTCGCATATTACACTTATAACGAGTATAGTCAATAATCACGAAATTAACATTTTTCTAATTAAATACAATAATAGCAACACTTTTTAACTATATGTCCTTTATCTCAATATTGCCTTTTACTAATAATAATAGAGCTATAAAGTACAGCCATGGTTCAAGGACATATAAAATTTGTACTAGAGAGATGTAAATAATGTCCTTTATACCTACACATCCCAAATTTAACGCTATGCTATTATTAACAAATATATGAACGATAAATTTCTTTCGCCCTATAACCCTATAGAAACAGAGGGTCGAATTTACAAACTCTGGGAAGAGAGTGGTTTTTTTAACCCAGATAATCTGCCGGGAGATCGTAGTCAACCATTTACTATCGTTATGCCCCCTCCCAATGCTAATGGTAATCTCCATTCCGGACATGCTCTTTTTATTTCTCTCGAAGATATCATAATTCGATATAAAAGAATGCGCGGATACAGAACTCTATGGTTACCGGGCGCTGACCACGCTGGTTTTGAAACCCAAGTTGTATACGAAAAGAAATTAGAAAAGGAAGGTCGCTCTAGATTCAATATGGATGCTAAAGACTTATATGAAGAAATTCTGAATTTTACTCTAGAGAATAAAAAGAATATGGAATCCCAGGTGCGATCTCTTGGAGCATCGTGCGATTGGTCTCGCGAGAAATTTACTTTAGATCCAGACATCATAAGGAAGACTCAAGAAACTTTTGTAAAAATGTTTAACGACGAATTAGTCTATCGCGGTAAGAGAACAATAAACTGGTGCCACAAACATCAAACTTCCCTATCAGACGTTGAAACAGAGTCGACGGAAGAAAACTCTCCCTTCTACTATTTCCAATATGGACCTTTCGAAATCGGAACTGTTAGACCGGAAACTAAGTTTGGAGATAAATATGTAGTCATGCACCCGGACGATATAAGATATGAGCAATACCCTCACGGGCAAGAGATAAAACTTGAATGGATAAACGGGCCCATCACCGCCACAGTGATCAAGGATAGCGCGGTCGATATGACTTTTGGAACAGGTGTGATGACGATTACACCCTGGCATTCTCAAATAGACTTCGAGATAGCGAATCGCCACAATTTGGATATCGAACAGATCATAGACTGGCGTGGCAAGCTCTTACCCATTGCTGGCGAATTTGCCGGAATGAATATCAAAGATGTCCGACCGAAAATTGTTGAAAAGCTTAAATCTAAAGGACTTGTAACTCGCATAGATACAGAATACAAAAATGTTATTAAGAAATGTTACAAATGCGGCACTATCATAGAACCGCAAATTAAAGACCAATGGTTTGTAAAGATGGCGCCACTCGCTAAGCTTGCTCTCGAAGCGATTAATCGAGAAGAAATCAAGTTTATCCCTGAAAATTACGAAAAAATATTCCGATACTGGATGGAGAACTCGATTGACTGGAACATTTCGCGCCAAATAGTTTGGGGTATTCCGATACCTGCGTGGTTCCGAGGAGAAGAAATGACTGTTTGTATTGAGCCTCCGACAGAAGATGGTTGGACCAAAGATCCCGACACCTTCGATACTTGGTTTTCAAGTGGACAATGGCCCCTTCTCATGACCGGCTATCCCAATGGAAGTGACTATAAAACGTTTTACCCGACCGATGTCATGGAAACTGGGCATGATCTTATATTCAAGTGGATACCTCGCATGGTCATCTTTGGTCTCTACCTTTCTGGCAAATCGCCTTTCCATACTGTCTATCTTCACGGTCTTGTGAATGACGCTCTGGGCAAGAAAATGAGTAAGTCTAAAGGAAACGTGGTCGATCCACTTGTTCTGACAAAAAAATACGGCACCGACGCTTTACGAATGACTCTCGTAGTAGGCAACACACCCGGTACTGATCTTGCTCTACGCGAAGAGAAGATTAAAGGTTACAAAAACTTCGCCAATAAACTCTGGAACATTGCGCGATTTGTACTTTCGAGCGAAAGAGGGGGAGAATTGGATCAAGATCTCGTGAGAGAATTCGATAATCTGGCCAAAGATATTACAGATGACATGGAAAATTACCGCTTCTATATCGCTGCGGAAAAAATTTATGCCTACCTCTGGCATCGTTTCGCAGACGAAATCATTGAGAAATCTAAAAAGAAACTAGTACAAGGTGAGACCTTGTACTATATACTTGAAAATTCGCTTAAACTCTTGCATCCGTTCATGCCCTTCATCACCGAAGAAATTTGGTCGGAATTAAATAGGAAAAATTTACTCATGATAGAACCATGGCCCTTCGACTTCGCTCAGGGTAAACCAACAAAATGAATCTTGATACAATCTTTTATGCTCTTGTTGGAGGCATCGCGCCAGCTATCATTTGGCTCGCTTTCTGGCTTCGTGAGGATTACAAACATCCCGAACCACGGGGGCTGATTTTAAGAACCTTCCTCTTCGGCATGAGCGCGGTCATTCTCGTCCTACCGTTTCAAAAAGTGGTGGACATCTTCCTTCCCGGCATGGTTCTCCCGGCGATTATTCTGTGGGTCGTCTTGGAAGAAGTTTTCAAACTGGGTGCGGCCTACTTCGGCGGCCTTAAGTCGGTGGAGGACAATGAGCCGGTTGATCCAATTATTTATATGATTACGGCCGCTCTTGGATTCGTCGCCCTGGAAAATGCCCTCTTTATATTCGGGCCGCTTATTGGAAATGACTTTACACGAAGTCTCGTCACAGGAAATTTACGCTTCATTGGAGCTAGTCTCCTACACGTCATCTCAAGCAGTGTTATCGGAGTCTCCCTTGCATTCTCATTTTATAAATCGAAAAAGGAGCATCTCATACTTACATCTCTTGCCCTCATAGTGGCCATCGCCCTCCATACCGGCTTCAACTTGGCCATCGTCCGCTGGGATAACTCCGGAGCAATACTTGCCTTCGGACTAGTTTGGGTTGGAGTAATCTTACTTCTTTTGGCATTTGAGAAGGCCAAGACGATTGCGCCCCGAACCAGAACATAGTTCGGTTCGGGGCTGACCAGTACCGAGCTTTGCTCTGGTACTGGTCGCCAAAAATATTCTGTTATATAATTAAATCACTATGCAAAATAAAAGATCTTTTTTCGAAAGACTGACTGGCGCGGTGCGACTCGATGAAGAGAAAGAATTGCCAGAGGAAGAATCCAACTTTGGAAGAACCGCCAAGCCGAATATATTTGAAGAAAATGAGGAAGAAGAGGCCCAGTTAACAGTAGACGTATATCACACACCCTCAGAGATAGTTATTAAAACTATGGTTGCTGGAGTCAAGCCAGATGATCTCGATGTTTCCATAACAAGGGACTCCGTCACTATCCGCGGTAAGCGTAGCGAAGATAGAACGCTTTCAAGCGATGAGTATCTCCATCGCGAACTTTATTGGGGTTCATTTGTCCGCGCCATCACTTTGCCGGAAGAAATTGACGTCGACGGCGCAGAAGCAATCGAAAAATACGGCATGCTCGTCCTCCATCTGCCCAAGCTCGACAAAAACCGCCAAACTAAACTTAGAGTCAAGGGGAATTAAGATATTTAATAAGTATTAGACGTGCGACGCTCCGCAAGAAAGACATCGTGGAGAGGCACTTTGTCGAGAAATTTATAAACCTCAGAGTCAACGTGTAAAACCCAGTTTTTGTTTGAGCTCATTAATCGTAAAAAAGTTTCCTTGAATCCTGTTTTTTCGAGCTCGATTGAGGGCCTTTTTTTCATTAACGGTTGGAATATATTCAGGCACTACTCTCGCTATGAGTAGCTTCTCGTAATCTCTTTTAGAGAGAACCACCAGCTCTGCTCCGTGCGTTATTCTTTTGGGTATGGTTATAGGCGACATAAAGGCATTATATTACAATCTAAGATGATAAACAAGGTCAAAAAACCTTTTTATACACACCCCAATTACCTATACCGCCCATGGTGTTATATAATGAACACATGTCTCTAAGACAATATTCTGTCGCTCTCGTCCTCTCTGTTTCTCTTTTCTTGGCTCCGGTCTTTGTCTCAGCTCAAACTGCCACACTCCTTAAAGATGGCGATCGAGTGATGGCCGCGGCCGGACTCAACATTCGTTCAACCCCGAGCACTAGTGGCACCTTACTCGGTCATACCCCTACTGGTACCAGCATAATTACTTTTGGCACTATTCGTTGTGAACTCGCCAGCTCCTACGCTTGTCCCACAATTTCAAACGGATATTACTGGTGGTATGTAGATTGGGATTCTTCTACTCTACCCAGTGGCTGGTCAGCCGAAGGAAGTGTGGGAAATCCATATTTATACGTTGCGAGTGCTTCCCTCATTGACCTCTATACTCAGCTTTATCTAACCTATTCAGGCAGTTTCACTACGACACCGGAGGACTTAAGCCAAGCCCTTATCGATATTTATAGCTCAAATGAAGAAATCGCCCAGAGGGCCACTAATGTTATACAAGCATCTCTAAACGTCATGGGCAGTGTGCTATTTATAGCGTGGGCAAACTCTTCTTTGACCATTGACGCACTTTATGCACTCATGTTCGCGGGTGACTCGCTCGCCGCATTGGGTGTTAATCCCATCATAGGACTCGCTATAACCGAGTTTTTAAAGTACCTAATGGCTCCCGACTTGAGCACGGGATATTGGAACAATCCAATTAAAGGCGCGTTGTATAGCAATGCGACAGCGGGAGTACAAACCGCCAATCTAGCCCTCGACCTCCTTAATGCGACGGGTCTTAACAACATTCCGACTACCTTCCTCGTAACGCAAGTTGCTCCAATCACTAATTCAATTATGCCTTACTATGCGACAGCTCAAGGCGGAGTTGGCACAATCAAGGCCTCTGATACAGTAACAGGCGGTTACGGTAGCGTAGAAGAATACACTGCTAATTTCACGCGGGCCCAGCAGAGACTCACTGCGCTTGTAGAAAATCTCTTGAATCGTGGCGTGACGTATGAAAAACTCGGGGCAACCAAGGTCAGCGGAAACTGGGCCTGGCAAACGATGGACCTCGCGAATCCTTTACAAGATTTTTACTACCGAGGCGCGGCTAAGTATGATGCTGATGGTAACAAGCTCATGAACGCATACATACTGAATTGTTGGGGGCCGCCGGTGCCAATCCCACCAGAATATTACGTATGGCCCGGGACCTACATTGCAGGTACATGGGATGACACGCTAAAAGCTGGTACACCGTACCCAGAGGCACCGCCTTCCGCCACTCCAGCCGCTTTATTCACAACGGCTAAAGGTTCTGGAGAAATAGAAGGGGCACAAGCAGAAGGTAACATAACCGGTATGTATGGTGGTCCACTCTGGACTGCTTTAGCCCGTATGGGAGTGGGTGGGCAGACGATGCAAAATCTCATTCAACAGCACTTTGACCCATGGGTGGGAGTAAGGACATGGGACCCAAATATTATTAGTGGCTTCGTTACTGAAACTATATTACGAGATCCAGAGGTTGTTAATTACCCCGTATGGCCTGTTTGCGATCATACGCCCGTACCGCCCACTCCCGAAGCTTCAAAAAAATTTATTGTTGGCGATCGGGTCCAGACGACAGCCACTCTCAATGTTCGCTCCACTCCATCCACAAGCGGCACGATACTCGGTAATCAGATTACGGGAACTGTCGGCACTATCGTTGGCGGACCCACAGTGGCCAATGGATACAATTGGTGGAATATAAATTACGATATTACTCCCGACGGATGGAGTGCGGAGGATTATCTTATAAAGAATTCATCACCTCCACCACCGCCCCCGCCGCCACCACCTGATACAAGTACTAGTAACAGTGCTACGTGTGGCGTTATCTCCGCGCTGAGTACTCTTACTGCTGGACAAAACTTTTCCGCAAGTGTCACAGTAAATAATACCGGCACAAAGTTATGGACCAGCCCGCAGTACTGGCTGTCTGTGGTGACATCTTCGGGCAATTGGGCAGACCAATGGGTACCTGGAGGAGGCCTTGATTTGCCATTTTCTCCAGTGAACCCAGAACAAAGCGTAACCTTCAACATCAACGCCGTCACGCCGACAACAGCAGGATCCTACAACTTTAACTGGCAGATGATTCAGGAAGGTGTAGAATTTTTTGGTCCGGTTTGCTCGAAACAAATTACTGTAACTTCACCCACTAGTAGTGACACCATTCCCCCCACCGTCTCCATCACATCGCCAGCTAATAATGCTACGGTTTCTGGCGCGATTACTATCTCCGCCAATGCTTCAGACAATGTTGGTGTGACTAAAGTTGAGTTCTGGGCAGATGGGGCATTGAAGTTTACTGACACTTCCTCCCCCTACGCATGGAATACGACAGCTGTGACTGCCGGTCCACATACTCTCATAGCCAAGGCCTACGATAATGCTGGAAACGTCGGTCAATCTTCGTCCATCACGGTAACTGTCGTTCCCACAGTTTCAAGTGCCACCGTTCATTACCGCGCTACGCTTAACGGCGCTCCATGGTCTGGCCCTATTCACTTCATCTCTGTGGGTACAAATACAACCACGCCTTGGGAGGGTACGCTCACCTTCCCGGCTGATATTCCGAATGCCCCTTCAGGTATTGTCTGGATTGAAACTTATGTTTCCGGCGGACCTAGTGGCGCAACCTTCAAAGACATCACTCCCTCGGCTACTCAAGGTATTACTGGTGGAGATATTACGTTTACGTTTAATTTTACTTTGGTTACTACTAGTGGCCCTGGAGCCCCATGCATCTACGGCTTCCCGGGATGCGCCACTGGCCTCACCTGCCAATTTACCCCAACTACTGAACTACCCTATTTAAGTACCTGCCAACCAATAAGCACAAACGCTTCACCCACAAATCTCTCTTCGGTGTGGATTAGTTTGATGCGTGCTTTAGAGCAGATGAAGATGCTGGTGAAATAGCGGTGCAGTATTCTTGAATTAGTCCGAACGCATTTCGCCGCCGCAGGCGGCGAGGAAGTCCCCCCGCCTGCGTGGCCGAAGCCACTTCGGCGAGGCGAAGGCCCGCGAAAATTCGGAAAGGCGGTGATTTGTACCGAGCGAAGTCGAAACAGGCCGCACCAATAGTAGTTTTCCATTGCCCCACTCAGAATGCAGGGATCGATAAAAAGGCAATGAATAAATATATCGGGGTTCCAAATCCGCCAATCAAAATTCCATACGCAAGGGGGCGATTACGCGATGTTAATAAGAATGCTATTAAAGATACTAGAATTCCTAATACTAATCCAAGCACTGGTTCAAAAAAGATAGTACCGAAAATGAAGGCTATTAAAAAGCTAATTGTGACACCAATAAAAAAGCCCCCACAAAAAATTATAAATTTCACTTTGTAAGGTTTCGATATCTCGGCCGTATTGGTTAACACCTTGGGTTCGTTCATATAAGAATATTGGGATAATAATATCATAATTTCCTTTCTGGTGCCCCCGGCAGGAATTGAACCAACATCTCTCCCTTAGGACGGGAAGGCTCTATCCGTTGAGCTACGAGGGCGATGCTCGAAATATAACACGAATTTTGCTACAATACTTAACCATGAATCCCGAAGAAAGAGCGCTTCTAGAACGCACCTTGAGGATTTCGGAAGAAAATAATCAGATTCTCCACAAGATACAACGCTCAATGCGCATGGCTCGGGTTATGAGCATAGTCTACTGGGTATTTATAATAGGATCGGCGATAGGTGCTTACTACCTCATACAACCATACATAGAGCAACTAATAAGTATATATGGTGGGGCCAAAAACAGCGTTGGTGGCCTTAGCGACCTTTTTAAATAAGTTTATCTAAAGGGAGGTGTTGAAAAAAAGCCTATTTTTAGTACTATTAGCAGGTATAATATGCCCAGGTAGCTCAGTTAGTAGAGCATTCGCCTGAAGAGCGAAGGGTCGCCAGTGCAAGCCTGGCCCTGGGCACCGTCAACATATGGTTTGCTACGTTTACTTGATACAAAGTACTATTGATGATAGCTTTTATGTGGGAATTTCTCAGAATCCGCGAAAGAGGGTGGGCGAACATAATAGAGGAAAGCTCAAAATTACATCAAAAAAGAAACCTTACAATCTTGTCTATTCAAGAGAGCATGCAGATTATCAGTCGGCAAGGAAACACGAAGTTTGGCTAAAAAAGAAAAATGTCAGTTATAAATTGAGACTAGCTCAGCTTGCCCCGCCTGACATAGGCGGGGTGAAGTAGAGTGCTTCTCCTTGCCCCGCCCATGACGGGCGGGGTGAAAAGAGGAAGAAGTCGCCAGTTCAAATCTGGCCCCCGGCACCAACGATGTGAAAAAGGTGTCTGACACCTTTTTCACAAATTTAAGCCGAAACCCCAAGCAACTTGGTTAGGGCGTTTTTGTCGAAACCGACAACGATATCTTTACTATCTATAACTATCACCGGCACACCCATTTGCCCGCTTTTGTCCATCATTTCTGTCCTCTTGGCCGTGTCCTTACCGACATTATAATCAGTAAAGGGAATGTTGTGCTCGGTGAAAAAATCCTTGGCCATATGGCAGAAGTGACAACTTTCTGTGGAATAAATTTCGACTTTTTTCATTGGTTTCCCATTATAACAGACCAAACTTTTTTGTACCACGGCATTGTCGATCTGTCGGTCGTGCTTGAAGATCCATCGTCATCGACTATTATGGCCATAAGTTCACCTTCCTCGGTCACACTAAACCTTTCTCGTATCTCACTTTTTATTCCCTCTTCGGTTTTTAACCGCGCTAGATCCGCTTTGAGTTCTTGTTGTCTAAGAGTTAGAGCGGTCGTCTTTGAGGCAAGCTCGTTTGAACTAGCCCTGCTTTCTTGCTCTTTCTCTACCACCCTCCAGCCCCCCCTTACTAGAAAAAAGGTGACAAAAGCTAGAATAACAAGAGAAGGAATGGAATACATGGCACGCCTGACTTTTTGTTTTCGTTGAAGTTCCCTCATGATATGAATTATGTTATTATACGGGAAATGCTATTCGACAGAAAACATCAAAAGAAAGTGAAGGCGGTATGGACAGTCCTCTGCATCCTAATTATCATCAGCATGATTCTTCTCTACTCGCCATTCTTCCAATCCTAAATGTTTCTTTAGTCGTGACGGATCATCTTGAGGAAGACGTCTTGAGGAATATTCACCCTCCCGCGCTCTTTCATTTTCTTCTTGCCTTTCTTCTGTTTCTCGCGCAATTTCATTTTACGAGTGATATCGCCACCGTACATATGTTGAGTCACATCTTTTTTCATCCCGCTTAGCGTACGCGAGGACACGATCCGCCCGTTCACTCTTGCTTGAATTTTGAGTGTAAACATCTGCCTCGGCAAGATGGATGCAAGTTTCTCTACGTCAAGCTCCGACTCGGTTTCTGCTTGTTTTTGAGAAACCACTTTGGCGAAGGCCGGCACTACTTCGTCAGCTATTAAAATATCCAAGCGTGTGACATCTGCTTTCCTCTCGCCTACAACTGTGTATGAGATGGAACCGAATCCCGATGTCACACTCTTTAATCTATCGAAAAATCCCGCCATGAGCTCCCGAAGAGGCATTTCAAAAGTGAGCGACGCGCGCATCTCGCCGAAGTTCTCTGTCTCACCGAGTTCTGCCTCAAACTCATAAAGAAGTTGGATCATTCTACTAATGTATTCAGGTGGAACAATGACTGTGGCCTTGACCCACGGTTCCCAAACAGAATCGATGAGATAATCCTCGGGAAAAAATGATGGGGTATAAATATTGCCTTCTTTACCATCTTTGTAGACAATTCTATAAGTGATGCTTGGCAGGGTAATCACCAGAGGCAGATTAAATTCGCGTCTCAATCTCTCGGTGATGATCTCAAGATGTAGCATGCCTAAGAATCCCACTCTAAATCCCCTACCTAAAACTCCCGACGATTCCTCTTCGAAAGAAAAAGCGGAATCTGACAAACGTAATTTCAAAAGTGCTTGACGTAACAGTGTGAAATCATCCTGACTCTCTGGATAAATTGATGCCCAGACCACCGGACGTGGCTTTTCATAGCCCGCCAATGCCGGGCCACTATCTACAACCGAGGCCACAGTGTCGCCGACAGAGGCTACACCTGGCTCTTTAATCCCCGTCACAATATAACCAATCTCACCGGCCGCTAAAGTGGAGACCGATTTTTCCTCTGGTGTAAAGACTCCTACCTCGAGAGATTGGAATTCCTTTCCCGCCACTTTAAATTTCAGTTTATCACCCTGTTCCACTTTCCCGGAAAAAACACGGATAAAGACAACCACACCGCGATGGTTAGAATATTTGAAATCAAAGACTAACGCGCGAAAACTTGTCAACGTGGCAGGTTGACAAGTTGGGGAGGGTACACGCTTGATGATCTCGTCTAGAAGCTCTTCAACACCCTCCCCTGTCTTCCCAGAAACCAGAAGTATATCGTCTTTCTCAACTTTCAACAGATTGATAATCTCCTCCCTGACTTCTTCTATTCGAGCTAGAGGTGAATCAATTTTAGAAATGACAGGAATAATCTTGAGACCGACAGTTTGAG